>Ga0190270_10000578_pt1 | contig 16085 bp, 12 predicted proteins | sample Popmic320T_FD_133748 | JGI IMG/M metagenome (GOLD analysis project Ga0190270, IMG submission 133748) | Populus adjacent soil microbial communities from riparian zone of Weber River, Utah, USA - 320 T | ecosystem: Environmental > Terrestrial > Soil > Riparian zone | place: USA: Utah | collected...
CATGGCACGATGCCCTCCTGGAACTCCGTGACCTGCTGGCCGTCGCGCAGTACGACGGAGTCACGCCCGACCAGGTCGAGGCGGCTGAGGTGGCCGTCGAGGTTGACGCGCACGCACGGCCAGTTCAGCCGGGCCGCCACCTGCTCCACGTGGGTGGACTTGCCGGTGCCGTGCAGGCCCTGCACCAGCACCCGGCGGTTGTGCGCGAACCCGGCCAGCAGCGCGAGCGTGACGTCGGGGTTGAACCGGTAGGCCTCGTCGACCTCCGGCACGTGCTCGTCGGCCTCGCCGAACGCGGGCACGGTCAGGTCGGAGTCGATGCCGAACACGTCGCGCACGGCGACCCGGCGGTCCGGTTCCAGCATCTCGATCGCGGTTCTCGTCGTGTCGGGCATCGTCGTGTCGGGCATCGTCGTTCGGACGTCCTCCGGTGGGGGAGTGGATGGGCGGCGCGGTCAGGACGCCGGGCTGTCGGCGACGTCGGCGTTCTGACGGCCGGGCTCGGCCGCGCCTTCGGCCTCGATGCCACCGATCGCCGCGGCGGCGCGCTGCAGAGCCGGCAGCAGCTGCAGCGCCTTGTCGGTGGTGAGCCGCATGACCGGTGCCTGCACGGCGACGCAGAGGTTGGAGCGTGCGGTGCCCCCGGGCACGAGCACGGCCACACAGATCAGCCCGGGCAGGAACTCCTCGTCGTCCATCGCGAACCCGTCGCGCCGGGACCGCTTGAGCTCCTCCTCGAGCAGACCGAGGTCGGTGATCGTGTTGCGGGTGTACTGCTTCAGCGGTGCGTGCGCGAGCAGCTTGCGCCGCTGCGACGGCCCGAGCTGGGACAGGATCATCTTGCCGCTGGCCGAGCAGTGCACGGGCACGCGCGAGCCCGGACGGAGGTAGAACCGCAGCGGTTCGGGCGTCTCGACCCGGTCGAGGTAGACCACCTCGTTGCCGGACAGCGCGGTGACGTTGCAGCTCTCGCCGACCTCGTCGACCAGGTGCCGGAGCACGGCGTGCCGGGCGCCGTGCTGGGTGGAGTTGAGCAGCAGGTTCTCGGCCAGCCGGCGCAGCCGGGTGCCGGTGCCGTAGTGCCGGCCGTCGGCCTGCCGGAACAGCAGCCCGGAGGCCTCGAGCTGCTGGAGCATCCGGTGCAGGGTCGGCTTCGGGATGCCGGTCTCCTCGACCAGGCCGTGCAGCGAGACGAACTGGTCCTTGGTGGCGATGAGCTCGAGCAGCGCGAACAGGCGCATCGTGGGGGTGTCCCCGTTCACCCCTACTGCGGACTCGACGTCGCGAATGCGTTCCATCCCTGCTCTCCTAGCGTCGCGAAGAGACTGTCCCGAAGAGCCGTACACTACATCTCGGATTTTTGAATCCTGCGTTGACCTCCGGCCCCTCCGCTCATATAGTCGCACCGAATCCTGGATTCGGGAACTCGACGTACCACTTTTTATGACATCGGCCGGTTGGCGGAGTGAGAGGGCAGGCATGACGGACAAGACCGAGAAGACGGGCCGCACCGTCGTCAAGGGCACGCAGAAGATGACGCCCTCCGAGGCATTCGTCGAGACGCTCGTGGCCAACGACGTGACCGACATCTTCGGCATCATGGGCTCGGCCTTCATGGACGCGATGGACATCTTCGCGCCGGCCGGCATCCGGCTCGTCCCGGTGGTGCACGAGCAGGGTGCCGGGCACATGGCCGACGGGTACTCCCGCGTCAGCGGCCGGCACGGCGTGGTCGTCGGGCAGAACGGCCCCGGCATCAGCAACTGCGTGACTGCGATCGCCGCTGCGTACTGGGCGCACAGCCCGGTCGTGGTCGTCACGCCCGAGGCCGGCACGATGGGGATGGGTCTCGGCGGCTTCCAGGAGGCCAACCAGCTGCCGATGTTCCAGGAGTTCACCAAGTACCAGGCCCACGTCAACAACCCCAAGCGGATGGCCGAGCTGACCGCGCGGGCCTTCGACCGCGCGATGTCCGAGATCGGCCCCACGCAGGTCAACATCCCGCGCGACCACTTCTACGGCGAGATCGAGGCCGAGATCGGGCAGCCGCAGCGGCTCGACCGCGGACCCGGCGGCGAGAAGAGCCTCGACGAGGCGGCCGAGCTGCTGGCCACCGCGAAGTTCCCCGTGATCATCTCCGGCGGCGGCGTGGTCATGGCCGACGGCGTCGAGGAGTGCAAGGCGCTGGCCGAGCGGCTCGGCGCGCCGGTGGTCAACAGCTACCTGCACAACGACTCGTTCCCGGCGAGCCACCCGCAGTGGTGCGGCCCGCTCGGCTACCAGGGCTCGAAGGCCGCGATGAAGCTGATCTCGCAGGCCGACGTCGTCGTCGCCCTCGGCTCGCGCCTCGGTCCCTTCGGCACGCTGCCGCAGCACGGGCTCGACTACTGGCCCAAGGACGCGAAGATCATCCAGATCGACGCCGACCACAAGATGCTCGGCCTGGTGAAGAAGATCAGCGTGGGCATCTGCGGCGACGCCAAGGCGGCCGCGACCGCGCTGACCCGCCGCCTCGAGGGCAGGACACTGGCCTGCGACGCCACCACGCAGGACCGCGCGGCCACCATGGCCGCGGAGAAGGAGGCGTGGGAGAAGGAGCTCGACGAGTGGACCCACGAGCGCGACGACTACAGCCTCGACGTGATCACGGAGTCCGAGCAGGAAGAAGGCAACTGGCTGCATCCCCGCCAGGTGCTCCGTGAGCTCGAGAGGGCGATGCCGGCCGACGTGATGGTCTCCACCGACATCGGCAACATCAACTCGGTGGCCAACAGCTACCTGCGCTTCGAGCGCCCGCGCAGCTTCCTGGCCCCGATGAGCTTCGGCAACTGCGGGTACGCCCTGCCGACCGTCATCGGCGCGAAGGCCGCGCAGCCGGAGCGTCCGGCGATCTCGTACGCCGGCGACGGCGCGTGGGCGATGAGCATGGGCGAGATCCTGACCTGCGTGCGCCACGACATCCCGGTCACCGCGGTGGTGTTCCACAACCGGCAGTGGGGCGCCGAGAAGAAGAACCAGGTCGACTTCTACGGTCGCCGTTTCGTCGCCGCCGAGCTCGACCACCAGAACTTCGCCGGCATCGCGCAGGCGATGGGTGCCGAGGGCATCGTGGTGGAGAAGCTCGAGGAGGTCGGGCCGGCGCTGAAGAGGGCCGTCGACGCGCAGATGAACGACGGCAAGACGACCGTCATCGAGATCATGTGCACCCGCGAGCTCGGTGACCCGTTCCGCCGCGACGCGCTGTCGAAGCCGGTGCGGTTCCTGGACAAGTACCGCGACTACGTCTGACCGGTCGCCTGCGGCTCCCGTTGTGACGGCTCTTCCTCAGGGCGGCTACAGCGGGAGCAGGCGGGCGAGCTCGTCGGCTGCGCCGCGTACCTCCGGTCCGAGCTGGCCGAAGCGCTTGTCGGGCATGCGTACGGCGGGCGCCTGCACCGCCACCGCGGCACGGGCCTGGCCCGCGGAGTCGAGGACCGGTGCGGCGACGCACCGGACGCCGAGCATCGACTCCTCGTCGTCGGTGCTCCAGCCGCGACGGCGGATCTGCGCGAGGTCCTTGCGCAGGCTCGCACTGGTGGGATGGGTCTTGTGCGTGAGCTGCACGAGCGTGTCGCCGAGGTTGTCGATGTGGCCCCGCAGCTCTTCGTTGAACGCGAGCAGCGACTTGCCCATCGACGTCGCGTGCAGCTCGATGCGCGTGCCCACCTCCATCGAGAAGCGCAGCGGCTGGGAGGACTCGATGCGCTGGATGACGATCGCGTGGTCGTTGTCGAGCAGGCCGAGGTTGACCGACTCGCCGGTGCTGTCGGCGAGCCGCTGCATCACCGGGCGGGCGATCTCGATCCCCATGGCGCGCTGGGCGGCCTGACCGAGCAGCAGCGACTGCGGGCCGAGGCGGTAGCGCTCGCGACCCTCGTCCTGGGCCAGGTAGCCCTCGGCGACGAGCGCGCGGGCGATGCGGTGGGCGGTGGAGAGGGTGAGTCCGAGCCGGTCCGCGAGATGGACGACACCGAGGTCACCGCCCTCGTCGCGGAACACGTTGAGCAGCGCGAAGGCGCGGCTGATCGCCTGCGTCCCGGCCACCCGGCCGTTGTTGGCCTCGGCGCGCCCAGGAGGCGCTGCGGACGTCGCCGACGTCTCACTCATGAACGGCCTCGCTCTCTCACGATCTCCCACCATATGGAAGACATCGTACCGACTGTGGCAGTCCACGGGCTGTTCGCGCCCTTGACCACGCCACCCACGGTTGCCTAGAGTCGTTTGTGGGAGTGACTCCCATTATATGAAAACCAGCCCGTGAGTGTCCAGAGATGGGGAGGTCCAGGGATGGGCGGTCTCCAACGCGCGGTGCCCAATGCGGCTCGCAGCGGCCCGGGCACCGGCGTGCCCGGCCGGGACACCGTCGGCAGCCATGTCCGTGACCAGGTGCTGCGGTGGAGCGTGCAGCTGGCCGGACATCGCCCGCGGGTGGTCTTCGCCGACGGCGACGACCCGCGCGTGGTCGCCGCGGCCGGCTGGCTGGCCGAGAACACCTCGATCCGGCCGACGCTGCTGACCGGGGGACCGGACGGGGCCGGGAACGGAGTCGACCGGTGGTCGATGGACCGGCTCGCCGGCGACCCGGAGGTGCGCGACGCGCTCCTGCTGCGGGCCAACGGTGTACGCCGTGACCCCGCCGAGGCGGACGCTCTCGCCGAGGACCCGGTGTACGCGTCGGCGGCGCTCGTGGCCTGCGGCCGGGCGGACGCCGCCGTGGCCGGGGCGACCCGTCCCACCGGCGACGTCATCCGCGCCGGCATCTCCGTGATCGGGCTGTCGCCGGGGGTGTCGACGATCTCCAGCAGCTTCGTGCTCGTGCTCCAGGACGGCCGCCGGCTGGCATACGGCGACTGCGCGGTACTGCCCGCCCCCGACGAGGAGCAGCTCGCGCAGGTGGCCGTGGCAACCGCGCGCACGTTCCGCGAGCTGGTCGACGAGGACCCGGTGGTGGCCATGCTGTCGTTCAGCACGATGGGCAGCGCGGAGCACCCCGAGGTCGACACCGTCCGTGCGGCGACCGGGCTCGCCCGCGCGCTGGAGCCCGACCTCTGCATCGACGGGGAGCTGCAGTTCGACGCGGCGCTGCTGGAGTCGGTCGGCAGCTCGAAGGCGGCGGGTTCGCCGGTGGCCGGCAGGGCCAACGTGCTGGTCTTTCCCAACCTGTCCGCCGGCAACATCGGCTACAAGATCACCGAACGGCTCGCCGGCGCCGCCGCGATCGGACCCGTGCTGCAGGGCCTCGCGGCGCCGATGAACGACCTGTCGCGCGGGTGCTCCGACCGGGACGCGATCGCGGTCGCGCTGCTGAGCGCCGTGCAGGCCGTGCACGCCGACCGGGCCGCCGGCCTTCGGGTCGCGCAGCCCGCGACCACCGGGTGACTGTCGCTGCGGGGCCACTTCCGGCTCAGAGCGACTGCCGGAAGATGTCGTGCAGGGCGCCGGGGGTGACCGGGCGGGGTACGACGGCCAGCTGCCGGGTCTGCTTCATCGTGCCGGCGACGAGGGTGTCGATGTCGTCCTCGTCGTAGCCGAAGCTGCGCAGCCCGCTGGGCATGTCGATGTCGCTCATCAGCTCGCTGAGGACGTGTGCGAGGGCGGCGGCCCCGTCGGTCGCGGTGTACGTCTGCCCGCTGAGCAGCTCGGCGGCCTTGAGGTGACGACCGGGGTCGCCGGGGTAGGTCCAGCGGAACACGGCGGCGGCGGTCGCGGACACGGCCTGGCCGTGCGGCACCATCGGCATCTCCGGGTAGCCCGCGGCGCGGTACTCCTCGACGGCTCCTGCGATCGGGTACGCGTTCGCGTGCGGCAGATGGGTGCCGGCGTTGCCGAACCCGGTTCCTGCGTAGGTCGAGGCCAGCATCATCTGGTAGCGCGCCTCGAGGTCGCGGCCGTTCATCACCGCACGGCGCAGGTAGCGGCCGACCAGCCCCAGGGCCATCTCGCACCACACGTCGCTGATCGGGTTGGAGCCGCAGAACGCGGGTCGCCGCATCGGGTCCTCCGGTGCGGCCTTCGCGTCGAAGGAGACGCTGGTGTAGCTCTCCAGTGCGTGCGAGAGCACGTCCATGCCGCTGGCGGCGGTGACCTGCGGCGGCAGCGACACCGTGGTCATCGGGTCGATCACCGCCAGCGAGGGCCGCAGCCGGGCGTGGCTGACCGCGCCCTTGAGGTGCAGGCCCAGGAAGTCGACCACGCAGATCGTGGTCGACTCCGAGCCGGTGCCTGCCGTCGTGGGCACCGCGACCAGCGGCTTGAGCGGGCCGTCGGGCACCCGGCCGCCGCCGATCGGCGGCGTGACGTAGTCGAGCAGGTCGCCGGGATGCGTGGTGAGCAGGTTGACCGCCTTCGCGGTGTCGATCGACGAACCGCCGCCGACCGCGACGAAGCATCCCCAGTCGCCCTCCCGCGCGTACGCCACGGCCTCGGCGATGCTCTCGTCGGTGGGCTCGACCGCGACCCGGTCGAACACCTCGGTCTTCACCCCCGCGGCGCTGATCCGGTCACGGACCTGATCGGGGATCCCGGTCGCGCGCAGGCCCGGGTCGGTAATCACCAGGCACGAACCCGCACCGGTGGCCGCGACCTCCATCCCGACCTCGGCCAGCGCGCCCGTGCCGAACTTCAGCGGCGGCGCCGCCCAGGTGAAGACGGACTCGTTGTCGTGGCTCATCCGGCGACTCCCAACCTCGCAGCACGATATGGAACAAAAAACCACTATGTGGAAGCGAGACTAGCCACCGGTCGGCCCGTTTGTGAACCCTCGCCCCGACGAGAGCTCGGCCCGCCCCCGCGGGGCGAACGATGCTACAGTCACCCGTGGGAGTCGCTTCCACAATATGGCATAGTCCATCGACCAGGTCGACGAAGACCACTGACTGCACCCGGCTCCCTCGGACTCCGAAGTCTCGCGAGAGGGGGCGCTCCGACCCGTGACAGCCCCGTGAAGCTCCCGGTCACAGCGCCGGCGCGCGGTGACGTCCTCGCCGGGGTCAGCGTCGCGCTGGTGCTGGTCCCGCAGGCGATGGCGTACGCCGAGATCGCCGGGCTGCAGCCGTCACACGGGCTGTACGCCGCGGCCGCGGCGCCATTGGCCGGCGCGCTGGTCGGGTCGTCGCCGTACCTGCAGACAGGGCCGGTCGCCGTCACCAGCCTGCTGACCTTCGGAGCGCTCAGCGGGATCGCCGACCCGTTCACCGCGCGGTTCGCGTTGCTGGCCGGGCTACTGGCGGTCATCGTCGGCGTCATCCGCATGGGCGTCGGTCTGCTCGGCGGCGGGCCGATCGCGTACCTGATGTCGCAGCCGGTCGTCACCAGCTTCACCACCGCCGCGGCGCTGCTGATCATCGGCTCCCAGGTCCCGGCCCTGCTCGGCGTCGACGGCGTCGGCGGCAGTCCGCTGGTGGAGGCCGCCACCGCGCTCGGCGAGCCACAGTCGTGGCGAAGCGCCGACATCGTTCTCGGGCTCGGCGCGATGGCCCTGATGCTCCTGGGCCGCCGCATCTCACCGCTGTTCCCCGGCGCGCTGCTCGCTGTCGTCGCGGCCACCGTGTGGAGCGTCGCGGTCGACTATGCCGGCAGCTCCGGCAATGTGGTCGGCGACATCACGGTCGGGCTGCATGCGCCCGAGGCGCTGCCGCTGTCCGACCTCGGCGGCCTGCTGGTGCCCGGCCTGGTCATCGCGCTGGTCGGCTTCGCCGAGCCCGCCTCGATCGCCCGGCGCTACGCCGCGCAGGACCGGTGCCCCTGGGACTCCAACCGAGAGTTCGTCGGCCAGGGCCTGGCCAACGTCGCCTCCGGCCTCGCGGGTGGCTACCCGGTCGGCGGGTCGTTCTCCCGGACCGCGCTGAACCGTCTGGGCGGCGCGCGCAGCCGGTGGAGCGGCGTGTTCACCGGGCTGGCCGTGCTCGCGGTCCTCCCCGTCGCCGGAGTGCTCGCGCCACTGCCGACCGCGGTGCTCGCTGGGCTCGTGATCGCCGCCGCCGTCTCACTCGTGGACGTGCCGGCGCTGGCCATGTACTGGCGGTGGTCGCGCCCGCAGTTCCTGGTCGCGCTGGTCACGGTGGTCGCGACCCTGGCGCTCGCGCCCCGGGTCGAGCGCGGCGTGATCGTCGGCGTGGGCACCGCGCTCGCGGTCCACCTCTGGCGCGAGCTGATGGTGCGCGTGCCGTCGCGCCTGGAGGGGACGTCGCTGCACCTGTGGCCCTCCGGGGTGCTGTACTTCGGGTCCGCACCAGGCATGGAACGCACCGTCAACGAGCTGATCGCCGCCCACCCGCAGGTGACCAGGGTCGTGGTGCATCTCGGCGGGCTCGGCCGTGTCGACCTGACCGGTGCGCTGACGCTGCGCGACCTCGTCGACGAGGCCCGCGCCTCCGGCGTGACGGTCGAGATCCGGGGTGCCGCCGCCCGTCCGGCCCGGCTGCTCACCCGGGTGCTCGGTGACGACGCCTTGGTCGAGAGCACCCCGGGTTAGGTCGATCACAAACTCGCAACCCGTCGGCAAAAGCCGGCAGGGCGAGTTTGCCGCTTGGGTAGCCTTTGCTGTTATGACGAGGCGAGCGTATGGGTTGGCGGTCGCGCTCGCCGTCCTGATGGGGGGACTCTCCGTAGCAGTGGCGTGGGCGCTCGACCTGCCGCTGCGCGACCCCGACGGCACCTTCGGCCCGTCGTGGGTGCGCCTCCCGCTGATCGTCCTCGGCTGCTTCCTCGCCGACGTGGTCCCGCGCAGCATCTACCGCGCACGCGGGCTGCGCGGGATGTCCCGGCACATCCGGCCGGTGTTTCGCGAACGCTGGACCCGCGACCGGGTCGCGCTGATCGTCGTCGGCCTCGGCAGCTTCTACCTGACCTACGTCGGCTACCGAAACCTGAAGAGCTTCCTGCCGTGGATCCGTGAGCACACCTACGACCAGGCACTCGGGCAGCTCGACCGGATCCTGGCGTTCGGCTACGAGCCCGCGACCGTCCTGCAGGCGGTCTTCGGCACCGGCATCGCGGCGCACGTGCTCTCGTGGTTCTACGTCGGCTATCTGATCTTCGTCCCGGTCTCGCTGGCGGCGTGGCTGGTCTGGTCGCGCAACATCGCCGGCGGGCTCTGGTACACCACCGCGCTGTGCGTGAACTGGACGCTCGGAGTCGCGAGCTACTACCTGATCCCGTCGTGGGGACCGGCGTTCGTGCAGCCGTCGCTGTTCTGGGACCTGCCGGGCACCGGCGTGCGCGCGCTCCAGGCCGAGCTGTGGGCGCATCGGTACGACGCGATCAGCGACCCCAACGCCACCGAGGCGATCCAGAGCATCGCCGGGTTCGCGTCGCTGCACGTGTCGGTGGTGTTCTCGGCCGCGCTGATCACGCACATGACCGTGCGCAACCGCTGGATCCGCTGGGGGATGTGGGCCTACCTGCCGATCACGGTGGTGGCGACGCTGTACTTCGGCTGGCACTTCATCGCCGACGACCTCGCGGGCCTCGCCATCGGCTGGGTCGCGGTCTGGCTGGGCGCCCTGGTCACCGGGCACCAGATGAAGGCGAAGTACCGCGGCCAGATCTTCGGATCCGGTGAGCCCGACGAGCTCGCGACTCCCGACCACCCGCCGAACCGGCGGCTGGAAGCGGACCTGCTGCACTGACGCGTCGCCGCGAGACCGGGCCCGGCGGCGTCACCCGCCGACGTCGAGCTGCTCGGCCCCCGGCGACGCCGGCGTCGGGAACGACCACGGCGCGGGGAAGCCGTGCCGGCGGAACTCCTCCGCGACCGCCTCGCCGACCGCCCGCGTCTGCGACGACTCGACCAGCGCGATGATGCACCCGCCGAAGCCGCCGCCGGTCATCCGGGCACCGTACGCACCGGCGCTCAGGGCCGCCTCGACCGCGACGTCGAGCTGCGGCACCGTCACCTCGAAGTCGTCGCGCAGCGACGTGTGCGACGCGGTGAGCAGCGGCCCGATCTCGCGGGTGCGGCCCGCGCGCAGCAGCTCGACCGTGTCCAGCACCCGCGCGTTCTCGGTGACGACGTGCCTGGCCCGTCGTCGTACGACGTCGTCGTCGAGCCCGGCCAGCGTGCCGTCCAGCCCGTCGAGCCCCACGTCACGCAGAGCGGGTACGCCGAGAGCTGCGGCGGCCCGCTCGCAGTCTCGGCGGCGTGCGGCGTACTCCCCGTCGACCAGCCGGTGCGGCGTACGCGTGTCCACGACCAGCAGGCTGAGACCGTCCCCGGGCCCCGCACCGTCGAGGTCGAGCGGGACCTGCTCGGTGTTCCCGGCGCGGGTGTCGAAGAACAGCACGTGCCCGCGTGTACACAGCAGCGAGGCCGCCTGGTCCATCAGGCCGCAGGGCATCCCGACGAAGTCGTTCTCGGCGTGCTGGGCCAGCCGCGCCAGGGTGGGCCGGTCGATCCCGAGGCCGAACAGGTCGTCGACGGCCAGCGCGACCGCGCACTCCAGCGCGGCCGACGACGACAGGCCCGCCCCCGCGGGCACGTCTCCGTCGACCAGCAGGTCGACGCCGCCGACCCGGTGGCCCGCCTCCTGCAGGGCCCACAGCACCCCCGCGGCGTAGGACGACCACCCCGACACCCCACCGGGCACCAGCGAGGTGACCTCGGCCTCCACCGGCCGGCCCCGCTGTCCCGAGACCATGCGGACCAGTCCGGTGTCGTTGCGCGCCGCGGACGCCGTCACCCGGTGCCGCAGCGCCAGCGGCAGCACGAACCCGTCGTTGTAGTCGGTGTGCTCACCGATCAGGTTGACCCGGCCGGGCGAGGCCCACACGGCCTCCGGCGGGCGCCCGAACTCCGACGCGAACGACCGCTTCGGATGGTGCCGGGTCATGTCCGTACCTCCAGTGCCTCCCGCAGCCGGCGCGCGGTGTCCTCAGGCAGCATGTCACCGATGAACGCGCCCATGCCCGACTCCGAGCCGGCGAGGTACTTCAGCTTCCCGGGCGCACGGCGTACCGAGAACAGCTCCAAGTGCAGGTAGGCCAGGTCGCGGTCCGCGTGCACGGGCGCCTGGTGCCAGGCGGCGACGTACGGGAGCGGCTGGCCGAACAACGCGTCGCAGCGGCGCAGCACGTCGAGGTAGAGGCCGGCGAAGTCGTCGCGCTCGGGGCCGGTGAGCGCGTCGAGGTCGGGCACCTGCCGGTGCGGGTAGACGTGTACCTCCACCGGCCAGCGCGCCGCGGCCGGCACGAACGCCGTCCAGTGCTGTGAACGTCCGACGACCCGGTCACCGGCCCGCTGCTCGCCCGCGAGCAGGTCGGCGAACAGGTTGCGCGACGTGCGGTCGCGGTAGCGGCGCGCCGAGTCGAGCACCTGCCGCGCCCGCGGCGGCACGAACGGGTAGGCGTAGATCTGCCCGTGCGGGTGATGCAGCGTGACCCCGATCTCCGGGCCGCGATTCTCGAACACGAAGACGTACTCCACGTCGTCGAGCGCTCCGAGCTCGGTCGTTCGGTCGGCCCAGGCGTCCATCACCGTGCGCACCCGCTGCCGGGGCAGCTCGGCGAACGACGACCCGTGGTCGCTGGTGAAGCACACCACCTCGCACCGGCCGGTGCCGGGCCCGCGTGCGCACAGGCCGTCGAGCAGGTCCGCCGGCGGCGGCGCGTCGGTGGCGGCCCCCAGCGAGGGGAAGCGGTTCTCGATGATGACGACGTCGTAGTCGGCGGACGGGATCTCGCTCAGCCGGTCGCCGTTCGACGGGCACAGCGGGCACTCCGCGGCCGGCGGGAGGTGCGTGCGGCCCTGCCGGTGCGACGCGAGCACCACCCACTCGTCGAGCAGCGGGTCGTAGCGGACCTCGGACCGGGTCATCGCCGGCGGCAGGTCGCGCAGGTCGACCAGCTCGCGTACGGCGTCGTCGTCCTCGTCGAAGTAGATGATCTGCCGTCCGTCGGCGAGCCGGGACACGGTCTTCTTCATGTGCCGGTCGGCTCCTCCGGGGCGTCCATGTCGGCGACCACCAGGTCGTCGACGAGCTCGCCCATCAGGTCGCGGGCGCGACGCGGGAGGCCGCTGTCGGTGACGAGCACGTCGGCCTCCCGTGGACCCGCGAACGCGCTCAGACCGACCACGCCCCACTTGGTGTGGTCGGCGAGTACCACGAGCCGTCGCGCGGCGCGGATGAACGCGCGGTTGGTCTCGGCCTCCATCAGGTTCGGGGTGGTGAAGCCGCTCTCCTGGTCCATCCCGTGGCTGCCCATGAACACCATGTCGAGGTGCAGCGCGCTGAGCGCGGATACCGCCAGCGGGCCGACGAGCGCGTCGGAGGGGGTGCGGATACCGCCGGTGAGGACGACGCTCTGGTCCGGTCGCGCCGCCTGGTGGAGTACGTCGGCGACGCGGGTCGAGTTCGTGACGATCGTGAGCTCGGGGATCTCGCACAGCCGGCGGGCGAGCACCCAGGTGGTGGTGCCCGCCGAGAGCCCGACGCCGGTGCCGGGACGCACGAGCTCGACCGCGCGGGCGGCGATCGCCTTCTTCTCCGCCAGCTCGCGCAGCGACTTGGCCTGGAACCCCGGCTCCTCGGTGGCCCGCAGCCGGCCGGCGCTCGCGCCGCCGTGCACCTTGTCGAGGAGGCCCTGGTTGTCGAGCGCCTCGAGGTCGCGCCGGACGGTCATGTCGGAGACCCCGAGCAGCTCGACGAGCTCGCTGACCCGTACGCCGCCGTGGCGCCGGACCTCGGCGAGGATCAGGTCCTGGCGTTGCTTGGCGAGCATGGCCGGCCTCTACTCCTTGGCTGACGCGGCCTCCTGGCCGCGTTCGGTCGGACGGGTCAGGGCCTCCAGCGGCATCGACCGGGCGGCGCGCCCGATGATCTCGCGCACCTGCGCCGCCGGGATCTTCGGTCGCCGGTCGGCGGTGAGCAGCCCGTTCTGCTCCTGCTCGGTGTCGGTGAGCTGGGTGTAGCAGAACCCGGCCAGCGCCCGGCTGTCGAGGACCGCGTCGACGAGCTCGGCCAGCCGCTCGGCGTACTCCTGCTCGGTGGAGCTCTGCGAGTAGCCCCAGCCATCGTCGCCGGGGTCGAGGCTGTAGCGCACGCCGCCGAACTCGGTGAGCATCACCGGCCGGTCGCCGGGCTCGAAGCCTGAGAGCAGCACGGGGCGCATCGCCGGGCGCCCTGCGCGCATCGTGTGCTCGACGGCGGCCGCGTCGGAGTACCGCTCCCGCAGGTCGTCGCCGCGCGGGGCGTAGTCGTGGACGCCGACGATGTCGCTGCCGCTGTGCTCCCAGCCGTCGTTGGCCAGGACCGGGCGGCTCGGGTCGAGTGCCTTGGTCAGGTGGTACAGCGACTCGGACAGGCTGCGCTGAGCGGGCTGCGACGACGCGTGCTGGATCCCCCAGCTCTCGTTGATCGGCACCCAGGTGACCACGCACGGATGGCTGCGGTCCCGGCGGACGACGTCGAGCCACTCGCGCGTCAGCCGTTCGACCGCGATCGGGCCGAACTCGTAGGCGTTGGCCATCTCGCCCCACACGAGCAGACCGAGCCGGTCGCACCAGTACAGGAACCGCGGGTCCTCGACCTTCTGGTGGATGCGTACGGCGTTGAACCCCAGCCCCTTGACCAGCTCCGCCTCACGGCGCAGCGCGTCGGGGTCGGGAGCGGCCAGGTGCGACTCCGGCCAGTAACCCTGCTCGAGCACCGACCGGACGTAGTAGGGATGCCCGTTGAGCAGGAACCGGCCGTCGCCGATGTCAGCCGACCGCAGCCCGAGGTAGCTGTCGACGCCGTCGACGAGACCGTCCTCGCCTCTGGCGCCGTCGTGCAGCTCGACCCGCGCCTGCACCAGAGTGGGCTGCTCCGGCGACCAGAGCAGCCGGCCCTCGTCCTGGCCGTTGCGGAGTGCGGGGATCGCGACGTCGGCGACGGCATGGTCGTCCTCGACCCGGAACCGCTGCTCGGCCAGCACCTCGTCGCCGAGCCACAGGTGCACGGCGACCGTCAGCGGACGGGCCGGGACGGTGCTCAGTCGCACCTCGACACGCACCCGGCCGGCGTCGACCTCCGGCGTCCACTGCAGGTCGGACACGTGTGTCGCCGGCACGTGCTCGAGCCACACCGGCTGCCAGATCCCGGTCGTGCGGTGGTACCAGATCGCGTGCGGCTCGGCCTGCCAGTCCTGCTTGCCGCGCGGCTGGGTCACGTCGGTCGGCCGGTCCTCCGCGCGCACGACCAGCACGTGCCGGTCGCCGTCCGGGCCGTCCAGCGGCGAGGTGGCGCCAGTGCCGTTCAGCGCGTCGGTGACGTCGAACGCGAACGGGGTGTGCCCGCCCTCGTGGTGACCGACGAGCAGGCCGTCGACCCAGACCGTGGCCCGGTAGTCGACGGCACCGAAGTGCAGAAGCAGCCGCTCGCCCGCGGGGGGTGTCGCGACCGCGGTCTCGAGCCGGTACCAGACCACCGGGTGGTACGCCGGGTCGTGGACGCCGCTCCGCGCGGACTCCGGCGGGTACGGCACCGTGATCGCCCGGTCGAACGGCTTGTCCGACTCCTGCCATCTCTCGGTCAGGCCCACGTTGTCGTCGTCGTAGGCGAACCCCCATTCGCCGCACAGATCGGTCCAGTCCGGCCGGACCAGCTGCGGGCGGGGATGGACGCTCTCCGGGTCGGTTCCTTCGGCAGACCCCACGACAGGCTTCACGCTCATCCGGTCAGCCTTTCAGTCCGCTGCGAGACACTCCCTCGACCACGAACCGCTGCGTGGCCAGGAACAGCAGCAGCACGGGCAGGCTGGCGATGACACCGCCGGCCATGATCGTCGCGTAGTCGGTCTGGTAGGCGCTCTGCAGGGTCGACAGCCCCGGTTGCAGGGTCATCCTCTCTGGGGAGAACAGTACGTACAACGGCCAGAGGAAGTCGTTCCAGTTCGTCAGGAAGGACAGCAGCGCGAGCGTCGCCAGCGCCGGCTTGGACAGCGGCAGGATCACCTGCACGAACACCCGGAACCGGCTCGCACCGTCCATCAGCGCAGCCTCCTCCAGCTCCTTGGGCAGCGACAGGAAGAACTGCCGCAGGAGGAACACCCCGAAGGCGCCGGCCGCACCGGGAACGACGACCGCGGTCAGGCTGTCCAGCCAGCCGAAGCCCGCGACGATGACGTAGTTGGGGATCACCAGGGAGATCGGCGGCACGAACAGCGTGACCAGCACCAGCGCGGTCATCAGCCGGCGGCCCGGGAAGTCCATGCGCGCGAGCGCGTACGCCGCCAGCGACGCGGTGACCAGGATCAGCACGGTCTGCAGCGTTGCCGCGAGCAGGCTGTTGACGAACCAGGTGAACACCGGCGTCTGCGGCTGACCCAGGATCGTCTCGTACGACTCCAGCGTGGGCGCGCTCGGCAGCAGGTCGAGCCCGCGAGAGGCCATCTCGTTCGGCGACTTCAGCGACGTGGAGAGCATCCACAGCAGTGGCGCCACGAACAGCACGCCGAGCAGCCCCAGCCACAGGTAGGTGCCGACGCGCGAGCCGGGCCGGGCCGGGGTCAGGGCGGATCTCATGCCCGCCTCCCGCGGCCGAACAGCAGGAAGCTCAGGGCGGTGACGGTCAGCAGCACGACGGTCAGGATCGTGCTCATCGCCGACGCCGACCCCATGTCGAACTGGTGCAGCCCCCGTTCGGTGATCTCCATGATCGCGGTGCGGGTCTCCTTGCCCGGCTGGCCCTGAGTGATGAGGTACGGCTGGCCGAACACGTTCGCCGAGGCCAGGACCGTGATCGTCACGACGAAGACCAGCACGTGCCGCAGGCCGGGCAGGGTCACCGCCAGGAACCGGTGCCAGGGTCCGGCGCCGTCGATGGAGGCGGCCTCGTACAGCTCGGCCGGGATGTCCTGCAGCCCGGCCAGGAAGATCACGGTGTTGTAGCCGACGGTCCACCACAGGGTCGGCACCACCAGCGCGGCCCAGACCCACGGCTGCTGCGTCGTCCAGGGGATGTTCAGGTCGATGCCGACCGCGCCGAGGTAGTGGTTGACCACCCCCACGTTGGGGTCGAGCAGGTAGCGCCACAGCAGGCCGACGACCGCGACCCCGAGCACGTACGGCG
>Ga0190270_10000579_pt1 | contig 16045 bp, 14 predicted proteins | sample Popmic320T_FD_133748 | JGI IMG/M metagenome (GOLD analysis project Ga0190270, IMG submission 133748) | Populus adjacent soil microbial communities from riparian zone of Weber River, Utah, USA - 320 T | ecosystem: Environmental > Terrestrial > Soil > Riparian zone | place: USA: Utah | collected...
CACCAACCGCCTGGTCTGCGCCGAAACCCTGCCGGACGCACTTCTTCATGCACTGCGCGCGCCACGCGGGGCCGCCCGCCGCCCGCAATATTGGGACGGACGCGCCGCGGCGCGTTGCGTCGCCGATCTGCGCCGCCGCAGCCTCGACATCGAAGCCGGCGCCATCGCGGCGGAGTGAGGCTAGGGACCCTTAGGCCGCGCCCGCGATGCGCCACGCTGCCCAGGCGAACAGCAAGGCTGACAGCGCAAACCAACCGCAAGCGAGCATGGTCGCGGCGCGGACCAGGGCCGCGCTCTGCGGCCGGCCTTTCTTGCGCGCGCTCGCGAGCCGGTAAGCGATGAAGCCCGAAACGGCTCCGAGCAGGAAGAAGATGCCAGTGAGCAGCATCGCGCCTACCGCGCCGGCGGTGCCACGCCGCGAAGCTCCGCGATTACCTCGCCGATGATCCGCTCGCGCGCCCTCAGGCTCGGATGGGCGCTGATGACCTGGAAAATCGAATCCGTCCGCCCATAGAGCCGCCTCCAGAACGGGATGATCGCATCGAGATCGTAGCCGGCAGCGGCGAGCAGGCGCACGGAGAGCCGGTCCGCCTCCTCCTCGGTCGCCCGGACCAGACGGGCGTTGCGGCCGACATGGCGCATGAGCCCCCCCTGCGGCACGCCTCGCGCCTCGAGCTGTTGCGGGTGGCGCAGGATGTTGTGAGAAAGCTCGTGGGCGAGCGCGACGGCGAGCTCGGAGTCGGTTCGGAAGAAGCCGAGAAAGCCGGTCGTCATGATCGCGTAGCGCCCGTCGGCGAAGGCATTGTCCTGGCCGGAGCGGGCGAGGCGGCCGCGCGCCGGGCAGCCGGGAACGGAGTCGAGCGTCACCGTCCGCGCCTGTCCTGCGCGGAGCAGCTCGACCTGCACCGGGCCGAGCCTCAACTGGTCCTCGAACAGTTCCTCCGAAGCGGCAATCAGGTCGCGGCGACGATTCTCAACGCGTTCAGCGGCGATCCCTGCCGGCGCCGGAAATGCGTTGCCGTTGCTTGAGACGATGACGTCGCCCGCGGCGATGCCGGCGCGGGCTGCGGGGCTGTTCCCGACGACGGACAGCACGCCCATGCCCTTGTCGACGCCGTAAAGGGCGATCGCTTCGGGGCGGTCCTGCGGCCGATATTCGCCGAGATGGTGGAAGGCGAGGCCGGTGAGCGGGAACGGCTCCGGGCACAAGGCGCGTCCGGCGAGGCCGAGGCGGTAGACGATCGAGACGATTCGGTGGTCGGTCTCGCGCAGGAAGCTGCCCGGGGCGCGCTGGGCCGAGTCGGGAGCAGGCTGGGCGCGCGCGGCCTCGGTGAAGGGTGCGGCCCATGCGAGGATGCCGGCCACCGCGGCAAGGAAAGCTGTCTTACTCAACGACGCTCACTTCAATCGGGCAATTGCCGGTCATCGCGCCGATCCTGCCCGCGACAGGCGCAAAAAAACAGCCGGGCGAGACGTATCTCACCCGGCTGAAGAATAGAGCTGACGGCCGTCAGGCCGGCCCGATCACGGGCTCGTCGGGGGATCGTCGTCGTCGCCGCCGCAGATGTTCGTGCCGGCGCAAAGGCCGAGGATGATCGCGATGAGCGCGATCAGCGGAATGATGAAGCCGCCGCGGAGCTCGCTGCCCTCAACGGATTCGCTCGCCGGCTCGACCGGAGCCGACTGCGCAACGGCAATCGTAGGCGCCGCGATCAATGCGATCGCCGAGACCGCAGTGACAACTTTCTTGAAAACCACGTCAGCTTCTCCCTTCAAACAACGCTAATCTGTTATTCTTCGCCCTGATATCGGAGGCATCCGCGACTGTCCAGCCCCGAATTGCCCGCCGCGAGAGCGCCAAAGGTCGGTTAGCCCAAGTGGGTTTACGATCTCTGAAGCGGCACGAACGCGGGGTCGGCGCAAAAGGTTCAACGCGAGGTTCGGGAATCGCGGGTCTGCCCGCACCGCCGGGGGCCGAAGCGCCTTGGCAGCGCGGGGAAAACAGGCTTAGTGACCGGAATTCAAAGCGTTGTGGTAGAGGGAGCGGAGTGGTGGGGACGATTTCGGGGCGCCTCGTGCGCGTCTGGACGAGCGCGCTGCTGGCAGCCCTGGCGCTGGTCGCACCGGCCGCGGCCGCTGCCGCGGTCGAGATCACATTCTATGCGCGCGAGTTCGGCAGCCAGTTCCCGCACGGCTTCGTGACGCTCGTCGGCACCCCCGATCGCGGCGGCGAGAGAATCGACACCAACTATGGCTTTACGGCAACACATGTGTCGCCGGCGATTCTCTTCGGCTCCGTCCGGGGCGTGGTCGAGCCGGTCGGTGCCGGCTACATGCGCGGCAGCGAAGCCCATTTCGCGCTCAATCTCACCGATGAGCAATACGATCAGGTGGCGGCGACGGTCGCGCGCTACACCGCGCTGCGCCAGCCTTCCTACAGCCTCAACCGGCGCAACTGCGTCCACTTCATCGCCGACGTCGCGGCGGCGCTCGGCATGAGCGCCACGCTGCCTCGCAACCTGACGCGCAAGCCGCGCTCCTTCATCGAGCTGCTGATTCGCGAGAATCGCGACTGGCTGGCGCAGCGCCAGGCGAGGATCCTGCGCGAACCCCCGCAGCCCCGCCCGGAGCGCCGCCGTGCCCGGCGCGATGGTTGACGTGCCCGCCCGGGCCGCCGCATCGTCGCGTCCGGCTCGAACATAGGGGGGCTTGAGATCGCGCGCGCGGCTTTGGACATGATGGCATGACGCGGCAGCGGATTCGGCCGGTGATCCTGTCGGGCGGCGCGGGCTCGCGCCTGTGGCCTTTGTCGACCCCGGAGCGGCCGAAGCAGTTCCTGGCGCTGACCGGCGCGCGCACCATGCTCCAGCTCACCGCCGAGCGGGTCGCCGACCAGGGGCAATATGATCCGCCGCTGGTGATCGGGTCCGAAGCGCACCGCGAGACGATCGAGCGTCAGCTTGCGGACATCGGGGTGGCGCCGGCGCGACTGATCCTGGAGCCGTGCGGGCGCGGCACGGCCGCCGCAGCGGCGCTCGCCGCTTTGGTCGCCGGTCCGGACGAGCTGCTGCTCCTGATGCCGAGCGATCATCTGATCGGTGAGCCGGAGCGGCTCTCGGCCGCGGTCGAGGCGGCGGTTCCTGCGGTGCGGGAAGGCTGGCTCGCGACCTTCGGAGTCGCGGCGACGCGGCCGGAAACCGGCTACGGCTACATCCGCCGCGGCGAAGAGATCGCTCCGGGCGTCCGCCGTGCCGCCCGCTTCGTCGAGAAGCCGGACGCCGATTTGGCCGCGCGCATGCTCGCCGAGGGCGGCCACGACTGGAATGCCGGCATCTTCCTGTTCCGCGCCGCGGACTTCGTCGACCAGATGCGGCTCCTCGCGCCCGACATTCTCGCCTCAGTGGAGGAATCGCTCGGCGGCGGGATTGCGGGCGATAATCCGGTGCGGCCGAATGCCGCCGCTTTCGCGCGCTGCCGCGCCGAGTCGATCGACCGCGCGGTGATGGAAAAGGCCGCGCGGATCGCGGTCGTGCCGGTCGAGATGGCCTGGTCCGACATCGGCAGCTGGGACGCGCTGTTCGAGGTCAGCGCCCGCGACGGCGACGGCAATGCCGTCTCCGGATCGGCCGCCTTGATCGACGGTCGCGACTGCCTCGTCCGCTCCGATGGACCGCGGGTGATCGCGATCGGCGTCGAGGACCTGATCGTGGTCGCGACCGCCGACTCCGTCCTCATCGTCCCGCGGGGCGAGAGCCAGCGCGTCCGCGACGCGATCGAGCGCGCCCGGGAGCGCGGCTAAGCCGCCTCGAAGGCGCGCACGTCGCTTCCGGGATAAGCGACGAGCAGATCGGCGCCGGCGGCAAGGTCCAGCCGCGTGGGACCATCGGTCACCCAGACCGTGCCCGCCGCCAAGGGCCGCCCGCCCAGCGCGCCGCAATTCCCGAGCGGGATCAGCGTCACCGCGTCGTCCAGCTCCACCGTCCGCGCCCCCGCCCAGCGCTCGAGCACGAAATGGCCGCCCTCGACATGGACGGTGCGTCCATATCCGGCCGGCCTCGGGCCGTCGCCGACCGTCCACGGCTCGGGCCGCGCGGCGCTCACCGCCTCTTCGAGCTGTAGCTCGCGCGGGCGGCCGTAATCGTAGAGGCGGTAGGTGACGTCGCAATTCTGCTGGATCTCGATCACAGACAGCCCGGCGCCGATCGCGTGAACGGTCCCGGCGGGAGAGTAGAGGATCTCGCCGGCCGCGACCGGCCGCCAGTCGAGCAATTGCTCGATCTCGCCGGAGAGCGCGGCGGCGCGAAGCGTGTCGCGATCGACTTCATGCGTCAGGCCGAGGCCGATGGTCGCGCCCGGCTCCGCGTCGAGGACCAGCCAGGCCTCGTCCTTGCCGCGGTCGAGCCCGCGCTGCTTCGCCTGGGCGGCGTCGGGGTGGACCTGGATCGACAGCCGCTCGGAGGTAAAAAGATATTTGACCAGCAGATCAAGGTGGCCCTGTGGCGCCTCGAACCAGATTTCGCCGATCGGGCATTCGCCGTCTGCGAGGCTCTCGAACGGGGAAGGCAGCGCGTCGCGGCCCCAGATCCGTTCCACCGCCCGCCGTCCGAGCTCGATCGCCGCCACTTCGCCTCCGTCGCTTTCCTCTCCGCGGACCTAGCCGGTTTCGCCGCGCCGCGCCAAGCCGCGGCACGCGGCGCAATTTCCGCGTCGCGGCAGTGCGCGGCTCTTGTTCCGAGCCGCTCGATCCCTAAAGAGGCGCGGGCCCAGGGGAAGGAAGAGCGGTTGGACGGAGCGGCTGGATTGCGGATCGTCGTGGTCGGGCTCGGCTATGTCGGGCTGCCGCTTGCCGTCGCCCTCGCCAGGAGCTTCGAGGTCACCGGGCTCGACATCGATGCCCGCCGCGTCGCCGAGCTGAAGCAAGGCCGCGACCGCACCGGCGAGGTCGACGCAGGCGTGCTCGCCGCCTCCAGCCTCACCCTCACCTCCGAGGCGGCGGACGCCGCCGGCGCCGATCTCTACATCGTCACCGTCCCGACGCCCGTCGACGAGAAATGCGAGCCCGACCTCAGCCCGGTGATCGGCGCGACGCGCGCGCTCGCGGCCTTGCTCGATCCCGCGCGAAGGCCGGTGATCGTCTATGAGAGCACCGTCTATCCCGGCGTCACCGAAGAGATTTGCGGGCCGCTGATCGAGCAGGTCTCGGGGCTGAGGCGCGGCGAGGATTTCTTTCTCGGCTACAGCCCGGAACGGATCAATCCGGGCGACCGCGAGCACACAGTCGACCGGATCGTGAAGGTGATCGCCGGCGAGAACGAGCGCGTCACGGACCTGCTCGCCTTGGTCTACGGCAAGGTGACGAACGCGGGCGTGTTCCGCGCCGCCTCGATCAAGGCCGCCGAAGCCGCCAAGGTGATCGAAAATGCCCAGCGCGACGTCAACATCGCCTTCATGAACGAAATCACGCAGATCTTCTCGCGCCTCGACATCTCGATCTGGGACGTGCTCGCCGCAGCGGGGACCAAGTGGAACTTCCTCCCCTTTCGGCCCGGGCTGGTCGGCGGCCACTGCATCGGCGTCGATCCCTATTATCTGAGCTACCGGGCCCAGCAGCTCGGCGTCGACCCCAAGGTCATTCTCTCCGGCCGCACGATCAACGACGGCATGGGCGCCTGGGTCGCAGACCGGCTGCACGAGCGCGCCGGCCGCGCCGGCCGCGCCTTGGTGCTGGGCCTCACCTTCAAGGAGAACGTGCCCGATTTGCGCAACAGCAAGGTGATCGACGTCATTCGCCGCCTTGGCGAGCACGGCCACGAGGTCGTCGTCCACGATCCTCTCGCCGACGCAGCCGAGGCGCGCCACGAATATGGCCTGGAGCTCGCGGCGGACGCGCTCGGCGGGCGTTACGACCTGGTCTTCGTCGCGGTCCCGCACGAAGCCTATGCCGCGCTCGACGACGAGCAAGTCGCAGGCCTCGTCGCGCAAGGCGGCCTGTTCGCCGACCTCAAGAACCTCTTCGCCGGCCGCGCTCTGCCGGCCGTGAGGCGCTGGACCCTCTAGGCGCCGTGATACCCCCGGTACCACTCGACGAAGCGCGGCACTCCGACGTCGATCGCGGTCGTCGGCGCGAAGCCGAGGTCGCGCTGGATCGCCGAAATGTCGGCATAGGTGTCGCGCACGTCGCCCGCTTGCATCGGCATCAGCCGGCGCTCCGCCTTGCGTCCGCACGCCTGCTCGATGAGCTCGATCATCCGGGTCAGCTCTTCGGACCGGTTGTTGCCGATATTGTAAAGCCGGTGCGGCCCGCGGCTGCCGCCGGCCTTTTCGCTGCCGTCGTCGGGCGGCGGATTGTCGAGCGCGGCGACGATGCCGGTGACGATGTCGTCGATATAGGTGAAGTCGCGGCGCATATCGCCCTCGCCGAACACGTCGATCGGCTCGCCGGCGAGGATCGCTTTCGTGAACAGCCACATCGCCATGTCCGGCCGCCCCCACGGTCCGTAGACGGTGAAGAATCTGAGCCCGGTCTGCGGCAGCCGGTAGAGATGGGCATAGGTCTCGCTCATCAATTCGTCGGCCTTCTTGGTCGCGGCGTAGAGCGAGAGCGGATGGTCGACGCGGTCCTCGACCCGGAAGGGCAGGGTTTCGTTGCCGCCATAGACCGACGAGGAGGAAGCGTAGACGAGGTGCCCTGTCTGCCGGTGGCGCGCCGTTTCGATCAGATTGAGGTGCCCGACCAGGTTCGACTGGACATAAGCGTGCGGGTTCTCGATCGAATAGCGCACCCCCGCCTGCGCGCCGAGATGGACGATCCGGTCGAACTCCTCCCCGGCCAGCGCCGCGTCGAGCGCGGCCTGGTCGGCGAAGTCGACCTCGACGAAGCTGAAGCCGTCCTTTTGCGCCAGCGCGGCGAGCCGGTCCCGCTTCAGCCGGACGCTGTAATAATCGTTGACATTGTCGAGCCCGACGACCCGTTCGCCGCGCTCGAGCAGGCGCAGCGCGACGTGAAATCCGATGAAGCCGGCGGCGCCGGTGACGAGGGTCGTCATGGAGTGTCCTAGGTCGGGCGCGGGAGGCGTGCGAGGCCTCTTATCGGCCGGGCCTCAGCCTGCCAAGGCCGATCCCAGCGTCTCGGCCGGCGCGGCGGCGCGCGCCTCGATGAACCAGCGCTCGGCGCCTTCGAGGCCGATCGCGGTCAGGACGCCGCTGCGATAGGCGCCGGTATCCAGCGCGATCCGGTTCGGATGCTGTTCGACCTTGTCGACGATGGTGTGGCCGTGGACGACGATGACGCCATGGTCGTCGCCGCAATCCAGGAAGCCCTCCCGGATCCACCGGAGGTCGTGCTGGCTCTGCTCGTCGATCAGGACGCCGGGACGGATGCCGGCATGGACGAACAGATAGTCGCCGAAGCGGAAGCTGTCCGCCATGTTCTCCAGAAACTCGACGTGGCTGGCGGGCACGGCCTTGCGCAGGAGCTCGACGATCTCGGCCGGCGTCGCGTTCAACGTCGCGCCCTGGCTCACGCCGTAGCTGGCGGCGCATTCGTAGCCGCCATAGGTGAGCCAGTTGCCCACCGTCTGCTCGCGCCCTGCCAGCACATTGAGGAAGAATTCCTCGTGATTGCCCTGGAGGTAGACCCGCCGTGCCCAGCGCGGCGGATTGGCGACGAAGCGCTCGATCACTCCGGCCGAATCCGGTCCGCGGTCGATGAGATCGCCGAGCAGCACCAGATAGGTCTTGGCCGCAGGGCGGCGGCGATTGTCGGCCTCGATCAGCCCGAGCAGCTCCTCGAGAAGGTCGAGGCGGCCGTGGACGTCGCCGATCGCATAGGCGCGGCTGCCCGGCGGCCCGCTCGGCGCTTTGGCGCGCGTGAAGAGTTTTCGTAGCACCACGGGATCGACTTTCGTTGAGGTCGCAATATCGTTTGCCGCCATGGGGTTGCAAGAGCCGCTGGACCCGCGACGCGATCTCTGGCAGGGAGGCGGCAATAGGCGGGCCAAGCTCGACCATCCGTTCGTCTGAACCCGTGCTCGAACGAGCAAACGGGTTTGACCCTGTGTGGGGATGGTGTAAATGCGCGCGCTCAGCGCTTTTCTTTGGGAATACAATCGGATGCAAGAGTTTCGGCATGCCCGCTTCCGTCCCTCGCTCGCGCGGGTGGCGAGGCGGCTGACGCTGATCGCCGCGACGTTCGCCCTTGCCGCCTGTGCGGGCAACAGGTCCAATGTCGCCTACGATCCCCCGGGTTTCGTCGCTCCGGACGACGAGAACGTCGCGTCGACTCCTGCCCAGCAGCGCATCGGCCCGCTCGACAAGCTCCGCATCACGGTTTTCCAGGTGGAGGAAATCAGCGGCGAATATACGATCGACGGGACCGGCAACGTCGAGTTCCCACTCGTCGGCACGGTGGCCGCGCAGGGCCTTCTTCCGGCCGAGCTCGGTCAGCGCATCGCCCAGCGCCTCGGCGAGCGCCACCTTCGTTCGCCCAACGTCAACGTCGTCGTGCTCGAGCAGGCGCAGCAGTCGATCACGGTCGACGGCTCCGTCCGTCAGCCGGGCGTGGTCCCGATCCGCGGCTCGACGACCTTGATGCGGGCCGTCGCGCTGGCGCGCGGCACTTCCGAGGATGCGAATCCCGGCCGCGTGGTGGTGTTCCGCACGATCAACGGCCAGCGCATGGCGGCGGCGTTCGACCTTCGGGCGATCCGCCGCGCCCAGGCTGAGGATCCGGCGATCTACGGCAACGACATCGTCGTCGTCGACGGCTCGCGCTCGCGTTCGATCTGGCGCGACGTCCTCGGTGCGATCCCGATCATCGGAGTGTTCGCCCCGACGATCCTGCGATAACCAATTGCTTAGAGATAGGTTGATTCGATGAATGATCAGGCCGGCAGCTTCGCGAGCCCCGGACCCATGGTGCCGTTCGGCTCGGGCGGTGCGCTGGTCGGCACCGGCCTGCGCGAGGTCGTCTTCGCCGGCGGCGGTCCCGCACCGAAGCGCCTGACCCCGAGCGAGATCTGGCGCGTCGTTCTCAAATGGTGGTGGCTGATCGGCGCCATCGTCTGCGGCTGCGTCATTGCAGCATTCGCGCTGTCGCTGCTGACCGAGCCTGAATATCGCGCGCGCACCACGCTCGAAATCAACCGCGAGGGCGGCGTCCAGCCGGTCCAGATGGGCGAGCTGAACCCGCTGCAGATGCAGGATCGCGACTTCATCAACACCCAGGCCGGCCTGCTGCGCAGCCGTGCGCTCGCCGAGCGGGTGGCGCGCGGCCTCAACCTCGGCAATACGCCGCCCTTCGCCTCGGCGTCGACGGACCGCGCCGCGCGGGACTCGCTGGCGGCCAGCTTTCTCGAAGGATCGGTGGCGGTCGAGCCGGTGCGCGACAGCCGCCTGCTCGAGCTGACCGTCGAGAGCACCGATCCGGGGCTCGCGGCGCGGATCGCCAATTCCTATGCCGAGAACTTCATCCGGGCCAATCTCGAGCGGCGGTTCGAGGCGACGTCCTATGCGCGCAATTTCCTCGAGCAGCGTCTCGGCACGGTCAAGTCGCGGCTCGAGCAGTCCGAGCGGCAGCTCGTCGCCTACGCGCAGGCGCAGGGAATCGTGACCCTCAACGTCGACAGCGGCAACGGCGAAGGCGGGCGAAGCGAACAGCCGATCGACGCGAATTCGCTGATCGCGCTCAACCAGGCGCTCCAGGAAGCGCGCGCCGAGCGCATCTCGGCCGAGCAGCGCTACCGGCAGGCGCAGGGGAACCGCTCGACCACCGAGGTGCTCGGCAATCCGACGGTTCAGTCGCTGACCACCCAGCGCGCCGAGCTCCAGGCGCAGTATCAGGAGAAGCTCGGCATTTTCCAGCCCGATTACCCGGTCATGGTTCAGCTGAAGTCGCGCATCGAATCGCTCGACGCCGCGCTCGCGACGGTGACGGGGAACGTGTCGTCGTCACTGCGCTCGGAGTTCGCCGCCGCGCGGGCGAAGGAGAACGAGCTCGACAGCCAGGTCAACGCGCTCAAGTCGAGCCTGTTGAACCTGCGCGCGCGCAGCATCCAGTACACCATCCTCCAGCGCGAGGTGGATACCAACCGCTCGCTCTACGACGCGCTTCTCCAGCGCTACAAGGAAGTGGGCGTCGCCGGCGGTGTCGGCACGAACGCGGTCTCGGTCGTCGACCGGGCGCAGGTGCCGGTGGCGCCGTTCAAGCCGAACCTGCCGTTCAACGTCGTGCTCGGACTCCTCGCCGGCCTCGTGCTCGGTTTCGGCTCGGCCTTCGCGCTCGAATGGATGGACGACACCATCAAGACGCCCGAGGACCTCACCAACAAGCTGGGCATCGCTCCGCTCGGCATCATACCGGCCCTGCCGAAAGGAACCGCGGTCGAAAACGATCTCGGCGACGCCCGCTCGCAGGTGTCGGAATCGTACCAGTCGGTGCGTACCGCGCTGCAATTCTCTACCGATCACGGCGTGCCCAAATCGCTGTTCGTGACGAGCACGCGTGCCGCGGAGGGCAAATCGAGCTCGGTCCTGGCCATCGCCCAGTCGATCAGCAGACTCGGCTCGACGGTGCTGCTGATCGACGCGGATCTGCGCAAGCCGACCTTCCGCGGCACCAGCGGCGACTCGGCGGGCCTGTCGAACCTGCTCTCCGGATCGGACGACCTCGAGAAGTGCATCCATCCGACCGACCGCGACTCCCTGTTCCTGCTTCCCGCGGGCAAGATCCCCCCCAATCCGGCCGAGCTGCTCGCGGGCGGCCGGTTCGAGCTGATCCTCCAGCGCGCCACCCAGATGTTCGATCATGTCATCGTCGACGGCCCGCCGGTGCTCGGCCTCGCCGACGCTCCCCTGCTGGCATCGCATTGCGAGGGGACCATCATGGTGATCGAAGCCGGCAAGATCCGCCGCGTCGCCGCGCTCAGCGCGGTCGAGCGGATTCGGGCGGGCGGGGCGCGGATCATGGGCGGCATCCTCACCAAGTTCAGCGCAACGCAGTCCGGCTATGGCTATGGCTATGGCTACGGCTACGGCGACGACAAATATTCCTACCGGCTCGGTGAAGAGCCCAAGAGGCAGATCGAGCTTCTGAAGCGCGCATGAGGTCGGGCAAGCGGCGGGATGCTGCCCGTGGGAAAGGCTTGAGCGTTGCGGGCGTCGCTGCCGCTCTCGCCGCATTGCCGCTCATCTATCTCTCGGTCAGGACGGCGACGGTCGCCCTGAGCCCGGCGGCCGGGGCTGCGCTGCCGCCGCGCGACCTGACCGCGCTCGTGCGGCTCAATCTCCAGGCGGTCGTCGACCCCCGCGTTCCGTTGCCCGGGGAGCTGGTAGACGCCAGCCGGGCCCTCGCCGCGGCCTCGCCGCTCTCCTACGAGCCGTTCGTAGTCCAGGCCCGTGTCGAGGAGCAAAGCGGCCGCCGCGACCGCGCGATCGCCTTGGCCGAAGAGGCGTTGCGACGGAGGCCGAACCTGCTGCTGATCCACGCCCAGCTCGCCGCTTATTATCAGGCGGCCGGGCGGAGCAGGCCGCTGCTGGGTGAAGTCGATTTCATCCTCCGCAAGAGCCCCGAGGCGCGGCGCGTAGTGTTTCCGGAGCTGGCGAAGCTGGTGCGCGATCGCACCGGACTCAGGATCCTGGGCGAGATGCTCGCGAGCAATCCTCGTTGGCGCGGGGAATTCGTTTCATACCTCGAAATGCATCCGCCGCGTCCCGACCAGGCCCTGGGTCTGATCGCGGCGATCCGCGCGGCCAGCCCGTCTGCAAACGTCGCGCCGGAGCGCCGCGTCTATACGCACGCCTTGATGGGCGTCGGCGATTACCGGCGAGCAAGAGCGGCCTGGCTGGAAGGACTGCCGCCGGCCGCCCGGCAGGCTCATGGATTGCTCGTCGACGGTGCGTTCAGGGGCTTGCGCGTCGGGCCGCCGTTCGGCTGGCAATTCCACGACACCGCCAGCGGCCGCGCCGGGCCGGTCGCCAGCTCGGGCGAAGCCTATCTCGACGTCAGCTATTTCGGCGGCGCCGATGCGACTCTTGCCGAGCAGACGCTCGCGCTGGCGCCGGGGCGTTACCGGCTCGCGGCGCGCGCCCGGAGCGACTCCTCGATCTCGTCGGGAGAGGTTTTCTGGCTGGTCCGCTGCCTCCCGGGCGGCTCGGAAGTCGGGCGGCTGCGGCTCCAGGGCCTGACCGGCGAACACCGCATGCTCCGCACGACCTTCTCGATTCCGGCCGGCGCCTGCGCGGGGCAGCGTCTGTCCCTCGAAGCGCGGCCCGGCGACCTCGCCGCTTCGGTCGATGCTCAAGTCGCCGGACTGGAGGTCGTGCGTGAGAATTGAACGCGTCCTCACCGGCGCGGCGACGACGTTGCTCGTGCTTGCGATCCTCCTGGGTGGCGCGAGCGGCGCGCGGGCAGGGGCGGCGGCGAACGCTGCTTTGCAGATTGTCTCCATATTGCTGCTCGTGGCGGCGGTCTGGACGGCGCGCGGCACCACGCTTCCGGCGGGCGCTCGGCCGCTGTTCTGGATCGTCGGTCTGTTCGCCGGCTACACGCTGCTGACGCTCATCCCCCTGCCGCCGTCGGTCTGGGCGGCGATTCCGGGGCGGGAGCCGATCATGCGCGGATATGCGCTCCTGGGCATGGATGCGCCCGCATTGCCGGCGGCGATGCAGCCGCAAAATTCGCTCGCTTCCTTGCTGTGGCTGTTGCCGCCGGCCGCGATGTTCCTGCTGGTGCTGCAGCTTTCCGCGGAGCGCCGCCGCGTGCTGCTGCTGGCGCTGGTGATCATGGCCGGGCTGTCGATCGGTCTCGGCATCACCCAGCTTCTCGGCGGGCCCGGATCCGACCTTCGCTTTTACAGGATCACCAACCCGTCGCTGCCGGTCGGCTTCTTTGCGAACGCGAACCACCTCGCGACGCTGCTGCTCTGTGCGCTGCCGGCCGCGGGCTATTTCGCCGCGCGCGCGGTTTCGAGTTCGCGGCGGCGCGCCAAGCGGTTCAGCGGCGTCGCCGTCGCCGGTACGCTCGGTGCCTTTTTGCTCATCGGCATTGCGATCATCGGCTCGACCGCGGCCTACGGCCTTGCCTTTCCCGCCGCTTTCTCGGCGCTGCTCATCTACCGGCGGGTGGCTCACGGGCGGATCGGCGGTCGCTGGCTCGCGGGGCTCAGCGTCATCTTCATCCTGTTCCTGGGCTTCGCTTTCGCGGGTCCCCTCAATCGCGAGGGGCTCTCGCAGGAGCTGAGCGCGGCCCCGGCGAGCCGTGGCACGCTCGCGGCGACGACGCTCGAAGGCGTCCGGCAGACCTTTCCGGTCGGAAGCGGGCTCGGGTCCTTCGCCGATTATTACCGGACGCTCGAGCAGCCGAATCCGGAAATGAGCGAATATGTCAACCATGCGCACAACGACTATGTCGAGATCGCGCTGGAGCTCGGGCTGGTCGGCGTCCTGCTGGTGCTCGCCTTCCTGTATTGGTGGGGGCGCCGGGTGATCGCCGCCTGGAACGCGGACACGAGCGGCGCCAGCATAGCGCGCGCCGGCTCGGTCATCATCATGATCGTCGTCCTGCACAGCATCGTCGACTATCCGATCAGGACGTCGGCGATGGCGGTCGTCTTCGCCATGGCCTGCGCGCTGATCCTGCCGTCATCGACACGCGGCGAGGCCGTCAGGTCCGGTACGGGGACGCGAGGGCCGGCGCGGCATATCGAGGCGGATTGATGGGCTCGCTTCTCCTCGACCCGCGCGGCGCCACGGGCGATTTCGCACCGGCGGCGACCGCTGCCCGGGAGCGTGGCCGATGAGCTGGGTCGGAGTCGTCGGCATCCTGCTGGGCCTTCTCGCTTATCCCTGGGCGACGATCAGGAGGGAACGGCGCGACTTCGCCTTCTTCATGATCCTCTATCTGCTGCACGTCGCCGCCGGCATCTTCTCCTACCAGCTCGCCCAGACGGGAGCGTCCGACAGCGCGCTCTATTATTACGACCCCGGCCACTTCTACGGGAACGGTTTCGGCCTTTCGACGGGGTTCGTGATCTACATGGTGCAATGGATGCGGGGGCTGATCGGCGGCACCTATCTCGATTATTTCCTGTTGTTCCAGGCGTTCGGATTTTTCGGAATCGCGACCCTGATGAGGATCTTTCAGGAGATTTACGAGGAAATCGGGCAGCCGCAGCCGGTCTTCACCTACCTCCTTCTCTTCCTTCCGGGCCTTCATTTCTGGACGAGCTCGATCGGCAAGGATGCCCCGCTGTTTTTCGGCGCCTGCCTCGCGCTCTGGGCGTCGATGCGCCTCACGCGCCGCTACATCGTCTTCGGCGCCGCGATCGTGATCATGATGGTCTTTCGTCCCCACATCGCGATGCTCGCAATGGCCGCGGGATCGGTTGCGATCCTCTTCGAAAAGCGCACGCGTCCCGCGCTGAAATTCGCGTTGTTCTGCATTGCCGTCGTCGGAACGGGGGTGGTCGCATCAAGTCTGGGCAGCACGTTGGGGCTTGACCTCACCAATGCCGACGCCGTCAGCACCTACATCTCGAGCCGCGAGGAGGTCACGCTTCGCGCGCAGGAAGGCATGAACACCGCCGTGCTCGGTGCGTCGTTCCCGGTAAAGCTGTTCAGCCTCTTGTTCCGGCCCCTCTTCCTCGACGCCGCCGGAGCGCTCGCCTACCTCGCGTCGCTCGAGAATCTCGCCTTCCTCGGCCTGTTCCTGGCGACTTTCGCCAACGTGCCGCGGCTGCTGGCGGTGACCCGCAACATCCTGTTCGCGCGCTATGCGCTCTTTTTCTTCCTTTTCGTCGCCTTCCTGCTGGCATTCGTCTATTACAACGTCGGCTTGGGACTGAGGCAGAAGACGATGTTCGTGCCGGCAATCCTCGTGCTGTTTGTCGCCGGGCAGGCGGTCGCGCGCAGCGTCCGCACGATACGACCGCCGCCCGTCGCGCAAGCCAATTGAACGGATTCCCGCGCAAAGGGGGAACAAGCGAGAGAGAGATATGGTCTCAGCATTGAACAAGGTCGCGGGCATCGCCGAAGACAGCGGCCTCGCACCGGGCCCCGACGAGGCCTGGCCCCGTTTCGATGAGGACGAGATCGCGGCGGCCGCCGCCGTGCTCCGCTCCGGCCGGGTCAATCAGTGGACCGGCACCGAAGTCTTCGCCTTCGAGGAGGCTTGCCGGGAGCGGTTCGGCGGCGGGCGCGGCATCGCGCTGGCCAACGGATCGGTGGCGCTGGAGCTGGCGCTTCGGGCATTCGGGATCGGTCCCGGCGACGAGGTGGTGGTGACCCCCCGCACGTTCGTCGCCTCGGCTTTCTGCGTGCAGCTCGTCGGCGCGGTTCCGGTCTTCGCCGAGGTCGACGCCGATTCGGGCAACATCACCGCGGAAACGATCGAAGCCGTGCTGACTCCGCGGACCCGGGCGGTGATCCCCGTCCACCTTGCGGGCTGGCCGTGCGACATGCCGGCGATCATGGCGCTCGCGCAGCAGCACGGCCTCCGGGTCGTCGAGGATTGCGCGCAGGCACATGGCGCCCGGATCGGCGGCCAGCCGGTCGGCAGCTTCGCCGACGCGGCCGCCTTTTCCTTCTGTCAGGACAAGATTATCTCGACCGGCGGCGAGGGCGGCTACACCAGCTTCCGCGACGACAGGGAGTGGGAGTGGGCATGGTCGTTCAAGGACCACGGCAAGAGCTGGGCGAAGGTCAATGCGCCGGCGGCCGGTGCGGGCTTTCGCTGGCTCCACGACGATGTCGGCACCAACTGGCGGCTGACGGGTCCGCAGGCCGCGATCGGCATCGCCCAGCTGCGCAAGCTTCCCCAATGGACCGAGGCGCGGACGCGCAATGCCCTGATATGGGCCGAGGCGCTCGCGGGCGTCCCCGCGCTTCGCGTGCCCTTGCCCGGCGCGGAAGTGCGCCATGGCTGGTACAAGTTCTACGCCTACGTGCCGGACGGCGCGAAGGGCGAGCGCGACCGCATTCTCGCGCGCGCAAATGAAGAGGGGATCAAATTGTTTTCCGGCTCCTGCTCCGAGGTCTATCTTGAAGCGGC
>Ga0190270_10000580_pt1 | contig 16037 bp, 15 predicted proteins | sample Popmic320T_FD_133748 | JGI IMG/M metagenome (GOLD analysis project Ga0190270, IMG submission 133748) | Populus adjacent soil microbial communities from riparian zone of Weber River, Utah, USA - 320 T | ecosystem: Environmental > Terrestrial > Soil > Riparian zone | place: USA: Utah | collected...
CGGCCATGTCGAGGTCGGCGTCGGGGAGCACGATCATGTGGTTCTTCGCCCCGCCGAGCGCCTGGACGCGCTTCCCGTTCGCGGTGCCCGTCTCGTAGATGTAGCGGGCGATCGGCGTCGAGCCGACGAACGACACGGCCGCGATGCCGGGGTGGTGCAGGATCGCGTCCACCGCGACCTTGTCGCCGTGGACGATGTTGAACACGCCGTCGGGGACGCCCGCGTCCTTCAGGAGCTGCGCCACGAACATCGAGGGGCCCGGGTCTTTCTCGGACGGCTTCAGGATAAAGGTGTTCCCGCACGCGATGGCGTTCGCGAACATCCACATGGGGACCATCGCCGGGAAGTTGAACGGCGTGATCCCGGCCACGACGCCCAGCGGCTGCCGGATCGAGTACACGTCGATCCCGGTCGAGACCTGCTCGGAGAACCCGCCCTTCAGCAGGTTCGGGATCGCCGTCGCGTACTCGATGTTCTCGAGGCCGCGCTGCACCTCTCCCATCGCGTCGCTGATGACCTTGCCGTGCTGCTCGCTCACGATCCGGGCCAGCTCGGGCTTCGTCTGCTCCAGGAGCTCGCGGAGCCGGAAGAAGACGTCGGCGCGCTTGGACAGCGAGGTCGAGCGCCACGTGGTGAACGCCTCCCGAGCGGTCTGGACGGCCGCGTCCATCTCCTCGGCGGAGGCGAGGTCGACCTCGTGGGTCTGGCTGCCGGTGGCGGGGTTGTAGACGGGACCCGATCGGCCGGACTCGCCGGGCACGACCTTGCCGCCGATCCAATGGGAGATCCGTTCCATGGCTATCGCTCCTCGAGGTGGGTCCCGACCAGGGTAGCCCAGGCGTTAGCCGAGTATCGAGGCGAGCGGCCGGAACCCCGTCCCGGTGGCCTCGGCGACCGGCTCGTTCGTGATCTCGCCGTCCCAGGCGTTCACCCCGAGGGCGAGCGCGGGGTCGGCACGGACCGCCGCCTCGGCGCCTTGGGTGGCGATGTCGAGGACGTACGGGAGGGTGACGTTCGTGAGGGCGTACGTGGAGGTCCGCGGGACCGCCCCCGGCATGTTCCCCACGCAGTAGTGGACGACGTCATCGACGACGTAGGTCGGGTCGGCGTGCGTGGTCATGTGCGAGGTCTCGAAGCACCCGCCCTGGTCGATCGAGATATCGACGAGGACGGCGCCCGGCTGCATCGCCCGGACGTGCTCGGCCGTGACGAGGTGCGGCGCCTTCGCGCCGGGGACGAGCACCGCGCCGATCACGAGGTCGGCGCCGAGCACGAGCCGCTCGACCGCCAGCCGGGACGAGTGGACCGTCTGGATCCGGCCGTGCCAGATCCGATCGATCTCCCGGAGGCGATCGACGTTGCGATCGACCACCGTGACGTCGGCCTGCATCCCGGCCGCCATCTCCGCGGCGTTCCACCCGGCCATGCCACCGCCGAGGACGACGACGCGCGCGGGCGCCACGCCGGCGGCGCCCCCCATCAGCACGCCGCGCCCGCCCTGCGGCCGCTCGAGGTACTTCGCGCCCTCCTGGGGGGCCATCCGGCCGGCGATCTCCGACATCGGCGCGAGCAACGGGAGCCGGCCGTCGGCGAGCTGGACGGTCTCGTAGGCGATCGCGCGAACCCCGCGCTCGGCGAGGAATCGCGTGAGGACCTCGTCGGCGGCCAGGTGCAGGAACGTGACGAGCGCCTGGCCCTCACGGAACCTCGCGTACTCCTCGGGCTGAGGCTCCTTCACCTTCACGATCAGGTCGGCCCGCGCGAAGACGGCGTCGGCGTCGGGCGCGATCGCGGCGCCCGCGGCCTCGTACTCCGCGTCGGTGATCGCGCTGCCGCGCCCCGCCCCCGACTGCACGACGACCTCGTGCCCCGCGTGCTGGAGCTCGCGGACCCCTTCGGGCGTGGCCGCCACCCGGTACTCGTGGTTCTTGACCTCGGTGGGGATCCCGACGCGCATCGCCTACCGCCCGTCCGAGAGGGTGCGCATCGCCGCGTCGAGCCCGGTCCCCAGCTCCTCGACGTCGGCGTCGGTGAGCACGAGCGGTGGCGACACGCAGACCGCGACCCCGGCCCGGGACACCAGCGCGCGGGTCATGATCCCCGCCTCGCGGCACGCCGGGACGATCCGCCCCATCAGCCCCGGGTCCTCGGCGAGCGCGTCGGCCGAGAGGTGGACCGCGGCGAGGACGCCGACCCCGGCGCGGACCTCTTCGACGACGTCGTGCGACGCGAGCGGCGCCAGCGCCTCGGCGATCGACGCCTCGAGGTCCACCGCGCGCGCCAGGAGGTGCTCGCGCTCGATGATGTCGAGGTTCACGAGCGCGGCCGCCGCCACGGCCGCGTGCCCTGAATACGTGTACCCGTGGCGGAACATGCCCGCGCCCTCGGCCGCGAAGGCCGACCAGACGCGCGGCGACGCGATGACGGCGCCGAGCGGCAGGTAGCCGCTCGTGATGCCCTTGGCGCAGGTGATGAGGTCGGGCTCGAGGTCCCATCGCTCGCTCGCGAACCACGCCCCCAGCCGCCCGAAGCCCGTGATGACCTCGTCGGCCACGAAGAGCACGCCCGTGTCGCGGCAGACCGCCTGCGCTGCGGCCAGGTAGTCCGGTGGCGGGGCGAACACGCCGCCGGCGCCCAGCACCGGCTCGCAGAAGAAGGCCGCCACGCGCGAGGCACCGGCCTCGTCGATCGCCGCGCGCAGCGCCTCTGCGTCATCCCACGCCACCTCGATGACGTCGGGCAGGAGTCCCCCGTACCCGTCGAGGTTCGCCGGGATGCCCGCGAGCGAGGTCCCGCCGGTGTGCATCCCGTGGTACGCCCGATCGCGGCGGATCAGGATCCGGCGCTCGCGCTCGCCCGCGAGCTGCCAGAACCGGCGCGCCATCTTGACCGCGGTGTCGATCGCGTCCGAGCCCCCGCTCGTGAAGAAGATCTTCGACCCCTCGACGGGTGCCAACGCCGCCACCCGCTCGGCGAGCGCGGCGGCCGGCGGGGTCGTCACGTCGCCGAACGTGGAGTAGGCCTCGAGCTCGCGCATCTGCGCCGCGACCGCGTCGGCGATCTCGGTCCGTCCGTGCCCGACGTTGCAGTACCACAGGCTCGCCGACGCATCGAGGTACCGCCGGCCCTCGGCATCCCACACGTGGGAGCCCTCGCCTCGCACGACGGTCAGCTCGCCCGCCGCGTCGACGGCCGCGAGGTCCGAGAACGGATGCCAATACGCGCCCATGATCCGACGCATGTTCCCATGCCGCGCCGTCCATCGGCCGCGTCCGACACCGCTCCGGGCTGGGTTGCGGACCTCCGCCGATAGGACCATCATGCGCGGGTCGCGGAAGCGCTTCCACGCACGAAGGGGGTCCTCCATGGGTCAGTTCGATGCCGTGCTCGCCAACCCGTCCTCTCGCCGGACCTTCCTCAAGTCGATGGGGATCGCCGGCGGCGCGGGCATCCTCGCCGCCTGCCGCAAGACCACCTCCGCGGGCGGCGCCGCGACCTCGGCGGTGACGCATCCGCCGATCACCGAGGAGACGGGTGAGCTCCTCGTCCACGAGTGGGCCGGCTTCGAGGCTCCGTGGATCTGGAGGGACTACGCGGACGCGGGCTACCCCGAGCCCGACTTCTCGTTCCTCACGAACACCGAGGGCGTCATCGCGAAGACGCAGGGCGGGTTCTACTGGGACGTCACCCACCCGGAGACCGGGTACGTGCAGGACTACCTCAACATGGGCGTCCTCCAGCCGTGGGACACGTCGCTGATCCCGAACTTCGCGCACCTGAGCCCGCAGCTGCAGGCCTACGGCAACGTCAACGAGCAGCAGTACGAGATCGTCACCGACTGGGGCTACTCGGGCGTGATCATCCGCGAGGACCTCGTCCCTGACCCCGACCTGAACTCGTATTCGTACCTGTTCGATGACGCCCTGAAAGGGCACATCGGCTGGTTCGACACGCCGTGGATCCTCCAGCAGGCCGCGATGGTGAACGGGGTCCCCGCCGCCGAGGGCTTCGCGATGACCGACGAGCAGCTCACCATGGCGACGGAGTACGCGATCTCGAAGGCCAGCAACGTCTACACGATCTGGGTCGACTACACGCAGATGTGGGACGACGTGCGGCAGGGCAACCTCTGGGCGGCCTACTCGTGGCCGGACACCTACGTCGTCCTCAAGGAGGAGGTCCCGGTCAAGTACGTCCGGCCACAGGAAGGCGTCCTCTCCTGGGCGGAGGGGCTCGTGCTCCGCGCCGACACGGAGCAGTACCACCACGCGCATGCCTTCGCCGACGCGTGGACGAGCCTCGATACGGCGATGCGGCTCATCACGTCGTGGGGCTACGGGCACTCGAACGTGAACGTGGACCTGGACGAGATCGACCCCGACGTCGTGGCGGTGTTCGGGCTGGACGACCCGGCGACGAACCTGGCCGAGCCGGTGAGCTACTTCGACCGGTACCAACCCGACCGCGACCGGTACAACCGGGCGTGGGACGAGGTCAAGGCGTCGATCGGCGCCTGAGCGGCCCCGCATCGACGTGGCCATCGCCGGAACGACCGGGCCGAGACGCTCCCGCGACGCAGCGACCCGACGGTCGGCATCGACGTGGGCGATCGTCGGTGCGCCGCTGGTCTGGGTGATCGTGTTCTTCGTGATCCCTGTGATCATGATCGCGGTGTACAGCGTCGGCGGGATCTCCGGGCTGTCGCCGAACGACATCGAGCACTGGACCGTCACGCCGTGGAAGGACTTCATCACGTCGTCCACGTACATGGGCGGCATCAACCCCCTCGGTTCCGGGCTGTTCTGGAAGTCGGTGAAGATGTCGCTCACCGTCTCGGTCACCGCGTTGATCCTCGCGTACCCGGTCGCGTACCTGCTGGCGATGCTCGCCGGGCGCCGCAAGTACGTGCTCCTGCTCGTGATCATCGTGCCGTTCCTCACGAGCTACCTGCTCCGCATCCTGGCGTGGCGAGTCATCCTCAACCCGCAGGGCGTCGTCAACACGTTCCTGCAGGACACCTTGGGGGTCACGAACGAGCCCATCCAGGGGCTCTGGAACAGCAACTTCGCGATCTACGTCGTGCTGAGCTACGTGTGGGTCCCCTTCGTCGCCCTCCCGATCTTCGTGACGCTCGAGGGGATCGACGAACACCTGCTCGAGGCCAGTTCGGACCTCGGCGCCTCCCGGTGGCGGACGTTCTGGACGGTCACGTTCCCGCTGTCGATCCCTGGGGTGATCGCCGGCTTCATCTTCGTGTTCATCCCGACGATCGGTGAATTCGTCACACCGCAGCTCGTCGGCGGCCCGTCGGGGTTCATGTTCGGCAGCGCGATCCAGAGCGCGTTCACGGCGGGCCTCGACTGGCAGTTCGGCTCGGCGATGGCGATGTTCCTGGTCTTCACGGTCGCGATCCTCCTCGCGATCTTCGGCCGGTGGCTGAACGTGCGGAGCGTGGCCGCATGAACATGGCGGCCTCCAAGAGCGGGCGCGGACTCCTGTGGACCTCGTTCTGGCTGCTCGTGGTGTTCCTGTACGCGCCGATCCTCGTGCTCGGCGTCTTCAGCTTCAACGACCGCGACATCGTGTCGTTCCCGTGGCAGGGGTTCACGACGCGCTGGTACGAGGGGTTGTTCGACAACCAGCAGATCCTCGACGCATTGCGCACCAGCGCGTGGATCGCACTGGTCGCGAGCATCATCACGACGGTCCTCGCGATCCCCGCGGCGATCGCGCTCCAGCGCCGGCGGTTCCGGGGCAAGGCCGTGGCGTCGGGGTTCATGCTCGCGCCGCTCGTCGTGCCGCTCGTGGTGCTCGGGACCGCGATGCTGCTGCTGTTCAACTACATCGGGATCCCGTTCGGCCCCATCACGCTGATCATCGCCCACGTGATCATCGCGCTCCCGTTCGCCATCCTGACGCTCACGCCGCGCCTCGAGCGGATCCCCGTCGCGATCGAGGAAGCGAGCCGTGACCTGGGCGCGGGCGCGCTCACCACGTTCCGTGCGATCACGCTCCCGCTGCTCGCACCCGCCGTCGTGTCCGCGTTCCTCATCGTCTACGTGATCTCGTTCGACGAGATCGTCCTCGCATCGTTCCTGGCGGGGACGACGACCACGTTCCCGCTCTACGTGTTCTCACAGCTGCGCCTGCCCCGACAGCTGCCCCAGATCCCCGCCGTGGCGGTCATCGTCCTCGCCGTCTCGACGATGCTCGTCGTGTCCGCGGAGGTGCTGCGTGCCCGGTCGGACCGACTGCTCGGCGAGGGGCAGCTCAGGGTCGACGAGGATGACACCGCGACCGTCGTCGGTGCGCCGCTCGGAGCCGGAGGGAGCATGTGAACGACGGACCCGCGATCAGCCTGCGAGGGATCACGAAGACGTTCGGGGACGTCGTGGCGGTCGACGACATCTCGCTCGAGATCCCGGAGGGTGAGTTCCTCACCCTGCTCGGTCCGTCGGGCTGCGGCAAGACGACGACCATGCGCATGATCGCAGGGTTCGAGGATCCAACCGCCGGCGCGATCTACCTCCGGGGTGAGGACGTCGTCGGGGTCCCGCCGAACAAGCGCGAGGTCAACATGTGCTTCCAGCACTACGCGTTGTTCCCGCACATGGATGTCGACGAGAACATCGCGTACGGGCTGAAGCTCAAGAAGGTGCCGCGGGACGAGCGGGCCCGCCGCGTCCAGGAGATGCTCGAGTTGGTCGGGCTGGCCGGCTACGGCGCACGTCGCCCCGGCCAGCTCTCGGGCGGCCAGCAGCAGCGGATCGCCCTGGCTCGCGCGCTCGTGAACCGGCCCGCGGCGCTACTGCTCGACGAGCCGCTCGGCGCGCTCGACGTGAAGCTCCGGCTGCAGATGCGGCTCGAGCTCAAGCGCATCCAGCATGAGCTCGGCACGACGTTCGTCTTCGTCACGCACGACCAGGAGGAGGCCCTGTCGATGTCGGACCGCATCGCGGTCATGAACCACGGCGTCATCGAGCAGCTGGGTGCGCCGCGTGACGTGTACGAGCACCCCGAGTCCCCGTTCGTCGCCGACTTCGTCGGCGTCTTGAATGCCCTCGAGCTCCGGATCGACGAGGTAACGGGGGACGACGCGATCATGCGCGTCAGCGATACCGAGCGGGTGGTCGTCCCGGTCGCGGGCACCGGCGTGACGGCTGGCTCGACCGTGCTGGCGGCGGTCCGGCCCGAGCGCATCACCGTGACGTCGATCGGCGACGGCACGACGTCGCTGCTCAAGGGCCGCGTCGAACAGGTCGTGTACCTCGGCACGTTGACGCAGTTCCACGTGCAGACGTCGCTCGGTCGGCGGGTGATCGCCCACCGTCTCTCCGACGACGGCGCGGCGCGGATCACGCAGGGCGACGAGGTCTCGCTCACCTGGGCGCGCGAGGACGGTTCGATCCTTCGGGTGGGCTAGCCGACGAGCGCCTGCGTGCCGCGCTTCACGAGCTGGTCGGCGATGATCGCGCGCTGGATCTCGCTCGTGCCCTCCCAGATCCGGTCCACGCGCACCTCGCGGTAGAACCGCTCGGCCACGTTCTCGCGCATGTAGCCGCGGCCGCCGAAGATCTGCACGGCGCGGTCGGCGACCCGGCCGGCCATCTCGCTCGCGTACAGCTTGGTCATCGAACACTGGCCGTGCGCGATCTTCACGTCGACGCCGCGGTCGACGTTCGCGGCCAGCCCGTAGGTCATCAGCCGGGCCGCCCAGAGCTCCGTGAGGGAGTCCGCGAGCATGAAGCCGATGGCCTGGTTCTCGATGATCGGCCGGCCGAACTGCACCCGCTGGGTCGCGAACGAGGTGGCCTCCTCGATCAGGCGGTCGGCCGCGCCGCAGCAGCGGGCCGCGATCATCAGGCGCTCGTAACGGAACCACTCGTAGGTGAACGCCATGCCGTCGCCCTCGGCGCCGATCAGCTGGTCCGCCGGGACGCGGACGTCCTCGAACGCGACCAGGGCGTGCGTGTCGGCGTACGTGTGCATGTAGCGCGGCTCGGCCACGAGGCGGACGCCGGACGTGTCCTTGTCGACCACGAACATCGCGTGCGCGCCCTCGTTCTCACCGCCGACGAGCTTGGCCTGGAAGAAGATGTGGTCGGCCGTGTTGTAGGAGGTCACGTGCATCTTCTCGCCGTTCAGCACGTACGCGCCGCCGTCGCGCCGTGCGGTCGCCTCGATGGCGTCGACGTCGCTGCCCGCCCCCGCCTCGGTGATCGCGTAGCACTCGTGACGCTCGCCCCGGATCGAGGGCGTCAGCCACCGGTCGATCTGGGCCGGGGTCATCACGGCGGGCGCCCAGGCCGCGGGGGTGTGGAGCACCCAGCCCAGGGCGTTCGTGGCGCGGCCGATCTGCTCTTGGACCAGGACCTGCTGGAGCATCGTGAAGCCGCCACCGCCGAGCTCGGTGGGCAGGTTCATCGCGGCGAGACCGAGCTCGCGCACCTGCCGTCGGTGGGCCTCGTGGATCTCGGCGGGGATCGCGCCGCCGTGCTCCTCCGCGTGCTGCTCCCAGGGGATCAGGTCATCGTCGACGAACCGGCGGGTGCGGTCCTGGATCTCGCGGTCCTCGTCGGTGAGCGGGTACGTGGTCATGCCGCGGAGGATACGGGCCGCGGGTCGTCCACGGGTAGCGGCGGTAGCGTGCCCGCGTGGACGTCCGCGACCGCGTCGCCGCCGGCCTGCTGCTCGACGGCGGCCTCGCCACCGAGCTCGAACGGGCCGGGGCCGACCTGGGCGACGAGCTCTGGTCGGCCCGGGTCCTGCTCGAGGAACCGGCGCGCATCCGCGCGGCCCACACCGCGTTCTTCCACGCGGGCGCCGACGTGGCGATCACCGCCAGCTACCAGGTGTCCTACGACGGGTTCGGGCGGGCGGGGCTCGACCGCGCCGAGACCGCGCGGCTGCTCACGGAGTCGGTGCGCCTGGCCCGGGACGCGGCCGGCGAGGTCGGCGGCGACCGGCTGGTCGCCGCCTCGGTCGGCCCCTACGGCGCGTCGCTGGCCGACGGGTCGGAGTACGTCGGTGACTACGGGCTGACGGCGGCCGAGCTGGCGGCCTGGCACCGCCCGCGGCTCGAGGTGCTCGTGGCGGCCGGCGCCGACCTCCTGGCGGTCGAGACGATCCCGTCGATCGTCGAGGCGGAGGCGATCGTCGCCCTGCTCGGCCAGGTGCCCGAGGCGCGGGCGTGGGTGGCGTTCAGCTGTCGCGACGGCGCGCGGATCAGCGACGGCACGGCGCTCGCGGACGCCGCCGCCCTCGCCGCGTCGATCCCGCAGGTGGTGGCGGTGGGCGTGAACTGCACGCCGCCGGCATTCGTGCCGTCCCTGCTGGCGTCCGCCGCCGGCACCGGAGCGGCCCTCCTGGCGTATCCGAACGTGGGGTCCACCTGGGACGCCACGGCACGCGCCTGGCGTGCGGAGGGTCCGCGACCCGACCTCGCCGCCGCGTCCGTAGGCTGGCGGGCGGCCGGCGCGACCCTCGTCGGCGGCTGTTGCGGGGTCACCCCGGACGACATCGCCGCGATCGCGGCGGTCGGTTCCCGCTAGCCGAGCGCGGCGCCGGCCGCTCCCACGATCTGCATCCGGTCGAAGCCGGCGGGCATGTCCGATCGCTGATGGCCGGCGACCACGGTGACGTCGCGCGCCGGGCACGTGTACGCGGTCGTCCCCCAGTAGCCCGCGTGGCCCCACCACACGTCGCCGTCGATCGTGGCGCGGAACAGGAACATCGCCGCCGCGGCCGGGTCGTCGTCGTCGCCCACCCCCTCGGCGAGCGGCACGTCGACCCGGGTCGTCATCGTCGCGAGGGTGGCCCCGTCGTGGAACACGTCCCCCCGGAACAGCCCGCGGAAGAACCGTGCGAGATCGGCGGAGGTCGACATCAGCCCGCCGCCGCCGTAGAGGTCGACCGATGCGTCCATGTCCGCCACGTCCCATCGGCCCTCGTACTGGTGCGACAGCGGCGGCGGGTCCGCGGGTGCGGGCTCGACCGTCTCCTGCCACGTGTGCCGGAGCCCCAGCCGGTCGTACCCCACGAGGTCGCGGATCGCCGCACCCATCGAGGACCCCGTCACCCGCTCGAGCACCTCCCCGACGAGGCAGGCGCCGGTGTCGGAGTACGCGAACCGCGTCCCCGGATCGCCGTACGGCGCCCCGTGCGTCATCGCGAACGCGACCTGCTCCTCACGCGTCCACCGGTGACCGGGGTCGCGGTAGACGGCCGCGGTGAACCCGTCGATCGACGGGTCGTACGCGTCGGCGGCGAAATCGTAGATGCCGCTCGTGTGTGTCAGGAAGTGGCACAGCGTGATCGCGGCGGTGTCGTACCCACCGCTGCGGAGCAGATCGTCGTACGTCCCGGGCAGGAGGTCGGCCGCCGTGTCCTCCAACCCGATCCGCCCGTCCTCCACCAGCCGCAGCGCGGCCGCGGCCACGAAGGGCTTGGTGACGCTCGCGATCCGGTACCGGGACCCGGGCAGCAGCGGCGCGCCCGTGGCGAGGTCGGCCGTCCCGGCCGCGACCTCCATGTCCACCCCATCGGCGGGCGCCAGGACGTGCAGCGACCGGCCCGGGATCGTGGGCCAGGCGGCGAGGTCCTCGTCGACCAGCGCCTGCAGGCGCGCGGCGACCGTCATGCGATCGGCGCGAGACCCGTCCACGGACGCTCGCGCTCGAGGGCCGCCCCGAGCTGGAAGCACGTCACGTCGTCGAACGTCCGCCCCACGATCTGGATCCCGGTCGGGACGCCGTTCGACGCGGCGATCCCGCTCGGCACGGCGAGCACGGGGCAGGGCGCCAGGATGTTGAACGGCACCGACAGGAAGCACATGAACTGCCGGTCGTTCGGTCCGCCGCCGGCGAACAGCGTGCCGAGGATGCTGTCGCCGGCGGCGATCCCGGTCACGGCCCACGTGGGGCACACGAGCGCGTCGTAGGTCTCGAAGAGCTCCCCCACGGGCTCCCAGATCGCCTGCTCGCCCTCGAGCCCGGCGAGGAAGCCGCCCGGTTCCGCCAGGCCTGCGCGGGCCTCCTCGGCCCACGCGTGCAGGTAGTCGTTCACGTCGTCGGGGTACGCCTCGGCGACCTCCGCGATCTGCGCACCGAAGATCGCCGCGTAGTGGCGGCGCGACGTGGCCATGATCTGCTCGATCGACCAGCGGATCTCGACCTCGTCGACGCGTGCGCCGGCCGCCTCGAGCGCCACGGCGGCGGCCCGCGTCTGCTCCGCAACCTCGGGGGCGACATCCCACCCGCCGAGGTCGACCGACACGCCGACGCGGAGGCCCTCCACGCCCTCGAGGTCGGCGGGGATCTCGAGCTTCGGACGCAGCGACGCCACGTCGACCCGGTGCGGCCCCGCGATCACGTTCTCGAACAGCGCGACGTCGGCCACGGTCCGCGCGAGCGGCCCGTCGTGGCAGTACCGGTCCAGGTTGTACGGCGCCCCGGTCGGCACGCGGCCGTGCGGCGGCTTGAACCCCACGACCCCGTTGATCGAGGCCGGGATCCGGATCGAGCCGCCGATGTCCGAGCCGCTCGCCAGGGTCGACGTCCCGCTGGCGAGGGACGCGCCGGCGCCGCCGCTCGAGCCGCCGACCGCCACGTCCGGGTTCCATGGGTTCCGCGTGACCCCCCACAGCTTCGAGTGGGTGTAGCCCGCGCACGAGAACTCCGGGGTCGCCGTGCGGGCGTGTACCACCGCGCCCGCCGCGAGGATCCGCTCGGCGATGGGCGCGGTCTCCGTCGCGACCTCGTCGATCACGAGCGATCCGTACCGCATCCGCCACCCCTGGACCGGGACCTCCTCCTTCAGCGCGAGCGGGAGGCCCTCGAGCGGCCGGATGGCTTCGCCGCGTGCGTACCGCTCGGCCGAGTCGGCGGCCGCCGCGCGCGCCGCGTCGTCGCGCCGCTCGGTGAACGCGTTGACCACCGGCTCGACGGCGTCGGCGCGGTCGTACACGGACGCCAGCAGCTCGACGGGCGACAGGGACGTGGCCCGCATCGCGGCGAGGGCGTCGACGGCGGTCATCTGCCACGGCTCGGTCATGCGCGGGAGCCTACCCGTGGCGTCCGGTGTGCCGGACAAGGGTTGCCCTGCGAGGAATGCGATGCCATGCTCGGCCACGCCTTATCGGAGGCGTCGTGTGTCGCCGCGAAGGTCCTCGGCGGGTGGGAGGCGCGATGACCCAACGACACAGGACCGAGCGCCGCACGCGCCGCACCCATCGGATCGGGATGGCGTGGTGGATCTCCGGGCTCGCCGTGCTCGTCGCGTGCGGCGGCTCGGGGGGCACGCCGGGCACGACCCCGGTGGCCACCGCGCGGGCCGCGCCATCGCCCACGCGCTCCGCGACGCCGCCCCGCACCGGGGCCGACACGATCCCGTGTCTCCCTGCCGACATCGTGCTCCACCTGCACGAGCTCCTCGGGGAGCCGAACGCCGCCGTCCACCGACGTACGTGCGGCCGGTGAACGAGGTCCACGCCGCTAGGAGATGAACTCCCAGCGGTCGCGGTGGGCGGCGACCCGGTCGAGGATGTCGGGGTCGGGCGTGTGGTCCCGCTCGGGTCGCTCGACCTCGATGGCCTCGCCGAACAGCTCGCCCGAGAGGTACCGCTGGCCGGTATCGGCGATCACCGTCACGATCCGCCGGAACTCCGGATGCGCCGCCGCCACCTTCGACGCCGCCACGACGTTCATCCCGCTCGAGGGACCGCAGAGCATCCCCTCGGTGCGTGCGAGGCGGCGCGCCATCTCGAGCGCGTCCTCGGTCGTGACGGTGACGATGCCGTCCATCAGCGACAGGTCGAGGTTCCGCGGGATGATCCCGTCGCCGATGCCCGGGACGCCGTGCACGCCCCAGCGCTGTTCGCTGATCAGGGGGCACTCGGCCGGCTCCACGGCGTAGGCGCGGACGGCGGGCGCGTGCGCCTTGAGCGCACCCGCCACGCCGCTGATCCAGCCCCCGGTCCCCTGCGAGGCGACGACCGCGTCGACCCGTCCGTCCATCTGCGCCCAGATCTCCTCCCCGCTCGTGTGCTGCGCCGCGGGGTTGTCCGGGTTCTCGAACTCCGCCGGGAAGAAGAACGCGTCGGGGTCCGCCGCCACGATCTCGCGCATCCGCGCGATCGCGAGGTCGATGTCGGTGCCGCCGCCCGGTGAGAGCTCCAGGCGGGCGCCGTACGCCTCGATCATGCGCATGCGCTCGGGGCTCATCCCCTCGGGCATCACGATCACGCAGTCGTAGCCGAGGATCGCCGCGGCGGCGGCGCACGCGATCCCGGCGTTCCCGGTGGTGCATTCGATGATGGTCTGACCGGGTCGCAGACGCCCCGCGGCCTCAGCGCGCGCCAGCATGTGCGCGTAGATCCGATCCTTCACCGAGCCGGTCGGGCCGTAGTACTCCACCTTGGCGTACAGCTCGATGTCGGGCGCCACGCGGGCCAGCCGCACGAGGGGCGTGTCGCCGATCGCCTCCAGCAACGAGGCGACGGCCGGGCGCGGGGGTCGCTCGGCCCTCATCCCGTCCGACGCTCCACGTACCCGAGTCGGCGGCTGATGGCGTCGGCGCCATCCATCACGAGCCGGGCCATCCGCGGCAGGTCCATGGGTCGCAGGCGGAACGCCGGACCGCTGATCGAGAGCGCCGCCGCGACGGTCCCGTCGGCCTGACGGATCGGAGCGGCCACCGCGTTCAGCCCCTCCTCCAGCTCCTCCACGGTCTGCGCGTAGCCGCGCCGGACGATCTCATCGAGCTGACGGTCCAGCGCCGCCGCGTCGGTGATCGTGCGCGGCGTCAGCGCGGGGAGCTCGTGCTCCAGCCGCGCAGAGCGGTCGGCGGCCGGCATGTGGGCCAACAGCACCTTGCCGTTCGACGTGCAATGCAGGGGGGTCCGCCGGCCGACCCACGACACCGCGACGATCGAGCGCGTCCCGGTCACCTGGTCGATGTACACCACGTCCTCGTTGGAGAGCACGCCGAGGTTCACGGTCTCGTGGGTGCGCTCGGCGAGCTCCTCGAGCACCGGATGGGCGGTGCGCACGATGTCCAGGCCCGCCATCGCCGCCCCGGCGAGCCGGATGAGCCCGAACCCGAGCCGGTACTTCTCGCTCACTGGGTCGCGCTCCACGAGCCCGCGGTCGGCGAGCGTGGCGACCAGGCGCGACGCGGTCGCTTTGTGCACGCCGAGCCGCCGGCCCAGCTCGGTCACCCCGAGCTCGCCGGCATCGCTGATGGCCTCGAGGGCGCTGATCGCCCGTCGCACCGATTGGAGGTTGCCCGTGTCGTCTCGCATGCCGCAACGCCTCGCGCGGGACGGTAGCACCGGGCGACGCGGGACGCGCACCCCGGTTGCGTCCCGCGCACCCGATGGAGGCGCCCTCACATGACGTGACCGGTAGGCTGCGCGGACGATGCCCGGTCAGCCCGATCGCCTGTGGCGGAGCGCCGACCCCGAGCCCGCCTACGACGTGATCATCATCGGCGCGGGCGGGCACGGCCTGGCCACCGCCTACTACCTGGCGAAGAACCACGGCATCACCGACGTCTGCGTCGTGGAGAAGGGCTGGCTCGGCGGCGGCAACGTGGCCCGGAACACCACCGTGATCCGCTCGAACTACCTGTGGGATGCGTCGGCGGCCATCTACGAGCACTCGATGCGGCTCTGGGAGGGCCTGGAGGACGACCTCGACTGGGACCTGCAGTTCGACCAGAAGGGCGTCCTGAACGTCCTGCACCACCTCGGCGAGGTCCGCGGTGCGAACCGCCGGGTGGAGGCGAACCACCTGCAGGGCGTCGACGCCGAGATGCTCGACGCGCAGCAGGTCAAGGAGTTCTGCCCGATCATCAACATCTCCCCCGACGTGCGCTACCCGGTGATCGGCGGGGCGCTCCAGCGCCGGGGCGGCACCGCGCGCCACGACCGGGTGGCGTGGTCGTTCGCGACGCGCGCCAGCGAACGCGGCGTCGACATCGTCGAGCACTGCGAGGTCACGGGGTTCCTCCGCGGCCCGGGCGGCGAGGTGACCGGCGTCGAGACCTCGCGCGGTCCCATCCGGGCGCCGAAGGTCGGCCTGGTTGCCGCCGGTCACACCAGCGTGCTGACCGACATGGTGGGGCTGCGCCTCCCCCTCCAGTCGCATCCGCTCCAGGCGCTGGTCTCCGCCTTGTACGAGCCGGTGATGCCGTGCGTGATCATGTCGGCGGCGGTGCACGTCTACGTCTCGCAGGCCGACAAGGGTGAGCTCGTGATGGGCGCCGGGATCGACCCGTACAACGGCTACGGCCAGCGCGGCTCGTTCCACGTGATCGAGCATCAGCTGGCGGCGGCCGTCGAGCTGTTCCCCGTCTTCCGGCACGCCTCGCTGCTGCGGACCTGGGGCGGGATCGTCGACGTGAACCCCGACGCCTCCCCGATCATCGACCGCACGCCGATCGACGGTCTGTTCCTGAACTGCGGCTGGGGCACGGGCGGTTTCAAGGCGACGCCAGCGAGCGGCTGGGTCTTCGCCGACACGATCGCGAACGGCGAGCCCCACGAGCTGGCCAGGCCCTACGCCCTGGACCGGTTCGTGACGGGCGCACTCATCGACGAGCACGGCGCCGCGGGGGTCGCGCACTGATGCGCGCGGACTGGGAGGCGCACTGATGCGCGCGGGCTCGGAGGCGCACTGATGGGGGTGCGGAAGGACACCGTGCGGAAGCTGGCGCTCGCCTTGCCGGAAGCGGTGGAGCAGGAGACCTGGGACACGCCGACCTTCCGGGTCCGCAAGAAGATCTTCGCGATGTTCTCCGATGAGCAGCGGAGCGTGTGGGTGAAGTCCACCCACGACGAGCAGCGGGCGCTCACGTCGATGGATCCCGACACCTTCTTCGTGCCGCCGTACGTGGGACCCAGCGGGTGGGTCGGGGTCCGGTTCGCGGGCGCCGACCGCGACGAGCTGCACGAGCTCCTGATCGAGGCGTGGCGGATGACCGCGCCGAAGCGCCTGCTCGCGGCGTTCGACGAGGGGACGGCGTAGGTGCTGCTCATC
>Ga0190270_10000581_pt1 | contig 16027 bp, 17 predicted proteins | sample Popmic320T_FD_133748 | JGI IMG/M metagenome (GOLD analysis project Ga0190270, IMG submission 133748) | Populus adjacent soil microbial communities from riparian zone of Weber River, Utah, USA - 320 T | ecosystem: Environmental > Terrestrial > Soil > Riparian zone | place: USA: Utah | collected...
CAAAGTCGCCATGAAAGAGGTTGGCTAATGGATATCAGGGCCGCTGAGATCTCCGCGATCCTCAAGGAGCAGATCAAGAATTTTGGCCAAGAGGCGGAAGTCGCCGAGATCGGCCAGGTGCTGTCGGTCGGCGACGGCATCGCCCGCGTCTACGGCCTCGACAAGGTGCAGGCCGGCGAGATGATCGAGTTCGCCGACGGCACGCGCGGCATGGCGCTCAACCTCGAAGTCGACAATGTCGGCATCGTTATTTTCGGCGATGACCGACACATCAAGGAAGGCGATATCGTCAAGCGCACCGGCGCCATCGTCGAGGTGCCGGTCGGCAAGGGCCTGCTCGGCCGCGTGGTCGACGCGCTCGGCAACCCGATCGACGGGAAGGGCCCGATCAAGTTCGACGAGAAGCGCCGCGTCGACGTGAAGGCCCCCGGCATCATTCCCCGCCAATCGGTGCATGAGCCGATGCAGACCGGACTTAAGGCCATCGACGCACTAATCCCGATCGGCCGCGGCCAGCGCGAGCTCATCATCGGCGATCGCCAGACCGGCAAGACTGCCATCATCCTCGACACCATCCTCAACCAGAAATCGATCAACGCGCTCGGCGACGACAAGATCAGCCTCTATTGTATCTATGTCGCTGTCGGCCAGAAGCGCTCGACCGTCGCCCAGTTCGTCAAGGTGCTGGAGGACAACGGGGCGCTACCCTACTCCATTATCGTTGCCGCCACCGCCTCGGACCCGGCGCCGATGCAATACCTGGCGCCGTTCTCTGGCTGCGCCATGGGGGAGTTCTTCCGCGACAACGGCATGCATGCGGTGGTGTTCTACGACGACCTGTCCAAGCAGGCCGTCGCCTACCGCCAGATGTCGCTGCTGCTCCGCCGCCCGCCCGGACGCGAGGCCTATCCGGGCGACGTGTTCTATCTGCATTCGCGGCTGTTGGAGCGCGCCGCCAAGCTGAACAAGGACAACGGCTCGGGCTCGCTCACCGCACTGCCCGTGATCGAGACCCAGGCCAACGACGTGTCAGCCTACATACCGACCAACGTCATCTCCATCACCGACGGGCAGATCTTCCTCGAGACCGATCTGTTCTATCAGGGCATCCGACCGGCGGTGAATGTCGGTCTCTCGGTGGCGCGCGTGGCCTCAAAAAAAAGAGTGAAGGCGATGAAGCAGGTCGCCGGCAAGATCAAGGGGGAGCTCGCGCAATATCGCGAGATGGCCGCCTTCGCCCAGTTCGGCTCAGACCTCGACGCCACAACTCAGCGCCTGCTCAACCGCGGCGCCCGTCTGACCGAGCTTCTGAAGCAAACGCAATTCTCGCCGCTTAAGGTCGAAGAGCAGGTCGTGGTGATTTATGCCGGCGTGAATGGTTATCTCGACCCGATCAAGGTCGCCGATGTCGGCCGCTTCGAGGCCGAACTGCTCCGCTACATGCGCGCCGAGCATCCCGGCATCCTCGACGCGATCCGCGACCAGAAAGAGATCTCCAAGGAGACCGGCGACAAGCTGAAGGCTGCCGTCGATAAATTCGCCAACGCTTTTGCCTAAGGGTTGTGAGTGGCTGAGCCATGCCGTCGCTGAAAGACCTGCGCAACCGCATCGCCTCCGTCAAGGCGACGCAGAAGATCACCAAGGCCATGCAGATGGTGGCCGCGGCCAAGCTCAGGCGCGCGCAGATGGCGGCGGAAGCGGCACGCCCCTACGCCACCCGCATGGGGACGGTGCTCGCCAATCTCGCGACCGCGCTCAAGGGCCGCGACGACGGACCGCCATTGATGATCGGCACCGGCAAGGACGCCGTGCACCTGCTCGTGGTGTGTACCGCCGAGCGCGGCCTCTGCGGCGCGTTCAACTCGGCCATCGTGCGGCTCGCGCGCGAGCACATCACAAGGCTGCTTGCCGACGGCAAGCAGGTGAAAATTCTTTGCGTCGGCAAGAAGGGCTACGACCAGTTGCGCCGGCTCTATGCACCGCTCATCATCGAGGTAATCGACTTCAAGAGCGTCCGCCAACTTGCCTTCGAGCACGCCGAGAGAGTCTCCGACAGGGTGCTTGAGCTGTTCGCCCAGGGCGCCTTCGACGTGGCGACCTTGTTCTTTTCCCGCTTCAAGTCGGTGATCAGCCAAATACCAACCGCGCAGCCGATCATACCGGCCACGATCCCCGCCGAGACTCCCTCGCAGGCAGACGCTCTCGGCGGCGCCGTCTACGAATACGAGCCCGACGAGGCGGAGATTCTTGCCGACCTCCTGCCCCTTAACATCACCGTGCAGATTTTCAAGGCGCTGCTCGAGAACGCGGCGTCGGAGCAGGGCGCGCGCATGAGCGCCATGGACAACGCCACCCGCAATGCCGGCGACATGATCAATCGCCTGACCATGAAGTATAATCGGAGCCGCCAAGCCATGATCACCAAGGAGCTGATCGAGATTATCTCCGGCGCCGAGGCGCTTTAGTCCCCGAGAGACCGTAAGGAACGCTTGCAATGGCAAAGAAGTCCCCCGTGATTGCAGAGACCAAGAAGCAGGAGAAGAAGATCGCCGCCGGCAAGGGCGCCCAAGGTCATGTGCGTCAAATTATGGGCGCCGTGGTCGATGTGCAGTTCGACGACGATCTTCCGGAAATCCTGAACGCGCTCGAGACTGATAATCACGGCAACCGGCTAGTGTTGGAAGTGGCGCAGCATCTTGGCGAGAATACCGTGCGCACCATCGCCATGGACTCGACCGAAGGACTGGTACGCGGCCAGGATGTGGTCGACACCGGCCAGCCGATCGCGGTGCCGGTCGGCGCCGAGACCTTGGGCCGCATCATGAACGTCGTGGGCGAGGCGGTCGACGAGGCTGGCCCGATCAAGACCGCCGAGAAGCGGCCGATCCATGCGCCCGCTCCAGCCTATGTCGATCAATCGACCGAGGCCGAAATCCTGGTCACCGGCATCAAGGTCGTGGATCTGCTCGCGCCTTACGCCAAAGGCGGCAAGATCGGCCTGTTCGGCGGCGCCGGCGTCGGCAAAACCGTGCTGATCCAGGAGCTGATCAACAACGTCGCCAAGGCCCATGGCGGCTTCTCGGTGTTCGCCGGCGTCGGCGAGCGCACCCGCGAGGGTAACGACCTGTATCATGAGTTCATCGATTCCGGCGTGAACAAGGACCCGAAGAAGAACAATGGCTCGACCGCCGGATCGAAATGCGCCCTGGTGTACGGCCAGATGAACGAGCCGCCCGGCGCACGCGCGCGCGTCGGTCTGTCGGGCCTGACTGTCGCCGAGTATTTCCGCGACCAGGGCCAGGACGTGCTGTTCTTCGTCGACAACATCTTCCGCTTCACCCAGGCTGGCTCCGAGGTGTCGGCTCTGCTCGGCCGCATCCCCTCCGCCGTGGGCTATCAGCCGACGCTTGCCACAGACATGGGCGCGCTACAGGAGCGCATCACCACTACGCAGAAAGGATCGATCACCTCCGTGCAGGCCATCTACGTCCCGGCCGACGATTTGACCGACCCAGCCCCTGCCACCTCCTTCGCCCATCTCGACGCCACCACCGTTCTGTCGCGCGGCATCGCCGAGAAGGGCATCTATCCCGCGGTGGATCCGCTCGATTCCACCTCGCGCATGCTGTCGCCCCTCGTCGTCGGCGAAGAGCACTATGCCGTCGCCCGCCGGGTGCAGGAGATCCTGCAACGTTACAAGGCGCTTCAGGACATCATCGCCATTCTCGGCATGGATGAGCTGTCCGAGGAGGACAAGATCACCGTCGCCCGCGCGCGCAAGATCGAGCGCTTCCTCTCCCAGCCCTTCCACGTCGCCGAGGTGTTCACTGGCACACCCGGTGTATTCGTCGACCTCGCCGATACCATCAAGGGCTTCAAGGGATTGTGCGATGGCGATTACGACCATCTGCCGGAAGCCTCCTTCTACATGGTGGGCACCATCGAGGAGGCGGTCGCCAAGGCCGAGAAACTCGCCGCCGAGGTTGCCTAGATGCCGGACCCGTTCAAGTTTGAGCTGGTATCGCCGGAGCGGCTGCTCGTGTCAGGCGAGGTCGAGCAGGTATTGGTGCCCGGGTCGGAGGGCGACATGACGGTGCTTGCCTATCATGCGCCGCTGCTTACGACCCTGCGCCCAGGCGTAATCGAGATCGGCTTCCCAGGCGGCGAGCAGCAGCGCTATTTCATCCGCGGCGGCTTTGCCGAAGTCGGGCCTTCCGGCCTCACGGTGCTCGCCGAGACCGCCATCGACCTCCGTGAGTTCGACACGGGCCAGCTCGCACAAGCCGTCAAGGACGCGGAGGATGATGTGGCGGACGCCACCGAAGACAGCACACGAGACCGCGCCCAGACGAAGCTCGATCAGCTGCGTCAAGTACAGGCCGCGCTCAATCTCCAGGCCTGACGAACCCATTCACGGCACGAGCGCGGCGAACTCCTCCACCACGCTCGCATAGACCTTGCGCTTGAAGGGCACGATCAGGCCGGGCAGATCGCTCATGGTCACCCATTGCCAGGCGTCGAACTCCTGCTCATGGCCTTCGCGCGGGCCTAGATCGATCTCACTCTCCTCGCCCTCGAATTTCGCCGCGAACCACATCTGTTTCTGACCGCGATAGCGGCCCTCCCAGGCGACGCCAAGCAGCTCAGAAGGGAGGTCGTAAGTGAGCCAGTTCCGCGCCCTGGCAACGATGCGGGCGCTGCGCACGCCGGTCTCCTCGGCGAGCTCGCGCAAGGCGGCGGTCTCCGGCTCTTCGCCCTCGTCGAGCCCGCCTTGCGGCATCTGCCACCACGTGCCAACGCCCTCCGGCGCGCCCTCCTGATCGGCGCGGCGGCCGACGAAGACGCGGCCCTCTTCATTGATGAGCATCACGCCGACGCAAGGTCGGTAGGGAAGCCCCTCTGGCTCCGTCATGGAGGGCTTCAGCTTTGTCGCTGCGACCGCACTGCGGCACTGACGGGCACCAACACGATCCCCTTGGCTTCGAGCTTCCCGGCCCATTCGGCAAGCTGCTTGATCGTGGCGGGCTTGGCGCGCGCCACGCCGATCGCCGCGCCTTGCTGCATTGCCGCCGCCTCGAGTTGCGCCAGCTGCTTGGCAATATCACCAGCCGATTGTGCGTCGATCTGCACGGTAGCGACGGAATAGTCGAGGCCTATGGAGCTTGCGATGTTCGGCGCCGCCGATCCTTGCACGGTGCCGTCATCGACATAGAGCAGGCCGCGGCGCTTCAATTCCTCGAAGACGGGCAGGAGAGAATCCCGCGTCGCCTCGAATTTGGCGCCCATATGATTGGTCACGCCGACATAGCCGGTATAGCGCGACATCAGCCATTGCAGCCGCTTCAAGTTCTCCTCGGGCGGCAGGGAAGTGAGCAGCGTGTGCGGCCCCGGATCCTCGGTAGGATAGTTGTTGGGCTCAAGCGGAATCTGCAGCAGGACCTCATGGCCTTTAGCGCGGGCTTGCGACACGCCGTCTTGCAGGCTGCGTCCATAGGCCCCATACGCCACGCTGACCGTCGGCGGCAATCCGTCGAGGACGTTGGGGTTTGGCGCGTCGGGGAGACCGAAGCCTGTGACCAGCAGTGCGATGCGTGGCGGCGCCCCGGCTTGGGCTGCCGCATAGCGCGAAGGCCGCGCGTAGACGTCGATCGGGCGGCGTCCGTCCGCTGCCACCTTGGGCAACGGACCGTATTGCGACTCCTCGACCAATTCTGCGACCGGCACGGGCGGAAGATTGACCGAGCCGGTCTCGTTCTCCGGCATCGGCGGCGGCGGCGGCGGGACGTCCAACGCCGCTTGCTGCATTCCGCGATCCGCTGCGGGAAGGGCTCCCTGCTCATCCGGGTCCTCGGGGAGCGTCGCGTCGTCCGGCCCGGACGGCGGCGCTGTCGGCACGTCCAACTGGCCGCCGGGCGCCATCGGCATGAGCGGCGTGCCTTGAGCAGGACCGGGAGGCTCGATCATCGGCGCCGGGGGCGCCCCTGACGGACCTACGGCGAACCCCGGAGGTAGTCCCGAGCCGTCGGTCGAGGCTTGCGGTGGCTCGGACGGAACTTCACTTTCATCGGGCGGGAGCGCCGCTTCCGGCGCAGACGACTCCGCCGGCGTCGTTGCGGGCTCGATCTGTAAGACGGCAATAGGCTCGCCCGCGTCGCTGCCTGGGAAGAAGACAAGCCACGCGGTGCCGAGCACAAGCGTCCAGAACACGATGCCAGATGCGACGGCAAGCGCCTTCATCTCGACTTTACCTCCCCGCTCGCCGGGCTCAGTCGCGGACCTGGCCCTCGTTCCCGGCGATTTATCATGGCCGGTAGAGCCGGCCCAGCAAGCCAAGCAGCTTAATTGGCCTCAGCCTTCTTTTTTGCCTCCGTGTCGACCGACTTGATGCCGCGCAGCAGGTCGAGCGCATAGTTGAGCTGCGTGTCCTTTTCCTTTTCGGCGGGGACATAGGACGAACTGCCGGAGGTCTCCTCCTCGGCAGCAGCGCCATCCTCGTCTTCCTCTTCGCCCTTGAGGTGTCCGCGCAGATTAGCTTCGCCGCGCGTGCCTTGCGCGTCGGCCTTCTGCTTCAACTCCTCAGGCAACTCCTCCTCGACCACGATCTCCGGGTCGATGCCCTTGGCCTGGATCGAACGGCCGGAGGGCGTGTAGTAGCGCGCCGTGGTCAGCCGCAAGGCTCCGTTCGAGCCGAGCGGAATGATTGTCTGCACGGATCCCTTGCCGAAGGAGCGGGTCCCGACCACGGTCGCGCGGTGGTGATCCTGCAGCGCGCCGGCGACAATCTCCGAGGCCGAAGCCGAGCCGCCATTGATCAGCACGATGAGCTTCTGCCCGTCGGTGATGTCTCCCTGCCGGGCGTTGGAGCGCTGCGTCTCCTCAAGATTGCGGCCTCGGGTCAGCACGATGGCGCCCTGGTCAAGGAACGCATCCGAGACCGAGATAGCCTGATCGAGCAGGCCGCCGGGATTGTTGCGCAGGTCGACGATATAGCCCTTGAGCTTCGGACCGAGCTGCTTCTTCAAGTCCTCCACGGCCTTCTGTAAGTTCGCCGTGGTCTGCTCGTTGAAAGTGGTGAGTCTGATATAGCCCACGTCTTCGCCCTCGGCGTTGTACTTCACCGGGTTGATATGGATGACGTCGCGAACGACCTTCACCTCGAACGGGTCTTCGACGCCTTTGCGCACGATGGTGAGCGCGATCGGCGAATTGACCGGGCCGCGCATCTTCTCCACCGCCTCCTGCAAGGTGAGGCCAAGAATCTGCTCTTTGTCGAGATGCGTAATGAGATCGCCGCTCATCAATCCGGCGCGGGCGGCAGGCGTATCCTCGATCGGGGAGACCACTTTGACCACCCCGTTCTCCATGGTGACCTCGATGCCAAGCCCGCCGAACTCGCCACGGGTTTGCACCTGCATGTCGCGGAAATGCTTCGGGTTGAGATAGGCCGAATGCGGGTCGAGCGCCGTCAGCATGCCGTTGATGGCAGCTTCGATCAGCTTCGGGTCTTCGGGCTTCTCGACATAGTCCGAGCGAACGCGCTCCAGCACCTCGCCGAACAGGTCGAGTTGCCGGTAAATCTCCGAGTTGGCGGCCGAGGCGGACTGGCTTCGCGCCAAGGTCACCATCGTCGACCCGGCAGCGAGCACGGCCAACACCAGTAGCGCCCACAGCGCGTATTCGGATTTCCGCATCATCCTTGCACCTTTTCGGAAGCCTCGGCCCACCATGGGTCAGGGTCTATTGGCCTGCCGTCCTTTCTGAATTCCACATAAAGAACGGGGCGCGAACTGTCTCCGCCTTGGCTTGGCATCGCCGAGTTGCCCATCACCGCGATCGGCTCACCAGCGAGGACAAACTGGCCCAGGCTTACGTCTATGCGGCTCATCCCCGCAAGCAGGACATGATACCCCCCGCCCGTGTTGATGATCAATAGCTGCCCATAGGAGCGGAACTCGCCGGCATAGACGACCCAGCCGTCCGACGGGGCGGTAATCCGCGCCGCAGCGCGGGTTTGCAGCGAGATTCCCTTGAGTGTCGAGCCGCCAGTGTCCGTGTCGCCAAAGCGCTTCACACGCCGCCCCTGGGCCGGCAGCCTCAAGGTGCCCTTGGCGGCTTCGAAGGGCTGCGCGGGCTTGAGGCGGTCCGGACTGGCAAAAGCCACCCGTGTCGACCGGGGCTTGATCTCAATCACGTTCTCATTGGCGGGAACGGCCAGGGCTTGCTGCCGCTCGCGGGCCTGCAAGGCACGCTCGGCCGCCAACTCGGCGTCGTATTGGGCGATCTCGACCTTAGCGATCTGGGCATCGAGGCGCTCGACCAGCTCGTTCAAATCCGTGACAGCCTTAGCCTGGTCGTCTGCAGCGCGTCTGATATCGGCGAGTTCGGCCTCGCCCTGCGCCGTGGCGCGCTTCCGTTCCTCCAGCAAGCGGTCGAGGCTCGCCCGCTCCGTGGCAAGCCGGTCGGTTTCGCGCTTCTCCGCATCGCGCTGATCGCGAATCCCGTTCTCGATCGTGACGAGACTTTCAAGCTCCCGGGAGAGACTGTCGGCCTGATATTTCAGCTCGGGGAAGACATCGGCGAGCAGCATGGCGCTGCGCACGACGGCCAACGCATCGTCCCTGCGCGTAGCCAGCGCCGGCGGCGGCGTCCGGCCGATCCTCTGCATGGCGCTCAACATCTTGACGATCGCTTCCTTCCGCTCGGTGATCGAGCTCTGGATGACGTTTACTTGCTCAGTCAGCTCGGCGAGCTTCGCCTCGGTCTCGGAGAGGTTAGCCTCGCTCGCCTGTACCCTTGTGCCGGCCTCGATCAACTCGCCGTTGAGCTTGGCCCGCTCCTCGGCGAGTGCCGCCAAGTCCTGGGCAAGCCCCTGCTCTCTAGCGCGGCTCGACTGAAGCTTCTGCTCGGTCTGATCGAGCTTCTGCTTGATCTCATCCCGGGAAAGATCCTCCTCAGCCCAGGCTAGCCATGGCAACGCACATACCAGGCCGGCGACGAGCAGCACGGATCGAAATGTTTGTCGTGAGGAAGCCAATCGATCAGGATGCGCCATGCGCTTGGGCCGTCCAGCCGATGGCAACGACAACGGAGTGGTACGGCAGAATCAAGGCAAAACGCTTACGAATCCTTAACCTTGGCGGTCAGGCCCGGTGATACGGGTGGCCGGCGAGGATGGTCGCTGACCGATATAGTTGTTCGGCCAGCACGACGCGGGCCAGGCCATGCGGCAAAGTCATGGCGCCAAGCGAGAGCACTTTGGCCGCCTTGGCCAGGGCCTCCCTGGCAAGTCCGTCGGCGCCACCAATGGCAAAGGCGATTCCATCGACACCGTCATCGCGACATTTGGCCAACAGCTTGGCAAACGCCTCGCTTGAGATGGCCTCTCCGCCCGGGTCGAGACAAACGAGCTTGTGGGGGGCCGGAACTTTGGCGAGCAGCATCTCGGCCTCGGCCTGCATGCGCGCCTTCGCGGTTGCGGCCTTAGATTCCGCTACCTCGATGACGTTCAGTGGTGACAAATGAAGCTTCCGGCCGGCAGCCTCGGCGCGACCGAGATAATGCGCGAACAGATCGCGCTCAGGCCCCCGTTTCAGCTTGCCGATGGCAGCGATCAGGAGCCGCATGCTTGCTCGCCCTCAAGGCCAAGCGGCCAAATCCGAGATCAGATCACCATCCGCTCCATGGGCCGGTCGGCCGACCACATCTTCTCGAGGTTATAGAACTCGCGAACCTCGGGCCGAAAGACATGGACGATGACGTCGCCGGCGTCGATCAGCACCCAATCGCATTGGGGCAGACCCTCGACGCGGGCGCGGCCAAAGCCTTCGTCTTTCAGTTTTCTGATGAGGTGGTCGGCGACAGCCCCGACATGCCGTTGCGAGCGCCCCGAGGCGACTACCATCTGGTCGCCGATCGAGGTCTTTCCCCGCAAATCGATGACGGCGACATCCTCTGCCTTGGCGGCGTCGAGCGTGCCGAGCACGATTTCGAGGATACGATTCGGATGCGCGCGAATTGACGCGAACCCGTTAGGAGGCGTGCCGCGTTCGGCACCCTCTCTAGCTGAGCGCATGTTGTGGTGAGTGTCCTTCTGCCATTGCTCTCTTGCGGAGGCGGTCAGTTCGCCACCTCACGCCATAAACATAGTATGTTCGCCGCCGAATTTTCAATAGCTAGTGCCAGATGCCTTTGCCTCTTACGCTTCGTCCACCCCGCTTTTGGCCTTTTTCTGCTTCGCCAGCTTCGTGCGGAGCATGGTGGAGGAAAGAGGGGACAATTTGTGGGTGAGGAGGGTCCAGGCCGGCGGAATGAGCGTGGCAAGGCCGCCAGCGTCCGATTCGTCGATCATGTAGGGGGCAAACCGCTGCGCCGCCCTGCTTGCGCGCGCTTGGAGCCGGAAGCCGGGCCGGTCAAGCACCGCTATCGGCACCAACGCAAATATCTCCTCCCAGGCCCGCCAGCGATGGAACGCCGCGAGATTGTCGGCACCCATCAGCCACACAAAATTGACTCCGAAAAAGCGGCGCTTGAGCCCGGCGAGCAGATCGACTGTGTAAGGGGTGCTGCCGGCAAAGCCTGTGACCGCGAGGCGCGGATGCCGCGCCACGAGCTTTCTTGCCGCCTCCATCCGGTCGGCGAGCGGCGAGAGCTTGGAGGCGTCCTTCAGCGGGTTGCCCGGCGTCACCAGCCACCACACTTGGTCGAGGCCGAGCCGCTTCAGCGCCGTCAGGCTGATTTCGAGATGCGCTTGATGCGGCGGATCGAATGTGCCGCCGAGCAGCCCAATGCGCATATTGGGAGCGGCCATGGGCAGCCGCACGGCGTCTCGTCCCGATTTCTTTGAGTTGGGCGAGTTCAAGGGCGGGTCTGGCCCCGGCCGCGCACGACATATTTGTAGATCGTGAGCTGCTCGGTCCCCACGGGGCCGCGGGCATGGAACCGGCCGGTGGCGATGCCGATCTCAGCGCCCATGCCGAACTCGCCGCCATCGGCGAATTGGGTGGAGGCATTGTGCAGCACGATGGCGCTGTCAACACGCGCGAGAAACTGCTCGGCCGCGGCTTTGTCCTCGGTCACGATGGCGTCGGTATGCTGCGAGCCGTAGCGCGCGATATGTCCGATCGCTTCGTCGAGACCGTCGACCAGCTTCACCGCGATGATCGCGTCGAGATATTCCTTCGGCCAATCCTCCTCGGTGGCAAGCCTGACCCGCGCATCGGCGGCTTGGGTTTCCGCATCGCCCCGCACCTCGCAGCCGGCCTCGATCAGCATGTTGACGAGCGGCGCGAGATGCGAGGGCGCCGCCGCCCGATCCACCAACAACGTCTCGGCCGAGCCGCAAATTCCCGTGCGTCGCATCTTGGCGTTGAGCACGATCGTCTTCGCCATGCCGAGATCGGCGCCCGCATGCACATAGACATGGCACACGCCCTCGAGATGGGCGAATACCGGCAACCGCGCCTCGGCCTGAACCCGCGCGACGAGATCCTTGCCGCCGCGTGGCACGATGACGTCGATAGCGCCGCCAAGACCGCCAAGCAGGAAGCCCACCGCCGAGCGCTCGACCGTCGGCACAAGCTGGATCGCCGCTTCGGGCAAGCCTGCCGTGGTAACTGCTTCGCTCATCGCATTGGCAATGACGAGCGAACTGAGAAAACTCTCCGAGCCGCTCCGCAATATCGCGGCATTGCCCGACTTCAGGCAGAGACCGGCGGCGTCCGCCGTCACGTTGGGCCGCGACTCATAGATGATTCCGACCACCCCGAGCGGCACGCGGACGCGCGAAATCTCCAGGCCATTTGGCCGCGTCCAACGCGCCGTCACCTCTCCGACCGGATCGGCAAGCCGCGCGATCTCGCGCAGGCCCTTCGCCATCGCCTCGACACGGGCCTCATTTAGCGCAAGCCGGTCGATGAAGGCGCCGTCGCGTCCCTTTGCCCGCGCCGACTCCACGTCCTGGGCGTTGGCTTCGAGGATTTTCGTGGCATCGGTCTCGATCCGCGCGGCCATGGCTTCCAGCGCTGCGTTCTTCGCCTCGGTCGAGGCAAGCGCCAGCTCGCGCGCCGCCTCGCGTGCGCGGTGGCCCATATAGAGCATCATCGGCTCCAGACTCACCTCGGGCTTATCGGCGATCGCGCTCATCTCATTTCTTCCGCTGCAACACCATATCGTCTCGGTGGATCAGCTCGGGCCGGCCAAAATAGCCGAGAATCTCCGAAATTTCACCGCTCTTGCGGCCGATGATGGCCTTGGCTTCGGTGTGGTCGTAGGCCGAAAGCCCACGGCCGATCTCGACGCCCTCACCGTTCCGGATAATCACGGCATCGCCCTTGTCGAAGCATCCCTCGACGCGCGTAACGCCTGCAGGGAGTAGACTCTTGCCGGAAGCGAGGGCCTGGGCTGCGCCCTGATCGAGCGTGACAGCGCCTTTCGGCTCCAGCGTACCGGCGATCCACCGCTTCCGAGAGGTGACGGGGTCTTGGCGGGACAGGAACCACGTGCCGGCTCCCTTCTCGGCCAGCGCCTGAAGCGGATGCAGCACCTTTCCCGAAGCGATCACCATATGGGTCCCGGCGCCGACCGCGATCTTCGCCGCCTCGACCTTCGTCACCATCCCGCCCCGCGACAACTCGGAACCGACATCGCCGGCCATCGCCTCGATTTCCGGCGTGATCTCGCGCACCTCTTCCAGCCGGCGCGCTTCGTGTCGCGAGCCCGGCGGCGCGGTGTAGAAGCCGTCAACATCGGAAAGCAGCACGAGACAGTCGGCGCTCATCATCGAGGCGACCCGCGCGGCCAGCCGGTCGTTGTCGCCATAGCGGATTTCGCTGGTCGCCACCGTGTCGTTCTCGTTGACCACCGGCACCGCGCCAAGCTTCAGCAACGTCGTCATCGTGCCCCGCGCGTTGAGATAGCGTCTGCGCTCCTCGGTATCGCCGAGCGTGAGCAGCACCTGCGCGGCGACCAGGCCGCGAGCACGGAACGCCTCCTCATAAGCATGCGCAAGGTCGATCTGACCGACCGCGGCTGCGGCTTGGCTGTCCTCGAGCTTGAGCGCGCCTTTCGGCAGCTCGAGCGCGTTCCGGCCGAGCGCGATCGCGCCGGACGAAACAACGAGCACCTCCCTACCCTCTTTCCGCAAACGCGCGATGTCGTCCGCAAGCGCTTCGAGCCATTGCTGCCGAAGCGTGCCGGAGCCTGCATCGACCAGCAATGAGGATCCGATCTTGACGACGATGCGCCGGGCGCCGACCCATTCGCTTCTCATGGGCGCCAGCCTCGTGAAGATGCACCCTCCGTAGCCGCATCCTCCATGGCTTGGCCGCGCCAGTGCCTGACCTCCGCGGCCAGCGCGCGCAGAACCTCGGTCACGCCCTCGCCGCTTGCGGCCGAAACGACCAGCGGCGCGGCGCCTGCTGCCTTCTTCAAGGCGCGCGCTTTCTTCTTCATCTCGTCCTTCGGCACGGCATCGGCCTTGGACAGAGCGACGATTTCCGGCTTGTCGGCGAGGCCCGCGCCATAGGCCTCCACCTCGGTACGCACGATGGCGTAAGCTTCAGCCGGGTTGGCAAGCGTCGCATCGACAAGATGCAGCACCACAGCTGTCCGCTCCACATGGCCGAGGAAGCGGTCGCCGATGCCGGCGCCCTCATGCGCCCCTTCGATCAGCCCGGGGATGTCGGCCAGCACGAAGTCCGTCCCGTCGATGCGCACCACTCCGAGATTGGGGTGTAGCGTGGTAAACGGATAGTCGGCGATCTTCGGCTTCGCCGCGCTGACCGCCGCCAAGAAGGTCGACTTGCCCGCATTGGGAAGGCCGATGATGCCGGCGTCGGCGATCAGCTTGAGCCTGAGCCAGATATGCATCTCCTCGCCTTGCTGGCCGGGATTGGCGTGGCGTGGCGCCTGGTTGGTCGAAGACTTGAAGCGCGAATTGCCGAAGCCGCCATTGCCGCCCTTGAGCAGCACGATGCGCTCGCCGGACTTGGTCAGGTCGGCGATCAGAGTCTCGCCGTCCTCATCGATGATCTGGGTGCCGGGCGGGACCTTGAGCACCACGTCGGCGCCCTTGGCCCCTGTTCGATTCTGGCCCATGCCATGGCCGCCCTTCTTCGCCTTGAAATGCTGCTGATATCGGTAGTCGAGCAGCGTATTCAGGTTCGCCACGCATTCGACGATGACGTCGCCGCCTTTGCCGCCGTCGCCACCGTTAGGGCCACCGAACTCGACGAACTTCTCGCGCCGGAAGCTGACGGAGCCGTTGCCGCCATCGCCCGAGCGCACATAGACTTTGGCCTGATCTAGGAACTGCATGGGAAGGGCTTAGCACCGGGGGCTTTCCAATACACTACGAGACCACGGCGGAACGTTTACTTCTTCAAGTCTTGTGGAAGCCAGCCAGGGCCGTCGCGCGGTCGAGCCGATAGGTCATGCAGGAAGCCTTTGCGCCTCGCGCGGCACACTCGCGCTGTTCGCGACCGAGCGGCACGAAGCCGAATCTCGTAATGATCCGCGCCGAGGCCGGATTGTCGCTGAAATGCCCGGCCTTGAGATAGTCGAACCCATCCGCCTCGAAGGCGTGGAGAATCAGCGCGCGCACGGCCTCGGTGGCGTAGCCCATGCCCCAATAGGGCTTGCCGATCCAATAGCCGAGCTCGGCATGGTCCTCGCCGAAGGCACGATAGCCGGTGCAGCCGATCAACGCGCCCGATCTCTCGATGGCGAATACCACGCCCTCCTCGCCGGCAAGCACGCTGACGATCCAATGGGCCGCCATTTCTTCGCTGTAGGGATGGGGGATCGTGCCGGTCATGCTGGCGACGTCATGGTCGCCGGCAAGCAAGCTGATACGTGCCGCGTCCGAGCGCTCCGGCGTGCGCAGCACGAGCCTTGGAGTCCTGATGCTCATGAGCAAAGGCTACCCACGCGCGGCGCAGCGCGCGCAACCGGCAAACCTAATGCGGCTTCACCGACACGTAGACGCGGCCCTTTTGCTTGGTCGCGTAGGTGACCTCCCCCTCGCGGAGTGCGAACAGAGTATGGTCCTTACCGATGCCGACGCCGTCGCCTGGGTGCCACTTGGTGCCACGCTGGCGGATGATGATGTTGCCGGCGAGCACGCTCTGCCCGCCCGATTTCTTGACGCCCAGCCTGCGGCCGGCCGAGTCACGGCCGTTGCGCGAGGAGCCGCCTGCTTTCTTATGTGCCATGGGTCTCTATCCTATTTCTTCGTCTTCGGCTTGGCGGTGGCGCGCGCTGGCTTCTTCGACGTGGGCTTCTTTGCTGCCGGCTTGCGAGCCGCTGGTTTCGCTTCCTTCTTGGCGGGCCTAGCCTCGGTCTTGGCCTTGGCTTCAGCCTTCGGCTCGGGCTTCTTCTCCGCCTTTTTCGGCTCGGGCTTCGCCGCCGCCTTGGACGGCTTCTTGCCGTCGGTCAGAATCTCGGTGATACGGAGCGCCGTCAGCTCCTGGCGATGACCCTTCGTGCGGCGGTAGTTGGAGCGCCGCTTCTTCTTGAACACGATGATCTTGGCGCCTCGTCTCTGCTCGATCACCTCGGCAGCCACCAGCGCGCCTTGAATGGTCGGGCTGCCCGTCTTGGGCGCGCCGTCGCCTCCGAGTAGGATCACCTCGGCAAGCTCGACGATCTCGCCGGGCTTGCCCGCGATCTTCTCCACCTCGATGACGTCGTTTGGCGCCACGCGATATTGCTTGCCGCCCGTGCGAATGACCGCGAACATGGCTTATTCCGTCTCTTTTTGGGCTTGAATGCCGGCGCTTGGCGCGGGCGGAGCCTCGTTAGGGAACCCAGGCGGCGCAATATAGATGCCGAAGCCGATAAGTCAATTCTCTGAAGGGTCTATTTAGGCCACCTCTTCGGCCAAAGACCATTGCCGCGCCGCGGGTTGCCGGGAGCCTGACGGCAAGCTACATGAGCCCTCGGAGAGGTGCCGGAGTGGTCGAACGGGACGGTCTCGAAAACCGTTGTACGGGTAACCGTACCGAGGGTTCGAATCCCTCCCTCTCCGCCA
>Ga0190270_10000582_pt1 | contig 16000 bp, 12 predicted proteins | sample Popmic320T_FD_133748 | JGI IMG/M metagenome (GOLD analysis project Ga0190270, IMG submission 133748) | Populus adjacent soil microbial communities from riparian zone of Weber River, Utah, USA - 320 T | ecosystem: Environmental > Terrestrial > Soil > Riparian zone | place: USA: Utah | collected...
CACTGCGAAGGCCCATGGGGAAGGCGGCGCCAAGTTCGTCGAGGCCGCGAAGAAAAACCTCGGACTCCCTGACGGCACTCATTTTTATGTCAGCGACCAGGTGCGCGCTCACTTCGCACATTTGAAGAAGGCCCGCGCGGAGGGCCGGGCGCACTGGGATGAGAAATTCAACGCGTGGGCCGCCGCGAATCCCGCTCTCGCCTCCGAACTCGCCGCCGCCCGCTCTGGCAAATTGAACGCCGCCGACCTCCTCAAACTCGTCCCCGAATATCCCGCCGGGGGCAAAGCCGCCACGCGCAACAGCGGCGGCGAAATCATCAATCATCTCGCGAAGGCTGTGCCGCACCTCGTCACCGGCAGTGCCGACCTTTTCGGCTCAACCAAGAATTACATCAAGGACGGCGGCGACTTCTCCCGGGATAATCCCCGGGGCCGCAACATCTGGTTCGGCATCCGCGAGCACGCCATGTGCGCCATCTGCAACGGCATCGCCTACGACGGACTCTTCCTCGGCAGCGGCGCCACGTTCCTCGTCTTTGCCGACTACTGCCGCGCCAGCATCCGCCTCGCCGCTCTGTCGCGCATTCCGACCGTTTTCGTTTTCACCCACGACAGCGTTGGCGTCGGTGAAGACGGCCCGACCCACCAGCCGGTCGAGACCGTTAGCGCGCTCCGCCTGATTCCAAACCTCGACGTCATTCGCCCCGGCGATGCCGAAGAAACCGCCGCTGCGTTCGCCGCCGCCCTCAGCCGTCATGACGGCCCCACGCTCCTCGCCCTAACGCGTCAGGACATTCCCCACCAGGGCTCCGTCCCCGCCAGTGTCCGCCGCGAGGGCACCCTCAAAGGCGGCTACATCTTCATCAAAGAAACCGCCCCGTTGACCGCGATCGTCATCGCCACCGGCAGTGAACTCCAGCACGCCGTCGAAGCCGCCAAAGGCCAGCCGGGCGTCCGCGTCGTCTCCATGCCCTGCACCGAACGTTTCGACCGCCAGCCCCAGTCTTATAAAGACGACGTGCTGCCCGCCAGTTGCCCCAAACGCATCGCCATCGAAGCCGGCGTCACCGCCTTCTGGTGGAAATATGTGGGCACATCCGGAAAAGTCCTCGGCATCGACCGCTTCGGCCTCAGCGCCCCCGGCGGCACCGTCATGAAGGAACTCGGCATGACGTCGGAGGCAGTAAGGGCGGCAATGGCTTAACTCATCACTCCGCATGCCGCGCCGCGAACTGAGCCATCCACACCAGGTCACCGCATGGCTTGAAGAGTGGGGCCGGGCTCTGGCTGAACCGGGCGAAATGATTCTCATCGGCTCCGCGGCGCTGCTCTGGCACGCGGCGCAGCGCGGCCTCGATACACCGTTGCCGGAGAACAGCATGGATGCGGATCCCATCACCGACAGCGATGCCATCGCCCAGCTTGCCTACAATGCGATCATTGGCAGCGATTTCGAGAAGCAGCACGGCTGGCACGTCAATCTGATGCCAGAGGCGGTTTTGAAAAATCTTCCTGACGGGTGGGAACAACGCTGTGTTCGCGGCGACTATGGAAATCTGCGCCTTGTTGTGCCCTGCGTCGCTGACCTGCTGGCTGCGAAGGCAAAACGATCCGATGCCCGCGACATCGCCCATGCAAAGTGGGCTGCCGACCTCGGCCTTGTCTGAACGGCGAATGGTCGTAGTCTGGTCCGATGCAATACAAACACGAGCAAGCCGCGGAAGCTCTTGGCCCGTATGCCATGCTGCACGATCTCGCGCGGCTGGAGTACGGCCGGCTCCTCTGGAGGCGCGCCCGTACTCGCGAGCAGCTGCTGCGCCACTGGACGGATCCGCGGCATCCATATTCTGACCGGTTCACGGAAAAGTGGAGGCCGATCGTCGAGGAAGTCCTCGCGGCGAATCCAAACAACGACTTGGAACTGGACGCGAGTTTGAAGACCAGAGGTCTCAGCCTGCGCGTTGTCGTGCGCGAGATACCGCCGGTGTTCGGCAGCTTTTACGAAGAGTCGCGGGCGACAGAGGCGGTGCCGTCATGAAGGAACCCGGTAAATAGCGGATTCGGTGAAGGCGATGCCGGTGTGGCCCCCCACTGTCAATAAGGGCTGTTGGGATCTCCTCGATATTCGCGCTTTTTTCCCTGAGGTTGGCTGGCCGCAGCCCGGTCCCATTTCGGTTTTTGGTTCGCAGCCCAAAAAATCATCGCAGGTCCCAGTAAGAACAGCAATCCGCTGAGGCCCCAGACTGCAGAGAGCCCAAAATGTTTCGCAAGGTGGCAGCATCCCCAGACCCACAGGATCCCGCCGGCGAACGAGAGCAAAAGCAGGAACATGGCCCGGTCTGAGCCAGGATCGGCACTGCTGGAAGCCATCGGCACTCCGAACCGCAGGACCAGGGCCAAAACCATGAGGCAGGCGGCCATCGCACCGTGAATGCCGCCGGAGCGCCTGGAAGAGAGACGTGATTTGGGTGGTTCGTAGGGATTCATTTGCTGCGGCCGTGGTTAAACACTTTATCCCCCGCGTGGCGAAGACAATTTACCAGTCGTTCGGAAGTGTCCCCTCCCCGCACCTCTCGCGCAAAAATTCCCTGCAATTGCTGGCACGCTGCCTGCTTGATTACTCGCTCCGGGCAGGGATGGTGCCGGGAAGAAGCACTTGATGAACACCTCGCAGTCCCTTGGTCAGCACCTCAGCCAGCAGCAGCGGCTCTCGCCGCAGTTGCAGCAGAGCCTGAACATTCTGCAGGCTCCGGTGGCGGAACTGCGGCAGATGATCGGTCAGGAAATGGCGCAGAATCCGGTGCTGGAAGTGGAGGACCACGAAGTCTCGCTCGATGAGGAACGCCCGGAGGCGGAGTTGGAGGACGACGACTTTGCCGCGGAGTTTGAGAAGCTCTCGCAGATGGATGAGGAGTGGCGGACGTATCTGCAGCAGAGCGCCTCGACGCAGGGCGCGCGCACGTCCGAGGAGGAAGAGCGGCGGCAGTTTTTATTCGATTCGCTGGCCCAGCCCGAGACGCTGCAGGATCACCTCACACAGCAACTGGCCCTGGTGGAGTGCCCGCCGGAGATCCGGGCGCTGGTGGAAATGCTCATCGGGAGCATCGACGACCGTGGATTCCTTTCGGCGCCGGTGGCGGAGACGAGCCTGCAGCAGGGGATTCCGCTGCCGGAGCTTCTCAAGGCCAAGGAAATCGTGCAGAGCTTCGATCCGCCTGGCATCGGCGCCGAGGATTTGCGCGAGTGCCTGCTCATCCAACTCAAGCGCGCCGGCCGGGAGCACAGCCTGGAAAACCGCGTCGTGTCGGCGCACTTCGACGATCTGGCGCGCCACCGGTTTCCGCACATCGCGCGGCGGCTGGGGGTGGAACCCGGAGACATCACACGCGCTGCGGAAGTGATAGGCACGCTCAATCCGCGTCCCGCCGGCGCCTTCACGCCGGTGCCGCAGCAGTTCATCGTGCCGGAAGTCCACGTCGAGCGCAGCGGCGGGAAATTCAACGTGGTGATGAACGACGGGCAGCTTCCGCGGCTGCGCATCAGCAATCTTTACAAAGACATCATGTCCAGTCCCCGCGGCGCGCAGGATGTGCGCGATTACATCCGCGACAAAATCCGCAGCGGAAAGTTTCTCATCCGCAGCATCCAGCAGCGGCAGCAAACGATCCAGCGCATCGCGGAGGAAATCGTTTCGCGGCAGCAGGAGTTTTTCCGCCATGGGCCGTCGGCGCTCAAGCCCCTCATCATGTCGCAGGTGGCGGATGTCGTCGGCGTGCACGAGACGACCGTCAGCCGCGCCATCGCCGGAAAGTTCATGTCCACGCCGCACGGGGTTTTCGAGATGCGCTATTTCTTCACCTCGGGCCTTGCGACCGATGACGGCGAGCAGCGGTCCAACACGAGCGTGAAGACGACGCTGGCGGAACTGATCCGTCATGAGAATCCCGCGGAGCCGCTCAGCGACGATGATCTTGCCGAACAATTGAAAGCGCGCGGCATCAAAATCGCCCGCCGCACCGTGGCTAAATACCGCGAGGCGCTCAGCATCCTCCCGAGCCATTTGCGGAAGAAGTTCTGAGGGGGAGAAGAGGCGGAGGGAAGGTTGATAGTTGAAAGTTGATGGTTGATAGGCTGGCTCCCGCGGATTCATTACTATCAACAATCAACCCTCCCGCCAGTTGATGGTTGATAGACGGCACACCCGTGGATTTCATGACTATCAACAATCAATCCTCAACCATCAACTTCCCCGCGCTGCTCTGCCTTCTCGCGGCTCTGCTCGCCGGCGGCTGCGCCTCACGAGGACTCGCGGGAACGCGATACACATCGGAAGATCTCACCCGGCAGCCGTGGTTCCCGCCGGTGACGCGGCAGCAGAGTTTTTCCTGCTCGCAACAGGTGGCGCTCTATTATCTCCTGACGGCCGAATGGAATCGGACGCGCCGTCAGAGTGCCGCTTCGCCGTTCCGCCGCTTTTCACCCTACTTTGCCTACTCGCTGCTGGCCGGCGATGAGTCGGGGCGTTCGCATGTCGTGGACGGCTGGATCGTCGCCCGGGAAGCCGGCGCGCCGCTGGAGGCCGACTGCCCGCGCTACAGCCGCACCCTCATGCACGGCTACGACCGGTACCTGCGCGCCATGAAGCACCGGGCGGAAGGCTGGGACCTGACTCCCGTCGGGGACCATGCCGGAATTGAGAAGGCAAAGCGGTTGCTCGCGGCCGGGCATCCGCTGGCGTGTGATTTTCAAATCAAGGGGACCGTGCTGCGGCTGATGACTGCCAAAAACTATGCGGGCCGGCCTGCACCGGCGCCGGCCGCCGCCCCGAAAGGCGAAAAGTTTGTCCATCAATGGGGCCGCACCGGCCCGGGGCACGCGATGGTCTATGCCGGCTACGACGACAGTGTCGGATTCGATTTCAACGGTGACGGCCTCATCACCGATAACCGCGACATCACTGGCGATGGCGCAGTTACTCTTGCCGACTGTGAGCGCGGAGCGTTCCTCGTCATCAATCCGTGGGGTGGCGCATGGGGGCAGCGCGGGAAGGCATGGGCGCCATACCGGCACCACGCAGCCTCGAAATGGCCGTGGGCGCGCACTGTCGCCAGCGTCAGGGCTGCGCCGCCGCATCAGCCGCGGCTGACGCTGAAACTTCGTCTCCGCGCCGGCGACCGCCAGAATATCATTGTCACCTGCGGCAATGGCCGGCGGAGTGTGCAGCCGTGGATGTTCAATCACACGCCGGCTTCCGGCGGCGGCAGCGGCAATGTGTGGGACGCCTTCACCAGTCTTCGCGCGCCCGGCCCCCATCTCAGCGCCGGTACCCTCGCAGCGCCGGACGGAGGCCCGCTCGAAACCGGGCACGACCTGACAAATCTGCGTGATGGCTCCAGTTACACCCTTGAGATCCGTCCCGCCGGCCGCGGCGCGTTGTCAGGCGACCTGGCTGGCGCCTCGTTCATGGAATACGACGGCTCCGGCAGGGTGGTCCGCGAGGTGCCGGTCGCGGGACTGCCGGTGAGGCTGCCGCCGGGTGGAGGAGTGTGGAGCACGGTGGGCGGCGGGCGGTAACTGACCGCGGACGCGGCGTGGCGTTGGCAGAGTTTTCCTATCAAAGCGCTGTACGAAGATGAATAGGAGGAATGGGACGAATAGGAGTGATGGGAAAAATACATCCCATCCTTCTTATCCTTCCCATCCGCTCCTCCCGGCCTTGCGAGCCACCCCATTCCCGTCCATACCACCCCTCATGACCCGAACCGACGGACGAGCCGCTGACCAGTTGCGCCCCATTCATTTCATCCCGCACATCGTGCCGAATGCGGCGGGCAGCGTGCTGTGCTGTTTTGGCAACACCCGGGTGATTTGCACCGTCACCATCGAGGAAGGCGTACCGCGCTGGATGAAGGAGCAGGGTGTCCAGGGCGGCTGGCTGACCGCGGAATACGCCATGCTGCCGGCGAGCACGAACGAGCGCAAAGCCCGCGACATCAGCAAAGGAAAACTCGACGGCCGCAGCTCTGAGATTCAGCGGCTCATCGGCCGGTCGCTGCGCGCGGTGGTGGACCTCAGCATCACTGGGCCGCGCACCATTTATATCGATTGCGACGTGCTCCAGGCCGACGGCGGCACGCGCACGGCCAGCATTACCGGCGCTTGTGTCGCGGCAGCCATCGCGTTCGACAAACTGGTGCTGGCGAAGAAGATTTTCCGGTCACCGCTGCGCAAGATGGTCGCTGCCGTGAGCGCCGGCGTCTTCAAAAACACCGCGCTGCTCGATCTGAATTACGTGGAGGACAAAGACGCGGACGTGGACGCCAACTTCGTCATCACGGAGGAAGGCGAATTCGTGGAACTCCAGGGCGCCGGCGAGGAAACGACCTTCAGCGGCGCGCAATTCGCCGAATTGCTCGCGCTCGGCCAAAAGGGAATCAAAGAACTCTGCGAACTGCAAAAAGCCGCCGTCCGCGCCACCCAGTCCGACGCCGGCAAGGATGAAATCAAGGGGCTGGCGGACTTTTTTGCGAAACGATAGTTATGCCGCGAGTAAGTTCGCCCCGTAGTTCCAGGTTGCGGGAGATTTTCAGCATCGATCCGCGGTCGCTGGCTCTGTTTCGCATCGCGATAGCTCTCATACTTTTGACCGACCTCGCTATCCGGGCGGCTGATTTGCACGTGATGTATACGGACGACGGGATGTTTCCACGGGCCGAAATCCGCCGGCTCTACTCCTCGATGTGGAATTGGTCATTTCATTTCGCGAGCGGCTCATGGGGACTTCAAGCCGCGCTGTTCGGCATTGCAGCCGCTTTCGCTCTGGCCCTCCTGGCAGGCTTCCACACCCGCATGGCCGTGATCGGATCGTGGCTGTTGCTGATTTCGATTCACCATCGCGTGCCGCCGATTCTCAGTGGGGCTGAAATTCTCCTCCGCATGCTTTTGTTCTGGGCCATGTTTCTGCCTCTCGGCAGAGGGTGGTCGCTGGACCGCTGGCTTGGCAAGCGCCGGCATCGCAGTGCCGCCGGGAGCCACGACGCACGGGTCGTGTCCATGGCTTCTGCGGCCATTCTGTTGCAGATGGCCGTGATGTACTTGTTCTCCGCCATCTTTAAATCGAACGTCCAATGGACCGGTGGCGAGGCGCTGGCCGGAATCCTTGCTCACGATTTTTACGGCTCGGTGGCAGGTGCTTGGCTCCTGCAGTATCCGGGATTTTTAAACGTCCTGACCCGGCTCACCCTTGTGCTGGAATGGGCAGCCCCCCTGTTGTTGTTTTGTCCCGGAAGCGCCGCACTGCGGCTTGCTGCCATGGGCGCATTGACGCTCATGCACGCCGGCATCGCCATTTTTCTGGAGGTCGGGCTGTTCCCATACGTGGCGCTGGCCGGTCTTACCCTGTTTCTGCCGCCGGCGTTTTGGAACCGCCTTCTGCTCCGGCATCGATCCTCTTCGACACGCAGCGTCCCGGACTCCGCGAATTCCGGGAAGGCTTTCCCGCCACTTCTCCATGATCCCGCGCAGCGCGTCTGCCTGGTTCTTTTCGCCTGCGTGGTGGCCATCAATCTGAACAGCCTTCCCGGCCAACCGCTCAAATCCTTGTCTCCCGAAAAATGGACGCCTTTGACGCGGGGCCTTGGGTTTTCGCAATACTGGGGCGTGTTCGACACGGTGCCGTCGAAGGACGGATGGTATGTCGCGTGGGCGAAGCTGCGCGATGGGTCCGAGGTCGATCTGTTGCGAAAAGGGGCGCGGGTGACTGCGGAAAGGCCACCCGTTCCCGGGCGCCTTTACCCCAATCACTACTGGCAGAAGCTCTTTCGGGAAATGGCTTACGAAGACGATCAGGGATTCCAATTCTTCCGGGCTCCCGCAGCCCAATGGCTCTGCCGCAACTGGAATTCCCGGAACCCTCCGGAGAAACAAGTCGTCGAGTTCGAACTCATCTATTGCATGGAGAGCCGCCCGGAGGATCCCCCGTCCTCATCGACGGGAAACTCCCACGAAACCCTTCTCCGACTGGACGCCGGATTGCTCCCGCGCTAATCCGGGATTTTCTCCGAAAAAAACATTGCACGGACCGGAGGAATTTGCCACAAGTCACGCTTTCCGACTTTGCGACCATCCAACCAAAGAATTCTCATGAAATCCGTTTTTCTCCTGCCCTTGCTGCCTTTTGTTGTTAGTTCCGCCTCGGCCGCCACCACTGGGGCGTTTGACGGAGGAGTCGATACCGCGTTTACTGCCCAGGCGTTCAATGGCGGGAACGGTCCCTCCGTGCAGGCCGCAGGCGGCAATCCGGGCGGATTCCTTCAGGTGACGCCCAATGAAAACGGTTTGCACAACTGGGCGACCTTTGACCGCACGGATGCCGGTCTCTATCCCCAGTCGAATTTCGCTTTCCAATTCCGGATCGACAATTTGGGAGCGGGCGGAGCGGACGGAATTTCATTCAGTTATTACAATACGGCCAATCACGGCACGGCTGGTGGCCTTGCAGGTCCGCAGGGGGCGGCCGAAGACCCCGTGGGAGCGGGTGTCCTGGCTTTTGGGTTTGATACATGGGGAAATGGCGGTGCCCTCGATGCGAACGGAAACAGCGCGGACTATTCTGAGATCAGCGTTCTCTATAACGGGGCACTGGTTTCCCGGGTGGACGACACGCGCCTTCTACCGACTGATCCCTTCAATCTCAAGGATGGCGGATGGCACTCGGTCACAGGCTCCGTGGATTTTTCGCTCGGCACTGTTTCCCTCGAAGTCGATACGGTACCGATCTTCACGAACGTGGCAGTGCCCGGATTGGCTGCTTTCGAAAGCCGTGTGGGCTTTGCTGGCCGAACCGGAAATGCCAATGAGCGGGCTTCGATCGATAATCTAAATGTCCAGTGGGTGCCCGAACCTGCCGGCCTCTCCCTGGCGGGCCTTGCCGGACTGTGGGTATTCCGCCGGCGCCGGTAGTATTCGAGTCGCCGCTCAAGATTTAAACTTCACTGCGGGCGGAAGCATCCCTTCCGCCCGCTTTTTTGTGTCGAAGACCATGCCGCGGTTTCCCTTATATCTTTTGTGTTTCTTGCGGACAAGTTTCGCCATCCGCCGCCGGAAAACGACCGCAGTTGTCCTTGCCGGCCTCGGCACGCTCTCGCCGGCTGCGACTCTTCCGGACGGGTGCAAAATGATTCCGCTGACGTCGCGGAATTCCCCGGCAAAGGATCAATCGTTTCTCCTTCGGTCCCCTGCTGAGACCGGCATCGACTTCCGGCACACGTGGAACCCGCCGGAGAAATATGCGCCTCAGAGCGACGGCGCATTCGCCGGTGGAGGCGTGGCGATCGGCGACATCGACGGCGATGGAAAACCGGATGTCTATTTGTCACGCCCCACGGGTGGAGGGCAGCTCTACCGAAATCTGGGCGCATGGAAGTTTGAAAATGTTACCGCGAAAGCCGGGCTCGCGGCAGACGCCGGCCACTGGGGCCTCGGATGCACGATGGCCGACATCGACAACGACGGCGACCTTGATCTGTCCGTCTGCGGGTACGATACGCCGGTCCGGCTTTTCTTTAACGACGGACACGGTGTCTTCACGGAGGCAGCCGCTTCCTGCGGGATGAATTTCACCGGCGCCGGCGTCGTCCTGACGTGGGCTGACTACGACGTCGATGGCGACCTCGACGCTTATCTTGTGACCAATCGCTGGAACCGGAGCGAATCACTGTCCGCGCAAAACCGGGCGCAACTGGCCGCCCTGGAAAAGCGGCTCATCAGGAATGCGGGGACGGGCCGCTATTCGCTGCCGGAGGATTTGCGGGAGGACTACGACATCGTGCACCGGGCCGATGGCAAGCCGAACCTTGTCAACTCGGGCCAGGCGGATCGACTATTCCGCAACGAAGGTCCGGGTGCCCGCGGTCTGCCGCAATTCAAGGACGTGACCCGCGAGGCGGGAGTTTGGGACAACGGCCGGGGCAATGCCGCCATCTGGTGGGACTACAACGCCGACGGACGCCCGGACCTCTACGTGGCGAACGATTTCTACGGCCCCGACCGGCTGTGGCACAACAACGGCGACGGCACGTTCACCGACAAAGCGCCGGAACTCCTGCCGCACACGCCGTGGTTCTCCATGGGTTGCGATGCCGGCGACCTTAACAACGACGGGCGGCTCGATCTCATCGCCTCCGACATGTCAGGGTCCACCCATTACAAAGACAAGATGGGCATGGGCGACATGGATCAAAGTGGATGGTTTCTTGAAGTCGGAATGCCGCGGCAGTACATGCGCAACGCCGTCTTCCTCAATTCCGGCGGCGGCCACCCGTTCATGGAGATGGCTCATCTCGCGGGAATGTCAGGCACCGACTGGACGTGGGCCGTCAAACTTGCCGACCTCGACTGCGACGGCTGGCTCGATGTTTATGTCACAAACGGAATGACCGGCGACTTTCTCAACTCCGATCTCCGCGCGGAGTCCGGTCCGAACACCGGCACGCTGAAAAACGCCCCGCGAAAAAACGATCCCAAGATGGCGTTTCGCAACCGCGGCGACCTCACGTTTGAAAGCGTCGGAAAGGCATGGGGGCTGGAGCGGGAATCGGTGAGTTTCGGTGCCGCATGGGGCGATCTCGATCTCGACGGGGACATGGACCTCGTGGTCAACAATTTCGACGAGCCGTGCAGCGTGTATGAAAACGCGGGCTCCGGCGGCGGCTGCGTCACGATCCGGCTGACCGGCACGCAGTCCAATCGCGGCGGGCTCGGCGCGCTCCTCACGGCGGAGGCCGCCGATTTGAAGATGACGCGCAGCCTGACCAGTGCCCGGGGCTTCGCCAGTTCCGATGAACCCGTCGCGCACTTCGGACTCGGTTCCCGGGAAAAGATCGACCGCCTGACCATTCACTGGCCGGGAGGCCGCCGCGAATACTATCAGGACCTTCCCACGGGTCATCGTTATGATCTGAGGGAAGGCGCGGGACCGGAAGCTTCGCCTCCGGCAAAACCCGCCGCGCCGATGTTCTCCCGCGCGGCATCCCTTGAAGCGGCACGCCACCGCGAACGCCCGTTCGACGACTTTGCGCGCCAGCCGCTGCTTCCCAACAAACTCTCTCAAGCCGGTCCCGCGCTCGCATGGGGAGACATGGACGGTGATGGCGACGTCGATCTCTTTCAGGGCGGGGCCGCCGGCGCTGCAGGAACGCTGTGGACTAACAATGGCGCCGGCGGTTTCCAAAAGCGCGAATGCCCCGCGCTGGAAAAAGACCGCGAGTGTGAGGATATGGGAGCGCTCTTCCTCGACGCAGATGCCGACGGCGACGAGGACTTGTTCGTCGTCAGCGGCGGCGTCGAGTGCGACGCCGGCAGCCCGCTGCTGCAGGACCGGCTCTACCTGAATGACGGAGCTGCCGGATTCACCCGCGCTCCTCTCGACAGTCTGCCGCGCGAAACTGACAGCGGCAGCGCCGCCTGTGCCGCTGATTTCGACCGGGATGGCGACCTCGATCTCTTCGTGGGTGGACGCGTCATCCCGGGCCAGTACCCGCTCAGCCCCGGCAGCCGGCTCCTGCGCAATGACCGCGGCAAATTCAGCGACGTGACCTCCACCGCAGCGCCGGAATTGAGCGATCCGCGAAAAGCAGGTCTTGTCACCGGAGCGACGTGGACCGATGCAGACGGCGACGGCTGGCAGGATTTGCTCATCGCCGCCGAATGGGGCGCGGTCCGCGTGTTCCGGAACGATCACGGTGCGCTGCGTGATGTTAGCACCGCCGCGGGAACCGCGTCGCCCGCGCTTCATGGCTGGTGGACCGGTGTCTTCGCGGCGGATCTCGACGGCGACGGTGACCCTGATTTTCTGGCCACCAATTTCGGATTGAACACCAAGTACCATCCCGCCCCCGGCCGTCCGGCGCGCCTTTACTACGGCGACTTCGATGGCCTCGGCGAACCGCAGGTAATCGAAGCCAAGACTACATCCGACGGCGTCCTCCTGCCGGTGCGCGGCAAGAGTTGCTCCCAGCAGGCGATTCCGTCCCTGCGCCTCAAGTTCCCCACGTTTCACTCGTTCGCCTCTTCGACCCTCCAGGCGATTTACCCGGAAGAGTTGCTCGAAAAATCCCACCGCTGCGAAGCGGAGACGCTCCATTCAGGGATTTTCTGGAATGAGACGACGCCGGGCGGGCCGCTGACGTTCGTCTTCGATCCGCTGCCGCGGCTTGCGCAATTGGCTCCGGCTTTCGGTTCCATGGTCACCGACGTGAATCTCGACGGCCTCGCCGATATTTATCTCGTGCAGAATTCATGGAGTCCGCAACGCGAGACTGGTCGCATTGACGGCGGCGTTAGCCTGCTCCTCACCGGCCGCGGGAACCGGCAATTCGAGCCGGCCTGGCCGGAAGCCAGCGGCCTCGTCATCGCGGCGGATGCCAAATCACTAACCGTTTGCGACCTCAATGGCGATGGCCGGCCTGACTTTGTCGCCGGAATCAATGACCGCGCCCCGGCCGTGTTTGAAAACCGCACCACGGGTTCGTCCCGTCCGCTGACCGTGAAACTTCATGGCTTGTCCGGGAATCTGGCAGCCGCCGGCGCCCGCATAACCCTGCGCACTACCTCCGGACGAACGTCCACCGCCGACGTCCATGCAGGCTCAGGCTGCCTTTCGCAATCCGCCCTCGGCGCATTCTTCGCTCTCAAAGATGGCGAAGAAGTGTCGTCGATTGACGTCGTCTGGCCGGACGGAACCCGCTCCGGGCGGCGCGGCGCAGTGACCGGACCGTCGCTGATCATCGCGCAGCAACCCGCCGTGAAGTCGCGTTAGGCTCAGACCGGTTCACCTTCGCCCCCACGCTCCGAGGCGTTTTTTCCTTGCGCCAGCCTCCAATTGATAGAGGCGGGCCCGTTCGTCGCGTTCGGAGGGGCCGCCATGCCGGGAAGCGCCTTTCGTGTAGATGCGGGCAAGGCCGCGGGCGACGAGGGCTTCGCCAAGGTCGGCCCCGCCTGCGCGAACGAAGGCATAACGACGCTCGCTGTCGAAGACCTCTTCCCATCGCGTTTCGATCGCGACGGGAGCCTTGCGGAGCAGACCGAGCGTGAAATCACGCGCCTCCTCACCAACAGCCACCGTGGCGGCTTCGCTCAGCCCTCCAAAATACTGCCCCTGCTCCGCAATCCGCTCGCCGTTGAACTGGTTCCGGTATTTCTCCGGGCAGTCCGCATAGTAGAGGCGGAACGTGTACTCCTTTCCCGCGTGCCGGAGGACGAAACTGTCGCCGTCATTGTTCCGGTCCTCGACGAGCGTGCAGCCTTCGAGTCGATCCCATCCGCCACCAGCTGGCGGATGGTCCCGTTTGACCCTTGTGGATTCTGGAGCGCTCCGCGGCTGTGGATCCGGCATCGAAGGCACGGAGCGGTTCATCCTGACGACCGCGACGGCAGCGAGGACGAGGAGAAGCACGATGTGGTGCCATGGTTTCCGGGGCACGGGCATGCGGGGCATGACGCCCTGCCTCCCACGAAATCGCGAACCCGGAAACGGGAAATCTCTGGCGTGAAGCCACCCGCCTGGTGTATAATTTCCCTGTCCCATGTCCCATCCCCTCAATTCCCCCAAAGACGCCGATTGGTACGCCTGCCCGTCTTGCGGCGCAGAAGTCCGCGTCGGCTCCCGCGGCTGCTCCCGGTGCTCCGCCGGCTCCGGCGCCAAATGGGAGCAGGACGAATACCTCGACGGCGTGGACGTTCCGGAGGACGCCTCTGAGTTCGACTACAATGATTTTGTGAAGCGCGAATTTGGCGGGCGCGGTCCGTCGCGCCTGAAGCCTCATGGCATTGCATGGAAATGGTGGGTCACCGGCGTCCTTGTGCTCGGCGCTTTCGCATGGGGCGTAGTCGCGTCGCTGTCCCGCAAGTAGGCCCTTTTACAACGCATTTACAGACCGGCTGGTCAAAGAGAGGTTGGCTTCATGTTGCCCCCACCCTGTCTTTTGACCGCTATGAAAAAAATCGCCTTTCTGTCCCTGCTGGCGTTTGTCAGTCCGTTGTGTGCCGCTCCCCTCGATGAGGCCGCGGCGTTGCTGCAATCCAAAAAATATCCGGAAGCGGTTGCCGCCTTTGCCGCCCTGCCTGCCGGCACTGGAGAGCCCGGTTATGCTTCTTCCCTCCATGCGCTGGCGCTGCTCCACGCCGGAAAGCCGGATGAATCCGGCGCCGCCGCTGACAAAGTCTCCGCCGACTCCCCATGGGCGCTCAAGGCGAAGTATCTGAAGGCCGCGGCCCTGACGAGGGCGAAAAAACACGCGGAGGCTGCCGCCATTTATGCGGAACAGGCGACGCGGGTGTTGACCCCCGCCCGGCGCGATGCCCTCGTGAAGTCATTGCTCGATCTGGCGGACGAGGTCAGCAAAGACCCTGCGCCTTCCGACATTGACGTGCCTCCCGCGGATTTCAAAAAGGCCCGGGAGTTGTATGCGAAGGCGCTGGAGCAGGAACTCTCGCCCGCCCTGCGCGGCGAAGTGCTTTTCCGCAAAGCCGTCGCCGAGCAGCGGCTGGCGCTGCACGCCGAAGCGAGCGGCACCCTGGTGACTTACCTGACAGAATTCGATGCTGACTGGTCGCCGTCAGGTGCACGTGCGAAGAAAGGCAAAGCTGTGACGTCCGGCCCGCACCGCTGCGAGGCCCGGCTGCGCCTCGCCGAAAGTCAGATCGCGCTCGGCGGCACAGGCAATGCCCGCACCACGGCGGAAGGCTTGCTCGCGCTTTTGAAGACGGCGCAGAACCTGACCGCAGCAGAGAAGGCACTCGCCGGCGACGCCGCATGGCTGCGCGTCCGTTCGTTCGCGGCGCCGGCGCCTCAAAAGCCAGTGGCTGCACAGCAGCAGGCCGAAGACAGCAATCTGGAGCAACGGGTTCAGGTGATGCAGCAACTGGATGTGCAAAATGTGGTGCCGCAGGCCGCGCAGCAGCAACGCAGGCAGCAGAGCGGCGGGTTTCCGGCATTCTATGTTAGCGCCGCTCCGATGGATCCCGCGGGCCACCTCGCGGCGCTGCGCGAGTTTTTGCAGCAATACCCGGCCCACAAAGCCGCGCCGGAGGCATCGCAGGCCATCGGCGATGCGCTGGCGGCGCAAGGCAAAGATCTTGAGGCCATCGCGGCCTTCACCGATTTCATCGAGGGAAAAAACTTCAAGTTTGATGCCGCCGCGCCCGGGCATGACAAGGCCGATCCCCTCACCGGCTACACGCCCGTCGAAGCACTGGGCCGCCGGCAGCAGGCGACGTTTTTTGCCATCGGCAGGATTCACTTTGAACATAAGCGCTACTCCGAAGCCATTGCGCAGTGGCAAAAATATACCGTGCAGTTTCCCGCCGCGCCCGAGTGGGCTCCGGCGCAGAGCGGCATTATCGATGCCGAGTTTCAACTGGGGCTCCAGGCCGTCGCAGCGGACGACGAGAAAACGGCGCGGACGCGCTTCGATGAATTCCTGACAAAGTATCCGCTCGATGCGCGCTGCCGGCAGATTCTCTTCATCTACGGCCAGTTTCCCTACGCCGCGGCGCTGGAGTTGGAGGAAAAGAAGGCGCCGCGCGAGCAGTCGCTGCCGTTGTTCAAGAAGGCCGTCGAAGAATGGAGCCGCCTGTTGAGCAAATACCCTGACAGCGAGGAGGCGTCGCTCGCTCTCTACAACACGGCGCTCACGCTGAGCGACAAACTCGACCGCCTTGAAGACGGCCTCAACGCTTTCAAGCGCCTCAAGTGGGGCCAGTGGGCCGAACCGGCGAAGCAGCGCGCGGCGGTCATGGAAAACAAGTCGCTCGCCGTCGCCAGCGAACGCGTCTTCCGCCTCAACGAAATGCCCGCCGTCAAAGTCAGCGTGCGGAATATCGAGAAACTCAAAGTCAGCCGCTATCCGCTCGACGTGGAAGCCTTCTTCCGCAGCCGTCACCGCATCGATGCCGTCGATTTGCTCGACATCGATCTCATCGAGCCGTAGAAAACATGGGA
>Ga0190270_10000583_pt1 | contig 15999 bp, 15 predicted proteins | sample Popmic320T_FD_133748 | JGI IMG/M metagenome (GOLD analysis project Ga0190270, IMG submission 133748) | Populus adjacent soil microbial communities from riparian zone of Weber River, Utah, USA - 320 T | ecosystem: Environmental > Terrestrial > Soil > Riparian zone | place: USA: Utah | collected...
CGCCGCCGCATCGACCGTCCAGCCGCGCCGGCGGAAGTACCGACCGAACGGGAGCAGGAACCCGTCGAGCGTCGCGGCGGTCGTGGCGACGACGAGGAGGCGCGGCGCCGAAGGGCGACGCATCTCCACCGATGGCGCCATATCGGTCAGCACGGGTGCCCCCGGATGGTGGATGGACATCGGTTGCACCCCGCTCTACCCGGAACCGCCCGTCGGGAAGCCCGCCGATCGGGAGGGATCCCACGTCCGTCGACCCCGGTCGCGCACGATCGCGTAGCCGATCGCTGCGTAGACGGGCCACATGCCGTAGATGAAGGTCTGACTGACCACCTCGGCGCTGCCGATGATGGGGAAGGCGAGCCACATCCCCACGTACATCGCGATGAACACGCCGGTGGAGCTCCGAGCGCGCTCGAACGCGGCCTGCAGGCGCGCGACGAGGACCCCGATCACGATCGATCCGAGGACGACGCCGAGCAGGCGAAGATCGAGGAACATCTCCCCGGCGAACGGGATGACCTGATCCCGGACCTCGCCCGGGCCGTAGATCCATCGGTTGTACAGCCCCGTCCCCGCGGAGCTGCGGAAGGGTTCACCGAGGATCGGCAGGGGTGCGACGAGGCCGGAGACGAGGGTCCGTCCGAGCCCGGTCGGCACCCGATCGGCCTCCGTCATCACGAAGCCGAGGAACTGGGGAGCCGCGCCGTAGATCTGGACCTGCTCGTTCAGGTCGAACTCGTACGGGACCGGGGTTGGATCGGAGGTCCCGGTGAGCTCCCCCAGCGTCGCGTCGCTGGCCCGGTACGACCCGATCGCGAGGACGAGGAGGACGATCGTGGCCGCGATGCCCAGCGCGCCGGCAGCCTTGATCGGACGGACCCGCCGTGCGTACGTGGCGAGGAGGGCCACGAGCGGATAGACGACGGAGGCTCGGTTGAAACCGAAGGTGAGGGAGGCCGCGAGCGTGCCGAGCATCGTGAGGGCAAGGGTGCTGCGGACGTGTCGACGCGTCCCCTCCACGCGGTCGGACCACCGGCACCAGGTCATGACGATCCCGAACGCGAGGAACGGCCGCAACAACAGGCCAGCGGCGGTCACGATGGTCGCCTCCTCGAGCCGCGCCTCCCGGGCGCTGGCGGGCGTCAACGACGCCAGGATCCCGCCGGGACCTCCGAACGAGGCGACGAGACCGAGCGCGCCGAGGACGAAGAACGTCGTCGTGACCCAGCGCGGGAGGTTCGTCCGGAACCACGCGCTCCGGGTCGGCTGCGCGGTGATCCGGAACCGGTGCAGACCCCAGTTCGCCGCGACGCAGAAACAGAGGAACGCGAGCGTCGTGACCGCGAGCGCGGCCCGCATCGATCCGGCGTCGGGGAGCCGGGGCAGGACCGAAAGGGCCGGGCCGAAGAACGCGATGAGGATCGGGCAGACCACCATCGTCAACCCGAACAGCAGCAGCGCCCACCCCAGCGGCGAGATCGAGCGGGGGCGCACCGCCGGCAGCAACGAGAGCATCGCCCCGAAGGCGATGAGCGCCGCCACGTTCGCGGGGAACAGCGTCGCCGTTCCGGGTGCGATGAGGTAGAGGAAGAGCCCGAGCGCCACGACGGCGCCGGGCCACAGCGGGAGCGTGGTCGACCGAGCGGTCGGAGACCGGTGAGCGCCCGCCATCACCGTCGTCATGGCTCACTCCACCGCCGGTTCCCTGGGCGGTTTCACCCACCGTCGCACCGTGAGCGCCGGCCCTCCCACGAGGGTGCCGAGCCGCCGGGATGGGGCCCGACGCCGAGGGCCCCCTTCTTCCGCGACGAGCGCCTCGTAGTGCCGCTCGTGCGCGTCGACCATGCTGGCGATCGAGAAACGCCGCATCGCCGCCGCGCTCATCTCCTGCGCTCGGGCGCAGTGGTCGCCGTACGTCTGGATGGCGTCTTCGATGCCCGCTTCCAGGGCCCCGCGTTCTCCCGGCGGCACGACGATGCCGAACGGCGAAATCTGATCAGCGATCCCACCGATGTCCGTCGCGACCGGGAGTGCCCCCGCGAACATCGCCTCGGTGAGCACGCTCGGGAGCGCTTCGTGCTGGCCGGTGGACGGGAGCACCACGATGTGCGCGTCCTGATACAGGCTCCCGAGCTCCGCTTGGGACGTTCGGCCCACGAAGCGGACCATGTCGTCGACCCCGAGGTCGGCGACGAGCGCTCGCAGCCGATCCTCGTCGATCGCGACGTGGTAGGCGAGATCGAGCCGGATGCGGTGCCGTCGTCGGAGCTCCGGCAGCGTCCGGACGAGCAGATCGACGCCCTTGGCAGGGATGAGCTGTCCGACGTACAGCAGCCGCCACGGCCCCGAGCCGGGCGGGCGGCGGGGACGGTAGCGGAACGTGTTCGGATCCACCCCGTTCGGGATCACCGTGAGCGCCGCGCCGCATGTCCGGTAGGTGCGGGCGAACGCGTCCGCCTGACCCGGCCACAGCGCGACGATGCCGTCCGCGCGTGCCATGACGAACGGGGCGGCCCGCGGGTACGCCGGCCGGGTGGCATGGAGGGTGAACGTGAAGGGCGTGGTACCGCGGTCCGTCGATGCCGCGACCGAGCCCCACGAGAGGTGGTGCACGTGGACGATGTCGTACGCGGACATGTCGAGCCGGGGCGAGTGCCCGAGGGCATCCACATGATGACCCCGCCGCCGCATCTCATCGACGAGGATCGTTTCCGTCGTCCATCGCACGGCATCCCGGTAGCCCTCCGGGAACCCGAAGATGCCGCCGACGACCGCCAGCTTCATCCGTCCACCTCCGGCTGGTCGACCTTGAACTCGCCCGCGCGACGCGCCACGGGGACGATGAGGAGCAGGCACGACAGCGCGTAGCCGAGCCCGTAGGCCGCGGCGAGACCGACGCTGCCGGCGCGGGGGATGAGGACCCATGCGCTGATGATCACGGTCGCCGCGAGCGCCAGATCGCTCAGCAACCACGCGCGCACCGCATCCAGGCTCAACGCCGTCTGTGACAGCGTGCCGTTGAGCGCCGTCGGGATGGTGGCCACCATCAGGATGCTGAAGGTGACCGCGCCCGTCTCGTAGGCGCCGCCGCTCAGGCCCAGGATGGGTTCACGAAGGAGGATGAGCGCGGTCGCCGGGAGGGCGGTGAGCGCAGCGGTCAGCCACAGGTTCGAGCGGAGGAGTCGGAGGAACGTCCCCGACGCACCCGTCGCCCGGAGGTTCGTCAGGATCGGCAGCAGGACGGGGGCGATCGTCGACGGGACGAAGAGGACCGCGAGGCTCCAACGGTAGGCGAGGTTGAACTCCGCCACCTCCTGGAACCCCGTCGGCCGGTCGGCCAGGTAGCGCTGGCCGAACACCAAGGCGAACCCCACCGCGATGGTCGACGCCAGGGCGGGGATCGCGACCGGATGCAGCGACGCCCAACTCCGGCGAGGTCGTTCGGTCGAGAGCACGACACCCGCCCCTCGGCAGGCGCGCGCGAGTGCGACGAAGCCGATCACGGCCGCGAGGCACTCCGCTGCCGCCCACCCCGCGATCGCTCCCTCGAGGCCCGACGCCACAGCTCCCACGACCGTCAGCGCGGCGGCGAGCACCCCGCGCGTCGTCGAGACGAACGCGATCGTCCTGAACGCCTCGAGACCGACGAGCGCGCCGGTGATGGCGGCGGTGGCGGCGCCCGCGATGATCGCGAGCGACGCGAGGACGACCTGATCGGCGAGCTCGGGGCTCTCGAGGAGGCGAGCGAGCGGGGTGCGGGCGGCCGTCATCGCGATCGCGAGCACGGCGCTTCCCACGAGCACCACGCGGGTCGTCAGACCGATGAGCTGCCCGACCCGGGCGGGGTCTTCCGCACGGGCTAGCGCGGCCGCCTTCGTGACGGCGACGTTCAGGCCGAGCACCGCGATGGCCACGATGAACGCGACGACCGTCTGCAGGTAGGTCAGCCGCCCGAAGGCGGGTCCCGTCAGCTCGCGCGTCACCCAGATCGTGCCGGCGAGGTTGATCGCCCGTCCGATGCCCGCGCCCACCAGCAGCCAGGTCGCCCCACCGAGGAACCGCCGCCCCAGCCCCCATCGCAGCGGCCACCCCTCAGGCCCGGCAGCCTCGCCCCTCAACGTCTCGCGTGCACCCAACCGTGCAACACCCATCCGAGCGATGTCGGCGAGGGGATCCCGCAGCGATCGCTCGCTCGCTGCCGGTCGGGGGCGTCGTCCGTCCGACCGCTGGATCCGGGCCTGGCGGAACACCTTCCCCGGTCGGAGGGGACGCAATCCATCCTTGCAGCGCAAGGGGAAACGCGAGGTTCCTCGTCCCGGGATCGCTGGGAGGCGTGGCGATGCACGCGTTGGGGAAGGGGAAGGCGATGAAGGTCAGCCTCATCGCGACGGTCTTGAACGCCGCCGACCACGTGCCCGCGTTCATCGAGTCGGTCCGCGCGCAGACGCGCCCGCCGGACGAGATCGTGGTCGTGGACGGAGGGTCGACGGACGGCACCGTGGAGCACCTCCGGGCGGCGACGGACATCGTCACGCTGGTGGAGCCCGGAGCGAACATCCCTCGCGGCCGCAACGTCGCGATCGCGCACGCGACCCACGACGTCATCGCCGTCGCCGACGCGGACTGCGTCTACGACCCCGTCTGGCTGGAGCGGCTCCTCGCCCCGATGCAGAACGGCGCCGCCGTCGCGATGGGCTGGTACGAGCCGATCATGGGCTCGTCGTGGCTGGACGCCTGCACATCGTCGATCGGGATCGGCGCCTCGGTCGAGGAGATCGACGAGGGGACGTTCCTCCCCAGCGCCCGTTCGGTCGCGTTCCGTCGTGATGCGATCGAGATGATCGGCGGGTTCCCCGAATGGTTGCCCATCGGGGAGGACCGGTGGGTGGGGTTGCGGTGGCGTGAGCGAGGCATCGAGATGCGGTTCGTCGCCGACGCCATCGCCCGGTGGCGTCCCAGGCCCACCCTGGCCCAGACCTGGAACCAGTACTTCCGCTACGCGCGTGGCGATGCGCAGGCCGGCATGTATCCGGAGCGTCATCTGATCCGTTTCGCCACCTACGCGATCCTCGTCGGCGTGGCGCGATCGCGGAGGCCGCTGCCGCTCGCGGTCGCGCTCGGCGCCGGCGCCGTGCACGCGCGCCGACCCCTGATCCGGGCTCGGGAGTGGGCGTCGACCACCCGGGACCGGGGCCGCGTCACCATCGCGTTGCCGGCCCTGATGGCGTTCGTCGATCTCGCCAAGATGGCCGGGTACATCGCAGGGCTCGTCGACCTCGCTCGCGGTACGGCCGGGCCTCGCCCCGTCCGTCCTGTCGCGGCGGGGGACGCCCCCGCGGCGGGGTCGCCCTCCCCCTAGCGCCCTACGGAGCCTCCTCCTGCGAGCGACCTACGTTTGCGGGGATGCGTCGCGCGGGAACGTAGCGGCATGCCCGTTCCCCGGCAGAACTCCTGAGGATCCCCCCGTGGACATCGAGGATGAGCGACAGAGTCGGAGTCGCCTTCGCGCGAAGGTGACGGCGGACCTGCTCGTGTGGCTGGGGTGCGGCTTCCTGGCCTTCGTCCTCCGCGTGCCCGACGACTGGCGGCAGCTGGGGTCGGTCATCAGCCGGTACACGCTGATCAGCCTCCCCGTCGTGCTCTTCAGCGTCGTGGCCTTCCGGCTCCACCGCACCTCGTGGCGCCGATTCGCCGTCGACGATGTACCTCGCCTCGCCGCGGCGGTGGGCACCGGGTCGGGCTGCCTGTTCGTGATCGGGTCGGTCTGGTCGTCGGCCGGCCTGTTCTGGTTGGCGCCGTCTGTCGGGTTCCCGAGGACGGTCCCCCTCATCCAGGGATTCCTCGCCTTCTGCGGTATGGCGGCGGCCCGCGTCGCCACGCGAGCGTTGAAGGAGCGCGATTGGCGCCGGCAGCACGGCGCGTCGGTGGGACGTCCTCGGCGTGTGCTCCTGCTCGGGGCAGGGGAGGCGGGCACGCTCATCGCGGACGAGATCCGCCGGCGTGGTGCCGCATCCGGCCTCGAAGCGGTCGGGTTCCTGGACGATGACGGGACCAAGGCGCCCCTCAAGTTCGCGAGGCTGAAGGTGCTCGGGGGGATCGACGACCTCCCGCGTGTCGTCGCCGAGCACGGTGTCGATCAGATCCTCATCACGATGCCGTCGGCTCCGGGCAGCGTGATCGCACCGATCGTGGCGAGCGCGGCACACGCGGGTGTGCCGTGCCGGATCCTCCCGGGGATCACCCAGGTGCTCGCGGGGAACGTCGCGCTGTCGGGCGTGCGCGCGGTGCAGGTCGAGGACCTCCTGCGGCGGGCGCCGATCGAGCTACGGATCCCCCCGTCGTACATCGAGGGTCGCACCGTGCTCGTCACGGGCGCCGGCGGTTCGATCGGGTCCGAACTGGTCCGTCAGGTCGCCGATCTCGACCCGGCGGCGGTCGTCCTGTTGGGTCACGGCGAGAACGCGCTGTACACGATCGGGCGGGAGCTCCAGCGGTCGCACCCTCGCCTGCACGCGACGATCGTGGTCGCCGACGTGCGGGATCGCACCAAGATGGCGTACGTGCTGGACGGCCACCGACCGGCGATCGTCTTGCATGCCGCAGCGCACAAACACGTGCCGTTGATGGAGGCCGATCCGGACGAGGCCATCCTGAACAACGTCGCGGGCACGAAGAACCTCGTCGAGACCTCCCTGGCCGCCGGGGTGCTGAGCCTCGTCAACGTGTCCTCGGACAAGGCCGTGTCCCCGACCTCCGTCCTCGGCGCGACGAAGTGGCTGGGTGAAGAGGTGGTCCGGATGACGGCGGCCCGCGCGGACGCCGGGCAGAGCTTCGTCTCCGTTCGTTTCGGGAACGTCCTCGGCAGCCGGGGCTCGGTCGTGCCGGCCTTCCAGGCACAGATCAGCCAAGGGGGTCCGGTCACGGTGACCGACCCCGAGATGACGCGCTACTTCATGACGATCCCGGAGGCGAGCCGACTCGTGATCCAGGCCGGCGCTCTCGGGGGGAACGGCGATGTCTACGTCCTGAACATGGGGACCCCGGTGCCCATCGTCGATCTGGCGCGGGACATGATCCGCCTCGCGGGCGCGCAGGACGACGGGGTCCGCATCGAGTTCACGGGTCCGCGTCCCGGAGAGAAGACGCACGAGGAGCTGTTCACCGAGGCCGAGCGACATCGTGCCACCGCGCACGACGACATCGTGGTCGTCAACCAGGCCACCGGTGCGGATCAAGGCGCCATGGAGGAGATCGACCTCCTCATCGACGCGGCTGCACGGCGGGATTGGGCGGACATCGGCCGCCACCTCGGGACCCTCATCCCCGGGTACGTCCCCAGCCGGCTGGGGTCGCCGGAGCCCTCCGTGCCCGATGGACGGTCGTGATGGCATCTGCGCAGCCCGTCCCGCCGCTCGATCTCCACGGCTTCCTGGGTGTCCTGCGTCGGCGCTCCGTCCAGATCGCCGTCGTCGCCGGCATCGTGGTGGCGGTGGCCCTCGCGTACCTGCTGGCGGCGTCGCCCCGGTACAGATCCGGAGCCCAGGTCGAGGTGCTCTCGCTGACGGTCGAAGTGCAGCTGCAGCCCGGCTCGGTGGACCCGGTGGTGAACATGGACACGGAGGCCGCCCGCGTGACGCAGGGGACGGTCGCCGGGCGGGCGGCCTCGAAGCTCGGCCTCGATGCCGACGATCCCTCGCAACTCGAAGCCGCCATCCGGGGCGTGGAGGTGACGGTGCGATCGAACACCACGTACCTCGACATCTCGTGTTCTCGATCGACGCCGGAAGCTGCGCGCGCCTGCGCGAGCGCGTTCGCGGCAGCGTACGTCGCGGATCGCGTGGAACAAGCCCGCGACCTGGTCGAGGCGGAGATCGACGCCGCGGACGGGAGGATCGCCGACGTGAACGAGCGCATCCTCGAGCTCGAGCTGGCGCTCTCGTCCGCGTCGCCGGGTGATCGACGCATCCTCCGAGGACAGATCGATCAGCTCAACCTCGTCGCGTCGGAGGCGGAGGCCGCCAAGCTCTCCCTGCCCGCGCCGAACCCGTTCGCCGCGACGGTGTCGAGTCCTGCGGACCTCCCGGGCCCGTCCCGGGACCCGCTGCCGACCCTCGCGGTGGCCGCCGTGCTCGGCCTCCTGCTGGGCGTGGGCATCGCGTTGGTCCGCGAGCGTCTGGCGGAACCCGTGGTCGACCGGCTGACGTTCGCCGCCGCGCTCATCGCGCCCGTCCTCGCCGAGGCCCCCGACATGCCCGGTCGCGGCCGGCGCCCCGAGCCGGACGACGGCGACTTCCGGCTCGAGCGGGCGCCGGCCGACGAGTCCTATCGGGTGGCGTGTGGCACGCTGCTCCACCTCGCGGGACGCGACGGCGATACGGTCTTCGCGCTCGCCGGGATCGAGCCCGGTGACACGACCCGATCGGCCGTGGGCCTCGCGGTCGCGCTCTCGGAGCGAGGGAAGCGGGTGGTTGCCCTCTCCAGCGATCCGCGCGCCCCGGCACTGCACCGCGCTCTCGGGGTCGAGGACGGGGTGGGGATGGCGGAGCTCCTCACCGGCGAGACCACCGTCGCCGACGTTGTCACGGCGTCGCCGATGGTCCCGGCGCTGCACGTGATCGCGAGCGGGACCGTCAGCGCGGCGACGACCGAGCCCGCCGGTCCCGACGCCCTCGCCCACGTCGTCGAGCAGCTCCGACGCTCCTACGACTTCGTCGTGATGGACACCCCCGCCCTGTCGCGGTCTGCGGCGGCCTTGTCGCTCGTGGCGCTCGCCGATGGGGTGATCGTCGTCGCCGTCGCCGAGCGTACGCTGATGGACGAGGTGGAGAGCGCCCGGCATCAGATCGCCGGCGTCGGCGGGCGCGTCATGGGAGGGATCCTCCGGGGTCGTGTCCCGCCTCGGGGATGGTTCCGCGCGAGGCCACAGCCGGTCGACGAGGCATCTCGTCCGCCTCCTGCGACTCCGGTGCATCGATCGGAGGAGCGGACGACGAACCGCGTGTGACCGGCATCGCGGCCTTCTTCACGGCCGCAGGCTGCTCCGTCGCGGACCTGACAGGATGCGGGCAACATGGGCTGCCTGTTCGCGATCCTCGCCGGGTTCATGCCGCGGGTCGCCGCGATCCTCTTCTGGGTCTTCCGTCCGGGGCGGTGGGACCTCGCTTCGACGGCGCGTGGATCTGGCCGATCCTCGGCATCATCTTCCTGCCCATCACGACGATCATCTGGGTGATCGTGGCGCCGGGCGGCGTGCAGGGGCTCGACTTCCTGTGGCTCGGGACCGCGGTCGTGTTCGACGCGGGCTGGGCGGGGGGCGCCGCGAGGCGGCGCGCCCGGTCATCCGGCTAGCGCGTCCGTCGCCTTCGGCACGGTCTGCGCGGGCGGCACCTTGTACCAGGCGTGGGTGATCGTCCCGTCGCCATCGACCAGGAACGACGAGCGGATGATCCCCATGTACGTCTTCCCGTAGTTCGTCTTCTCGCCCCATGTCCCCCACGCGTCGGCGACGGCGTGGTCCGTGTCGGCGAGCAGCGGGAAGCCCAGCGAGAACTTCCGGTCGAAGGCGAGCTGGTCCCTGGGATCGTCGGGGGAGATGCCGACCACATCGACCCCGAGCTCGCCGAGCTCCTGCAGGTGGTCGCGAACGTCGCACGACTGCGTCGTGCACCCGGGCGTGTCGGCTTTCGGATAGAAGTAGACGAGGAGCGTCCGCCTCCGGAAGTCCTGGAGGTTGACCGTCTCCCCGTGCTGGTCGGTCAAGCTGAACGGCGGGGCGGCGTCACCGGGTGCGAGGGCCATACCCCCAGCCTCGCAGACGGTGGCCCGAACGCCTGTGTTATCGTCCGCCTGCTCGGCGCGAACGTGCGCCGAGACGCACGGTGACCAGCGAAGTCGGGTGTGATCCCCGCGCTGTCGCGCAGCTGTGATGCCCCCGCGAGGGGGACGAGCCAGGTCGCCTGGGCCGTGCGGACGGCATCGTTCTCGCGGTGAAGAGCGGTCCGTCCGGCCCCGCGCCGGCGGCTCATCTTCATCCCTCGGGAAGGGGGATGTGGCATGCGGAGGTTCCTGTCCGCACTCACCGCCGGCGTGGTCCTGACGCTGGCGGCATGTTCGGATCCATCGTCGTCCTCGGTGGCGGCGCCCACGTCGGCGGCGCCGGCGTTCCCGGTCACGATCGACACGGCCGACGGGCCCGTCACGCTCGACGCGCAGCCCACGCAGATCGTCTCGTTGTCGCCCACGGCGACCGAGATGCTCTTCGCGGTCGGCGCCGGCGACCAGGTGATCGCGGCCGACGACTTCTCCGACTACCCGCCACAGGCGCCGACCACCGACCTGTCCGGCTTCGAGCCGAACGTCGAGGCGATCGCCGGCTACGAGCCGGATCTCGTCGTCATCAGCGGCGATCCGGGCGGGGTCGTCAAGGGCCTGGAGGCCCTGGACGTGCCCGTGCTCGTCCTGCCGGCGGCGGTGACGATCGACGACTCGTACGATCAGATGCGCCAGCTCGGGCAGGCGACCGGCCACGTCGGCGAGGCCGACGCGGCGGTGGCGCAGATGCAGACCGACATCGGCGCGGCGCTCGCCGCGGCCGCCGACGGCGCCGGGATGAGCGTCTACCACGAGCTCGACGACACCTACTACAGCGTCACGAGCGACACGTTCGTCGGGCAGATCTACGAGCTGTTCGGTATGACGAACATCGCCGACGAGGCGAACGGCGCGGCGACCGGCTACCCGCAGCTGTCGGCGGAGTACATCGTCGAGGCCGACCCCGACCTCATCGTGCTGGCGGACACCGTGTGTTGCGGCCAGGACGCCGAGGCCGTCGCCGCACGCGACGGATGGGACGGTCTGAACGCGGTCGAGGACGGCGGCGTGGTCACCGTCGACGATTCGGTCGCCTCGCGGTGGGGCCCGCGGATCGTGGAGTTCATCGAGGCGATCTCGGCCGGCGTCCAGCAGCAGGGGGCCGCGTAACGATGCTCACGGCGGGCACGACGCGCGGGCGGCGGATCGCGGTGATCGCGGTCGCCCTCGGGTTCGTCGTGCTCGCCGTGCTGATCGGGGTGCTCGTCGGACCGGCCGACCTGTCGGCCTCCGGCATCCTCCACGCGCTCTTCGGGTGGGTCCCGGGGGTGGGCGACGGCTCGCTCACGTCGCAGGAGTCGACGATCCTGTGGCAGCTGCGCGCTCCCCGCGTGGTGTTGGCCTGCATCGTGGGCGCCTGCCTGTCGATCTCGGGCGCGTCCTACCAGGGCGCGTTCCGCAACCCGCTCGCCGACCCGTACCTGCTGGGCGCCGCCGCGGGCGCGGGCCTGGGCGCGACCCTCGTGATCATCTACGGCGCCGCCACGTTCACCGACGGGACACCGATCCTGCCGATCGCGTCGTTCGTGGGTGCGCTCGCCGGGGTGGCGCTCGCCTACGCGATCGGGGGCTCGATGGGCGGACGGACCACCGTCGCGCTCGTCCTCGCGGGGGTCGCCGTGGCGTCGTTCCTCACGGCGATCCAGACCTTCATCCAGCAGCGGAACGTCGACTCGCTCCGCGAGGTGTACACGTGGATCCTGGGGCGGCTGACCACCGCCGGGTGGAGCGATGTCGTGCTGATCCTGCCGTACGCCGTGATCGCGATCGTGCTGCTCGTGCTGCACGGGCGGATGCTCGACGTGCTCGGGGTCGGCGACGACGAGGCCGCGAGCCTGGGGATGAAGCCGGCGCGCACGCGGCTGATCATCGTCGCGGCGGCGTCGCTCGCGACCGCCGCGGCGGTCGCGGTGGCCGGGTTGATCGGGTTCGTCGGGATCATCGTCCCGCACGCGGTCCGGCTGGTGGTCGGTACGTCGAACCGCTGGGTCGTGCCGCTCTCGGCGATCGGCGGCGCCGCGTTCCTCGTCCTCGCCGACGTGGTCGCACGGACCGCGGTCTCGCCCGGCGAGCTCCCGATCGGCGTGGTCACCGCCCTCGTGGGGGCGCCGGCGTTCGCCCTGCTGCTGCGGCGTTCGGGGAGGGTCACGTGACGCTCGAGCTCGAACGGGTCGCGGTCACGATCGACGGCTGCACGATCGTCGGACCGGTCGACGTCATCGTCCCCGACGGCGGCTGGCTGGGCGTGCTCGGCCCCAACGGCGCCGGGAAGTCCACGTTGTTGCGCGCCGTCGCCGGCCTGGTCGAGCACGGTGGCCGCGTGCTGCTGGACGGCCGCGACACCGCGACGATGTCCCGCAAGGAGCTGGCGACCCGGATCGGGGTCGTCGCGCAGAAGCCGGTGATCCCCGACGGGATCACCGTGGCCGACTACGTGCTGCTCGGTCGCACGCCGCACATCTCCTACTTCGGGTCGTCCGGGTTCGATGACCTCGCGGTGGTGGGCGAGGTCCTCGCGGCGCTCGACCTGACCGGCGCCGCGTCGCGGCGGCTGACGACCCTGTCGGGGGGCGAGGCCCAGCGCGTGTACGTCGCCCGGGCGCTCGCGCAGGAGCCCACGGTGCTGCTGCTGGACGAGCCGACCACCTCGCTCGACGTCGGGCGCCAGCAGGACGTGCTCGAACTGGTGGAGCACCTGCGCCGCGAACGCGGGGTCACGGTGGTGTCGGCGCTGCACGACCTGTCGCTCGCCGGCCAGTTCGCCGAGGACCTGCTGCTGCTGCACGAAGGCGTCGCGGTCGCGGTGGGCTCGCCGTCCGAGGTCTTGACCGAAGAGGTCGTCCGCGAGTTCTACGGCGCGGAGGTGCGGATGGTGAACGTCGACGGCGACGACGTGCTGATCCCGGTCCGGCGGGTGGCCCGCGACCGCCGGGCCGCCTGGTGATGGCCGCCGAGCCGCCGCGGGAGGGGCCGGCGACCGACGAGCAGCGTCACGTCCCCTCGCTCGTGCTCGTCCACACCGGCGACGGGAAGGGGAAGACGTCGGCCGCGATGGGGATCGCGGTGCGGGCGCTCGCGCGCGGGTGGACCGTCCTGGTGGTGCAGTTCCTCAAGTCCGGCGACTGGCGCGCGGGCGAGCAGGCCGTGCTCGGCGGGCTCGGCGCGACCTGGTGGACCGGCGGCGACGGCTTCACCTGGGACACGGACGACCTGGAGCGGAGCGCCGAGCTCGCGGCCGCGGCGTGGGCGGGTGCGCGCGACGATATCGCCGCCGCGACGCACGACCTCGTGATCCTCGATGAGGTCACCTACCCGATGACCTGGGGATGGATCGACACCGCCGAGGTGGTGGCCGCGATCGCGGACCGGCCGGCGTCGGTGAGCGTGATCGCGACCGGTCGCGACGCGCCGGCCGCCCTGATCGACGTGGCCGACACCGTGACCGAGATGACCAACGTGAAGCACGCGTTCGACGCGGGCATCGCGGCGAAGCGAGGGATCGACCTCTAGGTGGGCGTCACGCTGCTGACCGGGCCCGTCGCGAGCGGCAAGTCCTCGCTCGCGGTCCGGATGGGGACCGAGCACGGCGGTCTCGTGACGGTGGTCGCCACCGCCGAGGCGGGCGACGAGGAGATGCGTGTGCGGATCGCACGCCACCGCGAGGACCGTCCGGCGTCATGGACCGTGGTCGAGGAGCCGCTCGACCTGCCCGGCGCGATCGCCGGCGCCGATCCGGACGCGCTGGTGATCGTGGACTGCCTGACCCTGTGGGTGACGAACCTGCTCCTCGCCGACCGCGACCTCGCGGCGGCGACCGAGAGGGCCGTCGCCGCGGCCCGGGACAGGGCCGCGCCCGTCGTGGTCGTGACGAACGAGGTGGGGTGGGGGATCGTCCCCACCAACGACCTGGCCCGTGCCTACCGCGAGACGCTCGGTCGCGTGAACCGTGCGTTCGCCGATGTCGCCGAGCGTGTCCTGCTGGTGGTGGCGGGCCGTGCGCTGCCCCTGGAGGCGCCGTGACCGCCGCGGACCCGCTGACCGCGTTGCTGGATGACCTTCCCGGCCCCGACGAGGCGTCCCGGGCGGCGGTCCGGGAGCGGGCCGCGAACGTCCTCCGCCCGGCAGGGGCGTTCGCGCGGCTCGATGAGGTGGCCGTCTGGCTCGCCGGATGGCAGCGCACGGCGCGCCCGACCGTGGCGCGACCGGCCGTCACGATCTTCGCGGCGGATCACGGCGTCGCCGCCGCGGGGGTGAGCGCGTATCCCGCCGAGGTCACGAAGGCGATGCTCGCCGCGCTCGAGGAGCGGGTGGCGACCTCGGCGGTGCTGGCGCGCGGCGTCGGCGCGCGGTTCGAGGCGATCGACGTGGGTGTCGGCGCGCCGACCGGCGACATCCGTGTCGAGCCCGCCCTCGACCCGGAGCGGTTCGGGGGATGCGTCGCGGCCGGGGTGGCTGCCACCGACCGGGCCGCCGACGACGGGGCCGATCTGCTCGTCGTGGGTGAGATGGGCATCGGGAACACCACGCCCGCGGCGGCGGTCTGCCGCGCGCTGTTCGGCGGCGATCCGGCCGACTGGACCGGGCGGGGAACGGGCATCGACGACGCGGGCCTCGCGCGCAAGCACGCCGCCGTGACGGCGGCGACCGACCGGATCGGTGGCACGACCGATCCCGCCGAGGTCCTGCGGCAGGTCGGCGGTGCCGAGCTCGTGACGATGGCGGCCGCGGTGGCGCGGGCCCGACGGCGGTCGCTGCCCGTCCTGTTCGACGGGTTCGTCGTGGGGGCCGCGATCGCGCCGCTCGCCGTGGCGGCGCCGGGCGCACTGGAACACGGGCTCGCCTCGCACCGGTCCGCCGAGCCCGGCCACCGCCGCCTCCTGACCGCGCTCGGGATGACGCCGCTGTTGGAGCTCGACCTCCGCCTGGGCGAAGGGAGTGGCGCGCTCGTGGCCGTCCCGATCGTCCGAGCCGCGGCCCTGGCGGTGACCGACGTCGCCACGTTCGAGGAGTGGGGGCTGACGTGATCCGCGAGGTGCGGATCGCGGTCCAGTTCCTGACGCGGATCCCGGTCGGCACGCCGGCGTACCGCGAGGGCGACCTCCGAGCCGCGACCGGCGCGTTCCCGCTCGTGGGCCTGTTCGTCGCCGCGATCGTGATCGGCGTGCGCTGGCTCGCCGGGCTGGCGCTGCCCGACGTCGCCGCGACGGTCCTCGCGATCGCGGCGGGCGCGCTGGCCACGGGCGCCTTCCACGAGGACGGCCTGGCCGACACGTTCGACGGGCTCTGGGGCGGCGCCACGGCCGAGGACCGGCTCGCGATCATGCGCGACTCGCGCCTGGGCACCTACGGCACGTTCGCGCTCGTCGTAGCCTTCGCGCTGCGGCTGGCGCTCCTGGCGCCGCTCGAGCTCGGCGCGTTCGCCGCGGCGGTGGCCGTCGGGGCGGTGCTCGGCCGCGCCAGCTCCCTGCCGCTGCTGCGGTGGATGCCGGCCGCCACGGGGTCGAGCGCCGCGCTCGCGGGTGCCCCCACGAACGCGAGCCTGGTGGTCGCCGCCGTCACCGTGGCCGTGACGCTGGCTGTCGCGACCGGCTCGTGGGGATGGCTCCCGCTCGTGGTGGCCGCGATCGTCACGCGGGTCTGCGCCGGCGTGATCCGGACGAAGCTCGGTGGCATCACCGGCGACGTCCTCGGCGCCACCAACCAGCTGGTGGAGCTCGGGGCGATCGCATCGGTCGTGACCCTCGCCGCGCGCGACCTCCTCGGCTGAGCCGGGGTTGCGTCCGTCGCGGGGCGGGCGCAGAGTGGTCGCTCGATCGTCCGAGGGAGGTCGATGATGGGGATCCGCACGGCGGAAGGGAAGATCGAGGCGTACGTCTTCGAACGCCACGTCGAGGGCAAGAGCGTGGCCGAGTTGCGCAGCGACCTCGCGTCGCAGCCCGGCGTCGCGTTCGTGGCCCAATTCGTCGGGGCGTTCCAGTTGTTCGCGCGCGTGCTCGTCGACGACCTCCAGGAGCTGCAGCTCCGGATCGATGGCGACTACCGCAACGCAGGGATCCACTCCGACTGGTCGACGAACCTGACGGGGTCGCGGGTCCTGGCACCCAAGCGCGCGAGCCCCGACATCTGCGC
>Ga0190270_10000584_pt1 | contig 15998 bp, 16 predicted proteins | sample Popmic320T_FD_133748 | JGI IMG/M metagenome (GOLD analysis project Ga0190270, IMG submission 133748) | Populus adjacent soil microbial communities from riparian zone of Weber River, Utah, USA - 320 T | ecosystem: Environmental > Terrestrial > Soil > Riparian zone | place: USA: Utah | collected...
GCTTGCGAACTTCGGAATCGAAGGACACTAGCAACTATATGATTCTAGTGTGGCTTTGGATTTGACATTCCTCTGAACAACTCGCGGCAATGCTGATAGGAACGTCAAATCCGCCACACTAGCGCCGCGCCGGCAGCTTCGTCTTGGCCAGCACGCAATGGATGCTTTTGTTGCCGTCGACGGTCTGCGTCACGCGCAGGTCGGCGGCGATCGAGCATAGGGTGTAGGCATTCTGCGGCGACAGGCCACTGAGCGCGCCGATCAGCTTGATCATGTCGCGCAGCGCCTGCTTCACCGCGTCGTCCCGTCGGCGTTCCCTCATTTAAGCTACCACCAACGTGCGACTGGTCGCCGACCTGCCTCCGGGCCATCCTGGTGAGGGATCTTACGGAGGAAATCGATGCGGAGCGACATAGATGATCTTGCCGAGGAAACCCTCTTCGCGCTCGAGGAGGAAGCCGCGATCATGACTCCGGGTGGCCGCCGGCCCCCCACCCAGGCCCAGGGGAACCTTGTTGCCGCCCACGGCGCCCTCGATTTCGCCCTTGCGGGCGTGGACGTAGAGAACCAGATAGAGCTCGCCCGGACCTTCCTGCGCCAGGCCGTACGGCACCAGTCGGGCCTCTCTAGCAGCGCGAACCGAGCGCTCGCCGCCATCCGGGGCCGCGACCTCGGCGGGGCGCTCGCGATAGTTCGAGGGATGTATCGCCTCGTCGGAGGCGGAGCCGCCTAGCAGACCTTCTTGAGCGCTCAGCGCCAAGTCATTCGCCTATTTCAAGACACTTCTCCATGTGTTGAGCTTACCCGTCGCAGGACGGGACTTCCGTTTGGGCGTAGCATCAGCACCGTCTAGGCTTATCGGCCTGGAGGCTCATTGGCACACTTCAAGCCCGGCCGAGTCCGGGGCTTTTTCTTGCCGCGCGTCTTAATCTCAGAGGCGGTGCCGCGTCGCTCACGGCTACCAGCCGACGCGCGAGGCCGCGATGGCGGCACTCGCGAAAAGCTGGCGGCGGGAGCAGGTACCGACGCCTCGCCGCAAGGGTGATGCCCACACTGCCGGCGAGGTCGGTCGTGGCATCGAGCACTCCTTAGGTTCCACCGCTGCACCATCCTGGTCGCTGCGGGCAGCGTTCGGCAGACATTCGCCGCCTCATTCGCGAGATGGCCGCCGTCCGGCCAGTCAGGTTGGGCCGGCCTGACTGACCGCAAAGCCCGCGCCCCGTCAGATCGCGACATTGTCAAGTCGGTGTTTCCGGCGACCACGTTACGGGCACCCGCCACTGGTGACTGGAAATCGATGCGCGTTGGGTCGAGCCTCCTGGACAGCGCGGCCGTGTCAGCACGTGCAGGCGCCGAGCCATTCTGGAACACGCGTTCCGCCTTGATCCAAGAGGAGATCTCCCATGGCGCTTTACGAGGAGAATATGTTCGAAGATCTCGCCTACGACGAGGCCGAAGGAGCCGCGGACGCGTACGACGAGTTCGACGAATTCGACGAGGGCGATGAATTCGACGAGGCCGACGAGCTCGAAGCGGCGGACGAATTCGATGAAGCCGACGAGTTCGACGCGGCCGACGAGGATGAAGGCTTCGACGAAGCGGACGAGCTCGAGGCCGCGGAGCTCGACGAATTCGGCGACGTCGACGCGTACGACGAAGACGGCTTCGAGGACGAAGAGGCCCTGGAAACCGCGTTGGCCACCGCCCTTGCCGCCGAAGACACCGATGAGTTCTTCCGTCGTGCCGGCCGCGCCCTGCGCCGTGCCGCTCGTGGTGCGGTGCGGGTCGCACGCCGTGCGGCGCCGATAGTGGGACGGATCGCGCGCGCCGCGACGCCGATCCTGCGCGTCATTCCCCATCCCGCGGCCCGCGCCGCGGCGACGGCCGCGCAGGTCCTGGGCCGATTGCGGTTCGAAGGGGCGTCGGAGGACGAGGCGCTCGAAGCGCTGGCCGAATTTGCCGCCCGCAATCCGGCCGCGCTCCCCGTCGTCGCCGGCGTCGCGGCCCGTTCGCTGGTGCGTCGCGCCGGCGCCGCCTTGCCGCCCGCGGCCCGTCGCGCCGCCGTCCGCACCACGGTGCGCGCGGCGCGCAGCCTGGTCCGTCGCCTGGGGCCGGCCGCGATCCGCGCGTTGCCGCGGGTCGTGCGCAGCGTACGTCGCACCGCCGCCGCGCGCGGAACGCCGCCGGCGCTGCGGCCGCGCATCGCGCTCAACACCGCGCGCCGCGTTGCCGCCAGCGCCCGCCTCGTCCGCCGGCTCGCGCGGCCGCTGCCGCGTGGCCGCGCCGTCCTGCGCCAGGCGATCGCCGGCGCCCGCGGGCGCATCGGGATGCGCGGCATCCGTCCCATGCGTGGGATGGGCATGGCCATGCGCGGCCGCGGCATGCGCGCTCCGGCCCGTGCGATGCGGATGTGAGCTCGACCCGACACCACAAGCTCCACATGCGCGCAGCGGAGGACATCCATGGCCAGCGTGGTGACGACCGAATTCCTCGAGGCAAAGCGCATCGCCGTCACGGCGCGCGCGCAACGCCTCGCACGGTTGACACCACGCCGGGTCGGTCTGCGTCCGCAGGACATCCCGTTCGCTCCGTCGGCCGAGCACTTTCAGGCCGTCAACCAGCGGCTGGCGCAAATCTCGGCACGCATCGCGCGCCGGCTCGAACATCTCCAGCGCATCTGGTCGCGTCGAGAGACCGAGCCCAAGCTCATCGCCACGGCGATGGTCGAGCGCGAGATCGATCGCGCGCGCCGCAGCTTCGGCATGTTCTTCGAAATCTTCAGCCAGCGCGGCTCGTCGTTCGCGCGTCCGCTTGCCGCCCACGACATGATCGCGACCGACTGTTATCGCGCCGTGCGCGCGGCCGCGCCCGACGCGTTCTCGGGCGCCCTGCTCAAGCCCGTGACCTACATGGAGCATGGCTACTCGCCGGCGACGCAACGCCGCGGCGTCCAGCTCGCCCGCCTGCTCGGCGACAAGAATCCGTTCCCGGTCATCCGCATTCCCTGGGATCGCGACAATCCGTGGCAGGCGGTGTTCCTGCATGAGGTCGCGCACAACATCCAGGCCGACCTGGGTCTGTGGCACGAGAACCAGACCGCGGTCGCGGGCCGCATGATGGGTTCGTTGCGCGATCCGCTGCTCGTGTCGATCTTCCGGCGTTGGCACAAGGAGATCTTCGCCGATCTCGCCGCCATCCTGCTGGGCGGCCCGGCCGCTGCCGCAGGCATGATGAACTTCCTGTCGCATCCGTCCCCCCGGTCGCTGACCTACCGTCCCGGCGGTGCGCATCCGACCGGCTACGTCCGCGGCTTCATCCTGGCGGACATGTTGGACCGGCTCGGCTTCGGCGAGGATGCCAACAATGCACGCCGCGTCTGGCGCGATCTCTACAACCCGCGCCGCGGCCACCGTCTGCCGCCGCCGCTGCTGCGCCTGTTCGGCCGTGCAGTCCCCGAGATCGTCGATGAGATCGCGTTTCAGCCGCGGCGGTCCCTCGGTCAACGCGCGCTTGCGGACGTCATCCCGTTCCGCCGCGAGGACCAGGTCGCCATTCGCCGCGGCGCCATGCAGCTCGCGGCCGGGCGCCTTCCGGCCGAGCTGCCGCCGCGCTTCCTCGTCGGCGCCAGCGCCATCGCGCTCGCGTCGGGCGCTCCCGCCACGGAGCTTTCGAACCGAGTGGTCACGCATCTTTCCAACATGGCCGCTGCGGAGCGCAACCAGTCCCGGACATGGCTCGCAGCCGTTGCATGAGTGAGGACGACATGGATCCGCAAAATGCTTCGACCCGTGCATTCACCGGCGATCGCTCCCCGGCCCGCGCTGCCGTCGACAATGTGATGCGTCGATCGCTGAAGATTTCCAATCCCTACGATCCGGCCGAGGTCGCCAAGGGACTGCTGGCGCGTTACCGCGATGAAGCGGAGCGGATCAAGCGCGAGCAGCAGGGCTTGCCGTTCTCCGTGATGCAGGCGCAGGCGCCCGTCGCTCCCCCGACCAACGGCACCGGGCGCCCCGAGATGCGCCGCGCCACCGACGCGATCGAGGCCGCGCTGAAGGAACTGACCACCAGTCCCGACCTCGCCGACATCCAGCCGGAATTGTCGGGCTGGGCCTCCATGATCCGCCGCGCCTGCGCCGACGGCTTCGCCTCGGCGAGCTATGCCATCGACGCGAGCGAGCGCGACCGTGCGTTCGGCGCCCGCCGCAGCCTCGGCGAGTTCGGGCGCCTGGCGCGCTATGCCGCGGCGGTCAATTCCTGCGCCACCGAGATCTATTGCCGTCTCGCCCAGGCCTGCGATCTTGCCGCCAACGTCATGCTGGTGGTGATCGGCGATGCCCTCGGCGATGCCGGCATCACCCGCTCTGGCGGCATCCTGCAGGTGACGGCGGCGACGCTCGAATCCCGCCGCAATGGCGTGGTCGAGGCGTTGCGCAATCTGCTGGCGCCGAACGCCATTGACGACCAGGACACCTTGCCGCGCGCGCAACAGGCGGTGCTGGCCATCTACGAAGCGCTCGAGGAAGTCGGCTCGCCCGACCTGCGCGCCCTGCTCGATGAAGCCTACCTGTCCCGGCAGCTCGATGACCTCATCGATCTCGCCACCGGATCGACGCCCGACGGCTTGCGCGCGCTCGGCACCGCGTCCGCGGTCGTGGTGCAACGGCTCGAGCGCTTCCTCATCATCGCCGAGCCGCTCGCCCCGGAGGCGCCGCCGGCATCGGTGTTCTTCGCCGAGCTGCGGCTGTTCACGCAAGGCTTCGAGGCCAGCCGGTCGGGCTACCGGCTGCCGTATCTCGCGCGCTCGCCCCTGCTGGTCTCCGGCTTCGCCGCCAGTGCGGCCATCGACCCGCCCACACAGGCGCTGCTCCAGCTTGCGCTCAGCCGGACCGCGCTTGCCGACATGGTCGATTGCCTGTGCTGCTCGTGCAACGACGACGACGCGATCGAACTGGTGCTCGCCGCGAAGGTGCTGTTCGATCTCGACCGCGCGATCGATCTCTTCGGCCTCGGCACCCACCCGACCGGCCGGGGCGAGGCCGAAATGCGTGCCGCCGCCTATGGCGTGATTGTCAGGCGCGCGGCAACGGACGGTTTCGGCCCGCACAAGGTGCTGACCGAGGACCGGCTCAACGCCATCACCGCGCCGCTGGGAACGATCCCGGTCAGCGATCTGCGGCTGGCCGAAGTTCTCAACCTGCAGGTCGCCGATGAGCAGCGCTGGGGCGAGTTGGTGTCGTCCATTGCGCCGTCGTGCCGGCAGGAGCTTCTCTTCCAAGGCTTCGTGATTGGGAGTTAATCGCCATGATCATTCCGAACCCGGACCTGCAACTCAATCCCATCGGCAGGCTGCTCGCGCTGGTGATCAACGACATCAACCCGCCTGCGAAATCGCCGAAGGAGGAAGGCCGCTTCATCGGCGCCTTGCCCAAGTTCACGATCACGCGCACCGCCGAGGACTCCCTCGATGTGATCGCGGACTACGTGGAGACCCTTCCGAGGTATTCCCAGGGCGGTGGAGGTGCAACCGGAGGCGGCGGGCGGCCCGGAGCCGGCGGGCGGCCCGGAGGCGGCGGGCGGCCCGGAGGCGGCGGTGGACAGTCGAGGCGCAGGCGCGGGAGACGGCCCGCCGGGTGAAACACGCGCCTGAACGCGGCTGCGGCGAGGGCACGAGGCTTCGGCGTCAAACAGATCAGCGAGGACGACAATGGCCAACTCAGGAACCCATGACGCGCTGGAGCGCCTGCTGCAACGGTTCTTGCGCGACGAGATGCCCAATCTGACGCCGGCCGAGCGCGCCGCACTGGAGTCGCAGTTCGAGGAGCGCTTCCGGGACCTGGTCGAACGCTCCAGCGGCGGCAGCGGCTACAGCTTCCCCAATCTCATCGGGTTCGGCCCGGAGGGGGTGAAGCCGTTCGACGATCTGCCCTATCCGCGGCTCAAGGCCGACTTCGACGAGTCGGTGACGCCGAGCCAGATTCACGCCGCGGCGGAGCTCTACTTCATCTATCAGAACGAGCGCATGAAGGTGTTCCAGGTGGTCGACGTGCTGCGGCGTCTGTTCGCGCTCGGCCGCATGAAGATCCAGCGCGGCCCCGGCGCCCGCGGGCTCTACATTCTCGAGAAATGGAAGCCGCTGCGCTATTCCCGCCGCGACCGCATGATCGCCTATCGCCGCGTGTTCAACTACGGCAACGTGCCGGCTCCGCAGGGCGCGGTGGTCAACCGCAATTTCCATTTCCAGTTCGTCGCCTTCAATTCGGGACTGGCCCAGTACTTCCGCGACCTGGTCGTCGCCGAGGTGGTGCGCGGCTCGTCCGAGATCTCGGACCGTCCGTTCGGGACGATCGCGACCGTGCAGCGGCTCGGCACCGACCTGCGCTACGCCATCGACCGCGCCAGCTACGGCAACGTGCTCGCGCTCGCGCAGGAGGTCGGCAACTACCTGCAGGAGTGCCTCGAGCTGCTCGATGCGCCCGACATCAAGAAGTCGTTCGACGCCGTCACCAAGTGGGACGTGATCGAAGCCGTGTCGATCCGGCATCTCGGCGGCATGGCCGAGCTGTCGCAGCGCGCCAAGATGGCGGAGGCCGGACGGCGGCTGCTGCAGTTCGCCGCCTCCAACGACTTCAAGGCCGGGCTCGATCCCGACATCTTCCGCTCCGAGGCAAAGCCCATGGCCGCGCAGGCGGAAGCCTGGATCGCCGCCTACCGCCTCACCCAGGAAGGGCAACGCTTCCCCGGCGTCACGCGCAATCTGCAGTGGTCGCTGGGCCTGAGCCAGCGCGCCGGGCAGGTCCGTATCTCCGCATGAGGACCTTGAGCCATGAGCGCCATGCTCAGTGTTTCGGCCAGCGCGGCGGACCGGGTCGCGACCTGCATCGTGGACGCCCGCCTTGCGTTGGCGCCGGGCGGGCTCGTGCTGGCGCTCCAGCTCGCCCGCGCCGGCCCGGTCTGGCTCACCCGCCGGTTCTGGGCGCTGGTCGACGGCGCCTATTTCTATCGCCGCTATCCCGAAGAGCTGGTGCCCAGATCTGCAGACACCAAGTCGGACACCAAGCATGCCGACGCCTGCGGCGGCGACGCCGTGGTCGAGGCGCTCATGCTCTGGCATACGGCCTGGCTCAACGGCCTGCTCGACGGCGCCTTCTTCTGGATCGGTGACGCGCGCCGCGAAAGCGCCCTCCCGAGCAACTGGAACGGCGACGTGATCGCGCGCTACGAGCGCCTGTCCGAGGCGCTGTCGACCATGCCGTGCGAGCAGGCGAGTCTCTCGATCGATCCGCTGACTGCGTGCGGCCAGGAGGCGTTCGCGCTCGCCGCCGCCTTGACCGTGGATGCGCCGATCATCCTCACCGCCGCGCACGCCGATCGCGAGCGGCCGCCGCTCATCTGCTGCGAGGCGGCGGGCATCGCCAACATCAAGGTGCATGGCCCGCCGGAGTGGGAGCCGGCCGCGGATTGGAGCGAGCGCATCGTGCCCGGCAACGTGCGGCCGCTGATGAGCCAGCTCGGACATCTGCGCACGCGCATCGCCGCGGTCCACACCTTCGCGCCCGGCGCGGTCTCGCTGTCGCCGCGGCCGAGCGCCGACGAGAGCGGCGACGGTGAGCGCGCCGAGCCGAACTGCGAGCGTTGGCCGTGGGGCAGCGCGCATATCTTCTGGCATGAGCTCTCCTGACGGAGGTCCTGGTGACCCAGTCGTCGGTCATCCCCTTGCGCACGCCGGGCTCGCCCAGAATCAATGCCGGCGAGCTGGTCATGATCACCGTGCTGGGACAGATCGCGTCGCCGCTCGCCGCCAGCTCGCCCTATCGAATCGGCCAGGACGGCGTGCCGCGCGTGCTGCCCGGCACCGGCGGCATCGTGCTGTCGCACCGCGTCGGCGACCCTTGCGTCGGTCTTGCCGGCGACCACGTCGAGCCGGGCGCTTCGATCCGCAACGAGGGACGCTCGGTCAAGGGCGAGCGCGACGGCTCCAATCTCGCTCTGCAGACGCTCACCTGCATCGGCAACGCCGCGCGGGTCGTGTCCGGCTCGTGCGCGGGACGCACCGGCGTCGTCACCGGCAAGCACGGCGGCATCGACACCGTGCTGGTCGATTTTCCGATCGAGACGCTGCGGCGGCTCGCGGTCGGCGACCGCGTCCAAATCTATGCCTATGGCACCGGCGTCAAGCTGCTCGATCATCCCGAGATCGCGGTCACCAACTGCTCGCCCCGACTGCTGGCGCGCTGGGGCCTGCGCGGCGATCGCGGGCGGCTTGCCGTTCCGGTCACCCACCTGGTGCCCGCCGCCTTGATGGGATCGGGCCTCGGGCGCGCCGACGTCGTGCGCGGCGACTACGACATCCAGATGTTCGATCCCGCGACCGTGCGCCGGTTCCGGCTGGGCACGCTCCGGTTCGGCGACCTGGTCGCCATCGTCGACGCCGACAACCGCTTCGGCCGCTCGTTTCGCCGCGGCTATTTCGCGATCGGCTGCGTGGTCCATGGCGAGAGCACCGTCGCCGGCCACGGGCCCGGGGTGGTGACGCTGCTGAGCGGACCGCAAAGCGCCTTCTCCGTGCGCGCAGACACGACCGCCAATGTCGCGCGCGTGCTCAACGTTCGCCGCTTGTCGGCCCCGCGCGCCGCGTTGCCGCTCGCCGCTCGGGAGCGCCGCCGGCAGGTCGCATCCACCGCCCGGCAGGCCGTCGGCAGCCGATAAGGAGGTCGCCGTGTTGCCATCGTCTCGCTCGCTCGATCACCTGGCGATGCACGAACAGGTCAGGCTGACCGGTGGACGCTGTCCGCGCTGCCGTTTCCGGTTGCGCGGCTGCGGGTGCGGCGGCGGCTGCGCGCGCTGCCGCGGCGGGCATCGATTCGAGGCGGTGGGATTCGGGGCCGCGCCCCGGCGCCGCCGCCGCGACACCCAAACTTTCGGAAACGCATACGACCAATCAAGCGAAGCATTCGCCGAGCTCGAAGCGCTCGGCTGATCCCGACACCGCGCGCCCGCAAGGAAGGAGTCCTCCCATGATCCTCGATCCCAGCGAAAGAGCCCCACGACGCAAGCCCGATCCCCTCGATGCCGAGCTCGATGCGCTGGTCGCGCGCGAGGTCGATGCGCTCTCCGCGCGCAAGGCGCGTCCGGGCGTGACGCGTCGCGTTGCCGACGGCAAGGCGGACGCCGATGCCGCAAGCCCGCAGCGCGGGTCCCCATCCGACGACGCAGGCGCCGCGCGCCTTGATCGCGCCGATGCGCCGGCGCGCGCAGCGAAGGTCCGGCCGCACGACGGCAACGTCATCGGCATCCGCCGCGCCGTGCGCAACGGGAAGGCGGACGGCGTCCTGTTCTCGGCGGAGGAAGAAGCCTTCATCGAGCAGTCCGTGGCCTTTCTCGAGAAACGCGAGAATGCCGACCTCATCATCGAGGAGATCTGGACGCAGAGCGTGCTCGATCGGCATGACAGCCTCGACGATACGCGCTCCGACGAAGCGCTCTCGCCGGAGCAGGTTGATGAGATCGGCCCCGACGTGTTGCCGGGCGCGCCATCGCCGCGCCCGAACGGCGGTGGAGCAGGAACGACCGCCCCCCACGCCGTCACCGCGATCCAGTCCGGCCGCGGCGCCAAGTCCAAGGCCACGGGTGAGTCCGACGCCGGCGAGGCAACTGAATGAGTCCGTTGGTGCGGCACGGAGCGAATCGCATGATTCCAAAGGCACTAATCGACGACCGTCATCCTGAGGTGCGAGCGCAGCGAGCCTCGAAGGATGAACGGCCCCCGACTGGCGAGGTACGGGCCGTCGCCCTTCGAGGCCCTCGCTTCGCTCGGGCACCTCAGGGTGACGGTGAGAGTGGGTCGTGCGCGGGGCCGCTGGTATGAGCCCGTTCGAAGAACGTCCTTCGCTGCTGCTCGATCGGCTGGCCGAACGCGCGGACTATGCCGTGATCGGGCCGATGGACGGGCGTACGCCCGTGCCGGACGCGACCATCCGTCCGTACGCCGCCATCTGCCATCTCGTGGCTGACTTCCTCAGGGATCAACGCACCTACGTCAGGACCGGCTTTCTGATCTTCCCCAATGTCGTCCTCACCGCGGCGCATAATCTTTACATGCTCCGGCCCGGCAGGACGGGACGCTCGGTGCCGTGGGGGTACCGCGTCACGCCGGGCCGCAATGGTGCCCGTGCCCGTCCGTTCGGATCGCAACCGGCAATCCAATTGTATGTGCCGCACCGCTTCATGGCGAATAGCGATCCGCTGTTCGACTTCGGCTTCATCAAAACGGCCCGGCCGTTCCAGGGCCTTCCCGGCGTATTCCCTCTCGCCGCGCTGAGCAACGCGCGTCTGCGCCAGGTGCGGTCGCGTCCGTTTCTGCATATCGCGGGCTATCCCTGCGACAAGTCGTACGGAACCATGTGGCAGCACACCAAGCGGCTTGATCGTTTCACGCCGCATTCCCTCTATTACCGCGTCGACACGGGCCAGGGACAGGACGGAGGTCCGATCTGGGTTCGGCGCGATCGTGCCGGTCAGGTCGACGCAATCGGCATCCATGTCAGCGGGCCGCCGGGATATCGCGAGGACGTATGTGACCGCGGCTTTGCGCGGCCCCGCGCAACCAATCGCGGCGTGCGGATCACGCGCGAACTGATCGCGATGGGCCAGGACGTCCAGCGTGGAACGCCGCATCCTGACCTCGCGCAACAGTGGTGAAGGCCATGGCGAGCACATCCGCAGCAGACGGGCCGGTCGCATGACCCCGTTCGACGAGCCCCCCTCGCTGGTGCTCGATCGGTTCGCCGATCGCGCCGACTATGCCATCGTCGGTCCGACCGACGGGCGCACGCGCGTGCTGCAGACCTCGAGACCTCCGTATGCCGCCGTGTGCCAGATCGAGCGCGACTTCGGCGACGGCCGGCTGTCCGGCTGCTCCGGATTTCTCGTTGCTCCGAACGTCCTCGTCACCGCCGCCCATTGCGTGTTCAGCCGCCCGCGGCATCTGCTGCTCGGACGTGGCGCGCCGCGGCGCATCCGCGTCACCCCGGCGCGCAACGGCACCGGTCCGCCGCCATTGGGATACCAGTGGGCGGTACGCTGGTATGCGCACCGGCGTTTCGTCGAGCGCGGCGACGTGATGTACGACTTCGGCCTTGTGGTGACGCCGCGGCCGTTTCGCGCGCTGCCCTCCGTATTCCCGCTGTCGGCGCCCGACGATGCGCGCCTGGAGGACATCCGCGCGCATCGGCTTCTGCATATCGCCGGTTATCCCGGCGACAAGCCCGCGGGCACGATGTGGGAGCACGCCGAGCGGCTCGACCGCGTCGGGCAGCGCGCGCTCTATTACAGCGTCGACACCTGTCCCGGACATTCCGGCAGCCCGGTGTGGGTTCAGCGGGATCGTGCCGGCCATGTCGATGCCATCGCCATCCATGTGGCCGGGCCGATGCCGCACGAACGCGGCGCCTGGGGCTGCCGGCCGGGCGTGCCGGTCGCGCCGGCGGGCGCCGTCAATCGCGGCATCCGCATGACGCGCGAGTTGATCGAGATGAGCGCGCGGGCTGGTCGCGGGATACCGCACGCGGAGCTTAGGCAACTACATCCGACGCCGTGAGACATGCGCGACACCGACGACATCGGCTTTGCTTGCGTTCATTCACCGGTTGTGATGAACTTTCACCACAACGCGAAGGGTGGCGAACCTATCGAACCTGAGGAGCTTGGCGAGTGGGGAGTGCCAAGAAGCGGGATGATAGGCCGGAGTCGCGAACGCGAAGGAGGCCGTCAGCGCGCGGCGGTGATTGCCGCGCATACCCGCGGTCAAGGCGCTGCTGCACCCTATTCCGCCTTCGCTGACGTCTACGATTTTCTCATCGGTGATCTCGCATTCCCGGCCCTGCAGCGCGCGTTCCGCGACAGTGTGCGGCGTTTCGGCCTGGAGTTTCGCACGCTCGCCGATGTCGGCTGCGGCACGGGACGCTTTCTCGCCGAGCTGTGCCCGCTGCCGGTCGGCCTGATCGGCGTCGATCGCTCGCGTTCCATTCTTGCGCTGGCGCGCCGGCGGCTGGCGGGATGTCCGGTGCTGCTGCTGCAGCAGGATATCTGCGCGCTGTCGTTGCCGCGTCGCGTTGACGTGATCACATGCCGCAACCAGACCATCAATTATCTGACGGTATGGACGGACCTTGCACGTGCGTTCCGGTCGATCGCCCGCAGCCTCCGGCGCGGCGGAACATTCCTGTTCGATTTCATCGCACGAGTGACGGACATGTCCCGGCCTGCCCGCATCCGTGAGACCATCCGCCTGCCGCGGCATGAGGTCAGCTTCGCCGGCACCATCGATCCGGCGCGGGATCTGTCCGTCGTGCGCATTCGCATCCGCGACGAGGCCGCGCCGGATCGCGGCGTGGTGGAGGTGCATCGCCAGCGGTGGTTTCCTCCGTCGATGATCATGGGTCTGCTCGACGTGAGCGGTTTTCGCGTGCTCGAAATGCGGCCGGTCGAGGGTTCGCCAGAAAATGCCTGGCGTCACGTCGTCGCCCGGCGCGTGTGAGAAGCGAACATGGTAGTGGCGCGTTTCAGGAACGAGGTTCCCGCCGAACGGCCGGCGAAGCCGACCGCGCCACCGTCCGAGGGTAGCGAGAAAGCGTCTTTCACCATCGAGGGCCATCACTTCGTGGCGATCCCGCAGCGCGAATGGTCGGCCAGCCGGCGCAGGAATAACGGCAGCGGCGGCAACGGCAACGGCACGCAGCAGCCGGCGGGTTTCGTGCAGCTCGACGGCGTGCGCCACGTGCTGGTCGAGCGCGACCACGTCACCGGCGAAGCCGCGGCGGCGACGCCGGTGTCGAGCATGCTCACCAGCCGCGAGCTGCAGATCGCCTATTCGGTTGCGGACGGCAAATGCGACAAGGTGATCGCGTACGATCTCGGCATCAGCGAGTACACCGTGCGCGAGCACATGCGGCGCATCTTCCACAAGCTCAAGGTCAGCAAGCGCGCCGCGCTGGTGGCGCAGCTGATCATTACCCGCATCAAGCGCCAGCCCGCGCCGTAGCATCCCTCCGAGGGGAGGCTTCGGAGGCACGGAATGATCTTGAAGGATTTACGGCCGACATTCAGCAGCCCCGATCCTCTTCCGCCACGCTACCGCCGCGCCGGCAGCTTGGTCTTGGCCAGCACGCAATGGATGCCTTTGTTGCCGTCGACCGTTTGCGTCACGCGCAGGTCGGCCGCGATCGAGCATAGGGTGTAGGCATCCTGCGGTGACAGGCCACTGAGCTCGCCGATCAGCTTGATCATGTCGCGCAGCGCCTGCTTCACCGCGTCGTCCAGGTCCTCGTCGAAGCCCATCGTGATCCAGGCATCGGGTGTCTCCGCGCGCGGGAGCGCGAGCTTCATGTCGGTGCGCACGATGAACTCGAACGTGCCGGTGAGGGCGGTCTCGATGGCGGTCAGGCAGACCTCGCCGTCGCCCTGAAGGGCGTGGCCGTCGCCGGCCGAAAACAGCGCCCCGTCGACGAAGACCGGAAAGTACGTGGTCGTGCCGGCGCCCAGCTCCTTGTTGTCCATGTTGCCGCCGAAGACGCGCGGCTCCTTCGACGACAGCCGCCCCCAGTGCAGCGGCGGAGCCACGCCGAAGTTGCCGAAGAACGGTTCGAGCGCCAGCTCCTGGCCCCACGGCATCCGCGCCCGGTTGTTCTTCCGGTCAAGCGGCACGTGCAGCCGCCGCAGCTCCGGGAAGTCCTCGGGCAGCGTGCCCCGCAGCGGGACCTGCAGGTTCCAGCCCCAATCCTGGCGCAACTCGATCTCGTGGATGCGGACCTCGAGCACGTCGCCGGGCTCGGCGCCTTCGATCGCGATCGGTCCGGTGAGAAAATGCGGCCCGGGCCCGACATAGCCCGCATCAAGCACCTCGCGATGCCCGGGAACGATGGTGAAGCCGCTGATGGCGTCGGGAAGGTCCTCGGGCTCGCCGGAGAGGGTGTCGATCGTGACGGTGTCGCCCGAGCGGATGGTGAGAACGGGCGGCAGCGAGCCGTCCCAGTGACCCCAGCGCACGGTGCCGGGCTTCGCTGGCAGATGATGTCTTGTCACCGATCTATCCTCTGGATTCGTTTCCCAACCGGCAAATAGGGGAGCTTGCCGTTGGTGGTTTGCTATTGGGGCGGCGAGAATTGGGCTGGCCTTGGCGATGCTCCTGCCAACGAATGGCCCTGCAGCGTCAGCCAGATACCGCGATTTGCCAGTACGCGCCTAGTGCGGTGAATTTGAAGTTCCTATCAGGTGCTGCGGCACGATCGTCATAGGAACTTCAAATTCGAAACCGCACTAGAATCATCAAGTTGCTAGTGGTTCGATTCCGAAGTTCGTATCCGAATGTGCCGCGAATGCTTACGAACTTCGGAATCGGACCACTAGTACCGTCATTTGCCGCATTCCTCGTCGGCCTCGCGCCCGACGACAGGACCACAGGGCTCTCAACTTTACCCAGTCCGGTCGGAACAAAGACACTGAACTCAGAATTGATGGTTGAACTTGGCGGGTCGCTCCCAAGCCCTCCGAACCTGCCCAACTAGTTCTTCTACGGTCGGCGCCTCGTCCGGCGGGTTGTTATTCTGGGCAAATTGGTGAACGCATAGAGAGGGCTCATGAAAACGATCACGTTACTTGCGGCCATAGCCGGAGTGATCATTGGCGCAGCGGGTCCTGCGTCCGCGCAGGGAATCTATCTGGATTTCGGCAACAATCCTGGTCCGCGCTATCGCGACTACGACGGCCCACGTTATCGCGACTACGACGGCCCTCGTTATAGGGACAGGCAGCGGTATGGGGAGCGCGGGGAGCGCGGATACTACCCGCCCTCGGGTCGGTTTAAGACCTTTAACGGATGTCAGAACGGATGGACCGTGCAAGACGGTCTTTGCAAACCATATCGAGGCTACTGAAGAAGCTCACCCCATGTCCCGGATGCGGTTGAGCGTAAAGCGCGTGCAGTATTGAGCTTTTTGACATGTCCCGGATGCGGTGCAGCGCGAAGCGCTTGCGGAGCGGTGCGCCGCTGATCCGGGACCGTCCCAGTCTCGGTTCTCAACGGTTCTGATTCTGCAGGCTCCTTAACGGTGCCGGTTGCAGCGCATCTTGCGCTTCGCTGCATGCTGCGTCGGGGGCGCCTTGCGCTATCCCTTCACCGCCCCGAGCGTCAGTCCGCGAACGATGTGGCGTTGCAGGAAGACCACGACGGCCAGCACCGGCAGCAACGCAACCATGCCGATGACCGCCAGCTCGCCCCAGCGCACGCCCTGCGTGGTGATCAGCTTTGGAATGGCTACCGGCAGCGTCTGCAGCGCCTTGCCGCCGAGCATGAACGCGAACAAGAACTCGTTCCAGGCGAAGATGAAGCACAGGACCGCGGTGGCGATGATGCCGTTGCGGAGCAGTGGAAAGATGATGCGACGAAAGATCTGCAGTTTCGACCACCCTTCCAGCTCGGCGGCCTCTTCGAGCTCGACCGGCAGATCGCGGCAGAAGCTGCGCAACACCCAGACGTAGAACGACAGGTTGAACGTCATATAGGCGATGGTCAGCCCGAGGAACGTGTCGAGCAGACCGACCTTCGCGAAGATCAGATAGAATGGAATGACGAGGCAGACCGGCGGCGCCATCCGGGTCGCCAGGATGAACAGGAACAGGTCATCCTTGGCCTTCATCTCGAACCGCGCGAACGCATACGCCGCCGGCGTGCCGATCAGCACGACCAGCAGCGTCGAGACCGAGCACAGCACGAAGGACGTCACCAGGCTGTGGAGAAAGCCCTCCTTGATCACGTAGTCGAAGTGGGCAAGCGTCGGCTCGAACAGGAACACCGTCGGCCGCGCGAACATCACGTCGGTGGGCTTGACGACCATCGTCGCCATCCAGAACACCGGAAACAGGATCAGCGCGCCGTAGGCCAGCGCGACGGTCGTCCACAATATGCTCGTGCGGTGGGTGGACATGCGGTTGCTCAGAAC
>Ga0190270_10000585_pt1 | contig 15997 bp, 12 predicted proteins | sample Popmic320T_FD_133748 | JGI IMG/M metagenome (GOLD analysis project Ga0190270, IMG submission 133748) | Populus adjacent soil microbial communities from riparian zone of Weber River, Utah, USA - 320 T | ecosystem: Environmental > Terrestrial > Soil > Riparian zone | place: USA: Utah | collected...
TGAGCAGGTACGCGTCGTCGTGCCAGCGCTGTTTGGTCTGCTCCAGCTCGTCGACGCGCGCCTGTGCCTCGGCGATCTGCGCCTCGGTCGCGGCGATCTCCTGCCGCTGGTCGAGCCAGGCCCGCAGGCTGGACGCATATGAGATCACGAGCACGAGCAGGACGAGTGCGAGCACCGCCGCTCGCCCGGTGGCGCGAGTACGGCCGGACTCGTCGCGCGAGGTCGTGGGCTCGGCGACGTTGCGTACTCGAGGGCGCCGGCGTCCGGGCCCTCGGCGAGGAGTACGCGGCGGTGACGCCATCGGTCGGCCTAGGCCCCGTCGGTCCAGCGCGGAAAGGCCGCCCGGCCGGCGTAACGGGCCGCGTCGTCGAGCAGCTCCTCGATCCGCAGCAGCTGGTTGTATTTCGCCACCCGCTCCGAACGGGCCGGCGCCCCGGTCTTGATCTGGCCGCAATTGGTCGCCACCGCGAGATCGGCGATGGTCGTGTCCTCGGTCTCGCCGGAGCGGTGGCTCATCACGCAGCTCATCCGGCTGCGATGCGCCAGGTCGACCGCGTCGAGTGTCTCGGTCAGGGTGCCGATCTGGTTGACCTTGACCAGCAAGGCGTTGGCGGCTTCGTCGGCGATGCCGCGTTCGAGGCGCTCGACGTTGGTGACGAAGAGGTCGTCGCCGACGAGCTGGACCCGCTCACCCAGCTTGGCGGTGATGTCACGCCAGCCGTCCCAGTCCTCTTCGCCGAGAGGGTCCTCGATCGACACGATGGGGTAGGCGTCGACGAGCTCGCCGTAGTAGGCCGTCATCTCCTCGGCCGACCTGCTCGCGCCCTCGAAGGAGTACGTGCCGGCAGCAGCGTCGTGAAACTCGGTCGCCGCGACGTCGAGAGCAAACCCGATGTCGTCACCGAGAGTGAGACCGGTCTTGCCGACGGCTTCGGCGATCAGGTCGAGCGCCTCCCGGTTGGAGCTGAGGTTGGGGGCGAAGCCGCCCTCGTCGCCGAGCCCGGTCGCCAGGCCGCGGTCCTTCAACACCGCCTTGAGCGCGTGATAGACCTCGGCCCCCTGCTGCAGCGCCCCGCGAAACGTCGCGGCCCCGATCGGGGCGACCATGAACTCCTGGATGTCGACGTCGGTGTCGGCGTGCGCGCCGCCGTTGAGGATGTTCATCAACGGCACGGGCAGCAGGTGCGCGTTGGCGCCGCCGACGTACCGGTAAAGCGGCAGCTTGACCGACTCCGCGGCGGCCCGGGCGACCGCCAGTGAAACGCCGAGCAGGGCGTTGGCGCCGAGTCGAGCCTTGTTGGGAGTGCCGTCGAGGTCGCGTAGCACCTGGTCGACGAGGCGTTGCTCCTCGGCGTCGTAGCCGACCAGCTCGGGTCCGATGCCGTCCATGACCGACCGCACCGCGCGCTCGACGCCCTTGCCGCCGTAGCGGTCGTCGCCGTCTCGGAGCTCGACCGCCTCGAACTGACCGGTCGACGCGCCGGACGGGACGGCCGCCCGCCCGATCGAGCCGTCGTCGAGCGCGACCTCGACCTCAACCGTGGGGTTGCCTCGCGAGTCGAGAATCTCTCGTGCGCCCACGGCATCGATGCTCGCCACCGTGCGCCTCCCTGCCTTCAAGCCTGTGGTGGATGTCTGATCCGTACCGCGCCGACCAGCCTATGTGGGCGATCGTTCGGCGGCCTGGACCGCCTCGCCGTACCGCTCCAGTGTGACCCGCAACGCCTGCTCGGCGTCGACGCCCTCCGCGCGGGCGGCGCGGACCACGTCGAGAAGCCTGCCACCGATCCGATCGGCGGGGTTGGCGTCCTGCGGTACGGACACGCCGTCGAGCCCGGCTCGTTCGACGCGCGACAGCAGCTTGTCGGCGCGGGCCAGGGCCGGCAGCGCGATCGGAATGCCCTCGAGAGCGGACTCGCGTCCCTTTTCGGCGGCTTTGATCGACTCCCAGTTGGCGTTGACCTCGTCCGCGTCGGCGACCTCGACGCTGGCGAAGACGTGCGGATGCCGCCGGATCAGCTTCTCGACGATCCCCGCCGCCACGTCATCGACGTCCCACGGCGCGTCAGCATCCTCCGCCGCGATCCGAGCGTGAAACATCACCTGCAACAACAGGTCACCGAGCTCCTCACGAAGATGATCGCGATCACCGCCGTCGATGGCTTCGAGCGTTTCGTACGCCTCCTCGAGCAGATACCGCGCGAGGCTCTCATGAGTCTGCTCCCGGTCCCACGGACACGAACGCCGCAACCGGTCCATCACCTCGACCAGGTCGAGCAACCGAGCCCCCGGCAGGTCGTACGACCCATGCACGACCTCGACCTCCACACCCCGATCGCCCGACACGATCGACGCCGCGACCTCGCGCGCCCACGACACCTCCCCATGCGGCGCCAACCACACGACCTCCCCCGCACCGTCGAGCACCGGCCCCGCCATCTCCACAACATCAACCCCACCACCACCCACAGCAGTCGCCAACGGATCGGCAAGATCCGGCGCCCCCACCCGATCAGCACCGACGATCAGCCGCCACGCCTGCGCACTAAGCAGCCCGACCGCAACCCGCGGACTCGTCACAACCACACACACCCGACCCACGCCACGAGCGTACGACCCCTCATGACCCAAGGAGCACCCGCACAACCCGAGCCGGTCTGCGGATCCGATCAGCCGCAGGTCTGCGCCTCCGGCAGCGACTCCACGACGTCCTTACTCTTGGAGGCGTCCTCACGCATGGTCGCCTGACTCGACTGGGCGACCGATATCGATCCCGAGCGCGGGAGGTCCTGCGCCAGTAGGTCCTCGCCGTCGATGCCGAGCCGCGGGTCGACGTCGATGTCGTACTGGTCGATCGTGTCGAACACGTACTTCTGGCCCGCCTGGGCCGGGTTGCCGGCCTGCGACTCGGTCGGCAGCGACTGGCCGATGCTGGTCTGCCAGGCCGTGACCTCCTGGCTGAGCTCGAGCAGCTGCATGAAGTCGTCGACCTGGTCTTCGTCCATCTGGTCGGTGAGGTCGGTGTAGTCGTCGGGCCGGACCGCGATGTCGTCTGGCGCCGGCTCGGCCGCACCGGTGTCGCCGGCGGCCTGCTGCGTGAGGTACGACTGGATCAGCAGGCCCGTGACGTACTGCCGGCCTTCGATGCCTTCGGACGTCTGGCGCGGTTGGCCGCTGGTCTCGGCCGCGATCTGGGTCGCCTCGCACATGGCGGACGTGAGGTCGTCGAGCTCGTCCATCGACACGCGGTAGTCGCCGTCGTCGATGACGATCGCGGCGCCGGGATGCATGTTGCCGCAGGCCGTGAGCACGGCGGCCGCGACGCCGGCGATGGTCGCCGCGATGAGACGTCTGCGCATGGGAGCAACCCTACCGAGCGGCTTTCATGCGACGGCGGCCGGAGCCCGATCCAACGCCGTGTCGATCACCGCGCGACACCACGACAGAAGCGCCTCGTCGCGCAGCGGCTGGCCGCCGACGCGGGCGGTCCGCGGCCGCGGGATCAGCACGGTGTGTACGGCCGGCTTGACGACGCTGTCGGGATAGAGCCGCTGCAGCCGCAGTTGGCCCGACTCGGGAAGGTCGACCGGCCCGAAGCGTACGAAGTTGCCGGCGACTGTGATGTCAGTGAGCCCCGCTTGCCTGGCCCGCGCCCGCAGCCGGGCCACTTCAAGCAGGCTGACGACGGCTTCGGGCGGCTCGCCGTAGCGGTCGACCAGCTCGGCTTGGACCTCGTCGACCTCGGTTTCCGAGCGCACCGCGGCCAGCCGCTTGTACATCTCCAGCCGTAGCCGCTCGCTCGGCACATAGCCGTGCGGTAGGTGAGCGTCGATCGGCAGCTCGAGCTTGGCCTCGAGCTCCTCGACCTCGCCCTCGCCGCGAAACTCCGCGACCGCCTCGCCGACCAGTCGGACGTAGAGGTCGAACCCGACGTCGGCGATGTGACCCGACTGCTCGCCGCCCAGCAGGTTGCCGGCACCGCGGATCTCGAGGTCTTTCATCGCGACCGCCATGCCGCCGCCCAGCTCGGAGTGCTGCGCGATCGTCGCCAGCCGGTCGTGCGCCGTCTCGGTCAACGGAGCCTCGGGCGGATAGAGGAAGTACGAGTACGCGCGCTCGCTGCCTCGACCGACCCGGCCCCGCAACTGGTGCAGCTGCGACAGTCCGAGCAGATCGGATCGTTCGATGATCAGTGTGTTGGCGTTGGCGATGTCGAGACCGGACTCGACGATGGTGGTGCAGACGAGCACGTCGTACTTCTTCTCCCAGAAGTCGACCATGACCTGCTCGAGCTGGTGCTCGCCCATCTGTCCGTGCGCGTGCGTGATCCGAGCCTCGGGTACGAGCCGGCGCAGCCGCTCGACGACCCGGCCGATGCTCTGCACCCGGTTGTGGATGTAGAAGACCTGCCCCTCGCGGAGCAGCTCGCGTCGGATCGCCGCGGTCACCTGACGGTCTTCGTAGCCGCCAACGAAGGTCAGGACGGGATGCCGCTCCTCCGGTGGCGTCGTGATCGTCGACATCTCGCGAATGCCGGTGACCGCCATCTCGAGGGTCCGCGGGATCGGGGTCGCCGACATGCTGAGCACGTCGACACCGACCCGCAGATGCTTGAGGGCTTCCTTGTGCTCGACGCCAAACCGCTGCTCCTCGTCGACGATCACCAGGCCGAGCTTCGAAACTATGACCTCCGGCTGCAACAGCCGATGCGTGCCGATGACGAGGTCGATCGATCCATCGGCGAGCCCGGCGACGACGACCTTCGCCTCGCTGTCGGTCTGAAAGCGACTCAGCGCCCGCATCGTGACAGGGAACTGCGCGAATCGCTCGGCGAACGTCACCATGTGCTGCTGCACGAGCAGCGTCGTCGGCACGAGTATCGCGACCTGCTTGCCGTCCTGGATCGCCTTGAACGCGGCCCGCACAGCGATCTCGGTCTTGCCGTAGCCCACGTCGCCGCAGACCAGCCGGTCCATCGGCACCGAGCGCTCCATGTCGAGCTTGACCTCGTTGACCGTGGTGAGTTGGTCGGGAGTCTCGACGTACGGGAACGCGTCCTCGAGCTCGCGCTGCCACGGCGTATCCGGCCCGTAGGCGTGGCCCTGGGTCGCCTGTCGGGCGGCATAGAGCTTGATCAGTTCGCCGGCGATCTGGCGGACGGCCTTGCGGGCGCGACCCTTGCGCTTGGCCCAGTCGGAGCCGCCGAGCCGGTCGAGCGACGGATGCTCTCCGCCGATGTAGCGGGTGACCTGGTCGAGTTGGTCGGTCGGCACGTACAGCCGGTCCGGTGGCTGGCCGCGCTTGCTGGCCGCGTACTCGAGCACGAGGTATTCGCGAGTGGCGCCCTGGACCGTCCGCTGCGCCATCTCGACGTAGCGGCCGACCCCGTGCTGCTCATGGACGACGAAGTCGCCGGCCTTGAGCTCGAGCGGGTCGACCTGGCGCTTGCGGCGCGACGGCATGCGACGCTCGTCCCTCGATCCGGTCGTACGCTGCCCGACCAGGTCGTCGTGGGTCAGCAGCGCCAGGCGCAACGGGTCGGACACGAATCCGTGGCCGAGGCTGCCCGTGACGACGTGGACGACATCGCTAGTCGGGTCACCCTCGTCAGCGTCACCCTCGCGACGCGCGGCGACGTCGTGTTCGGCGAGGACTTCGACGAGTCGCTCGGCCTGCCCGGGTCCGGGGGTCACCAGCACGACGCGCCGGTCGTCGTGCATCCAGCGGCGAATGTCGCCGATGGCCTGCTCGGTGTCGCCCCGATAGGCCGGCGCGATCTCGAACGGCAGCGCTCGCGACTCGACGGCGCCGGCCGCGGTGTCGATGTCGATCCGGACGATCTCGCCGGTCTCGGTCCGGATTGGATCTTCGGCCGCATCGCCGTCGGATCCGGACGTGTCGAGTCCGAACGGCGAGGTGCTCCACCACAGGTGCCCGTCGGCCAAGGTGCTCAACCGGACGTCGGCGAGCGGATGGAACGCCGCCGCCCCGAGGTCGATCGGAGCGTCGCCGCCGGTCGCCGCGGCCGCCCACGACGCCTGGAGAAACTCCGCGCTGGTCGCCACGAGGTCGTGGGCGCGGGCGCGTACTCGCTCGGGGTCACAGACCAGGACGGCCGCCTTGTCCGGCAGCAGGTCGGTCAGCATCTCCATCTCGTCGACCAGCGCCGGCGCCAGCGACTCCATGCCCTCGATCGCGTGTCCTTCGGCGAGCCTGCCGAACAGCTCGGCGAGCTCCGGATGCTCGGCTGCGAGCGCTCGGGCGCGAGCGCGTACTCCGTCGGTGAGGAGCAGTTCACGACACGGCGGCGCCCACAGCCGGTCGACGACGTCGAGCGAACGCTGGTCAGCGACCGCGAACGAGCGGATCTCCTCGACCGCATCGCCCCAAAAGTCGACCCGGATCGGATGCTCCTCGGTCGGCGGAAAGACGTCGACGATGCCACCGCGTACGGCAAACTCGCCGCGTCGCTCGACGAGGTCGACGCGGTGGTACGCGGCGGCCGCCAACCGCTCGACGACGTCGTCCATGTCGGCATCGACGCCGGTCGTCAGCTCCACTGGCTCGAGATCGGCGAGACCCTTGACCTGCGGCTGCAACACCGAGCGCACCGGCGCGACGACGATCCGGATCGGCGACATCGGCGTGTCCGGCGCTCCCGGATGAACGAGCCGCCGCAACACGGCCAGCCGCCGGCCGACGGTGTCGGATCGGGGCGACAGCCGCTCGTGCGGCAGCGTCTCCCACGCCGGGTAGTAGGCGATCTCGCTCGGGTCGCGCAAGTCGCCGAGCGCGGCGGTGAGCTCCTCGGCCTCCCGGGCGGTGGCGGTGACCACGAGGACGGTACGGGGCGGCGTCTCAGACGGCTCTGACGACTCGGCCGGTGGAGGTCCAGCGAGTGCGGTCGCGACGAACGGCCGCAGCGCCGGCGGCGCGGTGAGGTCGACCGCTGACAGGCCGGCGGCGCCGTCGGCGAGCGCGGTGGTCAGGGTCGGTTCGCGGCTGATCAGGGTGGACAGCCCGGCGAGGTTCATGGCGTCCTTTGCAGGTCGATGGACAGCACAGCAGCCCCCAATCCACGAGGGAGAGGGGGTGCACCGCTCAGATTAGCGCGCCATTCCGACAGCGCCACGCCTCAGCGGTGGCGCCGCCGCGACCGTATCGCCGAGGGTCACTCGCTGCGTTCGGCGGCGCTCCGCTCGATGCAAAACTCGTTGCCCTCCGGATCGAGCATCGTGACCCAGCCCCTGCCGTCGGCGATGCGGTGATCCTCGTGGACCCGCGCCCCGATGCCCTTGAGCCGCTCGACCTCCTCGTCGCGGGTGCGCTCGGTTGGCACCCAGTCGATATGGATCCGGTTCTTGACCGTCTTGCCTTCGGGCACACGGATAAACAGCAGCCCCGGCACGGGCGCCGGCGACATGACGAGGGCCTCCGGATCGCCCGGGTTGTCCTCGTCGGAGACCGGCCAGCCGGTCACCCGACTCCAAAAGCTCGCGAGCTCGTAAGGATCGGCACAGTCGACGGTCACGTGGCGAAGTTGCATGGCTCGGCACCCTAGCCGGCATCCACGACGCCGTCGCCCGAAATTTCGCGGTGGTGCCGACGGCGCAGGGCCGGAGCGAGCGCCCACTGGACCGCGAGCAGCGCGACGCCGGTCACCGCGCAGCTGGCCCATAGCGTCGTGCCGCCGGCCCAATCGAGCAGCGCCGTGCCGGCGAGCGGGCCGAACACGCTGCCGATGCTCCACGTCGAGCCGGCCAGGCCGAGATATCCGCCGCGGAGATCGGCCGGCGCAAGGTCGGCGAAGGTGGCCCCGAACATCACCGCGACACCGATCTCACCGACCGTCCAGACCAGCACCGACGTGGCGTACGCGGCGCCGGTGTGCGCCACCGCGCCGAGACCGAAGCCGAGACCGACGAGCAGCATCGCCACGCCGAGCATGCGGCCCCGATCGAATGTGCCCAGCACGCGGGCGGCGAGCGGCTGGGCGACGACGATGACGAGTCCGTTGAGCGCGATGACTGCGCCGTACGTCCCGGTCCCCAGCCCGTCCGCCGCCATCGCCAAGGGCAACGTCGAGAACGCCTGGAGGTACAACGCGCTGTAGACGACGAAGACGACCACCAGCGCGACCAGCAGGCGGTCGCGCATAACGACGGGCAGCAACGCTCGCCTGGCCGCGACCGGCCGCTGCGTCCGGGTCTCCGGTATCCGTCGCCACACGACCAGCGCCGCCACGATCGACGTCGCCGCGTTGAGCCAGAAGAGCAGGCTGTAGCCGAAATGTGCCAGGGCGCCGGCGCTGACCGTCGACACCGAGAAGCCGAGGTTGGCCGCCCAGAAGACCAAGCCGTAGCCGCGAACTCGATCGGCCGGGCCGAGCAGATCGGCGACGGAGGCCATCGCGGCGGGACGGAACAGATCCGAGACGAGACCGAGGCCGACGGCGGCCATCCAGATGGTCGGCATCGTGTCCGCCGAGCCGAGAGCGACGAGTCCGACCGCCGTCCCGACGAAGCCGATCAGCATCGTGTGGCGTCGCCCGATGAGATCGCTCAACCAGCCGCCGAGCAGTTCGGATGCGATGGACCCCGCCCCGACTCCGGCCGCCACCGCACCGGCGGTCGCCACCGATACGCCGTGCTCCTGGGTCAGGTAGAGCACCAGGAACGGCTGGACGAAGCCGCCGACGCGATTGACGAAGTGGCAGGCGGCCACGGCCCAGAAGGCAGCGGGCAGCCGCCGGGTCCGAGGCTGGCCGACCCGCCGGCCTCGGGACTCGACGGCGGTCGCGGCGACCGTCACGGCTGCTCCTGGCAGCGCGGCCACCGGGCTCGCGCTATCAATGCGGCCACGACGAGCAGCACGGCGGGCAGTGTCGGGTTTTCGCCGAGCACCGCGACGTTCGTGACGACCGCTCCGGCCATCACGCCGGCCAGGCCGAGCGCGGCGAGCCACGCGAGTCGCGGAACCAGCAAGCCAATCGCCCCGGCCAGCTCGAGCGCCCCGACGACGAGCCGGAACCACTGGCCGATGCCGATGTCCGCGAAGAGGTCGACCATCACCTGCGTACCCGCGAGCTTCATCAGCCCAGCCGATGCGAACTGCACGGCGAGCACGATCCGAACGGTCCACCCGCCGATCGTTCGCGCCCGTCGGCTGGCCGACGCGTCGACTGACGTGCGGCTGTCGGTGTGGGCTGCGGTCTGAGTCTGCGTCTGCTGAGTCATGTCGTATTCCGTTCTGTGCGACGTCATGACCCGACCCTCGGCCGCCACACCCGCGACCGGCATCCGTACGAAGCACGGATCCGCCACGGACGCACCACGGAGCGACCACGGATCCGCCATCATGGGGAGGTGAATGGCCCGCCGGTGGATCTCTCCGACCGAGAGTCCGAGGTGCTCGCCGCGATCGGCGAGGGGCGCACCAACGCACAGATCGGCCGCCGTCTGCACATCTCCGTACGCACGGTCGAAAGCCATGTGTCGTCGCTGCTGCGGAAGTACGCCGTCGCCGACCGGCACGGACTCGCCGAGATCGTGCAGGCGGCCGAGGCGCTCCGATCGGCCCGCCCGATCATCGGTCTTCCGGCGAGCCGGACCAGCTTCGTCGGCCGGGAAGGTGACCGCGATGCGGTGCTGGACGCGCTGGCCACGGACCGGTTGGTGACCCTCGTCGGCCTGGGGGGAATGGGCAAGACCCGGCTGGCTTCGGTCGTCGCCGAGGCAGCGGCCGAAGGCTTTCCGGCCGGCGGCGCCTTCGTCGACCTGGTGCCGGTCCGCGACGGCTTCGTCCTGCACGCGGTCGCCCACGCCCTCGGCGTGACCGAACAGCCGCCACAACCGCTCGAGCGCACCGTTATCGACCGACTGTCGGAGGGGCGGTCGCTGCTCGTACTCGACAACTGCGAGCACGTGATCGACGAGGCGAGTGGGCTGCTCGAGAGACTCCTGGCCGGCTGCCCCACCGTCACGGTTCTCGCGACGAGTCGCGAGCGCTTGGCCGTGCCCGGCGAACGGTTGGTCCCGGTGCCGCCGTTGCCCCTGGCATCCGACGCAGAACGGCTCTTCACCGACCGGGCCAGGGACGTCGCGCTCGACTTCGCCGCCGACCCGGACGACGTGTCGGACCTGTGCGCCCAGCTCGACGGCATGCCGTTGGCCATCGAGCTGGCCGCGGCTCGCGTCGCGTCCCTCGGGCTCGACGGCCTGCGGACGGCCCTGGAGGACCGGCTCCGGCTCCTGGCCGGTGGGCGGCAGCGAGACGAGCGACACCAGTCGATGCGCGCGGTGATCGCCTGGAGCTACGACCTGCTCGACTCCGAGGAGCGCGCCGCGTTTCGCCGCCTGTCCAGCTTCGTCGGCGGCTTCGATCTCGACGCGGCACTCGCGGTCGACGCCGGGCCGAGCCGCGCTGCGATCGCCGACCTTGTCGGCCGGCTGGCCGACAAGAGCCTGCTGGTCCACCGTCATTCCTCAACCGGCGCCAAGTGGCGAATGCTGGAGAGTGTCAGGGCCTTCGGCCTCGACCAACTCGCCGAGCGAGCGGAGTCCGACGAGGCACGGCGCCGCTATGTCGCCTGGGCCGCGAGCACCGCCACCGCTCTGGAGTCGCGGATCGACGGCGAGTGGCGAGCCGAATTCGACGAGGTCGCCGACGACCTGCGTGCCGCGTTGGCGCTGACCAGCCCGGCCCCGGAACGGACCGCTCATCGGCTGGCACGGTCGCTGGGCCATCTCACGTTCGCGAGACGGTCGTTCGTCGGGGCGATCGAGCACTATCGGCTCGCAGCGGACCGTGCGGGGGATGTGCTGGACGCGGTCGCCGACCTGCGTTCGGCCGCCGCCGCGGCCATCGCCGTCGGGGACGGATCGACCGCCCACGACCTGGCCCTCTCGGCTGCCGACCGAGCGGGATCGGACGGTGCCGACAACGCTCGCGCGGTCGCACTCGCAGAAGCGGTCATCACCGTCCACCGCTACGCCACGGGCTTCACTTTCGAGGTGTCGCGGGAGCGGACATCGGCGCTGCTGGCCGAGGCCGAGGCGATCGCCGATCCGGACGATCCGCAGTCCGCCGCGATTCTGGCCGCCGCACGAGCATGGGAAGGCGGTGAGCAGCGGCACGAGGCGACCGACCTGGACCTGGCGAGTGCGGCGGTCGACGCCGCCCGACGTACCGGCCAGGTCGCACTCGTCGCCGGCGCCCAGGACGCCCTGGTGACGGCGACCGCATACGCGGGGCGGATGCGTGCGGCGCGCGCGATCGCCGATGACCGGCTGCGTCTGGTCGAGTCACTCCCCGACCACGAGCCGTTGTTGGCGATCGAGGTGATCGACGCGTACTACGTCGCAGCAGCCCAGACCATCGGTGTCGGCGACCTGCCGGCCGCGCTCGCCCTCGGGCAGCAGGCCGACGGCTCCAACCCGCTCGGAGACCACCCTTACCTCGGGCTCCAAGTCGTCCAGGCGCTCGCGCTGTCCGGTCGGTTCCGCGAGGCTCTCGCGAACACCACGACGATGTGGGACAACTGGCGCCGCGACGGCTCGCCGGAGCGCGGGTGGTTGTCGGCGCACACCGCCTCCGCCGCGCTGGCCAGCGGCATGCTCGGCGACCTCGAACGCTACCGACTCTGGCGATCACGATCCTGCGAGATTGCTCGAGTGGACGACCCTGCGGACTCCCGGTATCTCGCGACGTTCTCGGCATTCGTCGACGCGCGGGTCGCCATCCAGACCGGCCAGCCCACCGACGCGGCCCGCCTGGTGGAGCGTGCGTACGCCCCTTTCGAGCGACGGTGGTACGAGGGCTATGCCCGGGCCGCCGGGGCCGAGCTCGCCGTGGTGGCCGGGCTACCGGATGCCCGCGAACGACTGGCCGCGGCCGAGCCGTACGGCAAAGAGAACGACTGGGCGGCGGCGTGCCTGGCCCGAGCGATCGGCCGGTTGGACGGTGCGGAGGCGTCGTTCGAGGCAGCCGTCAGCGGATTCGAGCGGATCGGCGCCGAGTTCGAACGCGCCTGCACGCTGCTGCTCCTTCCGGGGCGAGCCGACGACGGTCGCGTGGAGCTGACTCGGCTCGGCTGCCCGCTACCGTTCAGCGAGAGCTCGACCTAAACGGCACTCCGTGGCGGCTCCGTGCCGCGTCGGTAGTCGTTCGGTGGGAGCCACGGATGTGCCGACTCGGCCGCTCGCGAAAGGCTTGACCCGCAGACATCCCGCCGGGATCGTCACGAAGCGAAAGGGCGCTCCATGAAGCACGACGAGCTCGCCGACTACGCGCAGGGCCTCATCGACAAGAACAACTACATGACCCTGGGCACGGTCGACTCAAACGGACGCCCGTGGACCTCGCCGGTCTACTTCGCCGCAGCGGGACTCCGGGAGTACTACTGGACCTCCACCACAAATGCCGAGCACTCACGCAACCTCGCCGAACGACCGCAGGTGAGCCTCGTGATCTTCGACTCGACCGTCCCGCCCTACCACGGCCAGGCGGTCTATGTGACCGGCGAGGCCGAGGCGCTGAGCGGGCCGGATCTCGAACGAGCCCTCGAGGTCTACCCCGGACCGGCCGATAACGGCGCCGCGAGTCTCACGGTGGCTGACGTGACCGGATCGTCGCCGTACCGCCTCTATCGGGTGACGGCGTCGGACGTGTGGGTCCTCTGTCAGCGGGAGCCCCGCCAGCCATGCGAGCTCCACGGCATCGCCTACGACCACCGAGCACGGGTGCCGCTGCCCTCCGAGTAACCGGCTGTCAGCTGAGCACGCCGTCGCGGGCGACGACGCGACCGCCCTTAACGACCAGGTCGCGAGTCGGCCGCGCGACGACCGCTTCGGCAGGTGTGCTCGCCGGCACGACGACGAGGTCGGCCGGATCTCCCACGGCGATCGGATCGCGCGTCTCGCCGTACGGGCGCCGCCCGATCGCGACCGCACCGCCGTGGGTCGCCGCCTCCAGCGCAAGCTCGATGTCGTCGTCGCGTCGGAAGGTGTTGCGGTACGCCAGATGCATCGTCCGATCGAGCATGTCCCCGCTGCCGTACGGGCCCCACAGGTCGCGGATGCCGTCGTGACCGCACGCGACGTTGGCACCGGCGGCGCGGAGCCTCTTGACCGGCGCCACCGGGAAGTCGTAGACGGCCGCCGTCGTGATCGTGACGCCGGCCTCAGCGATTCGCTCAGCGACGCGATCCTGCTCGGCCGGCGTCGCCTGGCCGAGAGCATACGCATGGCTCACCGCAACCCGACCGTGCAGGCCGAGCGCGCTGGTCCGCTCGCAGATCAGCTCCAGCTCCCAGACGCCGAGCGAGCCACCGTCGTGGAGGTGGATGTCGACCATCGCACCGTGCCGCTCGGCGAGATCGAAGACGATGTCGAGATGGCGGGCCGGGTCGCCATCCATCCCGGCCGGGTCGATGCCGCCCACGCCCTCGACCCCGTCGGCGAGCGCAGTCTCCATGAGCTCGGCCGTGCGCGGGGCGCTGAGGATGCCGTACTGCGGAAACGCGACGAGCTGCACGTCGATCCGGCCGCCGATGCGCCCGATCGCCTCGCGTACGGCCTCGACGCCGGTGAGTCCGAGCTCCGGCGCGACGTCGACGTGGCTTCGGGTCGAGGTCGTGCCGCCGGCGACCATCGCAGTGAGCAGATCGGTGATGCGCTCGACGTCAGGGATGCCGAGCTCCGACCGCAGCCGGCGCTCGGTGGCGATCCGGTCGGCGAGGGCGTCGCTCGCCGGATGCGGCACCCACGGCCCGCCAAACAGGGTCTTGTCGAGATGGCAGTGGGCGTCGACGAGGCCCGGCAGGATCAGCCGACCGGCGGCGTCGACCTCGACATCGGCCGCGTCGTCCGACGGTCCGATCGACCGGATCACGCCGTCCTGGACGAAGACATCGGTCGGCGCGTCGTGCCCCCAAGGGCGGCCGCCGCGCAGCAGCAGTGTGCTCACGGCGGTGCCTAGACGACGCCCTTTGCGGCGACGAAGTCGGTGATGGTCTTCGTCAGTGCCGGCTGGCACACGAGCAGGTCGGGGAGCAGCGGGTCGGGCCGGTTGTACTCCAGCGGCCTACCGTCGGCGCGGCTCGTGTGCAGGCCGGCGGCCCGCGCCACGGCGACCGGCGCGGCGGAGTCCCACTCGTACTGTCCGCCGGCATGCACGTAGGCGTCGGTGATGCCGCGTACGACGGAGATCACCTTCACGCCGGCCGAGCCCATCGGCACCAGCTCCGCGTCGATCTCGGCGGCCAGCTCTTCGACGAACGTGGGCGGCCGGGTCCGGCTGACAGCGATTCGTGGGCGCTGCGACGCGGGTGGGGGCACCGAAAACGGCGCGCCGGTGTGGAAGGTCTCGCCGAGTGCGGGCTGGGCGACGGCGCCGGCCACCAGGTCGCCGGCCTCCCACAGGGCTACGTGGACCGCCCAGTCGTCGCGCGGCGGCTCGGAAAACTCTCGAGTTCCGTCGAGGGGATCGACGATCCACACGCGGGACGCGCTCAGGCGGGCCGCGTCGTCCTTGCCCTCTTCGCTGAGTACGGCGTCGCCGGGCCGATGCTCGGCCAACAGCTCCATGAGCAGTTCGTGGCTGGTCTGGTCGCCGGCGTCCTTGAGCTCCTTGCCCTCGAGGCCTTGGTTGCGAACGTGGAGTAGTCGCATGCCGGCCTCGGTCGCGAGCCAGCCGGCGAGGGCGTGGTCGTCGAGTGTGGTCGTCTCCGTCACCGGGCCATCATGGCGCATCACTGTCCCGAGGCTCGCGGTGGCACCACGAGTGACCTATCGCCGCGGGACGAGTGACCTGTCGTGGTCAGGCGAGGGAGCGGTAGATGTCCACGAGGCGTCGCAGGTCGGCCTCTGTGGAGTAGCGGTCCTCGTAGGATGCCCGCGCCACCGTACGCCGCGACCGCGCCAGCTCCGGATCGTCGACCAACGCCGACAGTCGCTGCGCCAGGGATCCCGCGTCCTTGACCCGAAACGCCCAGCCCGCGTCGTCGGCGACGACCGCCTCACAGATGTTGTCGAGATCGGAGACGACCACGGGCGTGCCGACCGCGAGGCTGCGCAGGACGACCAGCGGCAGCCCCTCGTACCACTCCGACGGCATGAGGACGGCTTCTGCGCCGGCCATCAGCTCCAGGACCTCCGACGGTCCGACCCAGCCGAGGTAGTCGACCGACGGATCGGTCGCGGCACGCTCCTCGACGGCCGGGCGCATCGGGCCGTCGCCCGCGATGACGAGCCGCATCCCGGAGGGCACCTGGGACCAGGCGTCAAGCATCGTCTGGACGCCCTTGATGTCGAGCAGCCGGCCGGCGAACACGACCCGGCGCTCGTCGGTACGGGCCTCTGGCGTGAATCCGGGGTCGGCCACCGAGTTGGGCTTGACCACGATCCGATCTGCCGGGTAGCCGTCCCGGATCAGCAGCCGGCGCGAAAACTCCGTCAGAGTCAGATAGCGCGCCACGCAACGGTGAAAGGTCCCCATCGACCGGTGGACGATCAGCCCGAGGGTCAACGCACCCGATCCGCCGACGCTGTTGTGATAGCACCGGTGTCGGACGCCGGGGAGCTTCAGCCGCTTGCCGACGCAGTCTTCGCACACGTCGCCGTCGCGCCAACACGTGCCGGCCACGCACGAATAGCGATAGCTGTGCAGCGTCGTCACGGCCGGCACGCCGCGGCCATAGGCGGCTCGAAACACCGTCGGCGACATCAGCGGAAACGGCGTGTGGACGTGCACCACGTCGGGCTTGAAGTCGTCGATCCGGCGCTCGACCTCAGCGGCCGCGGTCCGGTTCCACACGGCCTTCGCTCCGGCGCGAACGGACGACAACCCCATCTCTTCGGCCGCGGGCATGGTGTATTGCGTCACCGCGTGGCCGGCCTCGAACAGCAGCTCGGCCTCGTGCTTCATGACCTCCAACGCCCCGCCCATTCCGGCGTGGTCGTTGTGCAATTGCAGGATTCGCATGATCAGGCCTCGCGCA
>Ga0190270_10000586_pt1 | contig 15991 bp, 17 predicted proteins | sample Popmic320T_FD_133748 | JGI IMG/M metagenome (GOLD analysis project Ga0190270, IMG submission 133748) | Populus adjacent soil microbial communities from riparian zone of Weber River, Utah, USA - 320 T | ecosystem: Environmental > Terrestrial > Soil > Riparian zone | place: USA: Utah | collected...
AGCGGATTCTGTCTCATAATTGCCCTTGGATTATCACGCTTTTGCGACAGGCTTGAGGCCCTTGCACGTGGCAAGATGACAAAATTCCGCTCCCAGCACGTTAGTCATCACGCCATTGATATAGTCGGGCACGGCGCTTTTGCGAGAGATTGAGTGACTTGGGAGCGACTTGCAGCCCAATCGAGCGAACAACAGAGATCTACGGGGACACTAATGCGAGATATCCAGAGTTGCGTCATTTTCGCCGTGCCGTTTACCATCCTTGCGACCATCCTCGTCGCACCGCCGCCCGGTCTGGCCGCCTCCTGCCCGCCGTCCAAGACCTGGACCACGGGGCCGGACGAAGAGGGGGGTTTCGTGCTTGCCGATAGCGATCTCGCCGCGGTCAGAACCGCAGGCCCCTTCGAGGTACCGTGGTCGTTTGCGCGGCTGCCGGACGGCTCTTTTCTCGTGACCGAACGTCCCGGCCGGCTCCAGCATGTCAGGATCAACGCCGACACCATCGCCGTCCAGAACACGCCGACCGTGCTTTACAAGGGTCATGGCGGCCTGCTCGACGTCGCGATCGATCCCGAGTTCGAAGACAACCGGTTCATCTATCTGTCTTATCTTCACGGTGACGAGACGGCCTCGATCATCGGCGTCTTGCGCGCGAAATTCGATGACGACAACGACACGCTCACCGGTGTCGAGACGATCTTCGAAGGCACCCCCGGTCCGCGCACCGACCAGATCGGTGGCCGCCTTGCACTGACCGGCGACGGCCATATGTTCATCTCGCTCGGCGACCGCTGGGACGGCACGCGGGCACAGGACCTCACCGACACGGCGGGAACCATTGTCCGCATCAGGACCGACGGCACCGTGCCCGACGACAATCCCTTTGCCAATAGGCCGGACGCCCGGCCCGAGATCTGGAGCTACGGCCACCGCAACCCGCAGGGCCTCGCCTTTGACCGCGCCACCGGACAGCTTTGGTCTGACGAGCACGGGCCGCAAGGCGGCGACGAGCTCAATCTCGTTTTGCGCGGGGGCAATTACGGCTGGCCCATGGCCACCTTCGGCGTGGACTATGAGGGCCATCCGATCGCGGTGAACAGCATGCAGCCCGACACCGAGCTCCCGGTGCATTATTGGGTGCCTCTGTCGATCGCCCCGTCTAGCCTCACCGTCGAGACCCGTCCGGCAACCACGGAAATCTGGATCGGCGCCTTGGCCGGAGAGATGCTGGTGCAACTGACGCTCGCCGACAATTGCGTGTTGCGCGAGCAGCGGCTGTTGCGGCACCAGCTTGGCCGCATCCGCGACGTGCGCGTCGATCCGAGCGGCGCGCTCTATGTCCTGACCGACGGCGGCGAAGGCATGCTTTACCGGGTCGAGTTGCACCGCGCCGACTTGCTGGAGGACGGCAGCGGTCCGTTGTGAGCATTGCCGCTTGAAGGGTTGCGGACAGAGTCCCCGCGCGTATGCTGAGTGGGAATTTGACCGCAAGAACCGGAGTGCGGGCGCCCAGGCGCAGGGCTAATCCTTGACGCCCACCGGAGAGTTCACGAGGACACGCCGATGCCCCGCCCCGCGCTTTCATCCGCACTGACGACCCTGCCTCTTTTCCGCAACGCAGCCGGCGACGACGCACTCTGGCAAGCTGTCCTTGCGCGCGACGCAGCTTCGGATGGGAGCTTCTTCTATTCGGTCGCCACCACCGGAATTTATTGCCGACCGTCCTGCCCCGCGAAGCGACCAAACCGCGCCCATGTCCGCTTCCACGCCACGGCTGAGGCTGCCGAACGCGCGGGCTTCCGCCCCTGCAAACGCTGCAAGCCGACCGAGCCCTCGCTCCTCCGGCAGCACACCGACAAGATCAGGGAAGCCTGCCGCCTGATCGAAACCACCGAACCGGAGCCGAGACTGGACGATCTTGCCCGATCTGCGGGCTTGAGCCCCTATCACTTCCATCGCATCTTCAAATCGGCGCTTGGCGTGACGCCTAAGGCCTACGCCATCGCGAAGCGCAAGCATCGCATGCGCGAGGAGCTTGGCCACAGCGCCACAGTGACCGAGGCGATCTTCGGCGCTGGCTTCAATTCGAACGGCCGTTTCTACGCGACCTCAGCGGAGACGCTAGGCATGACCCCCACCGCGTTTCGTTCGGGCGGCGCCAACGCCGAGATCAAATTCGCTATCGGCGCCTGCTCGCTGGGGCCCATCCTGGTCGCGGCGAGCGACAAGGGCGTATGCGCTATCCTGTTCGGCGACGATCCCGATGCGCTGCGCCGCGAACTGAAGCGGCAATTCCCTCGCGCCCGGCTGGTCGACAACGACGAGGTGTTCATGCGCCTCATCGCCAAGGTCGTCGCCTTCGTCGAGACGCCGCGGCGCGGCCTCGACTTGCCGCTCGATATCAGCGGCACCGCCTTTCAGCATCGCGTCTGGGAAGCGCTCCGCCGCATCCCGGCCGGCGCCACGGCGAGCTATGCGGAGATTGCGGAAGCGATCGGCGCGCCGGGTGCCGCGCGCGCGGTGGCCCGCGCCTGCGCCTCGAACCGTATCGCCGTCGCGATCCCCTGCCACCGCGTGGTGCGCAGCGACGGGTCCCTATCCGGCTATCGCGGCGGCGTTGCGCGCAAGCGCGTTCTGCTCGCCAAAGAGGCCAAGTCGTAAGTAGCGCCGGTGAATAACTGCCAAGTCGTCAGCGCGCAGGCTAGCGCGTGAGCTTCTTGGCAGCGAGATCGGCGAGGTAGGCTTGCCACCGCGTTTCCTGATGCGCGCCGAGATCGTAGAGATAGTCCCAGACGAACAGGCCGGTGTCGTGGCCGTCGTCGAACACGATGCGCGCCGCATAATTGCCCACCGGCTCGATGCGGACGATCCGTACATTCTTTTTGCCGGCCACGGTCACGCGCTGCGCCTCGCTATGACCCTGCACTTCGGCGCTCGGCGATAGCACCCGCAACAATTCGGCAGGCAACGCAAAACTTTGCCCGTCGTCGAAGCTTACAGTGAGCGCCCGCTTGTCCTTATCGAGCCTGAGCTCGGTGGGCCATGCTTCAGCCATCGCCATCCGCCTCAACCCAAGTCGATATCGCCCTCGACGACGTGCTCCAGCCCGGTACCCTCCGCCGTCAGCACCATCTTCATCTTCAGCCTGCCCTTGCCGCCAAGGTCCTCCTCGCGCACCACGCGCTCGATTTCCTGCTGCGAGGTGACCCCAACCTCCTTGAGGTATTTTCTGAGTGACTTGTTGAAGCGATGCTCGTCCATGCTTAGCCTCCTGAAGCGCGTCGCGCCGTGCTATTAACGGGCGAAGCACTATATAGAGACAATGCCATGGCGGTCATCTCGAACAAGGGCCGCGCCACACCGAAGCAGCGGACCGGCCGCAAGATGAAGGCGAAAAGGACCGTGAAACGCCGCAGCGCCGCAGCCGCCGCGCTAGCCACTGCGCTCTACCGCAAGCGCGTGGTAAAGAGCCCGAAGGCCTATACCCGCAAGGGCAAACCGCGCCCACGCGAAGAGGACGCCGAGGACGTATGATCGAGCAGCCGATGATCGACCGGTTCGGCCGGCATGTCACCTATCTGCGCGTCTCGGTGACCGACCGCTGCGATTTCCGCTGCGTCTATTGCATGGCGGAGAACCCCGTTTTTTTGCCACGCCAAGACCTGCTCACCCTCGAAGAGCTGGACCGGCTGGCATCGGCTTTCGTCGCGCGCGGCGTGAAGAAGCTGAGGCTCACCGGCGGCGAGCCGCTGGTGCGGCGGAACGTCATGTGGCTGATCGGGTCGCTCTCGCGCCATCTCGGCAGCGGTCTCGACGAGCTCACCCTCACCACCAATGGCAGCCAGCTTGCCCTTCACGCCGATGCGCTGGCAGCCTGCGGCGTCCAACGCATCAATGTCTCGCTCGACACGCTCGACCCGGACAAGTTCAGGACCATCACCCGCAGGGGAGATCTCGCCCAGGTGCTGCGCGGCATCGAGGCAGCGCACCGCGCCGGCCTCAAGCTCAAGGTCAACACCGTGGCGCTGCGCGACGTCAACGAGGACGAGCTCGAGGAGCTGATCCGCTGGGCTCACGGCAACGGCTTCGACCTGACCTTAATCGAGACCATGCCGATGGGCGAGATCGGCACCGACCGCACCGAACAATATCTGCCGCTCTCGCTGGTGCGGGCGCGGCTCGCGCGGCATTTCACCCTGGAGGACACTGCTTATCGCTCCGGAGGCCCGGCGCGCTATGTCAGCCTGCGCGAGACGGGCGGGCGGCTCGGCTTCATTACGCCGATGACCCACAATTTCTGCGAGTCCTGCAACCGGGTGCGGGTGACCTGCACGGGGACGCTCTATATGTGCCTTGGCCAGGAGGATGCGGCCGATTTGCGTGGACCGCTCAGGCAGAGCAGGGATAACGCCCTGCTCCATGCCGCCATCGATTCGGCGATCGCGCGAAAACCGAAGGGCCATGACTTCGTCATCGGCCGCGGCGAGCGGCTATCGATGCGGTCGATGTCCGTAACTGGCGGGTAGCGCCGGTAAAAAGCGATTCCCGGGCTTTCTTCCGTAGCCCTCCTATTCGCTTTTCTGCTACCACGCTTCGTTAAGTACACTGCTTACCACGTTCTTAACGCATCTTCGCGCACAGTCCGGGGTCAAAAAGGGGGACCCTAGCGGCGATCGTTATGTCGGCCTTGGCGGCGATCAAGAAGCATTCTTATTGGGCTGGGCTGGCAGCGCTGAGCGCACTGATCGCCACCGCCGCCTTCGTCGCGCCCAGCAAGATCAGCCAGTTCGAGCTCGAGCGCGAGGCGCTGGTTGCCGCCACCCGTATCAAGGCGCAGATGCTGAAGGAGCCGGACGCGCTGTTCTATGCTCTCACCAGCCCGTTCCTGACGCCGCAATTCGGCGACATCCTCGACAAGTCGGGCTACGGCCCCCGCCTGCTGCGTTACGAGCTCTACGATCGGTCCGGTGTCCTGACATTCACCAGCGGCCTCGCCGGCATGACGCTCGACGATGAGATCGCAACCCTGCTCGAGAGCCCAGCCGACCAGGCGCCCAAAGTCACGCTCTATCGGAGCACGGATACGTCAGCGCCCTCCAACTTTGCCGCCGTGACACTGCCGCTCGCCCTCAACGGCGAGCCGCGCGGGACCCTCGTCGTCTATCTCGACCAGAGCGACCAGTCGGCGGTGCTCTCCAGATATTTCAGCTTGATCGCGGCGATCACGCTGCTCCTGCTGAGCGCCGGCATCGCCGTGCCAGGCGCCTTCGCCTGGATGCGGGAGCGTCAGCGGCGCACGGCCGAAGAGCAGCTCCATTACCTCGAGGAGCACGACAGTCTCACCGGCCTTTCCAACCGCAAAGCCTTCGGCGAGGCTCTCGCCGATGCTATCATGCGCATGCATCGCGACCGCACGCACATCGCCGTGCTCTGCCTCGACATTGACAAGTTCAAGGCAGTCAACGAAGCCGCGGACCATAGCGGCGGCGATCTGGTGCTGCGCGACATCGCAGCGCGCATCAAGGCGACCCTGCGCGATGGCGATCTCATCGCTCGGCTTGGCGCCGACGAGTTCGCCATCGCCCTGGTCGACATCACCAATCTCGGCGACGTCATGGCCTTCATGAACCGGCTGGTTGAGGCCTTGCGCCGGCCGTTTCAGGTGGCAGGCAAAGAACTGCTGATCACCACCAGTGTCGGCATTGCGCTTGCGCCAGCCGACGGCGACACCGCGATGACGGTCCTCCGCCATGCCGGCATCGCGCTCGCGCGCGCCAAAGTCGACGGCGGCCAGCGCATGTGCTTCTTCGAGCAGAGCATGGACAAGGCGCTGCAACGCCGGCGCATGGTCGAGCACGAACTGCGCCTGGCGCTTGGACGCGAGGAGTTCGAGGTCGTCTACCAGCCCCAATACGATCTTGCGAGCGAGCGCCAATGCGGCTCCGAGGCGCTGGTCCGCTGGCAACACCCGGTCCACGGGAAGATCGCGCCGGGGCATTTCATCTCGGTCGCCGAGGACACAGGTCTGATCGTGCCGCTCGGCGAGTGGGTATTGCGGCGCGCATGTTCGGACGCGGCAAAATGGCAGGAGCCGCTGTTCGTATCGGTCAATCTTTCTCCGGCCCAGTTCCGCGACGGCGACGTCGCCGAGACGGTCGCGCAAGTCCTCAAGGACACCGGCTTCCCGCCGGAACGGCTCGAACTGGAGATCACCGAGAGCCTCCTTATCAACGACACCGAGGAAGTGCTCGGCAAGCTCAACCGCCTGCGTCAGCTCGGCGTGGCCATCGCCATGGACGATTTCGGCACCGGCTATTCGAGTTTGAGCTATCTCGCGCGCTTCCCCTTCTCCAAGATCAAGATCGACCGCCAGTTCATTCGCAACATGACGCGCGACCCGGCCATGCGGGCGATCGTCAAGACCATCATCGCGCTTGGCAAGTCGCTCGATGTGACCATCACCGCCGAGGGGGTGGAGACCGAGGAGCAGGCGGCGATGCTGCGCGAATTCGGCTGCCCGCAAGTGCAGGGCTTCCTCTACGGCTACCCCGGCGCCCCCGATGCCGACACCAAGCCTGTGGACGGCAAGGTCACCCCCATCTCGGCGGCGCGCTCCAGTGCCGCCTGAAATCCCCCCGCTCGGTTAGCGCCGCTTGGCAGACGAGCCGGGCGTGAACAACCCACTGAGAGCGCCGCTGAACGGCGCCATCTTGGGTTTGCCTCTTGGCCGAACGCCGGACCGCGGGCCTCGCCACTTTGCTTCGCACCGCGGCCGGCTTCTTTGCCGCCTTTGGGGCCGGCTTGGCGATCGTCTTCTGCGGCTCTTGCAGCTTCGTCTTCTGCGGCTCCTGCGGCTCTGTCGGTCCAGCCGCTGCCGCGGGTTCCTCGCGCGGAGCCGCCTCTTCCTTAGGCTCGTCTGGTGGAGACGCCGTTTTCTCAGGCTGCTCCTGCGGAGGCGCCGTGTCCTCCTCTGCCCCCTTCGGTGCGGGCACATCGGGATTGGCATTAACGGCCGGCTCGGCCGCTTGATCGGGCGTTACGGCCGGGATCTCCTCCCCGCCTCCGGCTCAGCAGGCAGCGCCGATGTTTGCTCGCTGTCAGCTTCGATTTTATCGGCGAGCGGCGCGGCGAGGATAATCTGCACGTCGATGGCGGAGGCTTCCGGCGCGATCTCGCCGCCCGGTCCCGGCAAGGTGACCACAATCGGCAATAACAGCGCGAGGCCGATGGCATGAATGATGCCGGCGTATATCAGAAACACCGGCACGTTGGGTCGCCTGTTTCGCACGGGGGCGGACAGCGAAAGTTGCGTGGAATGCACTCGCTACGCCCGAATCGAAATAGCTGAGTCGCGCAGCTTTGCGCAAGGTCTTAACTCTCCATCACAATTCTGGGCGCCTGCCGCGTGCTGCCCTTGTTCTGCTCAAGCTCCGCCCAGGCTCTCGCCGCGATCTCGCGAAAGGCCTCGGCCGCGGGCGAGGTAGGATCGGTCGCCACCACAGGGCGTCCCTCGTCTGAGGTCTCGCGGATCGCAATCGTGAGCGGCACCTCGCCGAGGAAGGGGACGCCGAGCCGCTTGGCCTCCGCGCGCGCCCCGCCATGGCCGAAGATATTGGAGGGCTGGCCGCAATGCGGGCAGATGAAGGTGCTCATATTTTCGACCAGGCCGAGCACCGGCACGTTCACCTTGCGGAACATGTTCAGCCCCTTGCGCGCGTCGATCAACGCGAGGTCCTGCGGCGTCGAGACGATAACCGCGCCGGCGAGCGGGACCTGCTGCGCCATGGTGAGCTGGGCGTCGCCCGTCCCGGGCGGCATGTCGACCACCAGGATGTCGAGCTCGCCCCAGGCGACGTCCTTCAGCATCTGCGAGAGCGCCGACATCACCATCGGCCCGCGCCAGATCATCGGCGTCTCCTCGTCGACCAGGAAACCCATCGACATGACCTTGAGCCCGTAAGCCTGCATCGGCGCGAGCTTGTTGCCGCCGACCTGCTGCGGCTGGCCTTTGAGGCCGAGCAGCCGCGGCATCGATGGACCGTAGATATCGGCATCGAGAACACCGACCTTCAAACCCATCTCCTTCAATGCGAGCGCGAGATTGACCGCGGTCGTCGATTTGCCGACGCCGCCTTTGCCCGAAGCGACGGCGACGATATTGGCGACGCCCGGCACGCCGCCGGGGCGGTGGCGGGCGTCGCGTGCGGCGCCGGGCCGCGTGAAGGGCGAGCCCTGCTGCGGCGGGGCCTGGCCGCTGCCATTGCCGCCGCCTTGGCCGGCGCCAGGCGCGCGGTCGGCGGTCAAGGTCACGGCCACGGCTTCAACGCCGGGGAGTTCACGCACCGCATTCTCCGCCGCCTGGCGCAAGGCTTCAAGCTCGCTTGCGCGGGCCGGGTCGACATGAATGGCGAAATAGACCTTGCCGCTATGGATCACGACCTCGGAGACGAGGCCTTGCGCGACGATGTCGGCGGCGGCGGCGGGCGCTTTGACCCGCTTCAGCGCATCAAGCACGCGCTCTTTGGTGATCGGCTCGGTCATGCGCCGTTATGTATGCCTGCTTTCAGCCGACACCAACCGTATTCGTCATGTCTCGAATTCTGGAAACAGGCGCGGCAACCCTTCGATCCGTTCCCAGGCCTCGCCATCATTCACCTCCTCGACGCGAAGATCGCCGAAATAGGCATAGAGTATGGCCTCGCGCTCTTGGGCGAGCGGTGACGAGCAATAATCCTCTTCCTCCCGCACCGCCAAGCCGTCCCGGCGCATCCGCGCATTGCGCAGCGAATGCGTGAGCGTGCGCCCGAACGGCTTGACCGCGATGAACTCGTCCTGCGCAAGTCGCGCCGAGAGCTCTTCCATCAGGCCGTGCTTGGGTACGGCGCAAACCAGGTAAAAGGCCATGCCCTACTCGTTCGCGGAGTCAATGCGCCGACGCAAGCGCGCGTTTTGTCCAAACCCGAAATTGCCTCTCTACCAGGCACTCTCGCTTTGCAGCACTTCTGGCGGTGGATCGACCTGATGCAGCCCACTCCACACCAGCCAGCCGGCTGCGCCGAAACACAGCACGGCGCCGAGCAACGAGCCGAGCCCTAGCCCCAGCATCCACTTGCCTCTGCCGCCGAGCGCTGCCGCACGCGCCTCCTCGGAATTGACGCTGATGAGGAAGCGCTGCCCTTTGCTGTCGGCTTCAGGCGCGACGATGCAGCGGTCCTTGCCGACGACGCCGAGCACATAGACCTCTACGTCGAGCGGCAAATGCGTCTCTGTGTAGCGGCGTCCGAGCGTCAAGTCCTGGTCGGTGGCGCCGGCTCCCTTCGACGCGCTGTCGCGCTCGACCTCGTATCTGTCGACCGCTTCGATCCCTTCGATGACCGCCCCCTCGGGCAGGACCGTGGCCCTCCCGCTGTCATCCTCGATTTCGAAGGACGCAGACATCGTGTTGGCGTGCTCGCATGCGGTCCTTCGCACCCGGTAGCTCGCCTTCCGGCTCGCGTCGTATTCGAGCCGCTCGTAATCACGCTCGACGGTCGCGGCGAAATGGGCGCAGGGGCTTTTCGACAGATCGCCGGTGATCGGCGCGGCGCAGCGCAGCCGGCCCTTGACCTCAACCAGGCTCCCGGGCGGCAGCTTGGCAATATCTGCAGCCGGCGTCGTCTTGGTCGCGCGCATCAAGGCCATGTCGTTGCGCGACATGCGCCAGCTCCACAGCAGAAACGCCGCGCTGGGCGCGAGCACGACACACAGCAGCACGAGCCAGGGCAGCATTGATCACCTCCCTACCGCCGGCATCGGCAGGCGCCGCTGCGCGATATGGCACGATTGTTCCTTATACAGCGTGAATTCGCCAGCAAGCCAGACATGCGCTCTTCTTGCCGCGGCGCGCATTCGCGTCCGGCTTATGAGAATTTCTTCCCTCGAGACGGGCCGTTGGCCCTCCTCAGAATGAGGGGGGTGGCGCGCCGAACGGCCCAAATCCTAATAGCTCGGCGTCAAGATGAGGCTCTTTTCGGAAGCCGCCGCCCGGTCGCAACAGCGACACAATTTAGGCCTCACATGCGCTTGGGGCAGACACCGCCAGTGGGCACCGGCGGTGCGGGGGACCTAGAGGGTCCTAGTCGCGTTCGAGTAACCAGATGCTCCGCTTGCTGCGCCGGCTCGGCACTGCGCCAGAGCCCTGTATCGCTTTTGCTCCCATCCCCGTTCTTCGCGGCGCGATCGGCTTCCACCCTCGCTCAAGTTTCGGCGTCGGCTTAACTCAGTTTACCGAAAGCTTAACGCGACGGCCGAAGTCGACGTCGTGCGCCAAAGGCACGGGCCTCAAGTCTTCCTTAACCCTGTTCTTGCTATTCATGGCGAGGCGAACGCGCGCGCCTTAGCGTCCGTTTGCCAGCAATTCCGAAAATGCGAGGGGGAACATGCGCGTTTTGGTCGGTACGGAAAATTCGGGGGATTTGCGACAGAGCGAACTGCGCCGGCATCTCAAGATGATGTCGCGCTGCGTCGAGACCGCTACCGCCGGCTCAGCCCTAACCATGATCCTGCGTTCCGCCGAATCCGATCCGGCCAAGGCGCTGATCGGCATGAAGGGCGCGCTGCAGCGCGCGGGCGCATGGGCCAAGGTGATCCTTGCCAGGATCGAGCCCGAAGACGATCTCAGGCAGCTCTTCGCGGGCCTTTCCGAGCTTGCCCCGCAACGGCCATCGCATGAACTGATCCGCTGGGCACGCAACCCGCGCCTGTTGGAGGCGCATGAGCAAGTGATCTATGGCGATGCTCTGTGCTGGTTCGGCGACGCCATGCGCCGCGATGCAGACAAGCGCAACGCGCTGGCTCTATTCGAGGAGGAAGCTCCCGAGTCGGCCAGGCTCGGCCGGCTCGCTTTCACGGCGCTCTGGGCGCAGTCCTCGCTCGTACCGGGGCGGCATCTGATGGGTCCCGCGAGCGCGCGTCCGTCCGGCGCCTACGAACAGGCGTCAGGTCCCGAGCTCGACCTCCCGGCGCTTCGCCCGAGCCCGCAAGGCTGGCCTCTGCTCCGTCACTAGACTCCGTGCTAGAACCCCATCCAGCGCTGGAGATGCGCGCCGGCGGATGAGGAATTGCGATGGACGAGGGTGACCAGCTAGCCCCGCTCTGCTTCGTGCTGATGCCGTTCGGCAAGAAGATGGACGCCGGCGGGCGCGTCACCAATTTCGATTCCGTCTATACCAAGATCATCGCGCCTGCCGTCGAACGCGCAGGCCTCGAGCCGATCCGCGCCGACGAGGAGAAGATCGGCGGCACGATCCACAAGCCGATGTTTGAGCGGCTGATGCTCTGCCACTACGCCGTGGCAGACATCACCGGCGCCAACCCCAATGTGTTCTACGAACTCGGCATCCGCCACGCGATGCGGCCGCGCTCGACGGTGATCGTGTTCGGCGAAGGCACGGTGCTGCCGTTCGACATCGCTCTGGTGCGCGGGCTCGCCTACAAGACCGACGGCGCGGGTGAGCCGGTCGACGCCGAGCTGACCCTCGACCAGATCACCAAGCAGCTGATCGCCGCGCGCGGCAACCCGCATGACGACAGCCCGATCTTCCAGCTGGTCGAAGGGGTGCCACGCTGGGAGGTCGAGCATGCCAAGACCGACATCTTCCGCCAGGCCGTCGACTATTCCAAACGCTACAAGGACCGCTTGCGCGCGGCGGTGCGCGACGGACCGGAAGCAGTGGAGAAGATCGCCGGCGAGTCCGCCCTCGCCAATCTGCTTGAAGTGGAGTCCGGCGTCGTCGTCGATCTGTTCTTGTCGTTGCGCGACGTGAAGGCGCATGCGGCCATGATCGACCTCTATCACCGCATGCCGCTTCCGCTGCAACGCGCCAAGATGATGCGCGAGCAGCTCGGCTTCGCGTTGAACCGCGAAGGCCGCTTCGCCGAGGCCGAGAAGATCTTGCGCGAGGTCATCGCCGAGTTCGGCCCGTCGAGCGAGACCAATGGGCTGCTCGGCCGCATGTACAAGGACCGCTGGGACTTGGCCAAGCGGGAGGGGCTGCCCGAGGCGCGCGCATTGCTGAAGAACGCGATCGACACCTATCTGGCGGGCTTCGAGGCGGATTGGCGCGACGCCTATCCCGGCATCAATGCCGTTACATTGATGGAAATGATGCCCAAGCCGGACCCGCGCCAGGCCGAGATTCTCCCCGTGGTGCGCTATTCCGTTTCCCGCAAGGCGTCCAAGACGCCGGACTATTGGGACCACGCCACCTTGCTCGAACTCGCCGTGCTTGCCCGCGACGGGGACGATGCCGATGAGCGACTCGGCGATGCGCTCGCCGTGGCGCGCGCTTCATGGGAACTGGAAACCACGGCGCGCAACCTGTCGCTGATCCGCGAGATGCGGGAGGGCCGGAGCGAGGAAACGGCCTGGATCAAACCGATCGAGGACATGCTCAACGAGCGTGCAAGCCGCCTCGCCGGCGGGAAGACTTAGGTCTTTACTGGTGTTCCAAGGCTTCCGGCCAACATTACATTTTCGTAGAAGTCTTGATCGGACATAGCCAAGCTTTTGCTCTCCGGCTAGTCTCCCTGCGCCGTTCGGCAGCGATCGTAAGCTTGGCAGGCGGGCCGAGATTTGCGATCGAGCAAGAAGAGCGTGTTCAATTTGGGAGGTGAATGTGAACCGTCGAGATTTCCTGATGTCATCCGCCTGTGCCTGCTTGGCCACCGCCACCGCGAAAGTTGCCACCGTCTTTGCTCAGGACGCCACACCCGCTCCGGCAAGGCTCACCCGCTGCGGAACCCCGCTTCCCACCCCCTCCGAAAAAATCCAGGCGCGGCGCGTGGTGAGCGCGCTCCGGGCGAACCGCGTCAATTTCCGCGGCAAGACGGTGATCCCAGTCCATTTCCATATCCTCCATGAGGGCCAGCAGGGCTATTTGCCGGACCGCCAGATCAAGGCCCAGATGGTGCTGCTCAACAAGGAATACGCGCCCGCTTCGCTCGAATTCAAGCTGGCCGACGTAAACCTGCACGAGAACAGCGCCTGGTTCCGCCATCAGCCCGGCACCAATGAAGAGATCGAGATGAAGAATGCGCTCGGCAAGGACACGGCGAAGTCCCTGAACCTCTATACGGCCGAGCCCGAGGGCGGACTGCTCGGCTACGCAACCTTCCCTTGGTGGTACCAGGAGATGCCGCAGCTCGACGGCGTCGTGATCCACCATGCCAGCCTACCCAAGGCCGCCCGTCCCTGGGTCCAGCAGCCTTGGCCGTTCAACCTCGGCATGACGGCCGTGCACGAGGTCGGCCATTGGGCCGGGCTCTACCACACCTTCCAAGGCGGCTGCGACGCGCCCGGCGACGACATCGAAGACACCGCCTACGAAGCGACTTCGGCCTCGGGCTGCCCGCTCAACCAGCGTTCGAGCTGCCCCGGCGAGACGCGCTTCAACCCGGTCGAAAACTACATGGATTATTCCGACGATGCCTGCATGAAGCATTTCACGCCGATGCAGTATCAGCGGATCAAGGACATGGTCGGCTATTACCGCTATCAACTGAACCCGCTGACGCAGCGCTCGTCGCTGCTCGCGCAAATTCGCGAAAGCATCGAGTGAGACCCACCCTGTTTCTGCTTGCCGGGCTGGCGCTGAGTTTCAGCGTCGGCCCGGCCTATGCCCTTAAGAATATCGCAGCCTGCGATATCGTGGCCTTCGCCGCCAAGGACTCACCGATTGCGGTCACGGACGCGCAATGGCTTGATTACCGCGCGGCAATCGAAGCTGCGCTCGCAAAGGGGAGTGGCGACCCGCGATCGGCATCCGCCGACGTGGTCGCGGCGCAGACGAGCTTCCTTGCGTCGATCAAAGGCTCGGCCGCCTATCAGGACTATCTTGCGGGCGACTCTTGCCTCTTGATGTCGAAGCTCGACGCAAGCGTGGTCGATGCTTTGCTCGAGGAAGCAGCGAAGTCCTTGCCCGAGCGAGCGACCAAGGCGCTGCGCGACATCGTCCAGGCATCGCGCACGCAGATCGACAGGATCGAGCGGACCGCGCGCTTCCGGTCGAACCGTGACAAGACCCTGTTCGCGGCGCAATATTATTGCTTCGTCGCCGCGACCATCGCCGCCTTTCTGCCGCCGGACCGCCGCGCCGAGATCGCGCTCGAAGATTTCGGCGAGACCGCTTCCTGCAAGGAGGCCGGCAGGACGGCGTAGCGGCCGAGAGCGGCTGCTCGGGAGTTTGACATGGCCATTCCCTCCCACATGCCGGCCATGTTGCTGGGGCGCGTGGGCGAGCCGCTCAAGGCCTCCGAGATTGCGGTGCCGCAGCCGGGTCCGGGGCAGATTCTCATCAAGGTCGCTGCTTGCGGGGTGTGCCGCACCGACCTCCACATCTTCGACGGCGAGCTCACTCAGCCCAAGCTTCCGCTGGTGCTCGGCCATGAGATCGTCGGCCACAGGGGGCGGCCGCCTTCCGCGGCCTCCTCAGGGTGAGGACTGAGACCAGCGCTAGCGGTCCTTGCCGACCTCGATGTCGATGCCTTTGTCCTTGGTGATCTCGCCCTGGAAACCCGGAACGTCGATCTTCAAGACCTGCCGGTTCTGCCGCTCGTAGAGCATGTAGCCGAGTACCGCGAGCCCCACCACCGCCACGCCCAATAAAAAGGCCAGCATCGGATTTAAGTTGCGCATCGAACCTCCCTAGACGGTTGTAAGTGTTGGACGAACGCCGCGCGCGCCGCCGCTGTTCCGCGACTCTAGCCTGCAACTTGAGGTTCAGCTTGACGCAGGTCAAGGTGGGGGACCAGGATGGTCCCAAAAGAACCTCAAGCGGCTCAAGTTCTAGGGAGAACCCCTATGCTCCATCAAGTGATCGAGACCTTGAATGCGCGGGTAGCCTTGCGGCCCCGCTACGACAATTTCATCGGCGGCAAATGGGTACCCCCAGTCGCCGGCGACTATTTCGACAATATCAGCCCGATCACCGGCAAGCCGATTTGCCAGATCGCCCGGTCGCAAGCCGCCGATATCGAGTTGGCGTTGGACGCCGCGCATAAGGCCAAGGATGCCTGGGGCAATACGGCGCCCGCGAAGCGGGCCGCGATCCTGAACGAAATCGCCGACCGCATGCAGGAGAACCTCAAAGTGCTCGCCGCGGTCGAGACCATCGACAACGGCAAGCCGATCCGCGAGACCACCTTCGCCGACATCCCGCTCGCCATCGACCATTTCCGCTATTTCGCGGCCTGCGTGCGCGCGCAGGAAGGCGCCCTGTCGGATATCGATCACGACACGGTCGCCTATCACTATCATGAGCCGCTCGGCGTGGTCGGCCAGATCATCCCGTGGAACTTCCCGATCCTGATGGCCTGCTGGAAGCTCGCGCCCGCGCTCGCCGCCGGCAATTGCGTGGTGCTGAAGCCGGCCGAGCAGACGCCGATGTCGATCATGGTGCTGATGGATATCGTCGGCGATCTGCTGCCGCCCGGCGTGCTCAACGTGGTCAACGGCTTCGGCGTCGAAGCCGGCAAGCCGCTCGCCCAGAACAAGCGCATCGCCAAGATCGCCTTCACCGGCGAGACCACCACCGGGCGCTTGATCATGCAATATGCATCCGAAAACCTGATCCCGGTGACGCTCGAGCTCGGCGGCAAGTCGCCCAACATCTTCTTCGCCGACGTGATGGCCACCGACGACGCCTTCTTCGACAAGGCGCTCGAAGGCTTCGCCATGTTCGCGCTCAATCAAGGCGAGGTGTGCACCTGCCCGAGCCGCGCGCTGGTGCAGAAGTCGATCTACGACAAATTCATCGAGAAGGCGGTCGCCCGCGTGAACAGGATCAAGCAGGGCAATCCGCTCGAGCCCGCGACCATGATCGGCGCGCAGGCCTCCAACGACCAGCTGGAGAAGATTCTCTCTTATGTCGATATCGGCAAGAAAGAAGGCGCTAAGCTGCTGACCGGCGGCGAGCGGGCATCGCTCAACGGCGAGCTGTCGGAAGGCTATTAC
>Ga0190270_10000587_pt1 | contig 15974 bp, 13 predicted proteins | sample Popmic320T_FD_133748 | JGI IMG/M metagenome (GOLD analysis project Ga0190270, IMG submission 133748) | Populus adjacent soil microbial communities from riparian zone of Weber River, Utah, USA - 320 T | ecosystem: Environmental > Terrestrial > Soil > Riparian zone | place: USA: Utah | collected...
CTCCACGAACTCGTCGGGGCCGACGATGTTCCCGGCGCGCTTCGACATCTTCACGTTCCCGAGCGTCACCCAGCCGTTGGAGAAGAACTGCGCGAACGGCTCGCGGAAGCCGAGCATCCCCAGATCGTTCAGAACCTTCACCCAGAAGCGGGCGTAGATCATGTGCATCGTGGCGTGGTCGACGCCGCCGATGTAGAGGTCGACCGGGTTCCAGTAGTCGACGGCGGCCCGGTCGAACGGCGCCGCGTCGTTGTGCGGATCGCAGTAGCGCAGGAAGTACCAGGCCGAGTCGACGAAGGTGTCCATCGTCTCCGTCTCGCGCTTCGCCTGGCCGCCGCACGCCGGGCACGGGACGTTCACCCAGTCCTCGGCCTGCGCCAGCGGCGGCACGCCCTTCGGCTTGTAGTCCTCGATCTCCGGCAGCACGACCGGGAGCTCGTCCTCGGGGACGGGGACGATCCCGCACGCGTCGCAGTACACGATCGGGATCGGGCAGCCCCAGTAGCGCTGCCGCGAGAAGCCCCAGTCGCGAAGCCGGTAATTGATGGTGAAGCTGCCGCGGCCTTCCGCCTCCAGCTTCTCGACGATTCCGCGGCCGCCCTCTGGCGCCGGCAGGCCGTCGAACTCCGCCGAGTTGACGAGCACCTCGCCCACGGCGTGCTCGACGTACGCGACGCTCTCGTCGACCTCGGCATCGCGCGGTCGGACGACCTGGCGGATCGGCAGACCGAACGCGGACGCGAAGTCGAAGTCGCGCTGGTCGTGCGCGGGCACCGCCATGATCGCTCCCGTGCCGTAGTCGGTCAGGACGTAGTCGGCGACGTAGACGGGCAGGCGCTCGCCGTTCACGGGATTCACGGCGTGAAGGCCGGTGAAGACCCCGGTCTTCTCGGTCGCCTGCGCGCGCTCCTCGGTCTTCTTCGCCCCGGCGCGCCGGACGTAGTCGCGTACCTCGTCGGCGTCGATCCGCGCGACGAGCTCGTGCTCGGGCGCGAGGACGAAGAAGGTCGCCCCGTACAGCGTGTCGGGACGCGTCGTGAACACCGGCACGTCCTCGTCCAGCTCCTCGATCCGAAACAGGATCTCGGCGCCCTCGGAGCGGCCGATCCAGTTGCGCTGGCGCGCCTTGATCGAGTCCGGCCAGTCGACGGTCTCGAGATCGTCGAGCAGCACCTGCGCGTAGTCGGTGATCCGGAAGAACCACTGCTCCATCAGCCGCGACTCGACCTCGGCTCCGCAGCGCTCGCAGCGTCCGTCGGGCAGCACCTGCTCGTTCGCGAGGACGGTCTGGTCGTTCGGGCACCACTTCACCGGCGCGCCTTTCCGATAGGCGAGCCCGCGCTCGAGGAACTTCAGGAACTGCCACTGCTGCCAGCGGTAGTAGGCGGGGTCGTGCGTGGTCAGCGAGCGCGACCAGTCGTACGCCCAGCCGACGCGTCGCATCGAGCGCGTGATGTGCTCGATGTTGCGCTCGGTGCTCTCACGGGGGTGGACGCCCTCCTTGATCGCGGCGTTCTCGGCCGGCAGCCCGAAGGAGTCGAATCCCTGCGGATGCAGCACGTGCATGCCGTTGCGCGCACGGAAGCGCGTTACGACGTCCCCGATCGTGTAGACGAGCATGTGCCCGACGTGGAGCGTTCCCGAGGGGTACGGCAGCATCTCGAGGACGTAGCTCTTCGGCGGGCGCGGCTCGTTCGAGACGTGGAACGTCTCCGCGTTCTCCCAGACGCGCTGCCACTTCTCTTCGATCGTCTTCGAGTCGTACTGATCCATCGCTGTCTCACTTCGTGCCGGGGAACAAAAAAGCCTCTCGCGAGAGAGGCTTGGAGGGATCGCCGCGGCTGCGCCGCGCTCGGTCCCTGGACTATGGAAGAAGCTGCTTCACGTGCCGAAAACGGTACCAGGCAAGATCCACGGATGCTCGGTCTCTTCCCGGAGTCGGCACGCGTCGAGCACGGCGAGCTCAGCCTCGGTCGGATCGCCACCGCCGAGCTTGCGGAGCGATTCGGCACGCCGCTCGTCGTCTACTGCGAGGAGACGCTTCGCGCGCAGGCTCGGGCTCTGCGGGGCGCCGTCGGCGAGAGCGGGCGCGTCTTCTACGGAACGAAGGCCTTCCCCAACGTCGCCGTGCTCCGGGTGCTGCGCGAAGAGGGCGTCGGCGCCGACGTCGCCTCTGCAGGCGAGCTCGCGTTCGCCCGCGCGGCCGGTCTCTCGGGCGCGGAGCTCGTCGTGCACGGCAACAACAAGGACGAGGCGTTCCTGCGGGAAGCGGCGCAGGAGCGGAGCCCCGTCGTCGTCGACGCGCCCGACGAGGTCGCACTCGCTGCGGCAGCGGGTGTAGAGCGTGTGCTCGTCCGCGTGACCCTCGGCGTCGACGCCGACACGCACGAGGCGATCGTCACCGGGCATCACGGCTCGAAGTTCGGGCTCCCGCCGGCCGAGGCGCGGATCGCGATCGCGGATGCCCTCGAACGCGGCCTCGAGGTGCTCGGCATCCACGTGCACGTCGGCTCGCAGCTCCCCGACTTCACGGCGCAGGCGGAGACGATCCGCAGACTCGCTGCATTCGCCGCCGAGTGCCGCGACGAACTCGGCTGGGAGGCGCGGGTCGCCGATCTCGGAGGCGGGTTCGGGATCCGACACGACTCCGACGACGGCGTGCCCGAGGCGGCGGAGCTCGCGCGCGCCGCCACCGCGACGGCGCGCGAGGAGTTCGACGGCCTCGGCCTGCCGGCGCCCGAGGTCTGGCTCGAGCCCGGCCGCAGCCTCGTCGGGCGGGCGGGAGTCACCCTCTACCGGGTCGGTGCCATCAAGCGCTTGCCCGAGCGAACCTGGGTCGCGATCGACGGCGGGATGTCCGACAACCCCCGCCCGCAGCTGTACGACGCGCGCTACACGGCGCTGAGCGCTTCCCGTGCCGAGGAGAAGCCGGACGAGCTCGTGAGCATCGCGGGGATGCACTGCGAGTCCGGAGACGTCCTGATCGACGACGTGCGGCTCCCGAAGCCACGCCGCGGCGACCTCCTCGCGGTCCCGGCGACGGGCGCGTACACGCTCGCGATGAGCTCCAACTACAACGGCGTCCCGCGACCGGCGGCCGTGCTCGTCCGTGACGGCGAGGCACGCGTCATCCGCGGGCGCGAGACCGTCGACGACCTGATCGCGTTCGAGCGATGAGCGAGACGCGCTGGGTCGCGCGCGTCCGCGCGCTGATCGCGGACGACGACGGGCGCGTGCTCGTCCTCGAGCAGGACGGACGCACCCTGCTTCCGTCCGTCGAGATCGAGGGGACGGACGACGAGCTGAACGAGCTCGGCCGGGCGGCGCTCGCGGCGCTAACCGGCTTCGGGACGGTCGTTGTGCGGTCCCTGGTCCGCTCCGTCGACGGAGAGCAGCAGGTCGCGGAGCTCGGGCTCGAGCTCGAGCCCGTCGCCACGCCGTCGTCGCCGGCGGCGGGAGCCGTCCGGCGAACGGGGGAGGAGCTCGCTGGCGCCGAACTCGCGGACGACGACCGCTCGCTCGTCGGCCTCCACTCCGCCGATCGGCCGCCGCCGGAGCGGCCGGACTGGATGCGGCGCGGATTCTTCGCGGAGGCATCGGCGTGGATCGACGACGCGCTGGCCTCGCAGGGACGCGAGCGAGTCGGCCCGGTGGAGCAGATCTCGAATTGGTGCATCTCGTCGATCCTGCGCGCGGGGACCGAGGCGGGCCGCGTGTACTTCAAGGCCACCGCCAACTCGCCGCTCTTCGTCGACGAGGGCACCGTGACGAGGGGCCTCGCGAAGCTCCTCCCCGGATCCGTTCCGGCACCGATCGCGATCGACGCCGAGCGCAGATGGATGCTGCTCGACGAGTTCGGCCCGCTCATCGGCTGGAAGGCGGATCTCGAGACGAGGCTCGACGTCCTCGCGACGTTCGCTCGGATCCAGCGCGAGGCGGCACCCAGCACCGACGAGCTCCTCGCACTCGGAGTCTTCGACCGCCGTCCGGCGTGGCTCGCCGCCGAGATCGAGAAGCTCGCCGGCTCGGCCGCGCTGCTCGGGCTCGAGGCAGCGGAGGCCGAGGACTTCGTCGGGCTCGTGCCGCGCTTCGTCGAGGCGTGCGAGCGCCTCGCGGCCGGTGCGGTGCCGGACTCGCTCGTCCACGGCGACCTGCATCTCGCGAACGTCGCCCACGACGGCGACGGCTACGTGTTCTTCGACTGGACGGACGCGTGCCTCACGCATCCCTTCTTCGACCTACTCGTCGTGCTGTTCGAGGACGACGCCGACCTGCGTCGCGCGCTCACGAACGCCTACCTCGGCGTCTGGGCGGATCATGCCTCGACGCGGGAGCTGCGCGAGCTCTGGCGGCTGGCCGAGCCGCTCGCGTCGCTGAATCAGGCCGTCAGCTACCGCTCGATCCTCGAGAACGTCGAGCGCGGGACGGCGAGCGAGCTCGAGCCGATGACCGCAGAGTGGCTTCGCCGCGCGCTCGCAGCCGCCCGCGCATGGAGCGACGACCCGGAGATGGGCCGCTAGCGGTGGAGATCCGCTACTGCGACGACCGCGGAGGCAACGGGTTCGGCTGGATCGTCGACGAGTCGATGACGCGCACCTCGCATGCGCTCGCCGCCGACGGGAAGGTGTGGCTCGTCGACGCGCTCGACTGGCCCGCCGCCGTGGAGCGAGCGCTCGGCCTCGGCGAGCCCGCGGGGGTCATCCAGTTGCTCGACCGCCACGATCGCGACTGCGCGGCGCTCACGGCGAGGCTCTCCGTCCCGCACCACGTGACGCCCGACGAGGTTCCGGGGAGCCCGTTCACGTTCATCCCCGTTCTGCGACGGAAGCGCTGGCGCGAGTCGGCGATCTGGTGGCCGGAGACGCGGACGCTCGTCGTCGCCGAGGCGCTGGGATCGAATGCGTTCTTCGCGGCCGGCGACGATCCGCTCGGCGTGCACCTGCTCCTCCGGCTCACGCCGCCTCGTGTTCTCGGGACCTTCGAGCCCGAGCACGTCCTCGTCGGCCACGGCGAGGGCGCGCACGGCGAGAGGGCGAGCCGGGCAGTCCGCGACGCGCTGCGTACGAGCAGGCGCGGCCTTCCGGGCGTGATCGTGCGCCTACCGTTCGCCGGCCGCCGCTAGCAGGCCGGGCCGCACGAGCCGCGGCGGAGCGACGAGGCCCGCGTCCTGCACGGGCGGGTTGAGGGGCTCCGCGAGCGGCGACGCGCCGAACGACGCGCGCACGCGCTCCTCGGGCGCATCCTCGTACAGCGTCGTGCGCTGGCGCGGGACGCGGCCGGTGGATCGGATGAGCTCTTCCATGCGCTCGGGCGGCAACTCCTGCCCGAACTCAGCTCCGGCGGAGCGCGAGATCGACTCGTTCATGAGCGTCCCGCCGAGGTCGTTCACGCCTGCCGCAAGCGCCTGTCGCGTGCCCTCCGGCCCCAGCTTCACCCACGACGCCTGGACGTTCGTTATCTCGGGATGCAAGGCCAGCCGCGCGACCGCGTGCACGAGCACGGTCTCGCGGAAGGTCGGCCCGCGTCGCGCGCGGCCGTGGAGGTAGATCGGGGCCTCCATCGGGACGAACGGGAGCGGCACGAACTCGGTGAAGCCTCCCGAGCGTCGTTGCTGCTCGCGCGTCCGCAGGAGGTGACGCGCCCAGCTCCGCGGCGTGTCGGCGTGCCCGAACATGAGCGTCACGTTCGAGCGCAGCCCGACACGGTGCGCAGCGTCGTGCACGGCGAGCCACTGCGCGGTCGTCACCTTGTCGGGACAGATGACGCGCCGCACCTCGTCGTCGAGCACCTCCGCCGCGGTGCCCGGCAGCGAGCCCAGCCCCAGGTCGGCGAGATGGGCGAGGTACTCGGCAAGCGTCAGGCCGAGCGTCGCCGCTCCCTGCCACACCTCGAGCGCCGAGAAGGCGTGCACGTGGATCCCGGGAACGGCGGCGCGAATGGCGCGGACGACGCTCGCGTAGTAGTCGCCGGTGAAAGCCGGGTGGATCCCTCCCTGGAGGCAGACCTCGGTGGCGCCGCGCTGCCACGCCTCCTCGGTACGCCTGACGATCTCGTCCAGCGGGACGAGGTACGGCGCGCCGCGCAGATTCGCCGCGAGCTTCCCTTTCGAGAACGCGCAGAAGCCGCAGCGGAAGTAGCAGACGTTCGTGTACTGGATGTTCCGCGTGACGACGTAGGTCACCTCGTCGCCGCACACCTCGCGCCGCAGCGCGTCGGCCGCGGCGCAGACGCGTGCCGCCTCGTCCCCGCGCGTCTCCAGGAGGCGCGTGATCTCCTCCTCGCCGAGCTCTGCGCCGTTCAGGTCGAGCGGCACCGCGTCGCGGCGGACGACGAACGGAACGTCGACCGGGTCGCCCGGAGCCCACGCGTCGTCGCGCGCCAGCCCGCTCGCGTCCGAAGCACGAAGGACGTGGGGCACGACCGCCGGGTCGAGCCAGCGGTCGCGCTCGGCGACGTACTCCGGGTACACGGGCAGACGCGGCGCGAGCTCGAGCCCACGCGAGCGGGTCGCCTCGTCCAGGAGCTCGAGCTCCGGCCACGGCGCCTCCGGGTTGACGTGGTCGATCGTCACCGGCGAGACGCCGCCCCAGTCGTCGATGCCGGCATCGAGGAGGCGCGGGAAGTCGTCGAACGCGAGATTCGGCGGCGCCTGCACGTGCCACGCCGGCCCCAGGAGGATCCTCGCGACCGCGATCGTCCACAGGTGGTCGTCCAGCGACGGCTCCGGATGCGACGCCATGCGCGTCCCCGGCTTCGCGCGGAAGTTCTGAACGATGACCTCCTGCACGTGCCCGTGCTCCTCGCCGAGCGCCTTCAGCGCAAGCAGCGCGTCGATCCGCTCCTCGCGGGTCTCGCCGATCCCGATGAGGATCCCGCTCGTGAACGGAATCGCGAGCTCGCCTGCGAGCCGGATCGTCTCCAGGCGCCTTGCCGGGGCCTTGTCGGGTGACGCCCAGTGCGGCCCGCCCTTCGCGGAGAGCCGCTTGGCGGTCGTCTCCAGCATGATCCCCATCGACGCGGAGACCGGCCGGAGGGCCTCGAGCTCTCCGCGGGTCATGACACCGGGGTTCAGGTGCGGCAGCAGGCCCGTCTCCGCGAGGACGAGCCGCGCGCAGCGCTCGAGGTACTCGAGCGTCGTCGCGCACCCCAAGGAGTGCAGCTCCTCGCGCGCGACCTTGTAGCGCAGCTCGGGCTTGTCGCCGAGCGTGAAGAGGGCCTCGCGGCATCCCGCCGCCGCGCCCGCCCGCGCGATCGCGAGCACCTCGTCCTCGGTCATGAACGCGCGTTCGCCGCGACGCGGTGGGCGCGCGAACGTGCAGTAGCCGCAGACGTCGCGGCAGAGCGTCGTCAGTGGAATGAACACCTTCGGCGAGTACGTGACGAGCGGTCCCGGGCGGAGCCGCCGGGCCTCCGTGAGCAGCTCCTCGAGCGACGCGGAGCGGACGTCGGCGAGAGCGCTCGTCATCGCACGAGCATACGTCGATGGCAGGTGCCCACAGACGAAACAGGCCGCCGGGGCGAACCCCGGCGGCCTGTCCCTCCCCCAAGCGGGCCGGAGCTACGAGGCGACGTTCGCGCAGAGCGCGTACGCCCTGACGAGCCAGGCTCCGGCGAACGCGGTCGTCTCCTGCCCGACCGCGCGCCAGCTGGTCGAGTTGGGCGGATAGTTCGCGACGATCGCGAGCTGGTCGGGGTAGCTGAGGAAGCCGGCGGCGTAGCCGCCACCGCCGACGACCTTCTTGCCTGCCGGGCACGCCGCCGTGGCGGTCTTCTCGCCGTCGGAGTCGGCCGCCGTCGTGGCGTGCACGATCTCGAGACCGGCGACGCCGCTCTGGCCGGCCGGGCCCTGCGGGCCGCCTGGACCCTGCGGGCCAGCGGGGCCGACGGGACCCTGCCCACCGACAGGAAGCGCGCCGGGCTTGAAGTCCTTCGGGAGCAGCGAGCCGTTCTTCACGTCCTTGCTGCCCAGGGACTCGTTCAGGATGTCGATCCCGGCGATGCTGTTGTTCTTGACGTTCGCGCCGGTGATGAGCGCCCCGGCCACCGCAGTGCCGGACAGCGCGAACAGGAGTGCGAGCGACGCGATGACCGTCGCGGGGGTGATGGCGCGGATCTTCATGGTGACCTCCTTGATCGTGGGTTTACGAGATCCGTGCCCGTACGACCCGGGTGCATCCGGTTCCTTACGGCGGGTCGAGAACTTCTTCTCGAGCGGCGTAAGTTCTGCGGCTCTTCGGGGTTTCACGTGCACCAGGCAACGCACGAAAGGAGCCCGTCATGACCGTCGTCGAGACCGACATCCAGGAGACCGAGGACGAGCGCGTCGCCCGCTGGCGACTCGACCAACTCGTCCGGGCCGGCTACGAGGAGACCGCCGCGCTCGTGCTCGCGGACCTCGTCCACGTCGACTTGCACCTCGCAGTCGAGCTGCGCAGCAAGGGCTGCCCCTCCGACACCGCGCTGCGGATCCTGCTGTGAGCACCGGCATGGACGCGCGAGAGGTCGCCGAGACCGACGTCGACCAGGTCTGGCTGCGCGAGTGGGCGCAGGCGGGCGTCCTGGCGCTCGAGGGCTACCTCGAGAAACATGCCGCCTTCGCGGAGTTCCTGCGACGGCGATCCGACCTAGAATCCGGCGATGACGGTAGCGCCCGCTCCGTCTGACGCCGCACTGGTCGCACGCCTCCGGAGCCGTGATCGCACGGCCTGGGAGGACGTGTACGCGCTGTACTCGGAGCGGCTGTACAAGTTCGCGTACCACCTGACGGGGAATCCGCACGACTCGGCCGACCTCGTACAGGAGACGTTCGTGCGGGTGCTGCCGAAGCTCGACTCGCTCGACGCCGAGACACTCGACCTCGGCGCGTACCTGTTCGCGACCGAGCGCAACCTGTTCCTCAAGAGCGTCGAGCGCTCGAAGCGCCAGCAGCCGGTCGACGAGATCCCGGAGCCCGACGAGCCGAGGCCGATCGAGGACGACCCGCAGCGCTCGACGCTCCTCGCCGACCAGCAGGAGCGTGTGCGCCGCGCAAACGCGGCGCTCGCTCCGCGCCAGCGCCTCGTCCTCGCACTGCGCGAACTCGAGGACCGAAGCTACGCCGAGATCGGCGAGCTCGTCGGGCTCAAGGAGAACGCAGTTGCGCAGCTCATCTCACGCTCGCGGCAGCGGCTGCGCGAGGAGCTGCGGCTCGTCGAGGTCGACCGCTCGAAGCTGCCCGAGGAGTGCCAGGCACTGCTCCCGTCGCTCTCCGCCTATCTCGACGGCCAGCTGAAAGGGAAGGACGCAGAGCGCACGCTCGCCCACGTCGAGTCGTGCGACCTCTGCCAGAAGGCGCTCACGGAGATGCGCGAGGCGTCACGCCTGTACCGCGCGCTGATCCCCATCCCCTTCCCCGAGCTGTTCGGCCGCATCGACGACGCGCTCGCGTCGAGTGGCTTCTGGAACGGGCCGGCGAGCGGCGTCGGGGTGATCGCGCGTAGCAAGGGCGCCTGGATCGCGGCCGGCATCGTCGCAGGCTCCCTCGCGCTCGTCCTCGCGCTCGGGGCGCTGCTTCTGCGCGACGACGCCGAGCCCGCCGCCGCCCAGGCACAGATCCGGACGCAGACGCAGGCGGCGGATACGGAGGCTCCCCGACTCATCCTTCCGCAGGACACGCTCACGGTCGAGGCGGCAAGCACGGCGGGTGCGCGCGTGTCCTACGCCGCCCGCGCACAGGACGACGTCGACGGAGCGGTCGAGGTGACGTGCGAGCCCGCGAGCGGCGGCCTCTTCGCGATCGCCACGACGGAGGTGTCGTGCTCCGCGCAGGACGCGGCCGGCAACGAGGCGGAGGACACGTTCGCCGTGGAGGTCGTCGACTCGATCGCGCCGATCGTGAGCGTTCCGGCTTCCTTCGAGGTCGAGGCGACCGGGCCGGAGGGAGCGCCCGTCACGTACCGGGCTGGGGGTCGCGATCGGGCGGACAGGTCGCTCGCCGTTCGTTGCGCACCAGGCGCTGGCGACGTCCTTCCGCTCGGCGAGACGACGGTCGAGTGCACCGCACGAGATCGCGCGGGCAACCTTTCCCGCCGGAGCTTCACCGTCACCGTTCTCGACTCGACGCCGCCCACTCTCGCCCTGCCGGAGGCCGTGGCCGTCGAGGCCGGAGCTCCGGTGGCGTACACGGCTAGCGCACGCGACGCCGTGGACGGCGCGACGGCTGCCGACTGCTCCGTGCCGTCGGGAAGGATCCTCCCGCTCGGGACGACCACGGTCGTCTGCACGACCGAGGACGCCGCGGGCAACGTCTCGCAGAAGAGCTTCGTCGTGCGAGTCGGCGACACGACCGCGCCGACACTACGGCTCCCGGACGATCTGACCATCGAGGCGACGGGGCAGCGAACGCGTGTCACGTACAAGGCGTCGGCCCGCGAGCGCGGAGGCCGCACGCTCGCGACGCGGTGCCGACCGGTGACTGGATCGCGTTTCGAGCTCGGCAAGACCACAGTGCGGTGCTCAGCCGCCGACGCGCAGGGGAACGCCGTCCGTGGCACGTTCTCGGTGACCGTCGTCGACACGACCGCGCCGCGCCTTGTCGTTCCGTCCCCGCTGACGGCCGAGGCGACCGGTGCGACCGGCGCGAAGGTCGAATTCCAGGCCACGGCGAAAGATCTCGTCGCGAAGCAGCCCAGCGTGAGCTGCGCGCCCGCCTCCGGCTCGATATTCCCGATCGGCGCGACCACGGTCCGCTGCACCGCGCGCGACGCGCGCGGTAACCGCTCGGAGGAGTCGTTCCCGGTCTCGGTGGTCGACACCACGGCGCCGGTGCTCACGCTCCCGGCGAACCGCACGACGCAAGCGACGAGCACGAAGGGCGCGACCGTGACCTACGCGGCGTCGGCCGCGGATCTCGTCGACGGCGCCGTCGTGCCCGCGTGCTCGCCTTCGTCCGGCACGACCTTCCCCGTCGGCGCGACGACGGTCACCTGCACCGCCCGCGACGCGCGCGGGAACCAGAGCAGCGGGAGCTTCGCCGTGACGGTCACGCCGTTCCCGCAGCCCGACCTCGTCGTCGGCAGCGTGACGGGTACGAGCTTCACGGTCACGAACCGCGGCACGGCAGCGGCGGGCGTCTTCGTCGTGACGGTCCAGGGCGTCGGGACGTTCACCTTCGCCGGCCTCGCCGCAGGTGCGTCGGCCACGCGAAACGTCTCGTGTGCGTCGATCCAGCGGCTCGTCACGGTCGATCAGCAGAACCAGGTCGTGGAGTCGAACGAGGCGAACAACACGGCGCGCATCCCGCCCTGCTGATTACTGTCGAAAGCGCCCGAGCGCCTTCGTCTCATCGGAAAGACCCGAGGAGGAGAGATGCGATTCCTGTTTCTGATCCACGGTGACCGGGAGGCGGAGGCCGCGCTGTCCGCGGACGAGCGACGCGCGATCGTCGGTGAGCACATCGCGTACGCGTCGATGCTGCGCGAACGCGGCGCGCACGTGCTCGGCGAGGCGTTGAGCGACGACGCCGTCGTCGTGCGACCGGGCGAGAAGCCCTTCGTCGTCGACGGCCCGTTCGCCGAGACCAAGGAGGCGGTCGGCGGGTTTTACGTCGTCGAGTGCGAGAGTCGCGACGAGGCGCTCGAGCTGGCGACGCGTGTCCCGCAGAGCCCGGGCGCCGCGGTCGAGGTGCTCACGATCGTCGACATGTAGCGCAGTTCGTCGACGGCTAGTTCCGCTTGGACGTCCAGAGCCCACCGACAGGCACGAAGCGCCCCTTCTTCCAGCGCTGCAGCTGCCCCTGCTGGATCGGGAAGCTGTCGCCCTTGCCCGTCTTCACGACGACGCCGGGCAGCAGGAACGGGTTCTTCGGGCTCGCGATCGAGCGGGCGCGCGTCATCAGGGCGACGCGGGTGGGATTCGCGCCGAGCCGCCGCAGGAGCGACACCGTCTCGTACCCGACCGCCATGCCGTAGACGTGGTACACGTCGTTCGGGTTCGCCCCCTTCGCGTACTTGGCGAGCAGCACCCGGTACTGCTTCATCCCCGGGTCCTTGTTCCAGCGCGGATCCGTCGGGTCCTTGAGAACCGTCGTCGTGATCGTCCCCTCGACCAGCTTGTTCTTCCCGCCCTCGGAGGCGAGCACCATGATGTTCGAGGTGCCGGAGACGGCGTTGTTGATCACGAGCGGCTTCCACCCGAGCCGGTTCGCGAAGACGTACGACTGGATAGCGAACGTCGGCGTCGCGAAGATGCAGAACACGTTCGCACCCGACGCCTTCAGCTTCGCGACCTGGGAGCCGACGTCCGACGACGTCACCTGGTAGGCCTCTGCGGCTACCACCTTCGAGCCCGAGCGGCCGAGACCGGCCTTCAGGCTCGCGAGCAGGTCCTTCCCGTAGTCGTCGTTCTGGAAGAGCACCGCGACCTTCGCCTTCTTCTTCGTCCGCGCGATGTACTGGCCGTAGACGAGACCCTCGGCGGCGTAGCTCGGCTGGAAGCCGATCGTCCAGGGGTACTTCGCCGCGTCGCGTCCCCACGTCGTCGCGCCCGACGCCACAAAGAGCTGCGGCACTTTCACCTGGTTCAGGTAGTCGCGCACGGCGAGGTTCGACTCGGTCCCGAGCGTGTTGAAGACTACGAAGACGCGGTCCTGCTCGACGAGCCGGCGGACCGCCTGCACGGTCTGCGCGGGGTTGTAGGCGTCGTCGACGATCCGGTAGTCGATCTTGCGCTCGTTGACGCCTCCGCGCGCGTTCACGAACGCGAAGTACGCGTTGGCGCCGCGCGCGACCGAGGCGTACGAGGCGGCCGGGCCGGTCAGCGGCGACGTCCCGCCGATCACGATGGCCGTCGAGCTGATTCCCGGATCGGCCGCGGAGCCGGCGAAGGCGGTGGGTAGCGCGACTGCAAGTGCGGCGCCGACGGCGGCGACGACAACGGATCGGCGGTGGATCACTTCGACCGAGAGTAGCGACGATTCGTGATCACCTGCCCGATCCTGCGGAAGAGCCCGCCCACGCCGTTCGGCAGGACGAACATGAGCAGGATCAGGACGATCCCGTACACGATCGCCGGGCCGCCGGGCGCGCTCGTCCCCTTGAAGAGGAAGTCGCCGAGGATCGGGATCGAGACGGTGTCACCCTGGATGACCGAGTCCGGCAGCAGCGATCCGAGGTCCTGGCCCTGCGCCCAGAGCGGCAGGAACGCGACGAAGATCGCGCCGACCACGAGCCCCGAGAGGCCCCCGAGCCCACCGACGACGATGCCGACGAGCAGGAAGATCGAGAGCGCAACCGGGAACGTGTCGGGGTTCACGAAGGCGCTCGCGATCGCGAACAGGCCGCCCGCGACGCCCGCGTACGCCGCGCTGATGCCGAACGCGAGCGTCTTGTAGCGGGCGAGGCTCACGCCCGACGAAACCGCCGCGGTCTCCGAGTCGCGGACCGCGCGGAACGCACGTCCCGTCCGTCCGCGCAGAATGAGCCACGCGCCGGCGAACGCGCCGAGCGCGATCGACCAGGCCAGGTAGTACATCCAGTCGTTCTGCGTGAAGGTCAGCCCGAGGAGCTCGAAGGTCGCTGGCGCATTCGGGTCGGCCGGGGCGACGGCGTTCGAACCCGTGAGCTCGGGCAGCCCGAAGAGCTGGATCCCCTCGCCGCCCCCCGTGTACTCCTCGAAGCGCTTGACCGTCGACGGCATGGCGACCGCGACCGCGAACGTGGCGAGCGCGAGATAGAGACCGGAGAGGCGCAGCGCAGGCAACCCGAACGCGAGGCCGAAGAGCCCAGCGACGAGCCCGGCGATCGGGAGCGTCCAGATGTCCTGCATGCCGCTGGGGACCGGCCCCCCGAACTGCTCGTTGCCCGCCATGAGGATCGCGGTCGTGTACCCGCCGATCGCCATGAACGCGCCGTGGCCGAGCGAGATCTGGCCCGTGTAGCCCGTGAGGATGTTCAGGCCCAGGAGAGCGATGAGGTAGATCCCGACGTACGCGTAGTCGCGCGCCCTGAAGTCGCTGATGAACTGCGGAAGAACGAAGACGAACACAACGAAGGCTGCGAACACGGCGAAGCCGAAGATGCGCTGCTCACGGGGCGTCAAACGCGCTTCACCTCCGGCCGGCCGAGGATGCCCTGTGGCCGAATCAGGAGGACTGCGAGGATGATGAGCAGAGCCATCGGCAGGCGCAGCTCCTCCGTGAACCAGTCGAACATGCCGTACTGACTCAGGAAGCTCAGCATGTTCAGGAGGACGCCGATCAACAGCCCGCCGACGACGGCGCCGATCGGCGAGTCGATCCCCCCGAGAACCGCAGCTGCGAACGAGTAGATCAGCACGGCGGCCATCATGTTCGGGTCGAGCCCGACGGTGGGCGCGGTGAGCATCCCCGCGACGCCGCCCAGGAGCGCCGCGAGCCCCCACCCGAGCCCGAGCATCCACGACACGCGCACGCCGACGAGCCGGGCCTCCTCCGGGTTGACCGCAGCGGCGCGCAGCGCGAGCCCGACCTTCGTAAACCGGAAGAGGGCGCCGAGGAGGAGCACGATCCCGAGCGCGACTGTGATCGTTCCGATGTCGTGTGCCGCGACGACCACTCCGCCGACGTCGTACACCTCGGTCCCGAAGGGGCTTTGCAGCTGTTGCGGCTCGCCGCTCCACTGCCAGACGACGAATCCGTTGATGGCGACGAGCAGCCCGATCGTGACGATCACGATGCGCAGGACGCTCCCGCTCTCTACCGGGCGGATGATGGCCGTGTGGATCCCGATCCCGCCGAAGAACGAGATCACGAGCGTCGCGGCGAACGCCGGCCAGTAGCTCCACGAGTGGTGCACGATGAGCGCCCACGCGATGTACGCCGAGAGTGTCGCCATCTCGCCCTGCGCGAAGTTGATGACGCCGGTCGAGCGGTGGATGATCACGAGCGCCAGCGCGAGGAGTGCGTAGATCCCGCCCGACGCGAGGCCGGATACGACCTGCTGCATGAAGTCGGTGAACGCGGCGGCGATCATCAGTACCCGAGGTAGCTCCGCCTGATGGACTCGTCTCCCTCGAGTTCACCGCTGGATCCGGTGAGGGCGACGCGCCCGACTTCGAGGACGTACGCGCGTTGCGACGCCCGCAGCGCAATCCGCGCGTCCTGCTCGACGACGAGCACGGTGAGGCCCTCGTCCTCGTTCAGCTGCCGGACGATCCGGAAGAACTCGCGCACGATCATCGGCGCGAGACCGAGCGACGGCTCGTCGAGTAGCAGCAGACGCGGGCGGCTCATGAGCGCGCGCCCGAGCGCGAGCATCTGCTGCTCGCCGCCCGAGAGCGTCCCGGCGCGCTGGCCGCCGCGCTCGGTCATCCACGGGAAGTACTCGGCGATGCGCGTCAGGTCGGCCCTCACCGAGCGGTCGCGGCGTGTATACGCGCCGAGCTTGAGGTTCTCGGTGACGGTGAGATCGACGAACGTGCCTCGGCCCTCGGGCACGTGCGCGATCCCCGACTTCGCGGCCGTCTCTGGCCCGCCCTTGAGCGGCTTGCCGTCGAGCTCGATCGCCCCGCTCCGCGAGACCGTCCCGGAGATCGCACGCAGGGTCGTCGTCTTGCCCGCGCCGTTCGCGCCGAGTACGGCGACGACCTCGCCCTCGCGCACGACGAGGGACACGTCCGAAAGAGCCTGCACCGGTCCGTACCGGGCGGCAACGGAATCGAGCTCGAGCAGGGTTTTCATCCCTCGCCCTCCCCCTCGGTGTCTGACGCGGTGTCTGACACCTGGGGTGTCTCCTCGGGACGTGGCTCGTCGTCGTCGTCGTCGGCGCCGAGGTATGCCTCGATCACGGCCGGGTCGGCGCGCACCGCCGCCGGCGGGCCGTTCGCGATCTTCCGCCCGAAGCTGAGCACGTTGACGTCGTCCGAGATCGACATGACGAGGTTCATGTGGTGCTCGACGAGCAGCACGGTGAGCTCGAAGTCGTCGCGGATCTTCTTGATGAACGCGCCGAGTTCGGAGA
>Ga0190270_10000588_pt1 | contig 15973 bp, 15 predicted proteins | sample Popmic320T_FD_133748 | JGI IMG/M metagenome (GOLD analysis project Ga0190270, IMG submission 133748) | Populus adjacent soil microbial communities from riparian zone of Weber River, Utah, USA - 320 T | ecosystem: Environmental > Terrestrial > Soil > Riparian zone | place: USA: Utah | collected...
GTCGCAGCGGTCACCGTGCATCAGGGCTGCGGCCTGACCAACGCGATGACCGGGATCACCGAGGCGGCCAAGAGCCGCACCCCGCTCGTCGTCGTCGCGGCCGACGTCCTCGAGCCGCGGTCGAACTTCTACGTCGACCAGGACGCGCTCGCCGCGGCGGTCGGCGCGGTCCCGATGCGGGTCGCCGACGGCGAGACGGCCGCGGCGACGGCGGCCCGGGCATACGCGACCGCACTCGGCGACCGACGCACCGTCCTGCTCAACCTGCCGCTGCCGGTTCAGTCGGTCGAGGCGCCGGCCGACACGCTGACCACACCGACGCCAGCGCCGCCAAAGGACCGGGCGCCGGACCCGAACGCACTCGACGCCCTCGTCGGCGCGCTGCGTCGTGCCGAGCGCCCGGTGTTCGTCGCGGGCCGCGGCGCCCGAGGCAGTCGTGACGAGCTGCGCCGCCTCGGCGAGACGGTCGGCGCGCTGCTCGCGACCAGCGCCGTCGCCAAGGGCCTCTTCCATGACGACCGGTGGTCGCTCGACGTCTCCGGCGGCTTCGCCTCCCCGCTCGCGGCCGAGCTGATCCGGGACGCCGACCTGATCGTCGGGTGGGGCTGCGCCCTCAACATGTGGACGATGCGCCACGGCCGTCTGATCGGTCCGGACGCGACGGTCGCGCAGGTCGACCTCGACGCCGCCGCGATCGGCGCGCACGTCGACGCGACCATCGGTGTGGTCGGCGACGTCGCGGAGACGGCCCAGGCGGCGGCCGGAGCGCTGGCGGACACGACCGCGACGGGCTATCGCACCGACGACGTACGGGTTGCCCTGACCGATCGGCTTCGGTGGCGCGACGTCCCGTACTCCGACACCGGCACCGACGACCGCATCGACCCGCGCACACTGACGATCGGGCTCGACGACCTGCTGCCGGCCGAACGCATCGTGTCGGTCGACTCGGGCAACTTCATGGGCTATCCGAGCATGTTCCTGTCGGTGCCGGACGAGCACGGTTTCTGCTTCACCCAGGCGTTTCAGTCGATCGGACTCGGCCTCGCGACCGCGATCGGGGCGGCGCTGGCGCAACCGGATCGGCTGCCGGTGGCGGCACTCGGCGACGGCGGAGCGCTGATGGCGGCGGCGGAACTCGACACCGTCGTACGGCTCGGCCTGCCGATGGTCGTCGTGGTCTACGACGACGCGGCGTACGGGGCAGAGGTGCACCACTTCGGGCCCGGCGGCCACCCGCTCGACACGGTGCGCTTCCCCGACACCGACATCGCAGCGATCGGCCGCGGCTACGGGTTCGACGCCGTGACCGTACGCCGGCCGGCCGACCTCGACGCGGTACGCGGCTGGCTCGACGGCGACCGCCACGCGCCGCTGCTCATCGACGCCAAGGTCACCAGCGACACCGGATCGTGGTGGTTGGAAGAGGCGTTCCGGGGGCACTGACCCCTCGGTCCCTCGCGCCGAGGTTGCGCGGGCACCGACGAAAGCGCCGAACGACACACCGAGGGCGCCGTCGTACGCGGGCTCAGCTCACCTCGGCGATGAGCTCCACCTCGACGGGCGCGTCGAGCGGCAGCACAGCGACTCCGACGGCGCTGCGGGCATGCCGGCCGGCATCGCCGAAGGCCTCGCCGAGCAGTTCGCTGGCGCCGTTGGCCACAGCAGGCTGCCCGGTGAAGTCCGGCGCACTCGCGATGAAGACCACGGCCTTGACGATCCGGACCACCCGCGACAGCTCGCCGAGCTCGGCCCGGAGCGCCCCGATGGCGTTGAGCGCGCACTGCCGAGCACATTCGGTCGCATGCTCCGGCGTCACGTCGGCGCCGACCTTGCCGGCATGGATCAGTGAACCGTCGCGTAGGGGCACCTGGCCGGCCGTATAGACATAGGCGCCGGTCCGTGCCGCCGGGACGTACGCCGCGACCGGCGGCACCACCTCGGGCACGGCCAATCCCATGGAGCCGAGCCGCTCCTCCGGAGTCGCGCCTTCAGCCATCGCGGCTCACGCTCCCTTGGGCCGCTTGAGATAGGCGACCAGGTTCTCGGGGTTCGGCCCCGGCAGGACGGCGACCAACTCCCAACCGTCCTCGCCCCACTGGTCCAGAATCTGCTTAGTCGCGTGCACCAAGAGCGGCACGGTCGCGTACTCCCACTGCGTCATGGCCCTCACCCTAGTGGCCCTCCTCGGCGCGAGGTGTGGGGCTAGGCTCCCGCCCATGCCGGCTCACTCCCGCGGCGTCTTGACTCGCGCCGCTGACGGACCTGACGCCGTCGCCCGCTACGGCGACCACGCCGATCAACTCGTCGACGTCCACCTGCCGGCTGGCGAAGCCGCGACCGCGCCGGTGCTCGTCCTGTTCCATGGCGGCTTCTGGCGGCACCAGTGGGATCGTCGCCATACCCGTCCGATGGCAGTGGCGCTTCGCAACCGCGGCTGGGTCGTCGCCACGCCCGAGTTTCGGCGTACGGGCGGCGGCGGAGGCTGGCTCGGGACCTTCGACGACATCGCGACGGTCCGTGAGGTCCTCCCCCGCTTGCTCGCCGACGCGACCGGCCGCCAGGCGTCCGTCGACGCGCTGACCATCGTCGGCCACTCGGCCGGCGGCCAGCTTGCGATGTGGTGGGCGCTGACCGCCCCCCACCCGGCGTCGGTTCGGCGCGTCGTCGCGCTCGCACCCGTCGCCGACCTGAGTCGGGCCCATGCCGACGACCTCGACGACGGTGCCGTGGATGCACTGCTCGGCGGCGGCCCCGACGAGCACCCGGACCGCTACGAGGCGAGCGACCCGGCCCGTCTTCTCGGCTCCGGCGACCAACCGCCGATCACGGTGCTGCACGGCGCCGACGACGATCGGGTGCCGGCCGAGCACAGTCGAGGGCTAGCCGCCGTGACCCTCGTCGAACTGCCGGGCGTCGGACACTTCGAGCTCATCGATCCGCTGTCGACGGCGTGGCCGGCCGTACTCGACGCTCTCTGACCCCACTGGTCGCGCCCCGTCAGGTGTGGCCCCGAGCTCACACCTGGCAGGGCGCTAGAGACAGCATGGTGGGTAAGTTCGGTTTATGCCCAGCACCCGCCCACGCTCCGAACGTCGCCCTGACGTGCGGCTACACGTGGTGAGCGGCAAGGGCGGCACCGGCAAGACCACCGTTTCGGGCGCCCTGGCGCTGGCACTGGCGTCCGCGGGCAAGCGGGTCCTGCTGTGCGAGGTCGAGGGCCGCCAGGGCATCGCGCAGCTGTTCGACGTGCCGCCGCTGCCGTACGAGGAGCGCTCGATCGCGGTCGCGCCCGGCGGCGGCGAGGTCTACGCGCTGGCGATCGACCCGGAGTCGGCGCTGCTGGAGTACCTCGCGATGTACTACCGACTCGGTCGGGCCGGCAAGGCACTCGATCGGTTCGGCTTCATCGACTTCGCCACGACAATCGCCCCCGGCGTACGCGACGTGCTGCTGACCGGCAAGGTCTACGAGGCGGCTCGCCGGCGTTCGAAGTCCGGCGACCCCTCCTACGACGCGATCGTGCTTGACGCGCCGCCGACCGGCCGGATCGCCCGGTTCCTCAACGTCAACAGTGAGGTGGCGGGTCTGGCGAAGGTCGGTCGGATTCGTCGCCAGGCCGACTCGATCATGACCCTCATGCGCTCACGGCGGACTGCGGTGCATCTGGTCACGCTGCTGGAGGAGATGCCGGTCCAGGAGACCCAAGACGCGATCGGCGAGCTGCGCGGCGCCGACCTCCCCGTCGGGTCCGTCGTCGTCAACCTCCGGCAACGGCCCGCCCTCGACGAGGACGCGCAGGCGATGGTCGCCGACGGCAAGCTGACTCCCGCCGCCGTATCCAAGGGTTTGTCGACCGTAGGAGTCACCATCGCGAAGACGACGGCAACCGGCCTCCTCGGCGAGGCCCGCGACCATCTCGAGCGGCTCGCGCTGCAGGAGCGGCAGCGCACGACTGTCGAGGGACTGGGCGAGCCGGTCGTCGAGCTGCCAAGGCTGGCCGACGGGGTCGACCTCGGCGGGCTCTACGAGTTGGCCGACGAGCTCGGCTCACAGGGGCTGCCGTGACTGGGCGGGCGCGTACGCAGGCCGACAGCCGCCGGCGGCAGCCGTCGCGGGTCGTACCCGGCGGTCGCGCCGCCGAGCCCGGACCGGCGCTCGACATCGACCAGCTGATCGACCATCCGGAGCAACGGATCGTGGTCTGCTGCGGCGCCGGCGGGGTCGGCAAGACGACCACGGCTGCCGCGCTCGGGATCCGAGCGGCCGAACGCGGCCGCAAGACCGTCGTGCTCACGATCGACCCGGCCCGCCGCCTCGCGCAGTCGATGGGCCTGACCGAGCTCGACAACACTCCCCGGCCGGTGAAGGGCATCGGCGAGGACGGCGGCTCGCTCGACGCGATGATGCTGGACATGAAGCGCACGTTCGACGAGGTCGTCGAGGCACATGCCACGGCGGACAAGGCCGAGCAGATCCTGGCCAACCCGTTCTACCAAGCGCTGTCGAGCAGCTTCGCCGGAACGCAGGAATACATGGCGATGGAAAAGCTCGGGCAGCTCGCCGCCGACGCCGAGCGCACCGGCCGCTGGGACCTCATCGTCGTCGACACCCCGCCGTCGCGGTCGGCTCTCGACTTCCTCGACGCCCCAGCGCGGCTCGCGTCGCTCCTCGACGGGCGCTTCATCCGACTGATGTTGGTGCCGGCGAAGGGACCGGCCCGCGTGTTCACCGCGGGCTTCGGCATGGTGACCGGCGCGCTGACGAAGGTGCTCGGCGCTCAGGTGCTGCGCGACGTCCAGACCTTCGTCGCCGCGTTCGACACGCTGTTCGGCGGCTTCCGACAACGGGCGGAGAAGACGTACGCCCTGCTCCAAGCCGACGGCACCGCGTTCCTCGTCGTCGCGACGCCAGAGCCGGACGCGCTGCGCGAGGCGGCGTACTTCGTCGAGCGGCTCACGCAGGAAGAGATGCCGCTCGCCGGTTTGGTGCTCAACCGAGTGACGATGCCGATGGCGACCAAGCTGACCGCCGTCGAAGCCGAGGCGGCGGCCGCCCGGCTGGACGACGCGGCGACCGGCGGTCCGCTCGGGGGGATCTTGCGGATCCACGCGGAACTGCTTCGGGTGACCGAGCGGGAGCGGCGGCTGCGGCGACGCTTTTCTAGCGCTCATCCCGACGTGGCGACGGCCGCCGTGCGCGCGCTGCCGAGCGATGTGTACGACATCGACGGATTACGTGGGATGGGCGAGCTGCTGGCGAAGACGCCGGCCTCTGAGTCGTCGAAGGACTGAGCGACTGCGCCAGCAGTCCGGCTCTAGACGTGGTTAAGGGGCGGTTCTGAGAACCGCCCCTTGCCACTACCCCGTGTGTTGCGTCCCCCGAGTCCCCCCGCTACCCCCCCGAGAAGGATCACTCCCCCTCTTGCGACCCTCACACCTGTATAGACGCCCTTTCCCGGCGTTCGGTTGCACCGGTCCGATCATTTTCTGAGATTCGCGTCAAACCCGTAGGCTGTAGACCATGTCGTTGCCCAGCTCTCCCAACGGCGAGCGCAAGATCGGCCGCAACCTACTCACGATGGCCACCGTGAGCGGTATCTGCGGCGTGCTCGTCGCCGGCCTGGTGCTGCCCTTCGCCAGCCTCGTCGGCATCACCACGCAAAACGTCGCCGAGGGCTTCCACGACCTTCCGCTCGAGCTGCAGGAGACGCCGCCGGCGCAGCGGAGCACGGTCCTCGACATCCACGGCAAGCCGATCGCGTACTTCTACGACGAGAACCGGCACGATATCTCGCTCGACAAAGTCGCCCCGATCATGCGGGAGGCCCTCCTCGCGATCGAGGACACCAACTTCTACGAGCACGGCGCGCTGGACATCAAGGGCACGATCCGCGCGTTCATCAACAACGCTGCCGAGGAAAACGTCCAGGGCGGCTCGTCGCTCACCCAGCAGCTGGTCAAGATGATCCTGCTGTCGCAGGCCGACACTCCGAAGGAGCGCCTGGAGATCACGGCGAGCGACGGCATGGAGGGGTATGCGCGCAAGATCCGCGAGCTGAAGTACGCGATGGCCTACGAGGAGTCGCACACCAAGGACGAGATCTTCGAGGACTATCTCAACTTCGCGTACTTCGGCGATGGCGCCTACGGCATCGACGAGGCCGCCAACCACTACTTCTCGGTCGAGCCGTCGCAGCTGAAGCTGAAGCAGGCGGCGCTGCTCGCCGGGATGGTCAAAAACCCGAGCGCCTACAACCCGACGCAGTTCCCTGAGGCGGCGGCCGATCGGCGCAACACGGTGCTGGCTCGGATGGCGCAGCTCGACATCATCTCCGACGAGCAGGCGAAGTCGCTCTACAACACTCCGCTCGGCATGGACTTGAGCTACCGATCCAACGGGTGCGTGAGTACGGAGGCGCCGTTCTTCTGCGACTACGTTCAGCAGTGGCTGCTCACCGAACCCTATCTCGGCGATACCCGTGACGAGCGTGAGTATCGGCTCGAGACGGCGGGCTTGACCATCAAGACCACGATCGACCTGCGATACCAGCACGCCGCAGACAACGCTGTCCGGAACAACGTCTATCCGACCGACAAGGCGATCGGCGGCCTGGCGATGGTGGAGCCAGGAACCGGTGAGGTCCGGGCCCTCGCTCAGTCGCGGCCGATGGGACGAGACGAGAAAGCGGGGCAGACCTACCTCGACTACGTCGTGCCGCCCAAATATGGCGACGCCAATGGCTTCCAGGCGGGATCGACCTTCAAGGTCTTCGTCCTGGCGACAGCGCTCAAGAGGGGCTACCCCACGTCGACCGAGTTCTATGCGCCGCCGGTGTTGACGCAGCCCGAAGGTACGTACGAGTACTGCAACGGCTATAACGCCGAGTCATGGACCGTCGAAAACTCCACCGACAGCGGCAGCATGGACATGTACACCGGTACGCAGCTGTCCGTGAACACCTATTACGCCCAACTCGAGGAGCTAGTGGGCGTCTGCCCAGCCGCCAAGATGGCCGAGAAGATGGGCATCGAGCTGCCGCTGTCGACCGACAAGGGCGCAAATAACTGGGTCGACAACGGCCCGTTCACCCTCGGTACCGCGGACACCAACCCCTTGTCGATGGCTGCGGCGTACGCGACCTTCCCAGCGCGCGGCAAATACTGCGAGCCCTATCCGGTGACCGAGATCCTCGACCGATTCGGCGACGTCGTCCGGACGGTCAGCCCTGACTGCAAGCGGGTGTTCCCGCGCGTGGTCGGCGACGCGGTCAACGACATTCTGCGGGGCGTCCAGGAGACAGGCTTCGGAGCCGACAACGGCCTGACCCTCAATGTGCCGTCGGCCGCCAAGACCGGAACGATCAGCGGCAACCGCGCGGTGTGGTACATGGGCTACACCGAGGATCTGTCGACCGCGTCGATGATCGCGGGCGCCAACGCATCCGGCCACTGGGTGACTCTGAATGGCAAGAGCGTCGGAGGCGATGTCATCGAGGAGGCGTTCGGTTCTACCGAGGCCGGGCCGATGTGGTACAACGCGATGAGCGTCATCCAACAGTGGCTCAAGGGCAAGGACTTCGTGCCGCCGGACCAGAGCAAGCTCGGCGGCAAGGTCAATATCGTCCCGGATACCGGCGGCATGTCGATCACCGACGCGAAGCAGCTGCTACGCGATCACGGCTTCAAGCCGCTCGTGGGCTCGTATCAAAACTCCGCGTACGCCGAGGGCACGGTGGCGTTCACCGATCCAGGCGCCGGTAGCGAGGCGTACAAGAACCAGCCGATCACGATCTACCCGTCGACTGGTTACGTCCCGCCGCCCGAGGACAACGGCGATGACGATGACGGTGACAACGACAACGGTGGCGGCAACGACGGCGGAGACGGCGGCGGACCGCACGACGGCGGCCCGGACGGCGGACCTGGAGACGGCGGAGCCGCAGCCAACGACGGCGGTGGCGCAGACGGCGGCCCCGCAGCTAACGACGGCGGTACTAACGACGGCGGTAACTGAAAGACGCCGCGAGGTCAGGCGCCGAGCTGGCGCTTGACCTCCGCCGCGACGGCAGCTCCGTCGGCTCGATCCTTGACCTTGGGCTTGATGGTTCCCATGACCCGGCCCATGGCTCGCATGCCGTCGCCGGCCACGCCGAGCTCCTCGATCGCCCCCGACACGATCTGCTCGATGGCTGCCGCGTCGAGCTGCTCGGGTAGGTAGTCCATCAGGATGGCCGCCTCGGCGGTCTCCTTCGTGGCGAGCTCCGGACGCTCTGCGTCGGCGAATGCCTGGGCGGCCTCACGGCGCTTCTTCGCCTCGGTGCCGATGATGGCGGTCACCTCGTCGTCGGACAGCTCTCGCTCCCTGTCACCGGCGACCTCGGCGTTGCGGATCGCGGTCAGCGTCATCCGCAGGGTCGACGCACGCAACTCGTCGCGGCTCTTCATCGCTCCGGTCAGGTCGCGGCGTACTCGATCCTTCAGCTCGGCCATGGTCCCAGTCTTGCATTGCCGGGTGTGACAGCCTGGACCCGTGCACACTCTGACCTCGACCGTCCTCGGCGTCGCCGCGGCCGGTGCCCTCGGGCTCGGCTACGCCGCCGGCATCGAGCGGCGGGCGTTCGTCCTGCGGCGTGTCGAGATCCCTGTCCTGCGGCCTGGCAGCCATCCTCTACGTGTCCTGCATATCTCCGACGCGCACCTGACGCCGAGCCAAGGAGCGAAGCAGCGATGGCTACGGCGGCTCGCCGATCTCGAGCCGGACTTCGTCATCAACACCGGTGACAACCTCGCACACCTCGAGTCGGTGCCACACGTACTCCGGTCATATGGGGAGCTGCTCGACCTGCCAGGGGTGTTCGTCTTCGGCTCCAACGACTACTTCGCGCCGATCGTCAAAAACCCGCTGCGCTACTTCAAGGCGAAGCGGACCGAGAAGCGGTTCGGAGACCGCCTGCCGTGGCGGGAGCTGCGGGAGGCCTTCGTAGGGCACGGCTGGGTTGACCTGACCAACCGCCACGGCGAACTCATCGTCCGCGGCCAACGGCTGGCATTCGTCGGGGTCGACGACCCGCATCTCAAGTACGACGACCTCGCCGCTGTCGAAGGGCCGGCCGACCGGACCGCCGACCTCGCACTCGGGATCGCGCACGCGCCGTACCTGCGGGTGATCGACCAGTGGAACCGCGAGGGGTATCCGCTGATCTTCGCGGGCCACACCCATGGCGGTCAGCTGCGGGTGCCGGGGTACGGCGCCTTGGTGACCAACTGCGACCTGGACCGCAAGCGCGCCCGTGGGCTGCACCACCACCAGGTCGGGTCGAACCCGCCGTCATGGCTCCACGTGTCGGCCGGACTGGGCACCTCACCGTTCGCCCCGATCCGGTTTTGCTGCCGACCCGAGGCGACGCTGGCCACCCTGACGGCCGCCTCACAGCCCGGTCCGTGAACCGAGTTGGGTCGGCGCGGCTGGCTTCGATAGACTCACCGGGCTCTCGCAGAGACACACGGGCTGTAGCGCAGCTTGGTAGCGCACTTCGTTCGGGACGAAGGGGTCGCAGGTTCAAATCCTGTCAGCCCGACCACACAAACCCGCAGGTCAACCGGCGTCTTCCTCGCCGTCGTCGTCACGAGCTGACTCGTCAACGTCGTCCAGAGGCAGCGAAAAGGCATCGAACAGGTCGCCAACCCTGGGGTCGAGATTCTGTTGTGCGTGGGTGTAGAGGTCGAGCGTGGTCGACGGGCGGGAGTGCCCGAGTAGCCGCTGCGCGTCGTTGATCGGCACGCCGGCGTAGACCAACCACGTCGCGTACGAGTGGCGTAGGTCGTGGAATCGCAGGCCACCCGCGTCGTTGCGTACGACCTCGTTGACGGCTTCGGGCTCGGTACGGAAGATGGCGGACTGTTCCTTGCTGTCATCGTCGTGCCACGTGGCTCGGTACTTCTTCGACCCCTCCTGGACGACCTTGCCCAGAAGCCCAGCTCGAACGAGGGCAGGACGCCACACACGACGCCGCCAGGTGCTGCGGCGCAGCGGCCCACCCGCCTCATTGGTGAAGACCTCGCCGGTCGACATCGGCGAGTAACGGCGCATATGGTCCCGGAGCAGCTCGACCGCGAACCCCGGCAGCGGCACCGACCGTTGACCATCGGCCGTCTTCGGGAACGGCTTCGACGTGATCGTGCCGTTGACCTCGATGACCACTCGCCGAACGTGGACCAGGCCGGCAACGAGGTCGAGCGCGTCGGGACGAAGACCTAGGCACTCTCCCCAGCGAAGGCCGGTGCCCCCAGCGACCCCGACGAAGGCTCGGTAGCGATCCGGGATGGCCGGCAGCAGTTGCCGAACGAAGGTGTCACGCGTGATCGTGCGGTCGGTGATGACCTCACGACGGATCGGCGGCAGCCGAATGCCCTCGCACGGGTTGTACCCGATGATGCGATCGCGGACGGCCGACTTCATGACCGACGAGAACACCCGATGCGCTTCTCGGACTGTCGCGGGCGATCGGCGTGCCGCCAGGTCTGCGGTCCAGGCTTGGACCGATGTGTAATCGATCTTGCCCAGCGGTACGTCTCCCCAGCGCGGCACAATGTGGTTGCGCATGATGCTTTGATCACGAGCGATCGTGTTGGACTCGTGATGCCGGCCGACGACCCATTGGGGTAAGTAGTCAGCGAACTTGACCTTGCCGGCGCGTGGGTCGATGTACAGACCGCGATTCTTAGACGCTTCTAGCTCAGCGAGGAAGCGAGTGGCGTCTCTCCTGGCCTTGAAGGACTTGGACTTCTGGCGGCCAGATGGGTCCCGCCAGCATGCCCGATAGGTCCCTGCCGAAGTCTTTCGGATGAACGCCATCAGACCGCTCCCCCCGCGCATGAGTCGAGCCAGGAGTGAAAGCAGGTCTTCGGGATAATCCAGCGGCCACCGAGCCGGGTCGCGGGTATCTCGCCGGCCCGTAGCAGCTCATAGGTGGTTCCGAGCGACAGCGAGAGCAACCAGGCGACTTGGCGCACGGTGTAAACCGCACGGTCATCTAGCTCGTACGCGGGTTCGGCGTCGGGTGGATTGGGCTTGGCCGGCTTTCGCAACCAAGCCTCGATGTCGATCACGTTGCCGGACATAGGGTGCCTCCTTCGGGTTTGGCCGCCGGGGTGACGGGGTCGGGTTGAGTTGCCGAATGGGTGTCGTCGGGTGGATCGTTCGCGGCCTGTGCTTTGGCGGTGTCGTATTCCTGTTGCCAGCGGAGCCGTTCGGTGATGAGTCGGCGGATGATCACGCGGTAGGTCTGGCGGTCGGTGGCGTGGTCGATGTCGACGGGGTCCCACACGAAGCGAGGCGTGCCGTCGTCGTCTGTCTGGTTGGCCGACCAGCGGTCGGTGTCGGGTGCGTCGATGCCTGCTTCTGCGAGGGCAGCGCGGACTACTTCTGCGCGATCAGCTTTGTGTTCGGCGAGTGTCTTGTCCGACCAGTCACGCGACACCAGGACCCGTCTACCGCCGTGGCCGAGGTTCTCGAGCTGGTGCGCGGGCCGAGGGCAGTAGCCGGGCTGCATCCCCGGCTCGGGGTTCTTGGGCTGGATGCCGAACCTGAGCCAGTTCGGGCACTCTGGGCAGCACGGCAGCCACCGAACCTCACGATGCAACCGGTTGAGATGCGTGCGTTGACGCCGCGACATGGTGTCGGGGTCGTAGGCTTCGGCGATGTTCTTGGTGAGGTACTTGCAGATGTAGCCGACCCGGTTGTCGGCTAGCTGGGTATCGGGCAGCAGCCCTTGCATGTCGACCTGCTCACCGAGGTACAGCACGTGCGCAGCTTCGGCGTCCGGTTCGTAGGTGGCGTCCATCGCGGCATCCCACGACACCAGCGGGACCAGAGTGTCCGGATCGACGTAGGTCTCGGTCCGCTCGTTCCAGATCGGCAACCGTGCACCTGTGTAGATCGGCTCATCATGGTTGGGCCACCACACCTGTTGGTAGGTTGCGGCCACCACGTCTCGCAGCAGTGCTCGCGGGATCGCCCCACGGACAGCGGCATGCGCGTGCAGGGCGAGGCGGCGTTGGGGTTCGACGCAGCCGAAGTACTGCACGTTGTATCCGGCGCAGCGGCGCAGGTTCTGCCAGAACCGATCGAGCAGCTTCGGGAAGTGGATTGCGTCGAGCGCGGCCCGCCGGTAGTCGTAGGTCTTCGGGCTACGTGGGGTGCCATCTGCGCGGACCCGCCCATACGACGGCAACGTGAGCGTGAGGAACATCGACGGCCGATACACCTTGCCGTCCGGCGATGTGTAGACGCGGCCCACCGTGCGGTCCTCCACGTCGGGAGCCAGCGGCAGCGGTGGGAACTTCTTGACCACGTTGCCGTCGTCATCAGTGACCTCGGTGAGCCGCTTGGTCGACCTGCGCCGCACAGGTGAACTGTCACCAGCGCCAGCGTCGGCGTCGTCCGGTTCGGGTTCGGGCTCGTCGTCGGCCTGGTCGATGATCTCGGCGGGGTCGTCGGTGCGGTGCCAGCCGTCCCGGCACTGTTGCATCCGGAGCCGTCGTGCCTTGGCGGCGCAGGAGGGGCAGACCGAGGCGCGGGTCGACCCACACGACAGCGGTACGACCTCGGACTCGCCGGTGTCGGTGTCGGTGACGCGGCGGATGAGTGGCCGGACACAGACGCCGACCTTGGCGGCGGTGTCACGGAGCAGCTCGTCGGTGAGGACTTCCGGATCCGCCGCCATTTCCTCTGTCGTGCTCGTGGTGGTGGTCATGCGGCGTCCCTCCCTTCGTGGGCCTGTTCATCGATCCAGGCCGTGATGTGTTCGGTGTAGGCGTCGGGTTGGCAGTCGGGGCAGGGTCCGATGTCGGGGAGGTATTCGAAGTCGAGGCAGGTCCAGCACCAGTACTCGTGTTGGCGGGTCATGCGGCTTCACTCCCCTCGACCGGTCGCAGCTCCGTGGGCGGTTTGATGTAGCGGCCGATGGCCTCGATTTCGGTGTCGGTGAGGTAGGGGAAGCGGATGCGGGCCGGTTCGGGGATGCCGTCTTCGACGACGTAGGCGACACCGGGCAGGCTGGACGGGATGCGGTCACAGCGGGCGCCGCGGGCCCGGTAGCCGTCGCCGAGGGTCATGTCGACCTGCTCCCGTTCGGTCAGACGGAGCGCGATCCGGGATGGGAACAGGTCCCGGAACGGCAGCACGTCCTTCTTCGGGTCTTGTAGCGCCGCAATGACACTCACGCCGACCGCACGGCCTTGGGACAGCAGCAGCGACAGCGCGGCCTTGATCCGCCGCTTGGCGTCCCGGTCGTTCACATACGCCGTGAGGGCCGCGAGCTCGTCGATCTCGATCACGATCAGCGGCTCATCGGCGGTCGGCGTGTGCAGCCGGGTGACGCCGCGTAGGCGGGTCTGGCGTTCCTGCATGACCCGGACGGCCTCTTCGAGCATCTTGGCGTAGCTCAGCTCGTAGTTGGTCTTGGTGTCCGGGTCGTCGGTGTCGGGGTCGCCGTAGCAGTAGCGGGCGAACAGGTGTTGGCCGATGGCGAACTCCATGCCGCCCTTCGGGTCGATCCCCCACACCTGAACGAGACCCGAGCGGATGCCGGTCGACAGGGCGTGGTTGATCGACCACAACACCCCGCCCTTGCCGCCACCAGTCGACCCGACAACCAGGATGTGGTTACCGAGCAGCCGTTGCCGGTAGACGGTGCCGTCTTCTCGCAGCGCGATCGGCAACGCGGTCAGGTCCGGTTCGGCGTCAGGTGGGATCGGAGGGACGACCTGCTGCAACGGGTCGAAGGTCAAAAAGCACAGGTCCAAGTCGCCATGCTTCTTGCCGGTCGTGACCCGGCAGTCTTGTGCCCCGAACGTCATCGCGAGGCGTTCGCCCTGGTCGGCGTAGTCGTCCAGAATCTGCCCGGGCAGCATGCGCACCGTGACCCGATCAACCGTCCCCGTCCGCTTCACCTTCCGCATGGCCGGGAGGAACTGGTGGTCGTTGTACCGCTCGACTAGCCCGCACGTGGTCATGGCGGGTTCCCAGCCGCGCCGGTACACCCAGGCACGCCGGACAGCGGCGATGGCTTTCCACCACACGAAGCGGTAGAACGAGTCGGGCCGCTTCACCCGCCACACCACCAGCAGGCCAGCGAGGGCGACGAGAGGTAGCGCCGTGGCGGTCGCGCCATAGCGGAGCTGCGCCCACTGCAACCCGACCGCCAACGAGACGATCAGCACCACCCAGGGGTGCCGGACCATCGCCAACACCAGCCGACCAAGCATCCGGCCCACCCAGGCCAGCAGAATCCACTTGATGCCGACCCGCCACGTTGCCGGCCGCATCTGGATCGGAGAACGGCTGAGCCGTTGGCCTTCGTAGCGCGCCATCACCACTCACCCCCCGACTCGGAGTAGTCGTGGATGCCGGGTAGCGGCGGTTGGGTGCGGCAGACCGAGCACAGCCCGCCAGGGCCCAGCACGGTCTTACAGCGGGTGTTGCACAACCCGCACCGCCAGATACGCGGACGAGTACGACGCTCGTTCGTCGGATACGGCCCAGGGCCGGTAGCGTGACTCATCGCCACCATCTCCATTCGTGAGGTGCGGTGCATGCACCCCGGGGCCGTCGCAGCGCCAACCTCGACTCGGCCCCGGGGTGGTTTCGTGTTAGGCCGCAGCACGCCGCAGCACGGGCGACGCGGTAACGACGGTTCGGGACTCGCGGGTGACGGCCACCTGAAAGCGGGCCAGCTCGTCGCGCACGGCGTCCAGCTCGCAGATCACCTGCGACACATCGGCCCCGGAGTTCACCAGCAACAGCACCCGCCCATCACTGGACAGGTTCAAGTCGACATGCCCGCCGTGCGGCAGCCGGCGAAACAGGCTCACCGCGCCATCCAGCCGCCTCACGCCGCCTTCTCCTTCGACGTCGACGCGACACGCGGAGCCGAACCGGTGTCGGCGTCGGCCGGGACCAGCTGCTCCACCGTGATCGACAACGCCATCCGACCGTTGCTCTCATACGGCTGCACGAACACCCGACCGGTCGCCTTGTAGATCACACCCAGCTCATACAGACCCGCAGGCTTCGTCACATGCACCGACGCCGACTTGTCCGCCCGCAAACTGCCGTCCTTACGCTGCACCCGCAAGATGCAACCCGACGCATACGTCACCTCACCATCCGGCGAAGCCTTCTCCCGCTCCTTCGGCGACTCCCCCATCCCAATCACCGTCACCGGCCACAACTCAGCCGTCGTCGCCACCGGAAGCGCCGTTGCCGTCTTCTGAGTACTCATCTGCTTCTCCTTCTCTGGGGCCGGTCATCGGCCTTGATTATGTTGGTTATAACCAGCTAATCACCCCAGAGTAGCGCAGGTCAAGCATGATCAGTATCTTGGTTATGACCAAGGAGGTAGGAACGTGCCCGCCTACACACAGATAGCCCGCCAGCTCGGGGCCGAGATTCACGACGGAACGCATGCGGCCGGGACTGCTCTTCCCACGATTCCTGAGCTGATGGAAAGGTTCGGAGTCTCACGGATCACGATCCGTGGGGCACTCGGCGAACTCGCCAACCAAGGACTCGTTTACACCGGCTACGGCGAGGGCCGACGCGGCACGTTCGTGCGAGCGAGTGGGCGCACAGACCACTACGCGACCGACGCGCTGAAGCTAGGGCGGAAGCGGTCGAACTACGACGCATTCTCCGAGAGTGCCGAGCGCGCTGGACGCAAGCCGTCTAAGCGCTTCTCGATGAGGATCGAGGTCCCGCCAGCCGAGATCGCGAAGCGACTCGGGGTCGGCACCGATGAGCTGGTCGTCGTACGCAGCCTTCACCAGTTGCTTGACGATGAGCCCTGGTCGACCGAGACCAGCTACTTTCCCCGCGACCTGGCAACGAAGGTCGGCCTGGACACGCCTCACGACATTCCGGGCGGCACGATTCGAGCCTTGGCCGACGCCGGGTTCAAGGAGATCGCCCA
>Ga0190270_10000589_pt1 | contig 15963 bp, 17 predicted proteins | sample Popmic320T_FD_133748 | JGI IMG/M metagenome (GOLD analysis project Ga0190270, IMG submission 133748) | Populus adjacent soil microbial communities from riparian zone of Weber River, Utah, USA - 320 T | ecosystem: Environmental > Terrestrial > Soil > Riparian zone | place: USA: Utah | collected...
GGAAATGGGCTTCGACTGGTTCGACCAGGTCGAGAACGCGCCGAATTTCGAGGCGTTGATGAAGAACGGCGGCGGGCGGTAGCCTCTCACGTCGTCTTTGCGCTGTTCTCGCTCCGCCCTCATCCTGAGGAGCATTGCGAAGCAATGCGTCTCGAAGGATGGGGCGGCCACCGGCGGGGCGGCCATCCTTCGAGACGCGCACTTCGTGCGCTCCTCAGGATGAGGTCGGAGCAAGTCGCAGGATCGCCTCGATCATCGCAGCCGGATTGGCGATTCCCTTGCCCGCGATGTCATGGCCGGTGCCGTGCGCGACCGAGGCGAACAGGATCGGCGTGCCGATGGTGAGCGCCGCGGCGGCGTGCTGCGCCATGAGCTTGGTCGCGATGTGGCCCTGGTCGTGCAGCATGACGATGAAAGCGTCGATGCCCTTTATGTGAAACATGGTGTCGGCGCCGAACGGACCTGACACTGCAATACCCTGAGCGATAGCCGCATCGACCGCCGGCTTGATGATCTCGATTTCCTCGGAGCCGAACAGTCCGCCTTCACCGGCGTGCGGATTGAGCCCGCTCACCGCGATTTTTGGTGCGGCGACACCCATCTGCTTGAGAGTGCGCACGGTGGCGTCGATGACGCGCGCGACCTTGTCCTTCGTAATGGCCTCGACCGCCTTCCGTACGCTCTGATGCAGCGTGGCGTGCGCGACCTTGATGCCGCCGAAGCACAGCATCATGAATACGTCGTTCTCGTCGGTGCCGGTCTGCCGCGCGACGAACGACGGATGGCCGTCGAACTTGATGCCGGCTTGCGCGATCGAAGTCTCGTTCTGTGGGGCGCCGACCACGGCGTCGACTTCGCCGGTCAGCGCGGCCTTCACGGCCGCGCTGACGAAGGCGATCGAAGCGCGGCCTGCCACCGGGTTGGTGATACCGAAATCGATCCTGGCCGCCTCCGGCTGGTTGCAATCGAGGACGTTCAGCTTGCCGGTGGAGAATTCAGCGTCGGCCAGGCGCTCGATGACGTGCAGCTCCGCCGCGATGCCGCAGGCTTTCGCGTGACGCGCGATCACGTCCGGATCGCTCACTAGGACCGGATCGCAGGCGGCGCGCACGGCCGGATCGAGCGCGGCCTTGTGGCTGATCTCCGGCCCGATACCGGCGGGATCGCCGGTGGCAATGGCGATCTTTGCTTTCATTTCACTCCCAGGGCATCAGCGATGCGTGGACCACGTCAGGCACGCCGCCCGGCTGGTTGCCGACCGAGCGGATCGCGAGGTCGACATCCTTCAGGCCGAACCGATGAGTCGTGATCTTTTCCAGCGGGAAGCGCTTCGACGCGATCTGCTCCAGCGCAAGCTCGCAGGCGCGGTAGCTGTGGCCGCGCGCGCTCTTCATGGTGATGAATTTGACGGTGAATTTCTCCAGCGGGAAATTCGGGAACGCCGACATTTCGCCCTGCGCCACGATGATTCCGGCCTTGCGTTTGAGCGCCTCTATGCCGAGCAGGATCGGGATGGTGCCGGCCCCGGCGGTGCAGTCGAGCGAGACGTCGACGCCCTTGCCGCCGGTGATCTCCTTGATGCGCGCCAGCGGGTCCTCCTTGTTCACGTCGATCACGTAATCGGCGCCCAGCTCTTTGGCGACCTTCAAGCGCGCGGCGTCCTTCGACGTCCCGGTGACGATGATGAGGGACGCGCCAGCCTGCTTGCAGATCACGGTCTGCGACAGGCCCTGCTGGCCGGGGCCCTGGATCAGCACCGTCGAGTTGTAGCCGACGTTGCCGTCGAACAGCGACCACTCGACGCCGTTCGCCATCGGCGTGACGAGTCCGGCCAGCTCCGGCGTCACGCCCTTGGGAACGTGGTGCACCACCGCGTTCCACGGCAGATAGACGTACTGCGCAAAGCCGCCCCACAGGTGCGGCGGCTTTTCGTCCGAGGTGTAGCCATAGCGGATCGCATCCGGATTGGTGCGCCAGTTGGTGTTCTCGCAGTGGCGATACTGACCGGCGTGGCACCACTCGCACTTGCCGCAGCTCACATAGTGCTCGACGAAGACGAGGTCGCCCTCCTTGAAGCCCTTGCGGTTGGTGAACTCTCGGCCGGCCTTGGCGATAAAGCCGATGTTCTCGTGGCCCATGATGGTGGGCTTGTCGTTCGGCGGGTGTGCGTACAGCTTGACGTCGGTGCCGCAGATGCCGGCCACCTCCATTTTCAGCAATGCGCCGTCGGCCGGAACGTCCGGCATCGGATATTCGCGGATCTCGGTCTTGCTTGGCCCGGTTCTAACCGCCGCCAGCACTTTTTCAGCCACGGACACGTCCTTCCTCGATGGTGACGGACCGTCCGTCGCGGTGCATTCTAGTCGCCGTCATGCTTGGCTTCATCAACAAAAGCCCGCAGCACCGCGAGGCGCTGGACCGCGTGCGGGACTGGACGCGCGAGCGCTTTGCGTTGGACGACGAGGCCGCCATCCTGGTGGCCGAGGTTGCCTGTGCTCTGCCCGGCTGTCCGCCGCTCGAGACCGTCATCGCGTTCTGGAGCGGCGAGCGGCGGCACCACACCAAAGTATTCAAGCCGGTCAGCGAGGTGACGGCGGACGATCTCCCGCCGCGCTGGATGAAGGACGCGATCGCGGTGCCCGACGACTCCGAGTGCGATTGCTGTTGATGCCACCGCACAATCATTCCGGCTTGATGTTGGCCGCCTTCACCACCTTGCCCCACTTCGCGACCTCGTCGTCGTAGAACTTGGTGAATTCAGCGATGCTCATCGGCACCGGCACCGCGCCCTGTTCGTCGAAAATCTTCTTCACCTCGTCGGAGTTGAGAGCCGCGTTGATCTCCTTGTTGAGCCGCTCGACGATCGGCTTCGGCGTCCCGGCCGGCACCGCGATGCCCCACCAGTTTGCTGCCTGGTAGCCGGGCACGCCGGACTCGTCGATGGTCGGCACACCGGGCAGCAGGTGCGAGCGCCGCGTGTCGCTGACGCCGAGCGCGCGGAGCTTGCCGGCCCGCACATGCGACAGCGAGGCGAGATACGAGTTCATCAGGAGCTGGCTGTGGCCGCCCAGCACGTCGATCATCGCCGGGCCACCGCCCTTGAACGGCACCATCACCGTGTCGATGCCAGCCATCATGGAGAACAGGACCGACGCGGTGTGCGTGAAGCTGCCCACGCCGGCGTGCGCGAAATGCAGCGTGCCGGGCTTTGCCTTGGCAAGCGCGATCAGCTCCTTCACCGTTGTCGCCGGCACCGACGGATGCACCGTGAACACGCTTGGTCCGTTGCCCAGCGAGGCGGCGAACGAGAGTACCTTGGCGGTGTCGTAGTTGAGCTTGTTGATATGCGGATTGACCGCGTGCGCCAGCGAGACGAGCACCAGGGTGTGGCCATCCGGCGGCGCTGCGATCGCAAGCTCTAAGCCGATGATGCCGCCGGCGCCGGCGCGGTTCTCCGCCAGCACCTGCTTGCCGAGCCGGTCGCCGAGCTTCTGCGCGGCGAGCCGCGCCACGATGTCGACACTGCCGCCCGGCGCGAACGGAATGATCAGGCGCAGCGGCTTCGACGGATAGTCCTGCGCCACCGCGGGCGTCGAGAAAACGAGGAGAAGGGCAAAGGCCTTCAGCAGAGTTGCGCGCATGTTTCCTCCGACGTTGCTGCGTTCTCGATTGTCGTCCCCCGCGAAGGCGAGGACCCATCTTGCCACGAATTCGTTGTTCCATGGGTCCCCGCTTTCGCGGGAACGACACCGAATGAATTGCTGCGATTGTGCCTGGCATTTCCATCCTTTCAGCCATGCGAAATTGCGCCCGGGTTTTTTTGAAAGGCGCGGGCTCGCCTCCAGTTCCGTGCCCCTCGGCAAGTCCGAGGGGATGGAGCGCCAAGCGGCGCCACATCTTTGTTCCCGCCGTTGCCTGTGAGGGCTACTCGGCGGGGGCGCCTCGAATTTGCGAGGCGCGCGCCTCTCGGCGCTCCATCGCGGCGATTTTTGGTTCCTCGGAACCGTAACTTTAGCGACGGATGGGTGGGCCTTCCGCCTCGGGATCGGGAGACTTTCGCCGCCCTTCCTCCATCACCTACCAGCCCACTAAAAGGCCGCCCCACATAGTTGGGACGGACGGTGACCCGGGCCTCCCGGAGCGACCGCAGGCGCCGCACCCACCCCGCTATCAAAACGCCTCATGAAAGCGCCCTCGGCTGGATGAGATGGCATGAATATAATCCTATTACCGGGGCAGTGTCAAGCGGTTGAGGGAGTCAATTTGTACCGATTGTTCAGGGGACGCGCGCGGTAAGCTTGATGGCAATAATTCGGAGCTAGAAAGGGAGTCGCCCGGCCCGCTGGATTATCTTTGGAGCAATTCGCTGCTGGATATTTCTACAGAACGAGCGAAGATGTGAGAGGGGATGCCTGAGTGCTTGCGCGCCTGATCGCCATTGCGATGCTCGCTGTCATGAACGCGCCCGCGAGTGCGCGGGCCCAGGAGATATCGCCCCAGCTCATCGCATGTCATGACTATGCGACGAGACGATACATCGCCAACTTCCGTCAAGTCGGCCTGCCTGAAAAACATGACGAAGCTTCGATCGTCGTCACGGTGTTTCAAAACGATAATCCGAAATTCGAAGAGTATCTTGCCGAGTGCATGAAGCGCTGGGACAAGGAAGATCGCTAGGCCGCTTCTGCCGGGGCATTGGAAATCCTCCGGCGCCTTCACAACGTCGCCGATCTGGCAGAGCCGCCCATTACCCCTGGACAAAATTACAGCGGACACTATCGGCGCTTCGCTAGCGAGATTTTGCTGAACCGGACACCTTTGCCATCAGGAAGCCGCTTCGCGTCGTAGCCGGCGTCGCGCACGGCGATGCGCTGCAGGCGCGGATGCTCCGGCGTGTCGTCAAACCACCACTCGGCGCGCTGCGCGGCCCGCGGCAGGCCGAAGCCGAGTATCTCCTCGATCTCGTCGAACGTCATGACGAGCTCGTCCTTGCCATGGCTCTTCAGGTGGTCGCGCAGCAGATCGTATTTGTTGTCCGTCATCCTGCCGTGCTCGCCCTATCCAGGAACTCCATCACGCGTTTCGCCGAGTTGTCCTCGCGCTGCTCCGCGACCGGCACATCCCAGTATTCGGACTTCGGCAGGCATTCCTCGAGATAGCGCGCCGCCGAGGTGGCGTGCGAGGCGTCCTGGCCGGGAATCACCAGCGCGGGGATATCGAGCTTGAGCATGTCCCCGGGCTCGGCGCCGGGCGCGGTATCGCGGTCGAACAGGTTGCGCATCATGGCAAGCGTCGTGCGCTGATAGGTGTCGACGTCCTGCTTCGCGTATTCTTTCGCGAACTCGCGGTCGCGCTTGATCACCGAGGCCCACGGCCCACCGCGCGGATCGGCGCCGAACGGCTTGCCGTCCTTCTCCACCAGCGCGACCACGGCGACGAGGCCCTCCTGCTGCACGAATGCCAGATGCTCGGCGAAACGCTTATGGCTGGCGATGCGGTACTTTGCGCCGCCGACCGGCCACCACAGCACCATGGCCCGCACCATGTTGGGCATCGCCGTCGCGAACGCTGTGACCGAACAGCAGCCCATGCAGCCGCCGAGCAGGTGCGCGCGCTCGATGCCGAGATGATCGAGTAGGCCCTTGCCCTGCGCCACGTAGTGCGCCCAGGTCAGCGCCTCGACCCGGCCGCCGGACTGGCCGCACTCGCGGCGGTCGAACACGATGCAGGTATATTTTTTCGGCAGGTGATCGATCAGCTTGATCTTGGCGTAGATGCCTTGCGTCGACCACATCTCGATCACGGCGTTGAAGCCGCCCGGCGCGTACATCAGGAGCGGCGGGCCTTGCCCGATCGTCTCGTAGCGCGTCGCGATGCCGTCGATGGTGACGAAGGGCATGGTGGAATTTCGCTCAGCTCTCTATCGGCCTCAGGATGAGGGCGGATGATACACGGCCTGCGACGCAATCGCGCGATCTCAGGCTTCACCCCTTGATCTGCCGGCCCGCCCGCGCATCCGCGATCAGCGCTGTGAAAGCATCGAGTGCGGCGTTGGCGGTGTTGGTGTAGGTATCGACCTTGGAGCCGAGCCATTTCTCGCCGTAGCCGATCGCGGTGATGGCGAGCCGCACGCGGCCGTCGAGCCAAGGGCCGCCGCCGAAGCCGCCAATCACCGGAATGGACACCGCCTTCACCACCGCGGCGCCCACGACCGGCCCGGAGTTTGTGAAATCGAGCGCGCAGGCGCCGCAGGCTTCAAGCAGCTTGGCCTCCTCGACCAGCTTGGCCGTCATCTCCGGCGTGGCCCGCGCACCGGCTGAGTTCTGCGCGCTGTAAGGGATGCCGTGCTTGGCCGCAGTCTGCGGCGTCAGACCGAACTGCGCGAACACCGGGATGCCGGCTTTGACCACGGCGCGCACCGCATCGGGATAGTCGGCGGCGGCGTCAAGCTTCACCATGTCGGCGCCGCCTTCCCGCATCAGCCGCTTTGCGGCGCGCACGACGGCCTCGGGCGATTCCTGCACCGGGCCATACGGCACGTCGCAGCTCACCAGCGCGCGGGTGGCGCCGCGCCGCACCGCTTTGCAGCAGATCAGCATCTCGTCCATCGTGACCTGGAGAGGGTCGTCATGGCCCCAGAGATTGACGCCAACCGAATCTCCAACCGAAATGAAATCCACGCCGGCTTTGTCCGCGATCCGCGCGATCGGGGTGTCCCAAGCGACCACGCCGACGCTCTTGTTGCCGTCGCTCTTCATCTGCTGAAGCGCGGCGACGGTGATTTTGGCTGTCATGGGGTCATAAAAGAGGAGAGCGGACGGTGTTTCAAGCGACAAACCGTCACCCGTGCGCCTGCGGCTATTTCTGCTGCGCGCCGTAGACCGCCTTTACCTTTTCCAGCAGCGCTGGCGTGATCCTGGCGACGTCGCCGACCAGCTTCTGCAATTCCTCGCCGGTGATCGGGCCGAGGGTGAGCTTCAGCTTGTTGGCGTCCTCGATGTATTCAGGGTCCTTGGTCATGGCGTCGAATGCGCGGCGCAGCGCGGTGACGCGGTCGGCCGGCGCGCCGGGCGTGGTCATGAAGGCGGTGCCGACCTCGGTCGCGTTCATCACTGCGGCGAGGATGGCGCGTTCCTCGTCGTTGCGCGCAAGCTCGACGGCGGTCGGCACTTCGGGCAATTCGGGGTGCCGCCTGAGCGCGTATTGCACCACGATCGAAATTTTCTTGGTGGGGTACCAGTCGGGATGCCCGACCTTCACGGCGGTCCACGACGTCGAGTGCCCGTCGACCTCGCCGCGCTCGACCGCGAGCTGCGCCTCGGCGGAGCCCTTGTAGCCCATGATCAGCTTGAACTTGGTGCCGAGCACGTTGTTGGTGACCAGCGGATAGACCGACACGGTGGAGCCGACGCCGGTGCCGGACAATTTGGATTCCATGTTCTGTGCGTCGGCGAACGTCTTCACCGGCGAGGTGTGCCAGAGGAACACCATATTCACGAGCGAATCCACGCGGCCGATCCAGTTCAACTCGGCGGTCTTGAAGCGCACGCCCTGGGTGCCGAGCTTCTCGTCGAGCGCGGCGGTCGGCGCGCCGATGCCGATCGTCAGGCCATCCTTCGCCGCGATATTGTACAAGTGCGCCAGCGCCAGGAAGCTGCCGGCGCCCGGCATGTTCTTCGGCACGATCGAAGGATTGCCGGGGATGTGCTTGCCGAGATGGCGCGCCACCAGCCGCGCGTACACGTCGTTCGACCCGGCCGGCGGATAGCCGATGATCATGTCGATCGACTTGCCCTTGTAGAATTGCTCGACCGTCTGCGCGGAGGCGGACGCGGCGGGCAGGGCGAGGGCAATGGCAAAACAGGCGCGGGCGAATTTCATAAGTATGTTCCTCGGGCTTTCCCTCGGCAGCTTACGAATGCGGCCGCTTGTTGCGCAACATTCTTGGGAGCCTCTGATGTGCGGCCGGTGGTCGCCATTCTCCGCTGTCGTCCCCGCGAAGGCGGGGACCATCGGGCAACAACTTCGATTGGTGGTTATGGGTCCCCGCCTTCGCGGAGACGACACGTGAGAGAGTCGAGGACGACGACGGAGAAAATTACGCCCGCAACGCCCGCAGCATGTCCTCGACGTATTCCTCGGCGCTGGCGACCACCAGCATGAGCGCCCAGGGGCGAAGCTGCGACAGCGTCTTGCCCAGCGCCTCGTCGGACTTCTCGGCCCCGCCGAGGATGAGCCCGGTCGTCATCACGCGCTTGAGGCTGCACGCCTCGCCGATGATCGAGGCCGCGCCCGCGCTCTCGCCGGCGGCGGCCACCATCACCACCAGGTCGGCGCCGTTGACCTCTTCGACGAGATTCTTGGTGCGGCCGGCAATATCCGACAGCCAGCCGGCGAAGCTCTCGCCGGCCTTCGGCGCGCTGCCGAACGCCGACGCGGTGAAGAACGTCGCGCGGCTCCATTGCCGCTGCGCCAGCGTCTTCACCACGCGCTCGCTGGGTGGGTCGAGCGCGATCACCTTGACCGCGCGTGGTAGAGAGTTCGGTGCGTCGATCCGAAATCGCGCCTCGGTGGCGCTGGACATGCGGGCGGATTCGGATTGCATGATCAGACCGTCGCGTGTTCCTTGCCGGTCTGCACCACCAGCGCTTCCTTCGCGGCCTCCTTGAACGGCTGATCCGGCGGCAGCACCACCGCGGCCGAGCGGCAGCGCTGATGCTCCAGCGCGATGCCGGGCGGCGTCTCGCCCTTCTCCATCGCCTTGAGCGCGCGCAGCAGGCGATGGCGCGCCATGATGATGCCGTTGTCGGTCGAGACCAGGTTCTCCTTGGCGCGGTCGACGATCGGACCCATGCTCTCCTGCAACGAGGCGTCCTGCATCGCGATGCCGTAGACGCCGCTGTAGGTGTCGCCGCGCTTCTGCGCGGCGCGGTCGATCAGGTAGTCGTTGTCCTTGTTCTGCCTCGGACGGAACGTGCCCGGCACATACTCGTTGTGGATGCCCTTGCCCGCCTGCATCGACTCCAGTTCGTGCGCGGACAGCGGCCGCGTCACCTTGTAGTCGAAGCTCCAGGCCCAGCAGTTCTCGTCGTCGATCGGCACCCAGAAATGGCCGTGCACCGGATGATCGGCGCGCGGCGGGATCATGGTGAAGGCCGGCATCACGTATTGCGTGACGCGCCAGTAGTAGTGTCCGTTCTCGGCGTTGCGGCGCGCGCCGATGTAAAGTCCGCCGGGGCTCTCGACGACTTCGAACACCGGCTTCTTGTCGCCCATGTTGTACCGGTTGCCCTTCGAGCCCTTGAACAGGGGGTCCTTGTCGAGCTCACCCGAGTGCAGGAACGAGACGTGGCTGGAATCGATGCCGCCCTCCATCGCCTGCAGCCAGTTCGATTCCTGCAGCCGCTTCGACGTGAAGCTGCGGTCGGCCGGCACCACGGCGAATTCCCACTCCGGCAGCGGCGGCTGTTGCTCCGGCGGGCCCATGTAGGTCCACAGCACGCCGCCGCGCTCGACCAGAGGGTAGGACTTCAGCTTGATCTTCTTGCAGAAGCCGCTCTCGGTCGGCTCGGACGGCACCTCGATGCACTGGCCGGTGTGATCGTATTTCCAGCCGTGGTACGGGCAGCGCAGGCCATTCTCCTCGTTGCGGCCGAACCACAGCGACACGCCGCGGTGCGCGCAGAATTCATCGGTCAGCGCATAGCGGCCCTGCGTGTCGCGCCATGCGAGCAGCCGCTCGGAGAGCAGCTTGACCCGCACCGGCGGGCACTCGTTCTCCGGCAGTTCCGAAGCCAGCAGCGCGGGCTGCCAGCTCAGGCGGAACATCCGGCCCATCGGCGTGCCGGGCCCGGTCTGGGTGAGGAGGTCGTTCTGTTCTTTCCGAAGCATCGGAGGCTCCCGGATCGTTGTGCCGACTTGGTGCGCCTAAAACGCCAATTCATCAAGTCTTATCAGGCGGCTAGCGTTGACCGGGCGACAAAACCCATGGTCTAAGATTGGCGCTCATTCTACCGCAAACCACCCTCCAAGAGAACCGCCGCCGTGTCCACGAGAGTCGAACTTTGCAAGGCCGATGATGTTGCAGCCGGAACGGCGCTCAGGGTGGAGGCAGGAGGCGTCGTCGTCGCGGTCTTCAACATCGAGGGCGAGTTCTACGTCATCGACGACGCCTGCACCCACGGCCCCGGCTCGCTGTCGGAGGGCTACATCGACGGCGACGTGATCGAGTGCAACTTCCACAACGGCCAGTTCGACATCAAGACCGGCGAAGTGGTGTCGCCACCCTGCATGATCCCGGTGAAAACCTATCCCACCAAGGTCGAGGGCGGCACGGTGGTCATCGAGGTGGATTGAAAGGCCGCGGCCGGTAGGCGATAACAAACGTGTCATTGCCGCTGGAAGGACCATCATGCTTCGCTCGCTCGCCGTAACGTTGGTGCTGACCGCGCTGTTTCTCGTGACGGCCACTGGCTTCGGGTCGGTGGCGTTTGCGCATGGCGGTGACCATTCGCACATGAGCGTCGCCGATCTGGCGACGCACCTATCCGCCAGCTGGGACCACAAGTCGACGATTGTGGCCATCGGCGGGGCGTTCGCGCTCGCTGCGGCCCTGGTTCTGCTGACTGGCAAGAAACGAGCGCGTTGACTATCGCGGCGCGGCCTTGGCCGCGGCGCTGCCCGGAAAGATCAACGACTTGATCACCACCGGCACCGCGCCGGAGGCATCGAGCATCGCGCCGATGTCGATGTAGTCGAACTCCTTCAGCTCCAGCCCATCGATCGAAACGATCGCGTTGGCGATCTTCATCTCTTCGCGCAGGTGAATTCCGATCAGGCCGCCGACGTCGCCATCGCCGGCGAGAATGAGCGGGTGATTGCGCGCGAGGCCGTCGCGCAGTCCCTCGACCGCGCCGCGGCAGAACGCGTCGAGCCGCTGGAACGTCGCCGAGCCTTGCCATGGCACGAACAGCGCCACGGGTGTCTCGCCACCGGCGAGATCGAGCCGCTTGAGCATGGACTGCACCGCGTGGGCCACCGCAGAGGGGTCGATGACTTCGCCGTCGAGTGGCAATACCGGTGCGATCACCGGCACGTTGCGCAGCGGCAACGCATCGAGCGGCGACACGTAGATCGTGCTGCCGCTGAGCTGAATGGTGTACTGCGACGCGCCGACCACGGTGGCGCGGATGCCTTCCAGCGGTTGCTCGAGATTAGGGCAGAATGTCTCGACCCGGGCGCGAATTTCCGCGGCCAGCAGCGGGCCGAGGTCGCCAAATTTTTTGGCTTCGTTGCCGTAGATGAACTCCGACACTCCGCCGGAAAACGTCAGCTCTTTGACCCTGCCGCCATACCCAAGCGGATCTGTGCGCAACAGGCTTTTGCCATCCGCGGAAGGCGCGCCGCCTTCCATCGCCTCGAACAGGCGGTCGGCCATCGCGCTGGCGATGGCGCCGCCTTGATCGAGCGTCAGCATCGCACCGACCGTCACGTCGATACCAAGCTCCGCGGCAAAGCGCCTGCCTGCCTCCTCGACCCGCAAAATTTGGCCGTCTGGAGCAAGGCAAAGAAGCCGCGCACCCACATCGAGTGCCGCGACATTGGTGACCTTGCCTTCGGCGCACACGGCGATCTTGGAGGTGCCGCCGCCGACGTCGACGTTCATCACCACGCATTCGTCGCGGATCGAACGAGCCACCGCGCCGGAGCCGTAGGCTGCCATGATGGTTTCCAGGCTGTCGCCGGCGCTCACCGCCACCATTTTGCCGGCCTGCCGCGCGAACAATTCGCCGATCGCACGCGCGTTGCTTCGGCGAAGCGCGACGCCGGTGAAGATCAACGCGCCGGTGTCGATTTCGTCCGGATCGACCTTGGCGTCCGCGTACTCCTTTTTGATAAAGGCACCGAGTGCCTCGGCGTCGATCGTTTCGCCCTCGGAGTAGGGCGTCAGCAGGATGTCGGAGCCGTAGAACGTCTCGCGCTCGCTCACCACATAGCGGCTGTCTAGCCGCTCCAGCACGATACGCGAGAACACCAGGTGGGAGGTCGACGAGCCGATATCGACGCCCACGGTGAGCAGGCAGATTTCGTCCTCGCCCTCCAGCGTACGGCCGGTCGAGGAGAAAAAAACGCGCCCGCCCTGGTCGTCGTCGGTCATTGATCGGTTGCTCGCAAGCGGCAACAATGCGCGCTCATAACCCATGAGGGCTCGGTTGCGGTCAAGGCTCATTTCATGAGACGTCGCATCATCCTGATTTCCGCGCTGCTGGTCATGTGCCCCGACGCTGCCTTGTCGCAACAATCGGTCGAGGACTTCTACCGGGGCAAGAAGATCGATTTGATCATCGGCTATTCGTCGGGCGGCACCTACGATCTCTACGCACGCCTCGTCGCGCGCCATCTCGGCCAGCACATTCCCGGCAAGCCGCTGATCGTGCCACGCAACATGCCTGGCGCCGGCAGCCGCGCCGCCGCGACCTGGGTCTATAGCGTGGCGCCGCGTGACGGCACGGTGCTGGCGGCGGTCGACCAGTCGCTGTCGCTGCAGCAGGCGGCCGGCGACAAGCGCATCCAGTTCGATACCACCAAGTTCATCTACATCGGCAACCCGGCAAGCGAGAACAACACCACCGCGGCCTGGCACGGCTCGGGCATCAAGACCATTGAGGACGCCAAGCGCCGGGAAGTGACGGTGGGCGCGACCGGTGGCTCCACCTCGTCGCAATATCCCAAGGCGATGAACGCGCTGCTCGGCACCAAGTTCAAGATCATCCTCGGCTATCCCGGCGGCAACGATATCAACATCGCGATGGAGCGTGGCGAGGTGGATGTGCGCGGCTCGAATTCATGGCAGTCGTGGAAGAAGACGCGGGCCCACTGGCTCGCCGAGAACAAGATCAACATCCTGGTGCAGATCGGATTGAAGAAGGTGCCTGAGTTGCCTGACGTGCCGCTCCTGATGGACCTCGGCGCCACCGACGACGACCGCACGCTGCTGCGGCTGCTTTCCGCATCGACCCATATCGGACGGCCGATCTTCACCACGCCCGAAACGCCGCCCGAGCGCGTCAAGGCGCTGCGCGATGCATTCGACGCGATGATGCGCGATCCGGCGTTCCTGGAGCAGGCGAAAAAAGAGAATTTCGATATCGACGCGGTGTCCGGCGACGCGCTGCAGAAGCTGATCGGAGAAATCGTCGCGATGCCGGCGTCGCAGGGCGAGCGGCTCAAGAAGATTTTGGAGTAGGAAATCGGCCCCATGCTTCGAGACGCGCTTCGCGCTCCTCAGCATGAGGCCGTTCGAGAGTTAGTCGTTACGCCTTCAGCTTTAGCAGCGCATCCGCGTTTCCGTAGCACAGCTTGGCCATGTCGGCCGGCGCGAGGCAGACCTCGTCGAGGAACGTCCGGCCCTGCGAATCGAGCGCGTACGGATAGTCGACCGAGAATAGGATGCGGTCGATGCCGAAGGTCTGCAGCGCCGCGAGGAATGGCGGCTGGCTGAAGATGCCGCTGGTGGTGATCCACACCTGTTCGAGGATCTGCTGGCTCGGCGGTCGCGACAGGTGGCCGATGTCCGCGACGCAGGTTTCGTCGACACGCACCAGCATCACCGGCAGCATCTCGCCCATATGGCCGATGATGACCTTGAGCTTGCGATGCTTGTCGAGCGAGCCGGCCAGCACCAGCCGCAGCGTGTGGATGGCGACCTCCGAGTGCCAGCCCCAGCCCGCGCTTTCGAGCACGCGGCCGGCGCCCGGCTCGAGGCCGGAGTAGTAAGCCTGCCGCACCGACTCGGGGGGCAGGTGAGGATGGATGTAGACCGGCACGTCGAGCTCGACCGAGACCGCGAGCACGTCGTCATAGCTCGGGTGGTCGAGGAAGCGGCCCTCGCAGGTGCCGTTGATCATGGCGCCGACAAAGCCAAGCTCCTTCACCGCACGCCTGAGCTCGGCGGCGCAGTCCTTGGGGCTCGCCATCGGCAGCACGGCCCAGCCCGCGAAGCGCTTGGGGTTCTTGGCGCACATGGTCGCCAGTTGATCGTTCAGGGCGCGGGCGAGCGTGACGCCATCCGGACCGGGGACAAGGTCGGGGCCGGGGCCGGTGTTGGAGATCACGTGCACCGTCACGCCGGCATCGTCCATCGACTTTAGCCGCCGCTCGCCCATCTCCGGCGCGAGTTCCAGCGGATTGACGCGGCCGGGCGGCAGCCGGCGCGGCTTGAAGCCGCGTGCACTGATCGCATCCGGATTGACGTATTTCTTGACCAGGTCAGGAGCGGTGAAATGCTCTTCGAGCGCGACAACACGCATGGACGACAGCCTCCCAAATTTTTCCCGGGAGGTTGTCGCATTGATTGTTGCGATTGAGCAAGCGGCGCTACGCGATGTCCCGCATGCGCCAAGCGAGGTTCACTCCTTCGGGAGCTCGCCCTTGTAGTTCTTGTCGTAGTATTCGGGCTTCATGCGGTTCTCGACGCCCTCGCGCTTGAGGCGCTCGTCGTACTCAGCCTTGATGTACGGGTCCTCCATCCAATAGGGGATGGCGCTGCCGCCCTCGGGGATATCCATCGCGGTGTAATCGATGTGCTGCTCTCCGGGCGGACCGGGCTCACGGCCGGGATTGTGCGGGCCGAACCAGGCGGTGAGCCGCAGCGGCTCCTTTGAGGCGCCGAAGTGCTGGTGATACCAGCGCGCGCCGCCCGGCGCCGCCGACACCAGGCCGACCGGCTCGTAGTCGACGCGCTTGATCTCGCTTTCCTTGCCGTCCTTCCACGGCGTCACGCCGTTCCGCTCCGGCCAGGTGTAGGTGTAGCCCTTGCCCTTGATGCAGATCAGCACGGCGGCCGAGGTGTGCGCGTGCGCTTTGGAATAGCGGCCGTTCTCATGCTGGCCGATCCACAGATAGAACGTGTTGCCGGTCATGAACGGCTCGACGCGGCGGAAGCCCGGCGAGCGGCGGTTGTCGAGCGGCAGGTCGCAGTTGACGATGTCGGGCACGAAATTGGTCCGCCGCATCGCGAGGCCGCGCACCGGATCGGGCTCGATGTCGTCCTTGTACTTGTAGAAGTCGTCGGCGCCGGAGAAGCGATCGCGGAACTGGTATGGGCAGTCGAAGATCGCGCCGACGTTGTTGATCAGGTTCATCAAATTCGGCGCGGTGGTGCCGGCGAGCAGCATCGCCGGCGCGGATGACGCGTTGACGATGCGGTGCCAGGCGTTGACCGGAATCGAGAACAGCGAACCCTTCTGCCACTCAAACACGTGACGCTTGCTGTCATTGTCGAGCCAGACCTCAGTGGTGCCGCGGCCCTCCACCACGAAATAGATTTCCTCGTAGATGTGCTTTTCCGGATTGAGCGCTCCAGCGCCCGGCACCTCGATCACATAGCAGCCCCATTTTCCTTCGGTGCCGTGCAGCTGAATGTAGCTGCCGCGCCCGCCTGTTCTTTTCCAAGGAGCCAACGGAAGATTCTGCACCTTGCTGACGCCGATGTCGCGGAACACCGGGATGCCTTCCGATTCCATGAAGTTGTCGTAGGGCGTCTTCGGCCGGCCAAACTTGCCGAAGCCGGCGCGCTGGCCGCCGGTCGGCTCATGCCAGTGCGTTTGGCCGGGCACGTCATGCATGTTCTTTCTCCTCGGCCGCGGTGCTGGCTGATGCGTCGGCAACCTCCGCAGCATACGCCTTGTCCATCTGCGAGGTGAGGCCGTGCTTGGCGAGTTCCTGCGCGAACTGCTTGCGCGTCTCCGGGTTCTCGTCGCGGTAATCGATCTGGTCACCACCCTGCCGCTTGCTGATCCAAGCCTTCGGCACGCCCTGTGCGTTGCGGATTGCGACGCCTTCATGCTTGAAGGCGAGATAGCGCGCCGGCGTGGTGCCGGTGTTGAAGTGCTGATGCAGCCACATGTTGGGCGGCACGATCATGGTGCCGACCTCCCACTTGTAGTGGCGCGGTTCGTCGCC
>Ga0190270_10000590_pt1 | contig 15959 bp, 19 predicted proteins | sample Popmic320T_FD_133748 | JGI IMG/M metagenome (GOLD analysis project Ga0190270, IMG submission 133748) | Populus adjacent soil microbial communities from riparian zone of Weber River, Utah, USA - 320 T | ecosystem: Environmental > Terrestrial > Soil > Riparian zone | place: USA: Utah | collected...
CGGCGGAAGTCGCGCAGGCGCTCCAGCGCCAGCGCCTTGAGCGGCGCCCCGGAGAGCCCGCCCGCCTCGCCGCGGTGGCGGCCGGCCAAGACCGGGCGGCTCAAAGTGGTGTTGGCGACGATCAGCGCAGCGATGCCCCGGTCGAGCGCGACCCGGGCGATTGCGTCCACTTCGTCCGGTTCGAGGTCCGGCGCCACCTTGAGGAAGAGCGGCGGGCCGCCTCGCGGCAGGGCGGCGAGCAGCGCGTCGAGCGCGCCGCGATCCTGGAGACCGCGCAGGCCCGGCGTGTTGGGCGACGAGACGTTGAGCGTCAGATAGTCGGCGAGAGGCCCCATCGCCTCCACCCCCGCCACATAGTCGGCGATCCGGTCCTCGCTGTCCTTGTTGGCGCCGATATTGACGCCGACGAGGCCGCCGCGCTGGCGCCGCGACAGCCGCGTGCGGGCGGCGTCCAGGCCTTCATTGTTGAAGCCCATCCGGTTGATCACGGCGCGGTCTTGCGCGAGCCGGAACAGGCGCGGACGCGGGTTCCCGGCCTGGGGACGCGGCGTCAGCGTACCGACCTCGACGAAGCCGAAACCGAAGCCGAGCATCTGCGCGAACGCCTCGGCGTCCTTGTCGAACCCGGCGGCGAGGCCGACAGGGTTCGGGAAATCCAGGCCGGCGACGCGGACGGCGAGCGCCGGATCGGGCGCGGCGGGAAGGCCCGGCGGGAGCAGCTTCAGCGCTCGGATCGTCAGCCGGTGCGCCCGCTCCGCGCTGAGCGCGAAGACAATTGGGCGGACGAGCGGATAGAGCGCCATGGCGAGGCGCTATGACAGCCAAAGTTGCGCCAGCCAACTTTGGGGGTGCACCATAAACCGCCCCCCTCGACGCCGCCTGCGGCGTCGCTCGGGACAGGCTTCGACAGGCTCAGGGCTAGCGGTGGAGAGCACTCCCGCTAGGCCTGAGCCTGTCGAAGCCCGGTTAGCCGCCCTCGCTGCGACCGCTAAGCAGCTGTTAACTTCGATTGCTGCTTCTTGTGGCCATGATCCCGTCGCCCTATCGCTAGCCCCCGATGGCCACCGTCCCTCCGTCGCGCGCGCGCCGCATCCTCGTCAACAGCCTCAAGGTCGCCCTTTATTCGCTCGTGGTCGCGACCGTGGCACTGGTGGTCGCGGTGGCCGTCGCGATCAGCCAATTGCCCTCCTATCAGGAGCTGATCCGCCGCGACGACCTCGGCCAGATGATCCGGGTCCGCGCCGCCGACGGCTCGGTGATGATGTCGATGGGGCCGAGCTTCGGCGAGTGGCTGCCCTACGACCGGATTCCCCCGATCATGCGCGAGGCGATGATCGCGGTCGAGGATCGGCGCTATCGCTCGCACCCCGGCATCGATCCGATCGGCCTCGGCCGAGCGGCGGGCGTGCGGATGTCGAGCGGCCGCTGGACGCAGGGCGGCTCGACCATCACCCAGCAGCTCGCGCGCAACATCTTCCTCGACAATACGCGCACCTTCGGCCGCAAGATCCGGGAGGGCATCCTCGCGCTCGCGCTCGAATGGCGCTTCTCGAAGGACCAGATCCTCGAACTGTACCTCAACCGCGTCTATTTCGGCGGCGGCGCCTACGGGATCGACGCCGCGTCGCGCCGCTTCTTCGGCCATCCCGCGAGCCAATTGTCGATCGCCGAGGCGGCGATCATCGCCGGCCTCGTCAAGGCGCCGTCCAATTATTCGCCGACCGCCGACGCCGAGGCCGCGCGCTCGCGCGCCGGCGTCGTCATCCAGCTGATGCGCGAGAATGAGACGATCACCGCCGCCCAGGCGGCGTCTGCCGATCCGCGCCAGGTCCGGCTCGTGCCCAATCCCGAGCGCACCGACATCGCGCGCTACTTCACCGACTGGGCGCTGCCGCAGCTCGACATGCTGATCGACGAGACGGTCCAGCCGCTCGACGTCTGGACGACGCTCGACCCCAATCTGCAGCGCGCCGCCCACGCCGCGATCAACGCCAATGCGCCGCGCGGGGCGCAGGGCGCGCTGGTCTCGCTCGACCGCGACGGCGCCGTGCGGGCGCTGATCGGCGGCCGCGATTATGTGAGCTCGAGCTACAACCGCGCCACCCAGGCGACGCGCCAGCCCGGCTCCGCCTTCAAATTGTTCGTCTACCTCTCGGCACTGGAGTCCGGATACACGCCCGTCTCGACCGTGAACGACGCGCCGCTCACCATCGCCGGCTGGAGCCCGCGCAACGACAGCGGCCGCTATTCCGGCCAGGTCAATTTGCGCCAGGCGCTGGCCTTTTCGATCAACACGGTGGCGGTGCGCCTCGCCCAGGACGTCGGCACCCGCACCGTCGCCGACATGGCGCAGCGGTTCGGGATCACGACCCGGGTCAACACCAACCCGTCAATGGCGTTGGGCACGTCCGAAGTGCGGCTGATCGACATGACCCGGGCCTATGCCTCGATCGCGTCGGGCGGTACCGCGGTGGCGCCGTACGGCATCCGCCGGGTGACGACCGCGGACGGCACCCTCCTCTACCAGCACCAGAATGACGACCGCCGCGTTCTCGTAGCGCCCTGGGTGGCGGCCCAGATGACCGATTTGCTGCAGGGCGTCGTCCTCCACGGCAGCGGCCGCAACGCCAATCTCGGCCGGCCGACGGCGGGCAAGACCGGGACGACGACCTCCAACAAGGACGGCTGGTTCCTGGGCTTTTCGAGCGGGGTCACCACGGGCGTGTGGATGGGCCGCGACGATTCGCGCTCTGTCGCGGGCCTCGCCGGCGGCCGCGCGCCCGCTCAGGCCTTTCATGACTTCATGATCCGCGCCGTCGCCAACCGGCCGGTCGAGAATCTCAACACCAATGTCGCCGCCCCCGACTGGCAGCAGGAGCCGGCCAACGAGCAATGGAGCCCGGCGGTCCCGGGCGACGAGCCGCTGGTCGACGAGGACGGCAATCCGATCGAGCCCGCTTTGCCCGACGAGCCGCCGGCCGAGGCGCCGAAGCCCGACACCGGCGACCGCCCGCGCCCGCAGGACGAGGACGAGGAGGAATTCGACCGCCAGACGCTCGACCGGGCGCTCGGCCGCCGCCCGGCGCCGCCCCAACGTGAGCCGCCGCCGCGGCCGCGGCCCGACGAAGCCAAGCCGGAAGAGACAGTCTAGCTCCTGCCGATCCGGTGGAGCGCGGCGCCCTCGCGCCGGAGCCACAGCCGCGCCGGCCGCGGATCCTCGCCAAGCAGCTCCGCGGCCAAGGCGTGGAAGGCGGGGGCGTGGTTCATGTGGACAAGGTGGGCGACTTCATGTGCGACGGTGGCGCGGCGGACGAAGGCGGGCGCCAGGATCAGCCGCCAGCTGTAGCGGATCGCGCCCGAGGACGAGCAGCTCCCCCAGCGCGAGCGCGGATCGCCGACCGCGATCCGGGCGACGCTGCGGCCGGCGCGGGCGGCGTAGAAGCGGGTCTCTTCGGCGAGCAGATCGCGCGCGCGCGCCTTGAGCCAGCGCAGGATGCGCGGCTCGAGCCCTTCGAGCGGACCGCCGCAGATCAGGCGCCCGTCCCGAGCCTCGACCCGCCGCGGCCGCCCCGCCGCCCAGTCGACGACGTGCGGCTCTCCCTCGAGCGGGACGGCGGTGCCAGGAACGATCGCGACCGTCGGAGCGACGTCGGCGAGCGCGCGCTCGATCCACGGGCGCTGGCCCGCCGCCCAGTCGAGCGCGCGCCGCTGCGAGAAGCGGCGGGGGATTGTGAGCATCAGCGTGCCGGTGCGCTGGTCGACCCGCAGCCGCATGACCTTGGCGCGCGGATTCACCTTGAGCGTCAGCGGCGTCCCGCACGGCAGAAGCAACTCAGAGCTCACGGTCGACCAGATGATGCTCGAGATCGCCCGCTTCGTCTTCCGAAACGGTCCAGCCGCGCACCGACATACCGGCACGGTGCACCGATTCCGGATCTCCCGTCAGCAGTGGGTGCCATTCCGGGAGAGGCCTCCCCTCCGCACGCAGCCGGTACGCGCATGTCGAGGGCAGCCACTGGTAGCGCTCGACATTGCCCGCGGCGAGGCGGATGCAGTCGGGGACGTAGGTGCGGCGCGTGCGGTAGCTGGAACAGCGGCACGAATGGCGGTCGAGCAGCCGGCAGGCGACGTTGGTCGCCTGGACCGCGCCCGTGACCTCGTCCTCGATCTTGTGGAGGCAGCATTTGCCGCAGCCGTCGCACAGCGCTTCCCACTCCGTGCGGTCGAGCGCCTCGATCGGCTTCTCCCAGAAGCGCTCGGCGCTCATCGGACCCAGCGCTCCAGCGCCTCGAGCACGCCCGCAGGGCCCAAATCGTGCGGCAGGATCACGATCGGCTCGCCGGCGGGGCCATAGAGCACTGCGAGCCGGTTGTGATCGACGAGATAGGCTTGCGCCCCGGGCTCAGGCGGCCGCGCCCCGAAATAGACGCCGTGGGCGCGAGCGACGCGGCCGATCTCGTCGCGGCTCCCGGTGAGCGCGATCAGGCGCGGATGGAAATCGTCGGCGAAATCGCGCAGCACGGCCGGCGTGTCGCGGGCGGGATCGGTGCTGATGAAGATCGGCTGGACGCGCGCCGCGCGCTCCGCATCGTTCTCTTCGAACTGGCGCAACGCCGCCGTGATCAACTGGAGGTCGACCGGGCAGACGTCGGGGCAGAAGGTGTAGCCGAAATAGACGATCCGGTAGTGGCCCGCGAACTGCGCGCTGCTCACCCGGCGCCCGTTCTGGTCGGTCAGGGTGAAAGCGCCGCCCATGCGCGCGTTCTGGAGCGGCGGCGGCCCCGGATCCTGCCGGCACGCGGCGAGCCCGGAGCCCGCGGCGAGGGCCAGCAGCAAGGCGAGAAGGCGCCGATCGTTCATGGCGCCGCCAGCCTTGCTTTGCTAAGGCGTTGCAATCAAGCGAAACGGACGGGGTGAAGGTGTGGACGGAATGAAGCGGCATGTGCTTCTCGGGGTGACATTAGCCGTCGTGGCGGTGCCCGCGCTCGCCCAATTTTCCGACAGCTATAATTTCCTTAAGGCGGTGCGCGAGCGCGACGGCGCCAAGGCCTCCGAGATCGTCGCCAGTCCGAGCTCGACCGCGATCAACGCGCGTGAGAATGGCAGCGGCGAGGGCGCGCTCCACATCGTGACGCGCGGCCGCGACCTCGGCTGGCTCAACTTCCTGCTCGCGCGCGGCGCGCGGCCCGACCTGCAGGACAATCAGGGCAATACGCCGCTGACCCTGGCGGCGCAGATCGGCTGGGCGGAAGGCGCCGAGCAGTTGCTCGCGCGGCGGGCGAACGTCAATCTATCCAACGGCCGCGGCGAGACGGCTTTGATCCTCGCCGTCCAGCGCCGCGACATCGTCCTCACCCGATTGCTGTTGGGCCAGGGCGCCGACCCGAACCGGACCGACAGCGTCGCCGGCCTTTCCGCGCTCGATTATGCGCGGCGCGACAGCCGCGCGGCGGCGATCCTGCGCCTGCTCCAGGCGCCGCGCCAGCGAATCATCCAGAATTACGGTCCGCCGCGCTAGGATCCGTGCTCGAATCCGAAGCCGGACAGCCCCGGATCGAGATCCCCGATCAGCCGCCGCGCCGCCCGCCGTGCGAAACGCAAAGTCTCGGCCTTGCGCCGCGCCGGCGCCAGCTTGCGCAGCGGCGCCTCGCGGACGACCGCCGCGTCATAGCGGTCGGCGACGATCAGGCCCGAAAAATCCGGCCCCCGCGCTCCGCTCTCGAAATGATCGAGCGGGAAGCCGGCCGGCACCGCCCAGAAGAAGCGGTCGCAATAATCGAGATAGTCCGGCCATTTCTGGTCGCCGAGCAGATCGGCGCGCGACACCTTGATCTCGACGATGGTGAGCATGCCTTTCGGGCAGACCGCGACCATGTCGGCACGGCGGCCGTTCGGCAGCGGCACTTCGCACAGAGCGAACAGGTCCTGGCGGAAGAAAAGCCGCGTCACGCCGCGCGCCACGTCCTGCGCGACCAGCGGCGCATCCGCGAAGCAGGCGGGCGACTCGATCGAAGTGGCCATCGGGCCAGTTAGAACGAGTCGGGAACGCGCGGCAAGAGGAGGGACAGTTACTCCGCGCTCAAGCCTGCGCAGGCCGGCGAGCGGAGTGACTGTCCCTACCGATAGAAGATGTGATTTCCCACGGCCGCGAGGCGCTGGAGGCGCCAGCGCGGCGAGACGTAGCGGGCGTGGAAGAACAAGGCGGTCGAAACCGGGCTGTCGGCGACGTCGTCCAGGGCGATATGAGCGATGGCGACGGCGTTGCGCCAGCCGGCGCTGCTTTGGGGCGGGGTCGGGATGCGGCCACCGCGGACGAAGGAGAATTGGCTGCGCTGGGTGATGACGCCGCACAGGGTCGAGGCGAAGCGGCCGGAGCGGGCGCGGTTGATGATCACTTCGGCGACCGCGAGTTGGCCGGCGAGCGGCTCGCCGTTCGATTCCCAATAGATCGCGCTGGCGAGGCACTGGGCCTGCGCATCGCGCGGCGACGTGCCGGAATATTCCGCGACCAGCGCGTCCAGCGGACGGCTGCGGTCGATCGAGGGCTGCTGGGGGGCCGGCGCCGGAAAGACGATTGCCGGGGCCGTGGCGAGAATCTCGTCGGCGGCCGGCTGGGCGATCGCGCGCTCGACCACGTCCTCCAGACTTTCGAAGCCCGGCGCGAGCGCGGCTTCAGTGACCGCCGCCGCCGCGACACCGGCGTCGGCGCCGTAAGCGGGGCCGGCGATGGTGGCGGCAAGGACGAAAGCGAGCGCAGCCTTGTGGGCGGCGCGGACGTAATCGATCATCTAAACTCTAATCATGGCGGTCGGCGCTCGAAGGATGCGTGCTGCACCTCGATCGCCGCCCGACTTGCGCGGCCGCATTCCAGATATTCGGCGGCCCCCCGCTGCTCACAGAAAGTTCGTGAGGCCGGCCTGGGGTGGGCCCGGTTAACGGTCAATCAAGTTCGGCCATTTCGTCGGCGAACCGTTCGGCGGACGGGATGTCCAGTTCAATCAGCCACAGATCGGGGTCGAATCGGCGCCGCCGTTCGAGGAACCTATTAAACTCATCTTCGTTCGGCGCGCCCCGATTCCCTACGTCCTGCCACGAATAACGGCCGTCCGGCTGGACCAGGCGCTCGAGCACCATCCTGCGCTCGCCGCGCTCGGCAAGGATGACGGTGATTGCGCCGGAATCGGAGTCGCCCTTCTGGAGGACCGCGCCGAAGCCGCCGTCGCGCGCGGCAAGCCGGAGCAAAGCATTGACGAGCAGCGCGCTGCCGAGCCGCGGCTCGCTCATCCTGACGAATAGCCCGGGAGGCCGGCGAGCGGGATATGCGAGCGCATGAAGGTGCCGGTCCCGCGCGCCGCCTCTTCGCCGTCGGCATCGATCAGCCGCGCGTCGCCGACGAAGACTCGGCGCTTGCCGCTCACCCAGCGCCCTTCGGCGACGACCGGGCCGGATCGGAGCGGACGCGTGAAATTGAGGTTGAACGCGGTGGTGAGCAGGAAGCGGTCGGTGACCATCGAGTTGCAGGCGTAGAAGGCGGCGTCGTCCATCATCTTGAAATAGAGGGTGCCGTGGGCCGCGCCGGCAGCGTGGAACTGCGCCTCGTCGACCTCGAAGCGGATGCGCGCGACGCCCTGCTCGGGAATCTCGATCGACGAGCGGAACAGGCCGTTCACCGGAGCGCGGGCGTAGAGCGATTCCAACGCGCGCAGATGCACGGCCGCGCCCGCGCGGGGCTCAGGCGGCATTGCGCGTTTCGACGCCGGCGAGAAGCGCGTAGATCGCGTCCTTCGAGCGCGCGCCGCGCAGCTTGGCGAGGATCTGGCGATCGCGGAACATGCGGCTGACCCCGGCCAGCGCCTTGAGATGATGGGCACCCGCGTCCGGCGGCGAGAGCAGGAGCACGACGAGGTCGACCGGCATGCCGTCGACCGCCTGATAATCGACCGGCGACGACAGACGGGCGAAGAAGCCGAAGACCTTCTCCAACCCCTCGATCTTGCTGTGCGGGATGGCGACGCCGCCGCCGAAGCCGGTCGATCCGATTTTCTCGCGCTGGGCAAGGGCGGCGGCGATCTTCCTCGCCGGAATGCCGGTGCGCTTCGCCGCGGCCGCGCCCAGCAGCTGGAACAAGGCCTTCTTGTTCGCCGCCTGCATCGCGCCCTCGACCGCGTCAGCTGCAATGATTTCCGAAAGGTCGTTCATCGGGTCCCTGGTGGAGGGCGCCCGCCCTCCAGATTGGAGATGGTGGAGTGCGGCGCGGCGGCCCGGGCGGGCTCGTCAGTCGCTTCTGGGTTCCACCCAGCCGATGGTCCCGTCTTGTCGTCGGTAGACCATGTTGAATTTCGCGGTCGCGCTGTTGCGGAACAGGAGCGCGTTCGTGTTGCGCAGATCGAGCAGCATGACCGCGTCCGAGACGCTGGCGTCGGGAATATCGACTTTGGTCTCGGCGACGACCGGCGGATGGGCGGGGGCGCCATCCACCTCCTCCCCGTCCGCGTGTGGTCCGAAGACTGTGTAGGACGCGTCGGCTCCGGCCATGACCGGGGCCTCGGCACCGGCGGGTGCGACGTGGCGGTTCCTGAGGCGGCTCATATAGCGCCGAAGCTGCTTTTCGATGCGCTCGGCGGCCTGATCGAAGGCGGGGCGGGCTTCCTGCGCCTCGCCGGAGCCTTTCAGGATCACGCCCTGCATGACATGGGCGACGATGTCGCAGGTAAAGGCGTGGTCGTGCGGCCCCCTGCCGAACGTGACATGGGCGGAAAGCGCCCGCTCGAAATATTTGTCGGCGATGGCGCCGATCCGGTCCTCGACATGCTGACGCAAGGCCTCGCCGGTATCGACCCGGTGTCCGGAAACCCGGATGTCCATCCTACTCTCCAACTACGCCGCGCCGCTTAGGCGCCGTCGCGGCCATCCGTCAATCGATGCCATATGGGATCGGTAAGGCCGGTCAGAAAGGCCGCGTGTCGCAGCAGCTCCTCGTCGCTTGCCGCATGCGGCCGCGGTGGGCGCACGGTGACCGCGGCAGGCGCGGCGAACGCCATCTCGGCGGCGGCGAGATCGAGGTCCGGCGCCTCCTCGCCGGCGCCGAGCGAAAGGCCGATCTGGCGGCCGCCGGTTAGCTCGACATAGACCTGGGCGAGGAGCTGCGCGTCGATCAGGGCGCCGTGCTTGACGCGCAGGCTGCGGTCGACGCCGAAGCGGGTGCAGAGCGCGTCGAGGCTGTGCTTGGCGCCGGGGTGGCGCTGGCGGGCGATGGCCAGCGTATCGACCATCCGGCTGGTGCAGACCAGGGGACGGCCGCAATTGTTGAGCTCGTGGTTGATGAACGCGAAATCGAAGCCGGCATTGTGTGCGATCAGCGGCGAATCGCCGATGAAGGCCAGCAGCTCCTCCGCTTTCTCGCGGAATCGCGGCTTGTCCGAGAGGAAGCGGTCGTTGAGGCCGTGCACCGCCTCGGCGCCGCTCGGCATCGGCCGCTCGGGGTTGAAATAAGCGTGCCAGGTGCGGCCGGTCTCGCAGCGATTGAAGAGCTCGACGCAGCCGATCTCGACCATGCGGTCGCCGGTCAGCGGGCTGAGGCCCGTGGTTTCGGTGTCGAAGACGATTTCCCGCATCTGATTCTTATGAATCGCCGCGCCCGGTGAGACAAGCGACGATGCGGCGAACCGCTCGTCGCGTTTCGTCGAGCGACGTGCCGGTATCGATGACGAAATCAGCCCGCGCGCGCTTCTCCCGGTCGGGCAATTGGCGGGCGAGGATCGAATCGAGCTTTGCGGGCGTCATGCCCGGCCGGCCCAGCACCCGCCGGCGCTGGATCTCTTCCGGCGCGGACACGACCGCGACCTTGTCGACGTCGCGCCAGCCGCCCGCCTCGAACAGCAAGGGGATGTCGAGCAGGATGAGCGGCGCACCGGCGTGCGCCGCCACGAACGCCTCGCGCTCCCGGGCGACGGCGGGGTGGACGAGCTCCTCCAGCATCCTCAGCCTGGCCGGCTCGCCGAGCACGCGCTCTGCCAACGCACCGCGATTCACGCCCTCTTCGCCGGTCGTGCCGGGGAAATGCGCCTCGATCCGCGCCACCAGCGCGCCTTCCCGGCCCTGCAGGCGGTGGACGGCGGCGTCGGCGTCGAACACCGGCACGCCCTCCTCGGCGAACATGGCGGCGACGGTCGACTTGCCCATGCCGATCGAGCCGGTGAGGCCGAGCCGGATCGTCATGCCGGGATCAGCCCGCGTTCGCGCAGGAAGGCGAGCAGCGGCAGCAAAGGCAGTCCGAGCACCGCGAAATGGCTGCCCTCGATGCGCTCGAACAATTGCACGCCAGGACCCTCGATCCGGTAGCCGCCGACGCTCCAGCGGATCGCCTCATATTCGCGATCGAGATAGGCGTGGATGAAGGCTTCGCCGAGCGGGCGCATGGTGAGTTCGACCGTCTCGCTCTGCCAGAAGATCGTTCCGCCGTCGGCGATCACCACGGCAGCCGAATGGAGCACGTGGGTGCGGCCGCTCAACATCCGCAGCTGGGCATGAGCGTCGGCGCGCGATCGGGGCTTGGACAGCATCGTGCCGTCGTCCAGCTCGAGCGTCTGGTCGGCGCCGAGCACCAGCGCGCCGCCCGGCGCCTCGACCGACAGCGCCTTGAGCTGGGCCAGCTCCTCGGCCACTCCGCGCGCGTCGAAGCCGGCGGCCTCGAGGCCCGCCTTCGCCGCCGCTTCGTCCAGTTCCGCTTCGACCGTCTCGAACGTCACACCGGCCGCCTCGAGCATCCGCCGCCGCGCATCGCTCCTCGAGGCGAGCAGCAGCCTCATGCCTCCGCCACCTCGTAGCGCTCGGTGCAGAGCTTGACGATCGCCAGCGCCGTCTCCTCGATCGAGCGCCGGGTGACGTCGATCACAGGCCAGCCATTGTCGGCGCAGATCCGGCGGGCGAAGGCGAGCTCGGCATCGACCGCCTCGCGGTCGACATAATCGGTCTCGGGCGCCTGATTGAGCGAGAGCAGGCGGTTGCGCCGGATCTGGATCAGGCGGTCGGCATTGGTGGTGAGGCCGACGACCAGGGGATGCTGCAGCGAGAACAAGGCCGCCGGCGGCGGGCTTTCGGGGACGAGCGGGATGTTGGCAACCTTGAAGCCGCGATTGGCGAGATAGATGGCGGTCGGCGTCTTCGAGGTGCGCGAGACGCCGGCCAGCACGATGTCGGCTTCCTCCCAATTGTCCCAGCCGACGCCGTCGTCATGGGCGATGGTGAAGTGGATCGCGTCGACCCGTGCGAAATAAGCGGCGTCGAGCGCGTGCTGCCGGCCGGGGCGCCCCGCGGCCTCGCGTCCGAGCAAGGCGGAGAGCGCATCGACGACCGGCTCCAGCGCCGCAACCGCATGGATGCCACGGCGCCGGCTCTGCTGCTCGAGCTCGCGGCGGATGACGGAATTGACCAGGGTATAGAGGACGAGGCCCGGCCGCCGCTCGACGTCGTCGAGGACGCGCTTGAGATGGCCCTCCGAGCGCACCATCGGCCAGAGGTGGCGCTTGACCTCGACGCCTTCGAACTGGGCCAGGCAGGCGGTGGCGATGGTCTCGAGCGTCTCGCCGGTCGAATCGGAGAGCAGATGGAGGTGGAACTCGGTCACGCCGCCTCACTGTGGAAAAGCATGTGGGAATGGCTAGCGAAACCCTCTGGACCATTCCAGCGGAAGGATTCGCACCCGTAGACCGCTCTCCTGTCCACAGCCGCGCGAACAGGGGACGAAAGCCGTCCACAGCCTGTGAAAGACGGGGGCAATGACGGTTTCCGCTGGGGGTGGCTCCGCTGTGCCTGTTTGCAATTCCGGCACGAAGCAATAAACCCCGGCTTCAGCGCGCCAACTACCTACAACAATCCTCTTATATAAGACTCCTTATAAGAGAAGAGCGGAGCCCGAGCCCTTTCCGATGACCGGCGAGACCAAGCCCCTGCTCGCCGTCCTCAAGGGCGGAACGAGCGAGCGACGCCCGATCTGGCTGATGCGTCAGGCGGGCCGCTATCTGCCCGAATATCGTGCGCTGAGAGCCGAGAAGGGCGGCTTCCTGGCTCTGGTCTACGATGCCGACGCCGCGGCCGAGATCACGCTCCAGCCGATCCGCCGCTTCGGCTTCGACGGAGCGATCCTGTTCTCGGACATATTGATCGTGCCCTACGCGCTGGGCCAGGATCTCGCCTTCGAGGCCGGCGAAGGCCCGCGCCTGAGCCCGACCCTGCTCGAAGTCGATCTCGACGCCCTGAGCCCCGTCACAGCCCGCCTGGAGCCCATTTACGGGACGGTGGCGAAGGTGAAGGCCGCACTTCCGCCGGCAACGACCTTGCTCGGCTTTGCGGGCAGCCCCTGGACGGTCGCAACCTACATGGTCGCCGGCCGCGGCTCCAAGGAGCAGGCGGACGCCCGGCGGCTGGCTTATGCCGATCCCGAACGCTTTGCCGGGATCATCGAGGCGGTGGCGGCGATGACGGTCGACTATCTGTCCGGCCAGGTCGAAGCGGGAGTCGAGGCGGTGCAATTGTTCGACAGCTGGTCGGGCAGCCTGTCGCCGGCCCAGTTCGAGCGCTGGGTGATCGCTCCGACCGCACGTATCGTCAGTGCCCTCAAAGAACGGCATCCCGATGTGCCCGTGATCGGATTTCCCAAGGGCGCCGGCGGCAAGCTCGGTGCCTATGCGCGGGAGACGCGCGTCGATGCGATCGGACTCGACGAGACGGTGGACCCGGCCTGGGCGGCGCGGGCGCTGCCGGCGGGGCTTCCCGTCCAGGGCAATCTCGACCCGCTGGCGCTGATCGCCGGCGGCGAGGCGCTTGAAGCGGCGGTCCGACGCATCATATCGACCTTCGACGGCCGGCCGCATGTGTTCAATCTCGGCCACGGCATCCTGCCGGATACACCCATCTCCCATGTCGAGCGCCTGCTGGAGCTCGTCCGCACATGATCTTCGACCATGACCTCAATACGGCGCTCATCGTGACCTACGAGTGGATCAAGGCCGCGCACCTCATCTTCGTGATCTTCTGGATCGCGGGGCTGTTCATGCTGCCGCGCTTCTACGTCTACCATCAGGAGGCGCCGGCCGGATCGGACGAGGAGAAGAGGTGGATCGAGCGCGAGTCGAAGCTGCGCACGATCATCATCACGCCGGCGATGCTGCTGGTCTGGGCGCTCGGCCTCACGCTCGCTTATATCGGAGGTCATTGGGACCAGACCTGGTTCCAGCTCAAGCTCGCGCTCGTGTTCGGCCTGTCGGGCTATCACGGCTGGATGATCGGCTACGGCCGCAAGCTCGCGCGCGGCGAACGGCCGCTGAGCGGCCGGACACTACGGCTGATGAACGAGATCCCCGGTGCCGCGACCGCCTTGATCGTCATCCTAGTGATAGTGAAGCCCTTCTAGGCGGAGCGCGCGGCGACGGGCTTGCGTTCCGCGTCGCTTGACTTGGCTTGGGGCGGAGCCTAATTCCGGCCTCCTCTCCTGCCTGCCGTCCGCGCGGGCAATTCAAGTCCCGCCGCCAAACTTCTCCTTCTGCTGGCGCCCAGGCTCCCATTCCCGAGAATCCCCATGCATCTCAATGATTTGAAACAAAACACCCCCGCCGAGCTGGTGGCGATGGCCGAAGAGCTCGGCATCGAAGGCGCATCGACGCTGCGCAAGCAGGAGCTGATGTTCTCGATCCTCAAGGCCCGCGCCGAGCTCGGCGAGGAGATCATGGGGATGGGCACGATCGAAGTCCTCCAGGACGGCTTCGGCTTCCTGCGCTCGCCCGATTCCAACTATCTCGCCGGTCCCGACGACATCTATGTGGCGCCCAACCAGGTCCGCAAGTTCGGCCTCAGGACCGGCGACACCGTCGAAGGCGAGATCCGCGGCCCCAAGGACGGCGAGCGCTATTTCGCGCTGGTCCGCCTGGTCTCGGTCAATTTCGACGAGCCCGACGCCGTCCGCCACCGCGTCAATTTCGACAATCTGACCCCGCTTTACCCCGACGAGAAGCTCAGCCTCGATCCGCACGATCCGACCATCAAGGACAAATCGGCGCGGGTCATCGACATCATCTCGCCGCAGGGCAAGGGCCAGCGCGCTCTGATCGTCTCGCCGCCCCGAGTCGGCAAGACCGTGCTCCTCCAGAACATCGCCCGGGCGATCACCGACAATCACCCCGAGGTGTTCCTGATCGTGCTCCTGATCGACGAGCGCCCCGAGGAAGTGACCGACATGCAGCGCTCGGTGAAGGGCGAGGTCATCTCCTCGACCTTCGACGAGCCGGCGTCCCGCCACGTCCAGGTCGCCGAGATGGTGATCGAGAAGGCGAAGCGACTGGTCGAACATAAGAAGGATGTGGTCATCCTGCTCGATTCGGTCACGCGCCTCGGCCGCGCCTACAACACGGTGGTGCCGTCGTCGGGCAAGGTGCTGACCGGCGGCGTCGACGCCAACGCCTTGCAGCGGCCAAAGCGCTTCTTCGGCGCCGCCCGCAACATCGAGGAAGGCGGCTCGCTGTCGATCATCGCCACCGCCTTGATCGACACCGGCTCGAAGATGGACGAGGTCATCTTCGAGGAGTTCAAGGGCACCGGCAATTCCGAGATCGTCCTCGACCGCAAGGTCGCCGACAAGCGCATCTTCCCGGCATTGGACGTCGGCAAGTCCGGCACCCGCAAGGAGGAATTGCTGGTCGACCCCGCGACGCTCTCCAAGATGTGGGTGCTGCGGCGCATCCTGATGCAGATGGGCACGGTCGACGCGATGCAGTTCCTGCTCGACAAGATGAAGGACTCGAAGACCAACGAGGACTTCTTCGCCTCGATGAACCAATAGCGCCAGCGGGCGCACGCTTTCTCTAGGGAATCAGAACGGTCGAGCCTGTCGTCGCGCGGGATTCGATCGCACGGTGTGCCTCGGCCGCGTCGCGGAGCGGGAAGCGGGCGCCGATCTTTACGTCCACCGCGCCGTTCCCGATCATCTCGAACAGCCGCGCCGCCGATGCGCGCATCTCGTCGGGCGTGGCCGCATAGTCCGCCAGCGTCGGGCGCGTGACGAAGATCGATCCGGCGCGGGTCAGGTCGAGCGCGCTGAACGGCGGCACCGGCCCCGACGCGTTGCCGTAGCTGACCAACAGCCCCCGCCGCGCCGCCGCGCCGAGCGAGGCCTGCCAGCTCGCCGCGCCGACCCCGTCGAGCACCACGTCGGCGCCCGCGCCGCCGGTCAGTCGCCGCACCTCGTCGGCGAGCGCGTCCAGCGGGCAGGAGAGCGGATGGTCTGCGCCGAGATCCCCGGCGATCCGGGCCTTCGCGGCGCTTCCGGCATGGGCGATCACCGTGGCGCCGATCGCCTTCAGCCACGGCACCAGGATCGACCCGACCCCGCCGGCCGCGGCGTGGACCAGAACGGTCTGTTCGGCCTCGACCCCGGCGCAGCGCTCGATCAGATATTCGGCGGTGCACCCCTTCAGCATCGCCGCGGCTGCCTGTTCCGAGGATATGCTTTCCGGAAGTGGCACCAGCCGCTCGACCGCCACAATGCGGTGAGTCGCATAGGCGCCCAGCGGTCCCGTGAAATAGCCGATCCGGTCGCCTTCGCCAAAGCCGACGACACCGTCTCCGACCGCTTCCACGATGCTGCCGCCTCGTTGCCGAGCCCGGTGGGAAGCGTCGCGGGATAGAGGCCGGAGCGGTAATAGGTGTCGATGAAATTGAGGCCCACCGCCTCGTGCCGCACCAGCACCTCGCCGGGGCCCGGCGCGGGAATATCGATCGGCACCGTCTCCAGCACCTCGGGGCCGCCAGTCGAGCGCAGGATGCAGGCATAGGCGGCTGTCACAGGCTCCTACTCCCCAGGGTCGGCCAGACCCGGATCGTGCCGACGGCGTAGGCGATGCCGTAGACCAGCACGATCAGCCCGCTCCAAAGAGTGAAGGCGTCGACGGCCCCGCCATTGACGATGA
>Ga0190270_10000591_pt1 | contig 15957 bp, 12 predicted proteins | sample Popmic320T_FD_133748 | JGI IMG/M metagenome (GOLD analysis project Ga0190270, IMG submission 133748) | Populus adjacent soil microbial communities from riparian zone of Weber River, Utah, USA - 320 T | ecosystem: Environmental > Terrestrial > Soil > Riparian zone | place: USA: Utah | collected...
CCATGCGAATCAAATATTTGATGTCGCGCGCCAATTGCGCATTCAAGCCAACGAGAAAATCGACGCTGCGGGTTTTCTGCCGCGGCACCGAATTCAGGTAACTTTAAACAACGGCGTGAGCGGCTCACGTTTGCAGTAGGGCGCGAGCTCGTTGCGTTGCCACGACTCATATTCGAAGGGGTAATGCTCGGCATGGGGCTCAAGAAAAAAATCGAAGGGATTGATCACCGCCATCTCGGCGACCAAATCGACGCCGATGCGAAATTCGTTGGTCGGCTGGTTAAAAACCAGGCGGGCTAAATAGTTTGCCTGGGGATCTTGCTGCCAATTGATGAAGTGCTCGCTGGGTGAAACCTGGAGCGAATAACTGAGGATGCGCGTGCGGCAATGGGGCGCCGGCCGCAAGCGCAAAACTTGCGGCCCAAGATTGATGACACGGTCGTAGCGGTAGTGGGTAACGTGATGGAGCGCGACGTGGATGGACATGATAGCGAATGTGTCGACAGACGGACATGTAATCTAGAAGATGAGCCGACCAGGATCAAGCGGCGACCGTCGATGGTAGCGACGGCAAAATCTTCGCGCCAAAGCGCATAGGAGCAAGATTTGTTCCTCGGATGAATTATCTTTTTAAAACCGATTCATGGCGAATCCATTTCGCTGAATCGGAAGTGCCAATTAATCGATCAGAGAATGCATGTTTTTGTAGCACTACGGCTATTCGCAAGTCATGCGACGCACCGTTCGAGAACGGTTATGCGACGATGGCCGAAAGTTTGGGCTCGTAGACTGGCATAATCATTGCGCGTAAAGTTCCAACAACCTAGAATCGAGTGACGGCATCAAGGTTGATTGCGCCGGTTTGCAACGGCTGTTCATGAGGGGAGCGATGGCCATGGCGATCGAATCTAGTTCAACTGAATCGAAACGTGTCGGCATTGTCGTCGGTGGTGGCCCGGCGCCGGGAATTAACGGCGCCATCGGTGCGGTAACGTTAGAAGCCGGCAACCGGGGTCATGAGGTGGTCGGCATCTATGACGGGTTTTCTCATTTGATGGCCGGGCGCACCGACCGCATCAAGCAACTCGATCATGACGACGTTTCGCGCATCCATTTCGAAGGCGGATCGATTCTCGCTACTTCACGCGCCAACCCGACGAAGAATAGCGCCGATTTGGCTCAGGTCGTAGCTTCACTAAAAACTCTCGGTATTCGCTACCTCGTCACCATCGGCGGCGACGATACGATGTACGCAGCGAGCCAGGTGGCGAAAGCCTCGGCGGGAGAGATTCGCGTCTGCCACGTGCCGAAGACCATCGATAACGATCTGCCGCTGCCTGGAGAAACGCCGACGTTTGGTTTTGAAACGGCGCGCCAGTACGGTTTCGAAATCGTCCATAACTTAATGGAAGACTCGCGCAGCACCGGGCGCTGGTACTTCGTCGTCGTCATGGGGCGAACCGCGGGACACCTGACGCTCGGCGTCGGCAAAGCCGCGGGCGCTACGTTAGCCGTGATCCCTGAGGAATTTCCCGGCCCTGTCCATCTTGAAACGATCGGCGATATTCTCGAAGGCGCAATCCTCAAGCGCCAAGCCCTTTGGGCGCGCAGTGACGGCGTTGCGCTGATCGCCGAAGGTTTGCTCGAACGGATGCCGGAACAAGAGTTGACAGCGATCGACGGCGTCCAAATCCAACGCGACAGCTACGGCCATTTGCGCTTGGCGGAGCTTGATCTCGCTTATATTTTAAAGACCTTCGTTGAACGTCGCTTCGCGGCGCGGGGCCAGAATCTGACCATCGTCCATAAGACCGTTGGTTACGAGCTGCGCTGTGCGCCGCCAGTTGCCTTCGATTGCGACTACGTCAAAACTCTCGGCTACGGTGCGGTCGAGTTTTTGCTCAACCCAACTGCGCTGACTGCAACCTTTGACGGTGCCCTGGTTTGTATCGTCGATGGCGAATTGCAATATCTCAAATTTGAAAATCTCCTGGACGCCAAGACCAAAAAGACTTCGGTGCGCAGCGTCGATATCACTAAGCCATCATACAAAGTCGCCCGCGAGTATATGATTCGCTTGGAGCGGGAAGATTTTGAAATTCCCGGACGCTTGGAGCAATTGGCGCGGGCTGCCTCCAGCAGTGAAATCAACGTGTCTACGGAAGTATTCAAAAAACAATTTGCCCACGTGGTGTACGAGCTGCGTGGCGGGCTTTAACGCAATACCGAGAGTCGCTTAATCGTTTGCTGTTGGGCTAGAATTGGCGCGGAAGCCCAGCCCTAAAATATTCCTGGGTAAAACTGAGCGGTCATTCAGCCAAGGTGCGGATTTCAGCGTCAGCGCGGCGCAATCGCGTTGATAATTCTCTGGCGATGTTGAGAATTAGCTTGTGCTTGATCTGAGGGTGTTCAAGCGCAAGCGCATTAAGTTTTTGCGTGGACAGGATGTAGCAGACCACTGGCACATCGGCGACGACATCGGCGGAGCGGGCGCGGCCGTCAAGCAACGACAGCTCGCCAAAGGCCAAGCCGGGGCTGATGGAGCTCAAGCGTTTTTCCCGCGCTCCAGTTGTCAGTTTGAGATAAACGCTCACGGTGCCGGCGCCGAGCAAGAAGAGCGAGTCGGCCGATTCGCCTTCGCGGATGATTTTCTCCCTGGCGGCGTAGGTTCTTTTTTCCAACACCGATTCGAGCAAGGCGATCTCTCGGGCGTCCAAGCTCGCGACGATGTTCATCGCTGCAACCGGCACCGGCTCGTCGATGCGGGTCATGGGCGGACGATCTTCGAGAATCAGCTGGGTTTCGCACCACTCCAAAGCCGAATCGCTATCGGGAAAGATGTCCACCGTTTCCCAAGCATTTGGGTCTGGCATTCGTTTCGAGTCGGTTTGCGGCAGATGAGCGACAATGAGTTTTTTGCCTTTGTCGGCGAGGGTGGCGTTCAATTGCTCCAACAGCGTCTGCGCGCATTTATCCATTTCCAGAACCCGCTTGAAATCAAAAATTAGATACTCCGCCGAATCGATATCGGCGGTGAGCTGGCGCAACAGTCGCTCCATGGTCGCGAAAAAAAGATTGCCCTGTAATTCGTAAACGCAAATCGCCGCGGTCTTGCGGTTCAGTATTTCCTGCTCGGTATTGCCGCGCAGAAGTTTCGAGCGCACGGCGTCGCCGCGGTAGGTGTTGCGCACGGCGACCGAGGTGGTTGAGCGGATATCGAACATATGCAGCTTGAATCGTTCGGAAATATCTTCGCAAACTTGAATGCCCCGGCAGCTGTTGCCTTGCTCGTCGAGGAGCGGCGAAAAGGTTCCGATACCCAATTGGCCAGGTAGCGCCGCGATAATGCCGCCGCCAACGCCGCTTTTGGCCGGTAACCCGATACGATAACTCCATTCGCCGGAGTAATCGTACATGCCGCAACTCTGCATTATGGCGAGGACGTTTTTCACGTAGCATTCCTCGATCGCCCGCGCCCCGGTCAACGGATTGACCCCGTTGTTGGCGACGGTGGCGGCCATCACGGCCAAGTCGCGGGCGCTGACCAGGATCGAGCATTGCTCGAAATAGAGCTCGAGATGTTCATCGATGGGCTCGGCGATCATTCCGGCATTGAGCTCGAGGAAACCGATGGCCCGATTGCGATGGCCGGTGGCGCGCTCTGAGCGGTATACCGCGTGGTCGATCTGCACCGGGCGGCCGCATAAATCGGAAAATTTTCCCAGCAGGCGCTCTAAGCGCTGTTTATGGTTTTCTCCCTGGATTAGCGCCGTCGCGGCGATGGCGCCGGCGTTGACCATTGGATTGAACGGCCGGTTGCCCCGTTCGTCGAACACAATCGAGTTAAACGCTTCGCCGCTTGGCTCGACGCCAATTTTTTTCAGAACCTGTTCCACGCCGTGATCTTCCAAAGCGAGGGCGTAAACAAAGGGCTTGGAGATCGATTGGATGGTAAATAACTGGCGCGCATCGCCGACTTCGTAAATCTCGCCGTCGGCGGTCGCGAGCGCGATACCGAACAGCGCCGGATTCACCTTGGCCAGCTCGGGAATATAGGACGCGACCTTGCCGCTGAAATTCTCGCGATACTCGCGGTAAATCTCAAACAGAGCAGAGTGAATCGGCGAGAAATTCGACTCGACGTCGTCGCTCTTCAGTGCCGGTTGATAGCGCATCGGGTGCTTATGTCGTTAGAGTCGAATCCTGATCTATCGTCGACTCCTTTCAAGGTTCGACACCGTTGTAGGCGTTGCGCACGTATTGCAGCACCATGCGCTGGGTGTGAAAGAACGAGCCGTTCAACGCGATCGCCGAGCGCCGGATTTCTGTGTAGGCTTCCGGCTTGGCGTAATATAAGGGCAGAATGACATCTTCCAATTTGTCGTAGAGCGAAGTAGCCTCGGCCAGCGTATCGGTTTGGCTCGCGTTGTTTGCGCCGATCGCCCAACCGGTCACGCCCTCAACGTGCCCCTCGATCCACCAACCATCTAAAACACTGAGGCTCGGCACGCCATTGAGCGCGGCCTTCATGCCGCTGGTGCCGGAGGCTTCCAGAGGTCTTTCAGGCGTGTTCAGCCACAGATCGACGCCGGCGCAGAGGGCGCGGGCCAGATCCATATCATAATTTTCCAAGTAGACGACGCGCAGCACGCCTTTCAGTTTTTCAGAAAATTCGAAAATGCGGCGGATCATCGCTTTTCCCGCTTGGTCGTGGGGGTGCGCCTTACCGCTATAGATAACCTGAAATGGCCCGGCTTCCTCGGCGATCGATCGCAGCCGCTCAAGGTCGGTAAACAATAAATCGGCTCGCTTATAGCCGGCCGCGCGCCGGGCAAAACAAATCGTCAGGACATTTTCAGCGAGATCTGTTTTCGCCCGCTGGGCGATCTGGGCCAACATTTCGCGTTTGGCGAGCACATGAGCCCGTTGCACGTCGGCGATGGGGATTTTAATCGCATAGCGCAAATAGAAATTATCGCGCCGCCATTCGGGAATGAATCGGTCGTACAGATTGCGAAACGGCGCCGCGGTCCAGGTCGACGCATGCACGCCATTGGTGATGGAATCGATGGCGTAATGGGGAAACATGTCGCGGGATATTTCGCCGTGGCGCATGGCGACGCCGTTCACATAACGCGACATATGCAGCGCCAGATAGGTCATATTGAGCATGCCGTTATCAATGCACTGCAGCTTTTCCAAGGCGGTCAAGCGTTCGGCGCCTAAAACCTCGCGCACAAGGTCGACGGCAAACTGGTCATGACCGGCCGGCACCGGAGTGTGAGTGGTGAATACGCTGCGTTGGCGCACCGCCTCGCTATCGGTTTCCGTCACCGCGGTCAAATCGCCGCGCGCCACTTCGCGCTCCAAAAGGGCCAAGGTTAAAAACGCGGCGTGGCCCTCATTCATATGGTGCGTGCTAACATTCTTGTAGCCGAGGGCTTGGAGCATCGCTACGCCGCCCATACCCAAAACGATTTCCTGACAGAGGCGTTGGCGCGTGTCGCCGTCGTAGAGCGCCGCAGTCAAGCTTTGTTCCCAGGGAGAGTTTTCCTTCAACCCGCTGTCGAGGAAATAGACCGGCACCGTATGACCAAAGACGCCGCGCACGACATAACGCCAGGCACGAACCACCACCGCCCTTCCGGCGATAGGCACGAAGGCGCGCGGCACCATCGGTTCCAAGGCTTCTTCGTAGTCCCAATCCACTGGGCTCTCGGTTTGATTGCCGTTGCGGTCGAGAGTTTGGCGAAAATATCCCTTGCGGTGTAGGAGCGTCACGCCGATCATTGGCAGGTTAAGATCGGCGGCGGCGCGCAATGTGTCGCCGGCGAGAACACCGAGCCCGCCGCTGTATGTCGGCATCGCCGAATCGAGGCCAACTTCCATGGAAAAGTAAGCGATATAGTTGGGCCGGATTTCTTTTGGCATCATTTGCGTTCACCGGTGTGCGCGCGCTGACTGACGCGGCGTTTTGGTCCATTCGAGAAATGAGGCCGCTGTGCAAGTTTTCCTGATCAGATTACTAAATCACTAGTGACACCCATCAGCCCGCAAAACCTGCGGAGAAAATCCTGTGCAGAAAACGTACCAGCATAACGAGACGCCATTTTCCTCAATATCCCTGGGTTTCGCAGGGCGGTTACCACCAGTGATCGCTGCGAATGCCAAAAACTAAGCAGCGGTCGCTTAAAAAAGCGGCGTAAGAGTTGGTCACAGAGGATTCCACACCCGATTAGGAGACGTCCGGCGGCTCGATTGAGATGTCAATTGCGCGGTTTTTATAACTCATTGTCCAACTAGCCGGCGGCGCTTGCTGACCAAAGGTCAGGCAGCCCAGTGCCGAAAAATTAGTCGTTCGCCGCACACGCAGGCAATTAACCAACGCAAATCTCGCGCGCTGTCATGGCATGGTCGTTGCGGTGGACAAAAGGCGCTGCGTTTGTGTTAACTTACGGAGGTTACAGCGGCTTTGCGCTCGCGCCGGCATCGGCTATGAAATTTGCCCATTACGATACGGCTGATTTTCATGACGAGATGTTTGTCTCCGACAGCACTCCTCGGCCTGGCGCGCGTTTGCTGAAAGAGCGGATCGAGTCACTGCCGGACGGCGAGCTGCTCGCCCGCCAAGCTGCCGCTGAAAGCCTGCTGCTGCAGAACGGTATTACCTTTAACGTTTACAGCGATAGCGCGGCCACCGAGAAAATTTTTCCATTCGATGTTATCCCGCGCATCGTCGAAGCAGCCGAGTGGGATTGGCTCGAAAAGGGTTTGAAGCAACGCGTCTACGCCCTCAATTTATTCGTCGACGATATTTATCATGAGCAAAAAATCGTCAAAGACAAAGTCGTTCCTGAATACCTGATCCAATCGGCGAGCTCTTTTCGCAAAGAATGCGTCGGACTCAATCCGCCGCAAGAGGTCTGGTGCCATATCACCGGCACCGATCTGGTGCGCGACCGCGACGGCCAGATGTATGTCTTGGAGGATAATTTGCGCTGTCCCTCAGGCGTTTCTTACGTCCTGGAAAATCGCCGCATCATGAAGCGGACCTTTCCCGAGGTCTTCGAAGCGTCGCACGTTAGGCCGGTGGATGAGTATCCCAGTCGCCTGCTGTCGACGCTGCAGTCACTCTTTCCCGCGGCGATGGACTCGCCCAAAGTCGCGCTGCTGACGCCGGGCATTTACAATTCGGCTTACTATGAACACTCATTTCTGGCGCAACAAATGGGCGTCGAATTGGTCGAAGGGCGCGATCTGGTAGCGGTCAATAACCGGATCATGATGCGCACCACCAACGGATTTGAACCCGTCGATGTGCTGTATCGGCGTATCGACGATGATTTTCTCGACCCACAAGTGTTTCGAGAGGACTCCTTGCTCGGCGTGCCGGGGCTCATGGAGATTTATAAGAGCGGGCGCGTGGCGTTGGCGAATGCTCCGGGGACGGGCATCGCCGATGACAAGTCGATCTACGCCTATGTGCCGAAGATCATCGAGTACTATCTCGGTGAGAAGATCCTAATTCCCAACGTGCCGACCTATGTCTGCGCCGAGCCTAAGGAACTAGCTTATGTGGTGGCGAGCTTGGACCAACTTGTGGTCAAGGCGGTCAACGAGTCGGGCGGCTACGGCATGCTGGTGGGACCGCACGCGACGGTCGATGAACGCGCTGAGTTTGCCCGGCGCATTCAAGCGAATCCACGCAACTATATCGCCCAGCCGACCTTGGGATTGTCGCGGGTGCCGGTGATTGCCGACGGCCGCGTCGTCGGCCGTCACGTCGATCTGCGTCCCTATGTGCTCTACGGCAGCGACATCTACGTGATGCCAGGTGGATTGACCCGGGTCGCGCTCAAACCGGGCTCCTTGGTGGTTAACTCGTCACAGGGCGGAGGGAGCAAGGACACCTGGGTACTGCAGCCATGAACGGCGCGCCACCGAGGAACTTCTAGAATCGCAATCATGCTAAGCCGAGTCGCCAATTCGATTTACTGGTTGAGCCGATACATGGAACGGGCCGACAACGTCGCGCGTTTCATCGACGTCAACCTGCAAATGATGCTCGATCTGCCGATTGGCTCGCGGGAGCAATGGCATCCGCTGGTGAGCATCTCCGGCGACGACGACGTGTTCTTGTCGAACTTTTCCGTGGCGTCGCGGGACAACGTGATCAAGTTTCTCACCTTTGACGGGGAAAACCCAAACTCGATCGTGTCCTGCCTGCGCGCGGCGCGGGAGAATGCCCGGACGATTCGCGAGTCGATTTCGCCGGAGATGTGGGAGCAGGTCAACAGCTGTTATTTGATGGTCAACGCGGCGGCCTCGAACCAGCGACTGATGATGTCGCCTTCGAGTTTTTTTAGCGACGTCAAAAAGGCTAGCCAACTGTTTCACGGTATTACCGACGCCACCATGTTGCACGGCGAAGTTTGGCACTTCTATCGTTTGGGTCGTTTGCTCGAACGCGCCGATAAAACCTCGAGGTTGCTCGATGTAAAATACTTCATGCTGCTGCCGTCAGTTAGCGATGTGGGTACGCCGTTGGACGATATTCAATGGGCCGCGGTGTTGCGGTCGGCCAGCGCTTTGGAAATGTATCGCAAGCGCCACGGCCACATCGCGCCTGAACAGATTATCAATTTTCTCGTCTTGGATCATGAGTTTCCGCGCTCGATTCACTACTGCCTGACGAGCGCCAATGATTCGCTGCACGCGATTTCAGGCACGCCCATCGGAATGTTTCGTAATACCGCCGAGCAGCGCCTTGGCCAGTTGCGCGCCGAGTTGGCGTATACCGACACGCGCCAGATTGTCGCGCGCGGACCGCATGAATTTCTCGACGCGTTTCAGACCAAGTTGAATCACGTCGATCAGTGTATTTACGACACCTTTTTCGCGCTCCGGCCCGTCGGATCGCGGTCGCCGGATCGAGTTGGTCAATAAGCGGATGGGGAACGGGTTCCGCGCAACAAGCAGGAAATTTTACCTATGTATTTCGAAATCAGCCATAAAACCACTTATACCTATAGCCGCCCGGTTTTTCTGGAGCCGCATCAACTGCGCGTGCGTCCGCGCTGCGATGGCTTGCAAAATTTGATCGACTTCCACTCGCAGGTCCAGCCACGGCCGGCGGGATATTCGGACAGCGTAGACCTTGACGGCAACGTGGTCTCGAATATTTGGTTCGAGGGGCTCACCGAGCGATTTGTCATCGAGAGCCGGGCCAAGGTATGCACTCAATACCGCAACCCGTTTCTCTACATCCTCGCCGACCGGGCTGACCGGCTGCCGATCAGTTACATGGACCTGATCAAGCCCTACGTGATGCCGTATGTCACGCGGCTCGGCGATAGCGATTTGGTCGAGCGCTTTGCGCGCCAAATCGCCAACCAGACCGAATGGAAGACTCTGCGTTTTCTGAGCGCGCTCAATCGGGAAATTTACGAGTGCTGCCAGCAGACTAGACCCGAGCCCGGTGGACAACTGGGCGCCGAGCATACCCTCCTGCGTAAACGCGGCTCCTGCCGCGATATGGCCGTGCTTTTCATCGAAGCCTGCCGCTACGTCGGTATCGCCGCGCGCTATGTCAGCGGCTATCGGATCAACGGCGCGGATAACGAATTGCAGTACTTGGCCGCGTGGGGTGAAGTGTATTTACCGGGCGCCGGCTGGCGCGGTTACGATCCGAGCCTGGGCGTTGCGGTCACCGATCGCCATGTGGCGTTGGCCGCGGCGGGAACTCCATTGCTAGCGGCGCCGGTGGCGGGCGCATTTCGCGGCAACGCCGTTACTTCGGAGCTTGGCGCCGAAATCGCCATTCGCGCTGTCGCCCAAGGCGACAGCGCCGCGCCGGTCGGTTTGGCGAGCTAAATTTTATCTCGGATTGAAATCGCTCAGCACCAAATCGATCACCGTCAGCTTGCCATCGGCTTCGTGCTTCAAGGCCTGATCGATGGCGGGTTTGAGTTCGCTTGGTTGGTTCACTCGGTAGCCGTAACCGCCGTGAGCTTTGGCATACTGCTGATAATCCGGCCGGGGACCGATTTCCGCGCCGAAGTGGACGCCGGTTTGTTTCGCCGCGCCGTCGGGAAAATATTTGATCAAGCTGGTTTCCATGGACAGATAGCGGCCGTTGTTAAACACCACGCAGTGGATCGGCAGCCGATATTCTTCGGCGACGCCCAAACAGGACGGCACCGCGTTGTAGTGAAATGCGCCGTCGCCGATGAGGGCGAAGACCGGCCGGTCGGGCATTGCCAGCTTGACGCCCAGCGCGTAACTCAGACCAACGCCGAGGCCGCCGGTGACCCGTGCGAAGTACGATTGGGTCTGCTCGCGTCCAATCGCTTCCTGAATCAGGCTTCGATAGACGGTGGTTTCTTCCGAGATGACTGCGTTCGCCGGAAGCGCTTGTCCCAACGCATGAACCGCCCAGCGCGGATCGATGGGCGTATCGCCAGCGTGTTTTTCTGCATCTTCTTTCTGTTTGCTGAAATAGCTATCGTGCTGGGCGCGCGTGCGCGCCAGCCGCGCTTCATAACTAGCGCGATTGGCGGCGACTTGTTCCGATGCTTTGGCCTTTTTCACCAACTGTCCGAGAGTCGATACCGGCGGCGCGACCAAAGCGAGATCGACGTTATAGCCCCAGAACGGCAGCCGCGAGTTGGGAAATTCATCCGCGATGGAAATCACTTTGGCGTTCTTCGGCGTCTTGCTCGCCGGATACCAAGGCGTCACGGCGTCGACCATGAGAATCAAATCCGCCGCCTCAACTTGTTTGGCATCGTGATGCAGATAGAGCGGATGAGTGCGCGGGAAATTCATAAACGCCGGGCGATAGGTTTCCATCACCGGGATGGCAAATAGTTCGCACAGCTCGACGAAGCGCTCCACGGCGCGCGGCTCGCCGCCGACATGTTCGGTGAGCGCGATGGGATTTTTCGCCGCGGCGATGAGATTTAACGCTTTGTCGATGCTGGCGTCGTCCACCGTGTGAGCGCGGACCACTTCATTGGCTTTGCCATGATCCAGATCATTGACCTGTTCCATCATGCATTCGAACGGAATGCCGATCAGCACCGGTCCAGCCGGCGGCTCCATGGCGATGCGCACGGCGCGCTCGATGGTCGGCCCGAGCAGTTCCGCCGACGAGATGCGGTCGGCCCACTTGACGCATCCGCGTAAAAGATCGGGCGAGCCGCCCAAGTCCGTGAGATCGTGCAGCCATTGGCCGCCGGGGTCGGCGACCTTGGTGTTCTCGCCGTAGGCGGCGATCTCGCCGCTTAAAATCACCATCGGCGTGCGCTCGTGCAGCGCGGCGCGCAGAGTCATGGCGGCATTCAACGGCCCGGCGGTGGCGTGAAGCATGACGACCTGCGGCCGATGAGTGACCTTCGTGTAGCCGGCCGCCATGGCGACGGCAACCGCTTCGTGGCGGCAATTGATATACTTCGGATTCTTCGCGCCGCGCGCCGCGGCTTCGGCCAGCGCTTCCCACACCGGCGGCCACTCCGAGCCGGGTGAAGATAAAATAAACTCGACGCCGCTCCGTTCGATCGCTTTCAACATCGCTTGTCCGCCGTGCATGATGGTTCTCCTTTGAATGGCTATTTTTGCAACTTGTGTCGTTTGATTGAGTCGTCAAACTTTTTTTTCACCACGAAGGACACGAAGAGCACGAAGTTCAGATAATTAATTTTCCGAAACCTTCGTGACCTTCGTGGTGAATAGTATCCCGTCATCGCGGCAGTTTTTTCTTCATCTCGGCGAGGAATCCGCTCGATTCCAAACTCTGCACGGGGCCGTTGACGATGACTTGATCGAGGTCGACTTCCTGAACTTTGGGATTGACTTTGCTGACGATGCGTTTGACGGTGCGCCAGGCTTCGACGTTGAGCGCAATATCGATGTCCGGCATTTGCAGGCGTGCGACTCGGTAGGACGCCTCGACATCTTCATCTCTGCTTAAGCGTAGATTCTTTTTAAGGATCTCGCTCACGTCGCGCTTGTGGGTTGGATCGAGAATATAGACTAGCGATTCGACGACGCCTTTGGTCAGCGCGATCATTGCGTCATTGCCGATGGCGCTGGATTCCTTTTGCGCGCACATGACCGTGGCTTGATAGACGACGTTCAATTTTCCCGCGTCGGCCAGGGAGCGCGCGCCGGCGCGCTTGGCCATGTCGGAGTAACTGTACGGCACCACCATGGCGTCGACGTTGCCGGTGATGAGCGCCTGGGTCACGGTGGCGGTATCGCCGATGACGCGCATGTTGAGTTTGTATTTGTCGGGATCGATGCCGAGAGCGTCGAGGACGACCATCGTCGACAGCCAAAAGCCGCCGCCGATCGATTGCACGCCGAAGATTTTGCCGCGCAAATCTTCCAGCGACTCGATGCCTTTGCGGGCGATGACTTCGCGCGGCACGCGGTTGTTGCCGACGTTGAAGCAGCCGAGCTTCAAACCGCTCACCGTGGTGCTGAGCGCGCTGCTCGGCGCCGACCACACCAGTGGCGCGCCGCCCGAGGCGAGAGTCGCCATCATGATCGGTCCGCTGCGGGTTTGCAGCGCGCGCAGGTCGATGCCGTATTTTCGAAACAATCCTCTTTCGGCGCCGACCCAGATCGGGATCATGGTTTCATTGTGGCCGCCGTAGGCGACGAGCATGGGAGTGGGCGCGGCGGCGCGGGCATTCGCGCTGTTTAGAACGATAGCGATGAGTACACTAACGAACTGCCATCTGGTGTTGCCGGTCATCGCAATTGCTCCCGTCCGATCTTGTCTTCGGCTCCTCTACCACACCCCAAAGAGTTTGCCCAGTCCAGGATTCTTTGAAAGCATGCTTTGCCATTGACAAGTCGCGGCAGGCTCGGCATAAAATGCCGTCCTTGGGGGGCGAGCGAAAAAATAGACCTGGAGGAATACATGATCAGGAGCGTTGCTAAATTCTTTATAGTTGTTGGCTTCCTGGTGACGGCGAGTCGGGCGAGTTTGGCGCAAGACTCGATTCCTTTCGTGCCGTCGCCGATGCATGTGGTGCACAAGATGATCGAGGTCGCGGAAATCAGGAAAGGCGACATTCTTTACGATATGGGGAGCGGTGACGGTCGGATCGTTATCGAGGCGGCGAAGAAATTCGGCATTAAGGGCGTCGGCATCGATTTGAATCCGGAGCTAGTTGCCAAGGCGCGGGAAAACGCAGAGAAGGAAGGCGTGAGTCATCTCGTCGAGTTTCGCGCCCAGGACGGTCTCACGGTGGATATTTCCGAAGCGACAGTGGTGACGCTCTATATGTTTAAATGGTTCAACAACGCGCTCAAGCCAAAGCTGCAAAAATTGAAACCCGGCTCGCGCGTCGTTGCCCATGACTTCGACATCGACGACTGGAAGCCGACGCGCATCGAAAATGTCGGCCCGCCGACCGACGGAACCTCGGACTACGCCGAGTCGCGCACGCTTTATATTTGGAAGGTCGGCGAGGTGATCGCAATGCCGTGAGTTAGAGAATTAACCACAAGGCACGAAGCAAGAGAAGCCGGAAGCGGAATTTAATCGCAAAGAGCGCAAAGAATATTTTGGCAATGTAACAAAGGGCAGGTTTGAAGCCCGCTCTTCTGGCTGGCAGAACTAAGGAGGGAGCAAACATGGCGACAACTTATAATCCTGCAAACAAATTCGAGATCAAAACTTGGGATATCGAGTTTCGCAAAACCCCCACTCGGCAGTTGATGGCGCGGATTTATCAGCCGCAGAGTGGCGGGCCGTTCCCGACATTGCTCGACCTCCACGGCGGCGCTTGGAATAATCAAGACCGAACCGCCAATCAGCCGATGGACGAAAGTTTGGCGCGCAGCGGCCTGCTCGTCGTCGCCATCGACTTGACACGCGCGCCTGAAGCCCCTTATCCGGCTTCGGTGCAAGATGCGAACTACGGCGTTCGTTGGCTCAAAGCGAAGGCACGGGAATGGAACGGTGATCCGGCCACCGTCGCGGCACTGGGAAGCTCGAGCGGCGGCCACGAGATCGAACTCGTTGCGCTGCGGCCGCATGATCCCCGCTATAACGCGCATGTTTTGGCGGAAGCGCCCAAAATCGATGCAACGTTGCCCTATGTCGTGGCGCGCTCGCCAGTGAGCGACCCGTTCGCGCGCTACCAGCAGGCGGAGCGCAAGCAGTGGGCGGAAATGATTCAGAACAGCAAGACTTACTTCAACCCGTGGGAGAGCATTCACGAAGGCAACCCACAGAAAATCCTCGAGCGCGGTGAGAAGGTCTCAATGCCGCCGATGTATATTCTCCAAGGTGAGTTAGATGACAACGTGTTGCCCGCCGTGCAAGAGCGTTTTGTCGCTACCTATCGAGAAGCAGGCGGTGACTGCGAGTTCGAGGTATTCAAGGGCAGTGAGCACCGGTGGGTCGCTAAGCCGGGACCGCAGACCGAGCGCGCTTACGAACAGATCAAAACGTTCATCGCCAAACAACTCCACGCGCAGAAATTGGCGGCGTAGCGAACACGGAATTTTAAATGGCATCTAACCGGCGAACCGCCGGTGGTCGACCATCAGTCAACGGTCTTGCACGACTTTGATTCCCGCCTTGGCGAATATCTCGGCCGCGCTATCATTGCGGATGCCTGACTGAAACCAAACTGATGTAGGCTGCTTCGCCAAAATATCTTCGACGTGAGCGTTAATGTCCGGCGGTCGGCGGAAGACGTCGACCATGTCGATGTCGCCTGGAATATCAGCAAGCCTGCGAAAAACTTTCTCGCCAAGAATCATCGTCGCATCCGGATAGTAAACCGGCACCGGGATGATTTCGTAGCCTGCGCGCTGCATGTACTGCGGCACATAAACCGACGGCTGGTCGGACTGCGCGTCGGTCTTGATGCCGAGGACAGCGATACGTTTGCTGTGATTGATTAGGTCGCGAATTTGCTCAGTGGTCGAAAGAAGATTAGCTTGCCAGTTCACGTCGCAAGACTAACAGAAGTTGCACGGTCGGTCGATAGATTTGCCATGGAGATCGCCTCTTCCCGCCGGATTTCTCTATCTGTCTCGTTTCTTTATCGAGCGCCTTCCCGCATCATCTCATCGAGCAAAGTTTCGTCAATCATCTGCGCGGCGTGGATCGGCCGGTCGATTTTTTGCGCGGCGCGGGCGTAGTCGACTAGCAGCTGATAACCTTCAACGCGATTTTTGCCGTCGGCGCTCAGTAATTCGAGCAATTGCTTGTAAGCGAGCCCGGCGACTTCTTGATCCATGCCAAATTCGCGCACGATCATCTGCGTCGTGTCCGCCCGGTTCTCGCGAATGTAGTTCATCGCGCGCAACGAAGCGCGCAAGAATCGTTTGACCATTTGCGGTTGTTTTTTGATCTTGTCGGCGTGGACGACGAAGGCCGTTCCGGGCACGTCGACATAATCCCGCGTGACGGCGATGCGTGTAAAGCCGTCTTTTTCGGCGCGCAAGCTATGCGGGGCACCGAGCATCGATGCGGCGAGAGTTCCCGACTTCAAAGCGGCATAACGTTCGGGCGTGCCGCCCATATTGAGAATAATGAAATCGCGCTCGGGTGAGAGGCCGTTTTGCGCGATGATTTTTCTAAGTAGGGTGTCGACCAAACCGCCGGGATTGAGCGAACCGATGGACTGGCCCTTGAGTTGGGCGAGGTTCCGATACTTCGGTTGGGCATAGAGTGCCTGGTCGACGAAGGAATTCATGCTCATGATCACGCGCAACGGCGCGCCAGCAACAAACGCTGTGACCGCCGTCGTGCTGCCCGTGCCAAAGTCGGCGTCGCCGGTGAGCAGCGCCTTAATATCGATACCGCCGCGCATGTAGACGAGGTTCACACTCAAGTTTTCTTTCTGATAGAAACCTCTTCTTTGACCGGTTTCCAGGATCGGAAAGTTGGTGATCGACTTGCTCGGATAACTGACGACCACTTTTTCC
>Ga0190270_10000592_pt1 | contig 15940 bp, 15 predicted proteins | sample Popmic320T_FD_133748 | JGI IMG/M metagenome (GOLD analysis project Ga0190270, IMG submission 133748) | Populus adjacent soil microbial communities from riparian zone of Weber River, Utah, USA - 320 T | ecosystem: Environmental > Terrestrial > Soil > Riparian zone | place: USA: Utah | collected...
ATCATGGCCGAATGCGGCATCCCGCTCGAGAAGATGAACCCGCACGGCGGGGCGATCGCGCTCGGGCATCCGTTCGGCATGACCGGCGCGCGCATCATGACCACCCTGCTGAACGGCCTCGAGACCGACGACAAGACGATCGGGCTCGAGACGATGTGCGTGGCCGGCGGGCAGGGCCAGGCCATGATCGTCGAGCGCCTGAACTAGCCGAGGGCGGCGCCTAGACGGCGTGCAGCGCCGGGCGGGTCTCCTGGCGCAGCATCTCGACACGGCGGAGCGCGAGGCGCGCGTCGCCGGGCATCCCGTAGTAGAAGCCCTGGCCGAGGTCGCAGCCGAACGCGCGCAGGGCGTCGATCTGCTCGGGCGTCTCGATGCCCTCGGCGATCACCTTCAGGTCGAGCGCGGCGCCCAGCTCGATCACGGCGCGCGCGAGCGCGTGGTGCTCGCGTGAGCCCGTGACCTCGTCGATGAACTGCTTCGGGATCTTCATCGTGTCGACGGGCAGCCGCGAGAGGTAGGCGAGCGAGGAGTAGCCGGTCCCGAAGTCGTCCACCGCGACGCCCATGCCGCGCTTGTGGAGCGCCTCGAGGACGGCCAGCGGCACCGGGTCGTCGCCGACGAAGGCGCGCTCGGTGAGCTCGAAGACGAGCAGCTCCGGCGGGAGGTTGTGGATGTCGATCAGCGCGTCGAGGCGGTCGAGGAAGCCGGGGTCGACCAGCTCGGGCGCGCAGACGTTCGCGTGGATCGGGATGCGGAGCTGCGCGGCCTGCTCGACCACGCGCTCGAGGACGATCGCGCCGATCTCGACCACCGCGCCGGTCTCCTCGGCGAACGCGATGAAGTCGCCGGGCGGGACGAGCCCGCGCTCGGGGTGGTTCCAGCGCACGAGCGCCTCAAGCGCCACCGGCCGGCAGTCGTGCAGCGAGACGACCGGCTGGTAGACGACGCTCAGCTCCTCGTCGGACACGGCGCGCTCGAGCTCGAAGGCCAGCGTGCGGCGCTTGTGGAGCGCATCGCGCATCGAGGGGTGGAAGATCCGGTACTGGCTCTTGCCGCGGCGCTTCGCCTCGTACAGCGCGACGTCGGCCTTGCGAAGCATCTCGTCGGGGCAGTCCTGGCCCGGCGCGCCCACCGCGATGCCGATGCTCACGTGCACGCGGACGCGCTCGCCGGCGACCTCGATCCGTGCCTCGAAGTCGCCCAGCAGCCGCTTCGCGACCGCGACGGCGTCCATCTCGCCGCCGGAGCGGTCGAGGAGCAGCGCGAACTCGTCGCCGCCGAGACGGGCGGCGGTGTCGCCCTCCCGCAGACAGCCGCGCAGCCGCTCGGCGACCGCGCGCAGCAGCTCGTCGCCGGCGTGGTGGCCGTGGCTGTCGTTGATCGCCTTGAACTCGTCGATGTCGATCAGGAGGACGCAGACGCCCGGCCGGCGGCTCTGGAGCGCGTGCTCGACCCGGTTGTGGAAGAGCGAGCGGTTGGCGAGCTGGGTGAGCGAGTCGTAGAGCGCCTTGCGCTCGAGCTCCTGCTGAAGCGACTCGAGCTGGCGGACGGCCTGCTCGAGGCGGTCGTACTGGAGCGCGACGGTCACGTTGCCCGTGAGCGTCTCCAGCAGGCGGAGGTCCTCGTCGGTGAAGCTGCGGTCCACGCTCTCGCGGCCGGCGATCGCGAACAGCCCGACACAACCCGACTCGCCGTGAAGCGGGGCGAGCACGCCGTTCTCCATGTCGCGCGAGCGGAAGTACTCGCGCAGGGCGGCGTCCTGCGCGCGGTCGGTCTCGACCGGGCCGGTGAGGCCCGCGGCCAGCGCGCGCAGGCTCTCGGCGAGCGGCTCGTCGATCGTCTCGAGCATCCGGCGCTCGCCGTCGCGGTTCAGCGACGAGCGCGCCGAGCGGTTCGGCTCGGCCGAGAACAGAACGAGGTCCACCGCGCCGACGCGGAAGGCCGCGGCGGTCCGCGCGAGCAGCGCCTCGAGCTCGGGGACGATCTCCGAGGAGCGCGACAGCGTGCGCGTGGCCTCGTAGAGGAACTCGAGCTCGGCGTTGCGGCGGCGCTCGGAGAGGTAGGCCCGGTATGCCGCCATCAGCAGGACCGTGGGCGGGACGAGCAGCAGGCCGCCCTCGGGCCGGGCGGCCACGACGGCTGCGATTGCCAGCGCGAGGCAGGTGTTGCTGAGCGCGACGGTCCAGTTGGTGAGCAGCATGTCGAGGCGCTGCTGCGCCTCGAGCTTGCCCTCGGCGATGGTGACCGCGGCGCCGACGCAGATGTCGGCGACCAGCGTCGCCGCGGACACGGCGGCGAAGACGGCGACCCAGACGGTCGGGTCGAGCGGGTCGCGAACACTCACGAAGCCCTCGAGCACGAACAGCGCGACGCAGGTGCCGAGCGTGAACTGAGCGAGGTTGAAGAACGCCTTGAAGACCGGGATCTCGCGGTCGAAGGCCAGCGCGAGCGTGGACCCCACGAGGCCCGCGAGCACCAGCTCGTGGGCCGGCAGGAACAACAGGCCGGCCACGAGCGGCAGCTCGCCGAGCGACAGCGAGTGGGTGCTGCGGCGGAAGTGGAGGTGAACGACCCACCGCTCCGCGGCGGCGAACCCGAGCGCGACGAGCCACCACGGGATGTCGACCGTCGTCGGGCCCGCGCCAAGCGGCTGCACCAGGGTGAGGTACGCGACGACCGTCGCCAGCGCCACCGCCCCCGTCAGGAGCCAGATCTTGGCTTCGAGCCCGAGCTGTCGGCGAATCCCGATCACCCGCTACTCGTTGAAGTCCACCGTGCGCCGGAAGCTGACCCTGCGGAAGCTCACCCGCTGCGGATCGACCTCGCCGCTCGCGTCGTAGCCGCAGTCGCAGCGGAAGCTCGCCCGGGTCCAGTTCGTCCCGAACACCGAGTCAGCCGCGTCGCGGAAGCTGGCGCGCCGGAAGCTCGCCCGCGCCCAGTCGGCGAGGTCCCCGGTGGCGGGGTTGATGTAACGGTTAGGCGTGAGACCGCCGTTCGCCGAGCTGCGCGCGTCGAGCGCGTCCTCGGCGTCCACGCCCGCTCCGGTGCCCCGCACGTCGCGGAGCGTGGACACGAGCGCGCCCTTGACCTGGTTCGGCGACATCCACGGGTTCTCCTCGAGCATGAGCGCGACGACACCCGAGACGACTCCGGTGGCCATCGAGGTGCCGCTCAGCCGGAAGTAGCGGTCGGAGACCACGCAGTTCGGGCAGAGGTCCTCGAAGTCGCTGTTCGGAGCGAGCGTCGACACCAGGCGCGTGCCCGGGGCGAGCACCTCAGGCTTCTTGACGCCGTCCTGGGTCCAGCCGCGGCTCGACCAGCCGGCGACCTCGTCGTCCCAGTTCTCGCGGGTGCCCTTGTCGTCGAAGGCTCCGGCCGTGATCACGTACGGGTCGTTGCCCGGCGCGTAGTCGACCGCGTCGCCGCTCGTGCCCTCGTTGCCGGCCGCGGCAACCACCGCGATGCCGGAGAACCAGGCCACCTCGACGGCCGCGTCGAGCGGATCCGTCTTGTACGACTCGGCGTTGGTGGACGAGAGCGACAGGTTGATCACGCGAATGCCGAGCTCCTGCTTGTGCTCGATCGCGAACTGGATGCCGTAGATGACGTCCAGGACCGTCGTGTCGCCGTCGTCGTCCGAGACCTTGACCGAGATGAGGTTCGCGCGCGGCGCGATGCCCATGTAGCGGCCGGCCGTCGAGCGGATGCCGGGGTGGTTGAGGCTGTTGCCCGCGATCAGGCCGGCGATGTGCGTGCCGTGCCCGACCTGGTCGTTCGCGTTCTTCGCGCACGGGTTCGTCACGGCCGAGGCGATGACGCGCGACTGTCCACCGGTCCAGAAGTCCGGGTGGTCGCCGGAGATGCCCGTGTCGAGGACGGCGACGCCAACGCCGCGCCCTGTCGTGCGGGACCACGCCTCGTCCGCGTCGGTGGCGACCTGCAGCGGCTGCCGGAGCGTCGACAGAGCGTTCAGCGGGTTCACGTCCCACGTGCTGCCGCGACCGAGGTTCGTGACGGTGGTCGTCGCGTCGGTGGGGTTGCAGCGGGCGTAGCCGCTCGAGGACGCCTTCGCGCCCGGCCGGTCCGTGCGCGCGTTCCGGCTCACGGCCTTGACGCCGCGGCGGTGCCCGAGCCGCCTGGCGGCCTTCTCGCTCAGCATCGCGGCGAAGCCGTTGATCACCCGGATCTGCGGCCCCGTGAGGACGCCGCCGGCCTTGACGGCCATCCGCTGTCCCTTGACCGGCGCGACGCCGCGGTCCATCTGCACGATGTACTCCCGCGGGCCGTGGTTCGAGGCGTCCGCCTCGCGCGCCTGGAAGAACAGCACCAGCGTCAGCGCAATCGTCAGGGCGATTGCGAAGCGAAGCCGGAAAAGAATGGTGATCTCAGCCATGCGGGTCGTGCTCCTGTCCTTGGAGTTGATCCGGCGGCTGAGCCGCCTCCACCATGAACGGGGAGGCCTCTGGCTTTGCGCCCCCGCCTCGCGACGGGTTTGCCCTGATCGGTCTGGAACGCTTATCGGTGTGGGGTAGGGCCGCCTGATCGGACATATGCCGATCGAACAAGCGTCCAGGCGCCCCTCAGCGCGTCAGCGCGTCAGTGCCCGTCGGGGCTGATCTCGCCGCGCTGGAGCGCCAGCGCGACGGCGTGGGCGCGCGTGGTGGCGCCCAGCTTCGACATCGCGTTCCGCACGTGCGTACGAACGGTCTCTGAGGAGAGGAACAGCCGCTTCGCCGCGTCCTCGCCCGACAGACCCTGCGAGAGCAGCCCGAGCACCTCGCGCTCGCGCGGCGATAGCACGTGCGTGCGGCCGCTGCCTGCCTTCGCGAGCAGCGGCGAGAGGCGCGGGTCCAGATAGTCCTCGCCGGCGGCGACCGCTCGGATCGCCTGCTCGAGCTCATCCGGATCGCCGCTCTTAAGGGCGAACCCGGCCGCGCCGGCGTCGAGCCCGTCGAGGAGCTGGGCCTCGTCCACCGTGCCGGTGTAGAGGATGATGCGCAGCTTCGGGTCGGCGGCGAGCAGAGCGCGGGTGAGCTCCGCCCCGCTCATGCCGGGCAGGGCGAGGTCGATCAGCGCCACGTCCGGCTTGCGGCGCAGGATCAGCTCCTCGGCGCCCTCGGCGTGATCCGCGGTGCCGATCACGTGGTGGCCGGCGCGTCTCAGGAGCAGCTCCATGCCGCGGCGCAGCGCGACGTGATCGTCCACGATCACGACGTTCACTGGACCTGTTGCCGGTGAGTTCACGAGCCCTGCCATCGGTGACTCTACCGAGCTTCTCGGCAGATGGCCGCACCGCCTTGACCTACGCCATTAGTACGATTTTCCCGAGCTTTCCCCCGGCGCTGAAGCGCTCGTAGGCGTCGGCCGCCCGGTCGAGCTCGAAGGTCTCCGCCACGGGGACGCTCAGGGCCCCGCTCTCGAAATTCGGCAGGACCTCCTTCTCGACCAGCCTCATCGCCGCCGCCTTCTGCTCCAGGGGCCGCGCGCGCAGGGTGGAGCCGTGGATGCGGGCGCGCTTCTGCATGAGCGCCCCGAGGTTGATCTCGGTCTTGGGACCGGTGCCGCCGACGCCGATGACCGCGATCCGCCCGCCGGTCGCGAGCGCGCTCAGGTTCCCGGCCAGGTTCGAGGCCCCGACCAGCTCGAGCACGACGTCGAACGGGCCCTCCTCCTCGAAGCCCTCGGGATCGATCGCGCGGGCGCCGAGCTGCTCGACCTGGGGCCGCAGCTCCTCGCGCCGGACCGTGGCGGTCACCCGCGCGCCCGCCGCGCGGCCGAGCTGCACCGCCGCGGTGCCCACCCCCCCGGCGGCGCCGTGGACCAGCAGGTGCTCGCCGGGACGAAGCCCCGCCTGCGTGAAGAGGGCGTCGTGCGCGGTGGTGAAGACCTCGGGCAGGCCGCCGGCGGCGGGCCAGTCGAGCGGGCCGGGCACCGGCATCGCGGCGCGCTCGTGCACCAGCGCCAGCTCGGCGTGCCCGCCTCCGCCGACGATGGCCATGACGCGCTCGCCCTGCTCGAAGCGCGACGCGCCCGGGCCGAGCGCCTGCACCTCGCCCGCGAGCTCGAGACCGGGGATGTCGGGCGGCGATCCCGGCGGCGCCGGATAGAGGCCCTTGAGCTGGAGCATGTCGGCGCCGTTCAGCCCCGCGGCTCGCACGCGAACCAGAAGCTCGCCCTTGCCCGGCTCGGGATCCGGCCGCTCCTCGACGACGATCTTTCCGTCCTGGATGGTTACGGCCCGCAAGCGGGGGAATCTACCGCCCGTTGTTAAGCAGAAGTAACCCGAAGCCGTCCAATGCCGACATTAGGGTCACGGAGTCGCGATGAGAGGTCCTGACCTCAGCTCGCTGGGTATGCGGCCGCCGCTGTGGCGGGAGGCGCGCATCGGCCTCGAGGCGGCCGCGCTCGTGCGCGACCCGATCTTCCGCGGCGACGGCGTCGCCGACGGCCGCGGGCGGCCCGTCCTCCTGATCCCGGGATTCCTCGCCGGCGACGGATCGCTCTCGATGATGGCCGGCTGGCTCAAGCGGGCCGGCTACCGGCCCAGCCGCGCGGGGATCGTCTCCAACGTGAACTGCGCCGGCGTGCTCATGCCGCGGCTCGAGGAGCGGCTCGAGCGCCTGGTGAAGCTCCAGGGACGTCGCGCGGCAATCGTCGGCCAGAGCCGCGGCGGGACGCTCGCCAGGGTGCTGGCCCACCGCCGGCCCGACCTGGTGTCCGGCGTCGTGGCGCTCGGGTCGCCGCAGGTGAACCCGCTCGCCGTGCACCCGCTGGTGCGGCTTCAGGTCGAGGCGGTGAGCCGGCTCGGGTCGCTCGGCGCACCCGGGCTCTTCAAGCGCTCGTGCCTCGACGGCGAGTGCTGCTCCTCGTTCTGGGAGCACCTCGCCGAGCCGCCGCCGCGCGGAGTCCGGCTCGTCTCGGTGTACTCGAAGAGCGACGGGATCGTGGACTGGCGCTCCTGCCTCGACCCGCACGCCGAGCTGGTCGAGGTCCGCGCGTCGCACTGCGGGATGGCGGTCTCACGCCCGGCCTGGCGCGCGGTCGCGCAGGCGCTCGAGAGCTTCGCCGCCGCCGAGGCCCGCCGCCGCCCGGGAGCGGGCGGACGCGTGCACCGGCTGCCGCGCGCCGCCTAACGCGCCGCGCGCCAGGCGACCGGGCCCGTGTCGCACGAGTCCACCGTCTCGCCGTCGCTCTCGCGGCGCACGACGCCGTGCATCTGGAAGCTGCCGCGGGCGCCGCCGCGGCCGAGCCGTCCGCGCAGCTCCCACGAGTAGTGCTCGGCCACCCTGGTCCCGTCCGGGTACGTGAAGAGGCGCTTGAAGTCGTCCGTCGCGCCGAAGCGACCCCTGCGCACGCGCACCCGATGGGCGACCACGTCGAGTGGCAGGCCGAGCCCGCTGGGGCAGCCGATGCGCACAGTCATGCCGGCCCGCTGGACGAAGCCGCCCTTGCGCGTGACGCGCATGAGGAACGGCTCGGCCTGGTCGGTGGTGCCGCGCTGGGTCCCGCCCCTCCGCGCCGGCTTGCCGGCGCCCGCGCTACCCGGCGGCCGCCGGGCCGACCAGCGGATGCGGCCCGTGTCGCAGCGCGTGACCTCCGCGCCGGTCGCGGGATCCGTGTAGGTGCTGCGCACGCGCACCACCCCGCGCGCGATCCCGCCCTTCAGCACCCGGACGGAGAACGCGATCGTCCCCTCCGCCCGCAGGCCGCCGACGTCGGGCAGCCCGGGCTCGAGCTCGTCGCTGAACGATGTGGTTGCGCTGTAGGCGCCGTCGCTGGACAGGCGCGCGGCGCGCACGGAGACGCTCTCGGTGAGCGTGTCGCCGAAGCGGGGCGCGCACTTCGTGACCAGCGTCGCGTGGGCGCTGAAGCGCCCGCCCGGGAGGACGCGGACGGAGACGAACTGGAGGTAGTCGCCCACCGCGCCGCCGCCGTACAGGCCCGTGCGGCCCGCGGGCGCGCTCGCCGCGGGCCCGGCCGATGCGCAGGCGGCGGCCGCCAGGGCCGCGAACAGAGCCGTGGCGCGTCGTCCTCTCATGCGCCGCATCACAGCAGGAGGACGGCCGAGCCGCGCAGGTTGCCCGCCCGCAGGCGGGTGAGCGCGGCGTTCGCCTCCTCGAGCGGGAAGGTCTCGACCTCCGTCCGCACCGGGACGCGCGGCGCGAGCGCCAGGAACTCCTCCGCGTCGGCGCGCGTCAGGTTCGCCACCGACCGGAGCACGCGCTCGCCCCAGAGCAGCTCGTAGGGCATCGCCGGGATGTCGCTCATGTGGATCCCGCCGCAGACGACCGTGCCGCCCTTGGCGACCGCCCGCAGCGCGGCGGGAACGAGCTCGCCCGCGGGCGCGAACACGAGCGCGGCGTCGAGCTCCTCGGGCGAAGGGCCGAGCGCGTCACCCGCCCACTCCGCGCCGAGCTCGCGCGCGAACGCCTGGGCCGCCTCGTCGTCCGCGCGCGTGAAGGCGAACACGCGCCGTCCCTCGTGGCGCGCGACCTGGCAGACGATGTGCGCCGCGGCGCCGAAGCCGTAGATACCGAGGCGCTCGGCGTCGCCGGCGAGCCGCAGCGTGCGGTGGCCGATCAGGCCCGCGCAGAGGAGCGGGGCGGCCTGAAGGTCCTCGTAGCCGTCGGGGAGCGCGAAGCAGAAGCGCTCGTCGGCGATCGTGCGCTCGGCGTAGCCGCCGTCGATGTCGTAGCCCGTGAAGCGGGCGCGGTCGCAGAGGTTCTCGCGGCCCGAGCGGCAGTAGCGGCAGGTGCCGTCGGTCCAGCCGAGCCAGGGCACGCCAACGCGCCGGCCCGGCTCGAAGCGCTCGCCGCCGCCGATCACAGTCCCGACGATCTGGTGCCCCAGCACCAGCGGGAGCTTCGGCTCACTGAGCTCGCCGTCGACGATGTGCAGGTCGGTGCGGCAGACGGCACAGGCGTGGACCTCGATGGCGACCTGGCCGGGCGCGGCCTCGGGCTCAGGGAGGTCCGCCGGGCGAAGCGGCTCGCCGGCCTTCTCGAGCACCATCGCGCGCATGGACCTCAGCCTAATTCGAGGCGTACGCTTGGGCTGCCATGTCTCAGGACTATCGCCAGGCGAGCCTCGGCATATGGAATGAGATGGCCGCCGGCTGGGACGGCGACCGGCGCTGGGTCTCGGAGGCGTCGCGCCCGGTCGAGGAGTGGCTGGTCGCCGCGCTCGAACCCCAGGAGGGCGAGACGATCCTCGAGCTGGCCGCGGGGGTCGGCGACACCGGTCTGGCGACGGCGGCCCGGCTCGGCCCGTCCGGGAAGCTGATCTCGACGGACTTCTCCGGGCCGATGGTCGACGCGGCGCGGAGGCGGGCCGACGAGTTCCGCGTGACCAATGCGGAGTTCCGGATCTTGGACGCCGAGCGGATGGAGCTGCCGGACGACAGCGTCGACGGGGTCCTGTGCCGCTGGGGCTACATGCTTATGGCCGACCCCGCCGCCGCGCTCCGCGAGACGAAGCGGGTGCTCCGGCCGGGCGGACGGGCGGCATTCTCGGTCTGGGCCGACCCGGATGCGAATCCCTGGGCGTCCGTCCCGGCGAAGGCGCTCTTCGAGCACACCGGCCTTCAGCCGCCGGACCCGCTCGCGCCGGGGATCTTCGCGATGGCGAGCGAGGAGCGGACACGCGCGCTGCTCGGCGAGGCCGGCCTCGAGCCGACCCGCATCGAGCGCGTGGAGATGGTGTGGCACTTCGATACGCCCGAGCACCACTGGCACTACGTCATGGACCTCGCCGGCGCCATCGCGATGGTGGTCCGCTCGCTGCCGGAGCGCGAGCAGGCGGCCGTGCGGCGCCTGACCGAGGAGCGCGTGGGGCCGCTCGTCCAGCCGCCCGGCTATGGCCTGAGCGGCCTCTGCCTGAACGTGCTGGCCGCTTGACCGGGCCGCTGGTCACGGCAGCCTGGCTGCGCGAGCGGTCGGCCGACTCAGGGCTCCGCATCGTCGACTGCCGCTACCGGCTCGGCGAGCCCGGCGCGGGTGAGGCGCTCTGGCGCGAGGGGCACATCCCGGGCGCGGCCTTCCTCGACCTCGACCGCGACCTCGCGGGCGAGCCGGGCGAGCGAGGGCGGCATCCGCTCCCCGACCCGGACGCCTTCGAGGCGGCCGTCCGCCGGGCCGGCGTCGGCCCCGGCACGCTCGTCGTGGCGTACGACGAGGCCGGCGAGGGCGGCGCCGCACGGCTCTGGTGGCTGTTGCGCCACTTCGGCCACGACGGGGTGACCGTTCTCGACGGCGGGCTGCGGGGCTGGCGTCAAGCGGGCGGCGAGCTGAGCGCGGGTGCCGACGAGGCGGCCGGCACTCGCGAGGCGGGCGCCTTCCGCGTGGGCGCCCGGTCGCCGAACTACGGCATTGAGGAACTTGGGTTGGGCGTTTTCCGTTTCCATTTCGCAACGGAAAACGCCCCACCCCCCGTCGTGCTCCTCGATGCCCGTGTTCCCGAGCGCTTTCGGGGCGAGGTCGAGCCGATCGATCCGGTCGCGGGCCACATTCCCGGCGCGGTCAACCTCCCCTTCGCCGAGCTTGCGCCCGGCGGGCGCTTCCTGCCGCCCGCGGAGCTTCGGGCCCGCTTCGAGGCCGCCGGGGTGCGCTCCGGTGACGAAGGCGTCGCGTACTGCGGCTCCGGCGTCACCGCGTGCGTGGTCGCGCTGGCCGCGGAGGTCGCCGGCATTGGCGCCACGCGGCTGTACCCGGGCTCGTGGAGCGAGTGGTGCGCCCGCGGGCTGCCCGTGGAGCGCGGCTAGCGAAGGCACCCGCGCAGCGGGCAGCGCGGCGCTACGCCGCGGCGCGCCAGTGGAGCGCTCGCTCCACGTCCAGGCGCAGCAGCGGGCCGGGCGGGGTGCGCTCCGCGTACGGCTCGTACTTCGCCGCCAGCGCGGCCATGCCCTCGGGTGACGACTCGACCGGCAGGAGCGCCACCCGGCCGAGCAGCTGGACCCACGCCAGCCGGCTCCAGTCGTCGTGGTAGACGTCCACGAGCAGCGCCGCCTCCGGCCGGCGCCGCAGGTAGCGCAAGCGCGCCGGCTCGCCCGGCCGCTTCGGCTTCTCGTCGATCGCGCTCCAGGCCGCGTCGCCGGTCACCGCGAACGTGACGGGGAGGACTCGTGGGCGGTCGTTCTCGTCCACGTAAGCCAGCCGCGCCACGCGCTCATCGTCCAGCAGCCGCCGGGCCCAGCCGGGGAGCGTGTCGAGGCTCATGTTCCGTCCACCACCACCGCCACGATGACATCAGATGCCCTCGACCAAGCTCGTGATCGGCGGAGCCGCCGCCGGCGCCATCGGAGTGCGCGTGGCCCGCTCGCTGTACGGGCTCTGGCACGTGCTGCCGGCGGCGGACCGCGAGCGCATCGCGGCCTTCGCGGAGGACACCAAGGAGAAGGCGCTCTCGCTCCGCGGCTCGAGTGACCGCGAGCGGGCGGAGGCCGACCTCCGCGCCTCGAGCGAGACGCTCGCGGCCGCGCTCGTGGAGACCGCCGAGGCCGACCCCGAGGTGGCCGAGGACGACGTGGCGCAGCTGCGCGACGACCTCCGCCGGGAGCTCGACAGGCTCGCGACCGCCGACGTTAAGGCTTCGCGAAGCGGGCGCGAGCGCGCCAAGCGGCCCAAGTAGGATCAGAGCTTCCCGCCGGGACGCCTTGCTCTCTTGAATATCTCGGACTCCGCCCAGTCTTCGGGGCCGTCGCCACGCCCCCAGGCCGCCACTCTCGAGTTCCGGGAGGCCACGAAGCGCTACCCCGGCCAGTCCGAGCCCGCCGTGAACGCGCTGTCGCTGACCGTTCCCGCCGGCGAGATCTGCGTGCTGGTCGGCCCCTCCGGGTGCGGCAAGACCACCGCAATGCGGATGGTCAACCAGATGATCTCCATCACCTCGGGCGACATCCTGCTCGACGGCCAGAGCGTGCGCGAGCGCAGGCCCGCGGAGCTCCGGCGCAGCATCGGCTACGCCATCCAGCAGATCGGCCTGTTCCCGCACCTGAGCGTGGCGGACAACATCGCGACCGTCCCGCGGCTGCTCGGCTGGGGCCGCGAGCGGATCCGCGCCCGCGTGGATGAGCTGCTCGAGCTTGTGAGCCTCGACGCGCACGAGACCCGCGACCGCTTCCCAGCCCAGCTCTCCGGCGGACAGCGCCAGCGGGTCGGCGTGGCCAGGGCGCTGGCGGTGGACCCGCCGCTGATGCTGATGGACGAGCCGTTCGGGGCGATCGACCCGATCAACCGCGAGCGGCTCCAGAACGAGTTCCTGCGGCTCCAGCGCGAGATCCGCAAGACGGTCGTGTTCGTGACCCACGACATCGACGAGGCGATCAAGATGGGCGACCGCATCGCGATCCTGCAGAAGGGCGGCCACCTGATGCAGTACGCGCCGCCGGCGGAGCTCCTCATGTATCCGGCGAACAGGTTCGTCGAGGACTTCGTCGGCTCCGACCGCGCGCTGAAGCGGCTCGCGCTCCAGCGCGTGCGCGACGTGGACCTCTGGAGGGCGCCGCTCGTGCGCGCGGGCGAGCCGACTGCCGAGGCGCGAGCGAAGCTCGCCGACAGCGAGGTCCCCTACCCGCTGCTCGTGGACGGGGACGGCCGGCCGCTCGGCTGGCTCTCGGAGCGCGGGCTCGCCGGCGAGCGAGTGACCGAGGAGCTGCGCTCCAACCCCGAGCCGCGCATCGAGCTCGACGACGTGCTGCGCGACGCCCTCTCCGACCTGCTGGCCGACGAGGCCCAGTACGCGCCCGTCGTTGACGAGCGCGGCGCGGTCCAGGGCGTGCTCTCGATCGAGATCCTGAGCCAAGCGCTCCAGACCGACCCCGACCAGGTCCCGAGCGGGGCGGACGCGCCGTGAGCCTCCTCCTGGCACAGGTGGAGATCCGCGACCGCAGCGAGGACACCTGCGTGTCCGAGAACGGGTTCTGCCCCGATTGGATCGTCGACAACTTCGACCGCTATGTCGATCCGTTCTTCCAGCACGTGCTGCTCACGGTGGTGGCGGTCGCAGTCGGGTTCGGCATCGCCTCCACGCTGGCCGTGATCGCGTACCGCCATCGCTGGTTCGTCAACCCGGTGATCCAGGTGACGGGGATCCTCTACACGATCCCGAGCGTCGCGGCCTTCTTCCTGCTGCTGCCCATCACGGGCCGCGGCTTCGTGACCGCCACGATCGCGCTGGTCTCCTACACGTTGCTGATCATCTTCAGGAACATCCTCACCGGGCTCGACAACGTGCCCGAGGAGACCAAGGACGCCGGCCGCGGCATGGGGCTCACCGAGCAGCAGCTGCTCTGGCGCGTCGAGCTTCCGCTCGCGCTGCCGGAGATCCTGGCCGGCCTGCGAATCGCGGTCACCACCACGGTTGGCCTCGCGACGCTCGTCTTCTTCGCAGGCGCCGGCGGCCTCGGTGAGGAGATCTACGCCGACATCGCCTTCAAGTCGAACGTGGTGGTGGCGGGTGGGCTCGCGGTGCTGCTCGCGGCGGTCCTCGACGGCCTGATCCTGCTCTTCCAGCGCGCCTTGACGCCCTGGACCCGGGCGGTGAGCGCGGGATGAACGACTTCTTCGACGCGATCGACTTCATCTTCTCCGAGCGCGACTCCCCGGCCGGCGGCACACGGGTCGGCGGCCTCGGCGAGATCTGGGAGCTGATGTGGCCGCACCTGAAGCTCTCGGCGGCGTCGATGGTCGTCGCCTGCGCGATCGCCATTCCGCTCGGGCTCTGGCTCGGGCATCGCGGAAAGGGCGGGTTCCTCGCCATCAACGCGTCGAACGTCGGCCGGGCCGTGCCGAGCCTCGCGCTGATCGCCTTCTTCGTGGCCTACCTCGGGGTGGGCTTTACGAACCTGACACTCGCGCTCGTGCTGCTCGCCATCCCGCCGATCCTCACCAACACCTACACCGGCGTGCGCCAGGTCGACCGCGACACGGTCGACTCGGCGCGCGGCATGGGCATGACCGGCGCGCAGATCGTGCGGCGCGTGGAGCTCCCGCTCGCGCTGCCGCTGATGTTCGGCGGGATCCGAACCTCCGCGGTCAACGTGGTCGCCACGGCGACCATTGCCCCGCTTGCCGGGGTCGTCACGCTGGGCGACCCGATCATCAACGTCAACACGTACGGAGACGAAGGGAGGCTCGCGGCGGCAATCGTCGTGGCGCTCCTGGCAGTTGCGACAGAGGTTCTGCTTGGAGCGGCGCAGCGCGCCGTAACTCCGCGCGGCCTGAAGGTCAACAGAAGGGAAGCCGTCTAATGAGGAAGCACCGCTGGCTGATGCTGCTGGCCCTGCTTGTCGCCGCCCTCGCGGTGGCCGGCTGCGGGGACGACGACGACGGCGACGAGGGCGCCGCGACGACCGAGTCGACCGAGCAGCCCGCCCAGAACACCATCACCAACAACGACAAGAACTCGACGACCCAGCTCACGATCGGCTCGAAGAACTTCACCGAGCAGAAGGTGCTCGGGGAGATCTACGCGCAGGCGCTCGCGGCCGCCGGGTACGACGTCTCGAAGGAGCTGAATCTCGGCGACGAGAATGTGGCCCTGAAGGCGCTCGAGGGCGGCGACATCAGCGCGTATCCGGAGTACACCGGCACCGCGCTGCTGTCGTTCTTCGGCTACGAGGCGGACAAGGTCCCGAGCGACGAAGGCGAGGCCTTCGACCTGGCCAAGGAGGGCTTCGCCGAGAAGGACCTGACCGCGCTCCCGCCGACGCCGTTCGTCAGCTCGAACGAGGTCGCGGTGACGAAGGAGACCGCCGACGAGCTCGGGCTGTCGAAGATCTCCGACCTCGAGGGCAAGTCGCAGGACCTGACGCTGTACGGCTCGCCCGAATGCCGCCAGCGGCTCGACTGCAAGCTCGGCCTCGAGCAGGTCTACGGGCTGAAGTTCAAGAAGTTCGTCCCCGTCGACCTCGCGCTGCGCCACGAGGTGCTGTCGAAGGGCCAGGCCGACGTGTCGATCGTGTTCACGACCGACGCGCAGAACAAGCGCGAGGGCTTCGTCCTGCTCGAGGACGACAAGGGCATGTTCCCGCCCTACAACTCGACGCTGGTCGTGCGGAACGACATCCTCGACCGGGCGGGCCCGGACCTCCAGGCGACCGTTGAGCTGGTCAACAAGGGCCTCACCGACGAGATCATGCAGGAGCTGAACGCCCGCGTGGACCTCGACAAGGAGACGCCCGAGGCCGTGGCCGGCCAGTACCTGGAGGAGTCGGGCCTGGTTGGCTGACGAGGTAGAGCCGCTTCGCTTCGAGGGCGGCGCCCTGCTGATCCTGGATCAGCGGGCGCTGCCCGAGGCGGAGCGTTGGATTCGCTGTGAGACCGTGGAGCAGGTCGCGGACTGCATCCGCACGCTCGCGGTGCGCGGCGCGCCGGCGATAGGGCTGGCGGCCGCGTACGGAATGGCGCTCGCGGACGACCGCGAGGCGGCGGCGGACCTGCTCCGGTCCACCCGTCCGACCGCCGTGAACCTCGCCTGGGCGCTCGAGCGGTCCCGGGAGGCGGAGGACGCGCTGGAGCTGGCCCGCGGGCTCCACCGGGACCAGCACGAGGCCGACCGGCGCCTCGCGGAGCTCGGCGCCGAGCTGTTCGGCGAGGGCACGCGCGCGCTCACGCACTGCAACACCGGCGCGCTCGCCACCGGCGGCTACGGGACCGCCTGCGGCGTGCTGCGGGCGGCCTGGGAGCGCGGCCGGCTGGCCGAGGTCTGGGTGGACGAGACGCGCCCGCTGCTCCAGGGCGCGCGACTGACGGCCTGGGAGCTGCGCAGGGCCGGCATCCCGCACCGCGTGGTCGCGGACGCGGCGGCCGGCTCGCTGATGGCGCGCGGGCTGGTGGACCGCGTGGTGGTGGGCGCCGACCGGATCGCCGCCAACGGCGACGTCGCCAACAAGGTCGGCACCTACCCGCTGGCCGTGCTGGCCGCCCGCCACGAGATCCCCTTC
>Ga0190270_10000593_pt1 | contig 15924 bp, 10 predicted proteins | sample Popmic320T_FD_133748 | JGI IMG/M metagenome (GOLD analysis project Ga0190270, IMG submission 133748) | Populus adjacent soil microbial communities from riparian zone of Weber River, Utah, USA - 320 T | ecosystem: Environmental > Terrestrial > Soil > Riparian zone | place: USA: Utah | collected...
GCGCAGCACGTCCATGTGGGTCTCGATCGAGCGCAGGTACTCGGCGATGTTGAACACCTCGAACTGCGTGCGGTGCAGAACGGTCTTCAGGTCGTTCGCGGAGTAGCTGACGTTTTCATTGAAATCGCGGCTGAACGCGTGATAGCCGAGCCGGCCGCCGGTGAACTTGGTGCGCGAGACGTTGCCGTTCGCATCGCGGCCACCGAGGAACGCCAGCGCGCACGCGCTGGTGCACAGCGCCTTGGCTTCCACCACGGTTTCGATCTTGAGGTCGTGGAAATAGGTGCCGAGCTTGAGGCCCTCACGGAGATTGCCGCCGGGGGAATCGAGATACACGATCGTGCCGGTCTTCTTCGGCAGCTTGGCGATGTGCTTGCGCACCTCGTACGCGTCGCCGTCCACGATCGTGCCCTTGAGCAGAACCGCGTTCACCAGCACGTTGTCGCTGGAGTGCTTGGAGATTTCACCGCGCTCGCCGGCAGCGTCATCGCGCCCAGCAGGACCGCTGTGGAAACCAGGTTCCGGATGTTCTGTTTCGCCGCCATGACACCAATCCCGAAATTGGCCGCCTGCCTCATCTTGGCGGCTCTTGAGCATTGGTCTTGGCAGGATGGGCGTAGGTTCAAGCCAGAATTGGCAGTCTGGCGGCTTTTTCAGCGCCGACGGCATGCGATCTAAGGCTTTGAGATCACTTAGTCTTTTGCCAGATCGCCGAGAAGGCTGGCCGCCACCGAGAGCTTGGACAGTGTCAGTCCGCTGCCGGCGATCTGCCGGATCGCGACGCGGATGCGCTCCACCTCGGCCGCCCGCGGCGCGGCCCAGGCCTCGACCGCCGCCGTGCCCGACAGGCCGGTCTGCACCATCGCCGCGGTGAGCCGGCGCTCAGAATCGCCGATCGTGTCCAGCGAGCGGTCGAGCGCCAGCCGGTCGAAATAGTCCGACACCACAATCTTCTGGGCGTCCGCCGTCACGCCGTCGAGCCAGAAGTGCGCCACTGCCGCGAAATAGGTGGCGACGATCGCCGGAATCGGCTGCTTCGTGCGGTCGGCGATCAGCACCACGTCGGGCGCCGCCGCGAGAACCGGCAAGGCGGCGATCCGGCGCGCCAGCGCGTCCGGCACGCCAGCCACGCTCAACTCCTCCTTGGCGCGCGCCTGCCCCGCCGCCATCACCTCCTGCGGCAGGCCGTCGAGCGCAACCGCCACCGCCTCGATGCCCTCGCGATAGTGGTCGACGACATTCGCCAAGCCTTCCGACAGGTTGACGTTGCGCAGGAACCAGACCAGCCGGTCGAGCAAGAGGTTCTGCACCGCTTCGTAGAGCTCGAGCTGCACCTTGCCCGGCACCTTGTTGTCGAGCGCGTTGATCTCGTCGTTGAGCGCCGGCATGTCGAAGCTGTTGCGCACCGCTGCGAAGGCGCTGGCGATTGCGGCCGAGGTCGCGCCGGTCTGGTCGGCGATCCGCACCACCAGCGATGGCCCGCCGCGATTGATCATCGAGTTGGCAAGCTGCGTGGCGATGATCTCGCGGCGCAGCCGGTGCTGTTCCAGGGAGTCGGGAAACGCCTGGCTCAGCTCCTTCGGAAAGTAGCGCAGCAGCTCGCGGCCGAGATAGGGGTCGTCCGGCACCGGAGATTCGAGCAGCTCGGCGTAGAGCGACAGCTTGGCATAGGCGAGCAGCACCGCCAGCTCGGGCCGGGTGAACGGCTGCGAGCGCTTCATCCGGTCCGCGATCGCCATGTCGTCGGGCAGGAACTCGACGGCGCGGTCCAGTTCGCCGCGCTGCTCCAGCGTCTGGATCAGGCGCTGCTGGAAGCCCATGTCCTCCAAGCCTCGCCGTCGCGCCAGCGATAGCGCCAGCGTCTGCAGATAGTTGTTGCGCAAGACCAGCGCCGCGACCTCGTCGGTCATCTTGCCGAGCAGTTCGTTGCGCGCCGGCAGATCGAGACGGCCGTCGCGCACCGGCAGGCTGAGCGCGATCTTGATATTGACCTCGACGTCCGACGTGTTGACGCCGGCCGAATTGTCGATCGAGTCGGTATTGAGCCGCACGCCGGCGTGCGCCGCCTCGATGCGGCCGCGCTGCGTCATGCCCAGATTGGCGCCCTCGCCGATCACCTTGCAGCGAAGCTGGCCGCCGGTGATGCGGATCGCATCGTTGGCGCGGTCCCCCGCCGCCTCGTCCGTTTCGGTCGACGCGCGGACGTAGGTGCCGATCCCGCCGAAGAACAGCAGGTCGGCCGGCGTCTTCAGGATCGCGGTCATCACCTCCTGCGGCGTCGCCTTGTCCTTCCTGAGATCGATCGTCTCCTGCGCCTGCGGCGAAAGGACAATCTCCTTGGACGAGCGCGGGAACACGCCGCCGCCCGCGGAGATCAGCGCCTTGTCGTAATCCTGCCAGCTCGACCGCGGCAGCACGAACAGCCGGGCGCGCTCAGCGAAGCTGCGCGCCGGGTCGGGATCGGGGTCGATGAAGATGTCGCGATGGTCGAACGCGGCGAGCAGCCGCGTGGTGCTCTCGCGCAACAGGCCGTTGCCGAACACGTCGCCCGACATGTCGCCAACACCCACCACGGTGAACGGTGCGGTGGTGATGTCGACGTCCATCTCGCGGAAATGACGCTTCACCGATTCCCAGGCGCCGCGGGCGGTGATGCCCATCTTCTTGTGGTCGTAACCGGCCGAGCCGCCGGAGGCGAACGCGTCGCCCAGCCAGAAATTGTGCTCCTCGGAAATCGCGTTCGCGATGTCGGAGAACGTCGCAGTGCCCTTGTCGGCCGCGACGACGAGATAGGGATCGTCGCCGTCGTGCCGCACCACGTTGTCGGGCGGCACCACGCCGTTGAGGTCGAGGTTGTCGGTGATGTCGAGCAGGGTCGAGATGAACAGCTTGTAGGCGGCGGTGCCTTCGGCTTGCACCGCCTCCCGCGAGCCGCCGAGCGGCAGGTGCTTCGGCACGAAACCGCCCTTGGAGCCGACCGGCACGATCACCGCATTCTTGACCTGCTGCGCCTTCACCAGGCCGAGGATTTCGGTGCGGAAGTCCTGCGGGCGGTCGGACCAGCGGATGCCGCCACGGGCCACCTTGCCGAACCGAAGGTGCACGCCCTCGACGCGTGGCGAATAGACGAAGATTTCGTACAGCGGCTTCGGCGACGGCAGGCCGTCGATCTTCCTGCTCTCGAACTTGATGGCGATCTGCGGCTTGGGCTGGCCGTCGTTATCGATCTGATAGTAGTTGGTACGAACAGCCGCCTGCACCGCGTTGACGAAATGGCGGACGATGCGGTCCTCATCGAGACTTTCGACCTTTTGCAGCGTAGCCTCGATCTCGGCCAGACAAGCCGCTTCGCGCTCCTTGCGCTGCTCCATCGCGTCGGACGCGCGCGGATCAAATCGGGTGTGAAACAACTCGACAACCTTCGCGGCGAGCGCCGCGTGCTTGCGCAGCGTCACCCACATGTAGTCCTGCGAGTAAGGCACGCGGATCTGGCGCATGAAACGAGAGATCGAGCGCAGCAGCGCGATGTCGCGCCACATCAGCCCCGCCGCCAGCGTAAGCGCGTTGTAGCCGTCGTTCTCGCCAAAGCCGCGCATGACCACGATGAACAGCGCTTCGAGGCCTTGCTGCTGCGCTTCGAGATCACTCGCAGTACCGGCGATGCACTCCAGCGTCATGTCATGAAACCAGACTCCGCTGCCGCCAACAGGATCGACCTGATAGGTGCGCTCGTCGACAACACGGAAGCCCATGTTCTCCAGCACGGGCACGCGCTCCGACAACGGGATCGGCCGGCCGTGACTCCACACTTCGAGGCCGACGCCATCCTGCTCGTCCCAGACCTTGTGATAGAAATCGACCGCAAGCGGACGATCCGCCGACAGTCCTTCGATGACGCGGATGTCGGCCACCGCTTCGATCGGCGAATAGACTTCGCGATAGCCATCGGAGAACGCGTCGCGATAGCGCTCGAACATCGCCCGGGAACGCCCCAGGAACGCATCGTTCAGCGCCTCGGACAGCGAGTCCGACCAGGTGCGGACGATCGCGGAAATGGCGTCTTCCAGCGTTTCCCGATCGGGATTCGGCGTTTCGCCGGAATCGCGTCCGATGATGAAATGCACGCGGACCAGCGGGCCGTCCGGGAAATATGGATAGAACGCGCTGACCCGCCCATTGAAAACCCCGGCGAGATATTCGCCGATCTCCTGGCGCACGCGCGTGTCATAGCGCTCGCGCGGCGCGTAAACCAGCACGGAGACAAAGCGGTCGAAGCGGTCGCGGCGCACCAGCACACGCAGACGCGGCCGCTCCTCGATCTGCATGATGGCGAGCGCGTTGCGATAGAGCGTATCCTCATCGATCTGGAACAGCTCGTCGCGCGGATAGGTCTCCAGCACGTTGACCAGCGCTTTGCCGGAATGCCCGTCGGGATCGAATCCGGCGCGGCGCACAATGGCGTCTATCTTGCGCCGCAGATACGGAATGGTGCGCGGCGGGCGCGTGTAAGCGCCGGAGGTGAACAGACCGACGATGCGGAACTCGCCGGAGATAACGCCGTCGGCGTTGAAGCGTTTCACTCCGATGTAGTCCATGTGGACGCGGCGATGCACGCGCGATTTCACGTTGGCCTTGGTGACGATCAGTGTTTTCGGCTCGTTGAAGAACGCCTGGATCTCCGGCGTGACGGTGACAACCTGGCCGCCGCGTCGCAGGATCGGCAGGTCATGCTGGCGCAGCAGGCCGAGCCCACTGTCGCGCACCGGCTGCAGATCGAGGTTCGCCGCGACGGCGTATTCCTGCACGCCGAGCAGCGTGAAATTGTTGGCGTTGAGCCATTCCAGGAATTGGATCGCTTCCGCGATGTCGCCGACCGGTACTGGCGGCGGACCCGCCTTGAGCTCCGCGATCACGTCGTTGACGCGCGCCACCATCGCCTTCCAGTCGCGCACGCAAAGGCGAACGTCGGCCAGCACTCCTTCGAGCGCGCGCGCGACATTCTCACGCTTCTGCGCGTCATCGATGCGCTCGACGTGGATGTGGATAAAGCTCTCGTTGTGCGAGCCGCCCTTGCTGTCGGCGCGAGCTTCGGCCGGCGGCGCCGTGAGGTTGCCGTCGCCGTCGCGCGCGACCGAAAAGATCGGATGCGCCACCAGCCGGACGCCGATGCCGCGCTCGGTCAGCTCGCCCATCAGCGAGTCGACCAGGAACGGCATGTCGTCGTTGACGACTTCGATCACCGAGATCGATTTGAGCCGGTCGCCGTCGGACGCGGGAGAAGTGAAACGGACTTTCGGCTCGCCCGGCTTGCGGACGGCGAGGAAGGCCCAGGCGTCGCGGGCGAGCTGCGCGAGTTCCTTCGCGTCGTAGACGAGCAGATCTTCCGGCGCCGTGCGGGCAAAAAGAACAGCCGCGAAGGTCGCCGGAACATCGCCGAGCAACGTACTGGAAACATCCAGAAGATCGCGAGCAGCGCGCTCTTCTTCGCTGGCGAGGGCGGCAGACCGTTCGGTGGGGCGAGAATCATTCATGACAGCACGCCCGAATGTAGAGATTTCGCCCGATAGTGAAAGGGTTTAGGCTAACTCGACAAACACGACGGGAGAATGACCGTGGCGAAGGCATCGAAAGAATCTAGCGCCATCAAGGGGAAACATGATGCTGCACCGCACGCTGCTGCCGGTGACGACACGAAGATCACGGCACTCGATCTCAAGCGCACACAGCTATCCCCGGCGATGCAGGCTTATTTCGACAAGTGTTCCGAGAAGCTCGGCTTTGTTCCGAATGTTCTTCAGGCTTATTCCTTCGATGTTCCAAAACTTGAAACCTTTGTCGCTCTCTACAACGACCTGATGCTGGCGCCGTCCGGCCTGTCCAAGCTCGAACGCGAAATGATCGCGGTCGCCGTATCCTCCGCAAATCGTTGCTACTACTGCCTGGTGGCGCACGGTGCCGCCGTGCGCACGCTGTCCGGCGACCCGGTGCTCGGCGAGCTCATGAACATGAACTATCGCGCCGCGCGTTTGAGCAAGCGCCACCGCGCCATGCTCGACTTCGCGGTGAAGCTCACGACCGACTCGTGGAAGATCGAGGAGGACGATCGCGAAGCGTTGCGCCGCGCCGGCTTTTCCAATCGCGGCATCTGGGACATCGCGGCGGTCGCCGGCTTCTACAACATGACCAACCGCGTCGCGTCGGCAACCGATATGAGGCCGAACAGCGCCTACCACGCGCAGGCGCGCTGAGCCGTGCCGAACCTCAATCGACCTTGATGTTGTTCTTGCGCACGACGTCGCCCCAGCGCGCCTGTTCGGCACGCACAAACGTGTCGTATCGCTCCGGCGGCCCGCCCATCGGCACCGCGCCCTGGCGCGCCAGCGCGTCCTTGATGTCGGACAACTGAAGAACCTTTCCAATCTCGGCATTGAGACGTTGCACCACGGCCGGCGGCATCCCGGCCGGTCCGCTGACGCCGAACCACAGCGACACATCGATGCCGCCGATCCCAACCTCGGCAAAGGTTGGCACATCGGGCAGGATCGGAACGCGGCTCTGGCTCGCCGCCGCCAGCGGGCGAATTTTTCCGGCCTGGATCATGGCGAGCAGCGAAGGCGCCGCATCGAACATGATGTCGACGCGACCGCCGGCCACGTCGACCACCGCCGGACCGCTGCCCCGATACGGCACATGCAGCATGCCGATCCCGGTCACGATCTTGAACAATTCGCTTGAAAGATGCGGCGCGCCGCCGTTGCCGGACGACGCAAACGACAGCTTGCCCGGGTTGGCTTTGCCATAGGCGATGACCTCCGCCACCGTTTTCATCAGATGGGCGGCATTGAGGGTCATGATCAGCGGCAGGTCAGCCAGGAAAATGATGGAGGTGAAGTCCTTGAGCGAGTCATATGGCGCGTTGGTGTTCACCAGCGGCCCGATGCCGTGGGTGGTGATCGAGCTCATCAGCAGCGTGTAGCCATCCGGCGCCGCCTTGGCGACATTGTCGGACGCGATGGTGCCGCTCGCGCCGCCGCGGTTGCTGATGACGACCGGCTGGCCCACCGCCTCGGACAGCTTCTGGCCCACCGTCCTCGCAATGAAATCCGACGCCCCGCCGGGCGGCACCGGCACCACCAGCGTGATGGGTCGGCTCGGATACGTGTCTTGCGCCCGCACCGAAGGGGCAGACATCGCGATTGTGGCTCCAGCCATCAAAAACAGGCTACGGAAGATGGCACGCATGCGCTTTGGTCCCTTGCACCGCCCGCCAACATTCCCAAAAATCACGTCCAACCACAACAACAGCGAGGGGCGCGCGGCTCATGCCGATTCGGCTCATGCAGAACTTCCGCGCGGTCTTTTATTCGCCTTACTACGCGACGCATGCGCTCGGCTTCTATAAGCGCGAGGGCGTCGACGTCGACTTGCTGACCTCCGACGTGCCGGGCGACGCAGTTCCCAAGCTGCTCGACGGCTCGGTCGATGTCACCTGGGGCGGGCCGATGCGGGTGATGAAGGCGCACGACCAGGACAGCAAATCGCCGCTGGTCAGCTTCTGCGAGGTAGTGTCGCATGATCCGTTCTTCCTGATCGGAAAACCCGGCGCCAAGCCGTTCCAGCTCGCCGATCTCGCAACCAAGAACTTTGCTTCGGTCTCGGAGGTGCCGACGCCGTGGATGTGCCTGCAACAGGACCTGCGCGACCAGGGCATGGACCCGGACACGCTTTCGCGCCGCTCCGATCAAGCGATGACGCGCAACTACGTGTCGCTCAAGTCCGGCGACATCGACGTGATGCAGACATTCGAGCCGTTCGTCTCGATGGCGGAGAAAGACGGCGCCGGCGAAGTTCTCTATGCGGCAAGCAGGCGCGGCCCGACCACCTACACTGCGTTTGTCGCGACGCGCGACGCCTGCGTAAAGCACCGCGACGAATTCGCGGCGATGACGCGTGCCACCGCGAAGATGCTGGCGTGGCTCTATGCCAATCCGGTCGAGGAGCTGGCCAAGGCGGTTACACAATTCTTTCCAGACGTTGCGCCGGACATTTTGCTGAGATCGTTGCGGCGCTATCGCGACGCCAATCTTTGGTCGCGCGAGACCAAACTGATCCCACAGGGATTTTCGCAGCTCGTGAAAAGCCTGCATTCCGGCGGATTCATCGCCCGCATGCCGGGCTATGATGAATGCGTCGAACCTCACCTCAACGAAATTCGCCCGGGAAATTGACCATGACCGACATGACCATCACAGCCGTCCGCACCACCACGTTGCGCGTGCCGTGGCCAGATACGCCGTGGCTGAAAGGTCATGCGTTCGGCGACGCGCGTAATTTTCTGGTGATCGAGGTCGAGACCAAGGGTGGCATCGTCGGCATGGGCTACTTGTTCTCGTTCCGCCCCGGACTGAAGACGATCACCGCCGCGCTCGAAGAAACCATCATCCCGCGCGTGATCGGCAAGGACGCCACCGCCGTTGAGGGCATCTGGAACGATCTCTGGAAGACGACGGTCACTTACAACCGCGGCGGCATCGTCACGATGGGAATGTCGGCGCTCGACATCGCGCTGTGGGATGCGGTCGGCAAGCGCGCCAATCTGCCGCTGCACCGGCTGTGGGGCCATGTGCGCTCGCAGATTCCGGCGTACGGCTCCGGCTGCTTCCGCGGCTCCGGCGGCGACGGCATGATCGCGAAAGCGCTGGACTACAAGGAGCGCGGCTACAAGGCCATCAAGATGCAGATGGCGCACAACCACACGCTCCGCCAGGACGTTGATAACGTGAAGCGGATGCGCGAGGCGCTCGGCCCCGACATGGACATCATGATCGATATCAACATGGGCTACACCGCGGAAGTCGCGATCAGCCAGGGCCGCAAGATCGCCGACTACGACATCTATTGGCTGGAGGAGCCGGTGCCGGCCGACGACTTCAAGGGGTACATGCGCGTCGCTCAAGCGCTGCCGATCCGGATCGTCGGCGGCGAGACGCACTTCACGCGGTTCGATCTGCGGCCGTTCTTCGAGAACCCATGCTGCCCGATCCTGCAGCCTGATCCGATGCGCGGCGGCTACACGGATTTGCGCAAGATCGCGGTGATTGCCGACACCTGGAACATCCAGATGGCGCCCCACCTGTTCCCCGAATTGAACGTGCAGCTCCTGGCGTCGATCCCGAACGGCGCCTGGATCGAGGACATGGGGCTTTCGGAAGACCTGTTCGTCAATCCGATGCCGATCGTGAACGGCATGATCACGGCGCCGGAGCGCCCTGGGCATGGGCTGGCGTTCAAGCCGGAGATTTTGAAGGACTGCCGGGTTTCGTAGCGAAGTCTCTCGATTGTCGTCCCCGCGAAAGCGGAGACCCATCGCGCAAAAAACTTCGATTGGTGGTTATGGGTCCCCGCTTTCGCGGAGACGGCAGCGGAGAGTGTATGACCGACCTCATCACCGAAGAAATGTCGGTGCCCTCCGAGCCGGGCATCGACATCTACGTTCGCAACAAGCGGCCGGCGGACCTGACGTCGTTCTCGCCGCAGCGCACGCTGCTTTTTGTGCACGGCTCGACCTATCCAGCTCACGCAGGCTTTGATCTGCCGCTCGGCGGGCAATCGTGGATGGAGTCCATCGCGTCATGCGGTTACGACGTCTATTGCCTCGATCTGCGCGGTTATGGCCGCTCGACGTGGCCAAAGGCGATGAGCGAGCCGCCGGCGAACAATCCGCCGGTCACGCGCACGCCCCGATGCGGTGAAAGACATCACCGCTGTCCTCAAAGCCGTGCTGAAGCACCGCAACATTCCCCGTCTCAACCTGCTCGGCTGGTCGTGGGGCTGCGCGCTGATGAGCATCACCACCGTACAGAATCCGGACAAGGTCGCCCGCCTGATGCTGCACGCGCCGTCGTGGATCCGCACCCAGCCGCCGCTGTTCAACAGCGAAGGCCCGGTGCACGCCTACCGGCTTGTCAGCAAAGCGGCGGCCCGCGAGCGCTGGCTCAACGGCGTGCCGGAGCACAAGAAGGCGGAGCTCATTCCCGCCGGATGGTTCGAACAATGGAGCGACGCCATGTGGGCGACCGATCCGGACAGCGGCAAGCACAATCCACCGCTGCTGCGCGCGCCGAACGGCACGCTGGCGGACACATGCGAGTTCTGGATGAACGGCAAGGCGCTCTACGATCCGGCCGAGATCACGGTGCCGGTCTTGATCGCGGTCGGCGAATGGGACCACGACACGCCGCCCGCACTGGTACAGACGATTTTCCCGCTGCTGGTGAACTCGCCTGGCAAGCGGCTGGTGCAGCTCGCCGAAGGCACCCATCATATGATGTTCGAGAAGAACCGGCTGGAATTGTTCAAGACCGTGCAGGCATTTTTGGATGAGGGGCTGACGCCGTCATCCTGAGGTGGCCGCGAAGCGGCCCTCGAAGGATGGACGGCCACGATGTTGCAATAGCCGGGCCGTCGCCCTTCGAGGCTCGCTACGCTCGCACCTCAGGGTGACGGAGCAAAACGCAAACTCCGACATTCATTCCTTAAACACCTCCCCCCGCTTCTGCTTCACCGCGGGCAGCACCAGGATCACCAGCAGCGCCAGCGACATTGCCAGCAATACCGCGCTGATTGGACGTTCGATGAACGTCATCGGGTTGCCGCGCGACAGGTACATGGCGCGGCGGAAATTCTCCTCCATCAGCGGGCCGAGGATGAACCCCAGGATGAACGGCGCCGGCTCGGCGCCGACCTTGTAGAAGAACACGCCGAGCACGCCGAACAGCAGCATCACCCAGATGTCGAACACGGTGTTGCCGACCGAATACGTTCCGATGCAGCAGAACAGCACGATCATCGGGAACAACAGCCGATAGGGCACGCGCAGCAGCGACACCCACAGCCCGATCATCGGCAGGTTGAGCACGACCAGCATCAGGTTGCCGAGCCACATCGAGGCGATCACGCCCCAGAACAATTGCGGCTGCGCGGTCATCACCTGCGGGCCCGGCTGGATGCCCTGGATCATCATGGCGCCGACCATCAGCGCCATGATGGCGTTGCCGGGAATGCCCAGCGTCAGCAATGGAATGAAGCTGGTCTGTGCGCCGGCGTTGTTGGCGGCTTCGGGCGCCGCCACGCCTTCGATCGCGCCGCGGCCAAACCGTTCCGGCGTCCGCGACATCTTCTTCTCGACCGCATAGGCAGCGAACGACGACAGCGCCGCGCCACCGCCGGGCAGCACGCCGAGCACCGAGCCAAGCGCGGTGCCACGCAGCATCGCCGGCGTACATGCGCGCAGCTCGGCCCAGCTTGGCCACAGATCGCGAAACTTCACCGACAGCAGTTGACGCTCGTGCGGCCGGCCCAGCGTGACCGCCAGTTCGGCAATGCCGAACAGCCCAATGGCGACGGGAACAAAGCCGATTCCGTCGCCCAGCCCCGCGAGGTCCATGGTCATGCGCGGAGCGCCGGTGTTGACGTCGATGCCGACCAGGCCGAGCAGCAGCCCGACCAGCACCATCGCCACCGCCTTCTCCGGCGCGCCGTGCGCCAGCACCACCGCACCGGTGAGGCCGAGCACCATCAGGCTGAAGTATTCCGCGGCGTTGAACTTGAGCGCGAGCCAGCTCATCGGCGCGCTGGCGGTGGCGATCACGATGGTCGCGATGGTGCCGGCGACGAACGACGAGATCGCAGCGATCGCCAGCGCCGGCCCGGCGCGGCCCTGCTTCGCCATCTGGTGGCCGTCGATGCAGGTGACGATCGCCGAGGATTCGCCCGGCACGTTGACCAGGATCGCCGTGGTCGAGCCGCCGTACTGCGCGCCGTAGAAGATACCGGCCAGCATGATCAGCGAAGAAGCCGGCGGCAGCGAGAAGGTGAACGGCAGCAGGATCGCGATAGTGGTGATCGGCGCGATGCCCGGCAGCACGCCCACCAGCGTGCCGATCAGCGCGCCGAGAAAGCAGAAGCCGATGTTGGCCGGCGTCAGCGCGACCGCGAAGCCGGTGGCCAGATTGGCGAACAGGTCCATCCCGGATTCCGTCTAACGCGGCCAAACCGGGATCGGCAGCCCAAGCACGGTGACGAACAGCAGCACCGCAAAGATCGCGAGCGCAAGCGCCAGCACGGCGTTCTCGCGCAGCCGCACGTCGTAGGCCGCCAGCCCGGCGCAGATCACGACCGCCAGGCTGGTCAGTGCAAGGCCGGCCAGCGGCAGCAGAACCGCGAACAGTGCGACCGATGCAGAAATCAGCAACAGCGGCCGCCACGCAACTTCGGGAAATGCGACGCCACCGGAAAACGCCGCGCGCACGCCAAGGACGAGGCCATAGACCATGATGATCAACGCCAGCCCGCGCGGCACGTAGCCGGGGCCCATCGCCGCCGCGCTTCCGATGCTCAGCTCACCGGCCAGCGCGAACGCCAGCGCGCCGAGCGCCACAAGAAAGGCGGCGAAGGCGAGATCGGGAACGTTGAGGCGCGTCACCATGGCGGCGCGTCAGCCGTCCGTGGTGATACCCTCCGCCTTCACGACCGCACCCCAATCGGCGATCGCCTTGGCGATCCAGCCGCCGAACTGCTCCGGCGTGTCGGTGCGCACCTCGCCGCCGAGATCGGTGATCCTTTTCGAGATATCGGGCATTGCCAGAATTTTCTTGATCTCGGCGTTGAGCCGCGCGGCCACCGCCGGCGGCGTGCCCTTGCTGGCCAGGAAACCCTGCCATGAACCAACCTCGACGATCGGCATGTCGAGCTCCTTGAAGGTCGGCAGGTCGGGCAGCGCGGGGAGCCGCTTGTCGCCGGACACCGCGATGCCCTTGAGCTGCTTCTGCACGACGAACGGCTGCGTTGCGAGCGCGCCGTTGAAGATCACGTTGCTCTCGTTCGACACGACCGCTCGGACCGCGGGCGCGCCACCGCGATACGGCACCATGCCCCACTTGAGCCCGTACTTCTTGGCGATCACGATCGCCAGCAGATGCTGAATCGAGCCGACGCCGCTGTTGGCGACATTGAGCTTGCCGGGGTTGGCTTTGTCGTAGGCAATCATCTCCGCAAACGTGTTGACCGACAGCGAGGGATGCACGGCAAAGCAATACGGCGAAAACATCACCATGCCGACCGGCACCAGGTCCTTCTGCACGTCGAAGGCGAGCTTGCGCACCAGGCTGGGCTGCGTCGCCAGCGTGCCGACGTCGGTGATCAGGAGCGCGTGGCCATCGCCGGGCTGCTTTGCCACATAGTCGGCGCCGATGTTGCCCGAGGCGCTCGGCTTGTTCTCGACGATCACCGGCTGGCCGATCGCCTTCGACAGCTCCGGCCCGATCAGCCGGGCGAGGATGTCCGACGTGCCGCCCGGCCCATATGGAACGATGATGTGAAGCTGCTTGGTGAAGTTCTGCGCGTTGGCCGGAACACTGAGCGCCGCCGTTGCGGCAAGCCCTGCAAGCGTTTCACGCCGCGTCAACATGGTCGTCCCTCCCGCAAAAATTCTTGTTGTGGATCGAACGGTACCACCCCGCCAAAGCTTCGGATAGGCTCGCGCCATGATCGAAATGAGTCGTCGCGCGCTAGTTGCGGGCCTCGCGTTGGCGCTGAGCGCGGCGACGGCCGCGCACGCCCAGCGCAGCGCGAACCCGTCCGAATTGCCGAAAGTTGCTCCGGTCTTTGCGCGCCACGGCATGGTGGTCGCGCAGGAGAACCGCGCGGCGCGCATCGGCGTCGAGGTGCTCAGGCGCGGCGGCAACGCGGTCGACGCCGCGGTCGCGGTGGGCTTCGCAATGGCGGTGACCTATCCGCGCGCCGGCAACATCGGCGGCGGCGGATTCATGATCATCCATCTCGCCAAGCGCAACGAGCAGTTCGCGATCGACTATCGCGAGACCGCGCCGGCGGCGACCACGCCGGAAATGTATCTCGACGCGCGCGGCGAGCCCGATCCGAAGAAGCTGCGCGAGCTCGGCTCGGCGGTCGGCGTTCCCGGCACGGTCGCGGGCCTGGCGCTGGCGCACCGGAAATACGGCTCGGGCAAGTTCACGCTGGGGCAGTTGATAGCACCGTCAATCATCCTCGCGCGTGACGGCATTCCGGTCGAAGACGATATCGCCGATTCCCTGCCCTACATGCAGCCGATGTTCGCGCGCTGGCCGGCCTCCGCCAAGATTTTCCTGCGCCGCGACGGCAAGGTTCTCGCGCCCGGCGACCGACTGGTGCAAGCCGACCTTGCCCGCACGCTCTCCATGATCGCGCGCAACGGACCGCGCGCGTTCTATGAAGGCGAGATCGCGGAGAAGATCGCCGCTGCGGTTCGCGCGGCCGGTGGCGTGATGACGGCGGACGACCTGAAGAGTTATCGCGCCATCGAGCGCGCGCCGCTGCGCGGCACTTATCGAGGCTATGACGTGGTTTCGATGCCGCCGCCTTCGTCGGGCGGCGTGATCCTGCTGCAGATGCTCAACGTGCTGGAAGAATACAAGCTGCGCGCCAACGATCCCGCGTCGCTGCATCTGATGATCGAGGGGATGAAGCTCGCCTACGCCGACCGCGCGCAGCACCTCGGCGATCCCGACACGGTCAAGGTGCCCGTCACCGCGCTCAGCTCGAAGAGCTATGCCAAGGCGTTGCGCGACGGCATCGATCCCGACAAGGCCAAGCCCGCACGGGACATCAAGCCCGGCAACCCGGCATCGTTCGGCGGCGACAACACCACGCACTATTCCGTGGTGGATCGTTTCGGCAACGCCGTGTCGAACACCTACACGCTGAACTTGAGCTACGGGAATGGGCTGGTCGCCGCAGGCACCGGCGTGTTGCTCAACAACGAGCTCGACGATTTCGCCGCCAAACCCAACGCGCCGAACTCATTCGGCCTGGTCGGTCTCAACGCTGCAAACGCGCCAGGACCGAACAAGCGTCCGCTCTCGTCCATGACGCCGACCATCGTTTTGAAGGACGGCAAGCCCGTGCTCATCACCGGGTCGCCCGGCGGCAGCCGCATCATCACCACGGTGCTGCAGGTGATCCTCAACGTGTTCGACTACAAGATGCCGGTCGAAGCCGCCGTCGCGGCGCCCCGCCTGCATCATCAATGGCTGCCGGACGAAGTCTGGATCGAGCCCGGTCTGCCGCCCGCAGTGCTGAAGAACCTGGAGGCGCGCGGTCACAAGATCGTGCCCCGCATCTGGGGCACTTCGGCGAACTCGATCCTGGTGACGCCCAAGGGGCTGATCGGCGCCGCCGACACCCGCACGCGCGGAGCCCTGGCGGCGGGGTATTGAGAAGATTGAGTGGCTTGATCTTCGTACGGATGGCCAACCGAAGCGCCAGCGGCGCGAAGGTTGGAGCGGGCGAAGGGATTCGAACCCTCGACCCCGACCTTGGCAAGGTAGTGGACGGGCAATTTCCAGCAATCACTGGGTATCGCTTGAAGCCCGTAAGCCTCTAATTTTATTACTAAAAATACTTCCTCAGCACTTGACGGCGATTCCCGTCAATTCCATTTTGCTGCTTACCTACTGCTTACCCCGGGGGGCATCAATGAAACTCACCAAGCGCGCGATCGGCGCAATCAAACCAGATGAGGTGGATCGCGTTTATTGGGACGACGAACTGCGGGGCTTTGGTCTCCGCGTGAAGCCGGGCGGCGCCAAGTCATTCTTGATCCAGTACCGCAATCGTCAGGGCCGCTCGCGCCGCCTTACAGTCGGCGACTATGGGCGGCTGACCCCTGAAGAGGCTCGCCGCGAGGCGAAGCGCCTGCTCAGCGATGTCGCCCGAGGCTTAGACCCCACAGAGCAACGGCACCAAGAGAGACACGCGATCACCGTCGCCGATCTGTGCAGCGAGTATTTGGCGAAAGCCGAGGCTGGGCTCGTCATCGGCCGCAAGGGCTTGCCCAAGAAGGCGAGCACCCTTGAGATCGACCGC
>Ga0190270_10000594_pt1 | contig 15845 bp, 9 predicted proteins | sample Popmic320T_FD_133748 | JGI IMG/M metagenome (GOLD analysis project Ga0190270, IMG submission 133748) | Populus adjacent soil microbial communities from riparian zone of Weber River, Utah, USA - 320 T | ecosystem: Environmental > Terrestrial > Soil > Riparian zone | place: USA: Utah | collected...
ACACGCAACCGTCAGTTGCCATGTCGAATGGCCTTGCGGCGATGTCTTTCAATCCCATGCGGGTATTCCGGCGCAGCGGCAGCACCTGTACCGAGATCAGCCACCCGTTCACTGCACCTCCGAACACCCGGGATTGGATCAATGGCCTCGTGAGTTGGGATGGCTCCACACTGGTCGGCAAATCAGGTTTCTCGGACACAGACTGTTATGGAGCGGTGTACGCCACGCACGGCGCCGGCGATGTCTGGACGCCGCTACAGTTCGTATCGGCCGGCAGCTGCGACCTCATCGTCAACCGCGTGGCCAAGTCCGGCAACACGCTGGCCTTCGCAGCGTATCCGGACTCCACGGAAAGCGAGGTTTTCAGCCAGGTCCGTACCCTGCGCAATGGCCCGGCGGGATGGCAGTTTGCCTTCAGCGTCAACTCGCGGGGAGACGTGGTCGCCGCGCGCGATCCGCTGGTGTTCGTACCGCACGATGGTGCAGACGGTGTATCGGCCTATCGCAGCGATTCCGGTGTTGCCCATCCGGATCCCGACGATCGACTGGCGGCACCCGACTACAACTACTACACGCAGTCACCCTCCGATAACGTGGTGACGACGCCGAACTACGTCCTGGCCAGCAGCTTTGACCGCACGGACGTATTCGCCAGGAACACGGCCGGGCGCTACGCGCACGTGGCGGTGCTGCGCTCCAACGACTACTTCTCGGGTTATTACTTCTTTCCCATGGCCATGAGCGGGCGCAACGTTCTGCTCTTCTCCCGTCACGTCGAGGACAACTCGAGAACCGCGGTGCTGGCCTTCGAGCTGCCGGCGGACCTCACGACTCCCGCGGTCCAGCAACACACCTTTCAGTCCGGCACCGCGAATGGCTGGGCGCCGACAAGCGGCCAGTTCGCGGTCGCCCAATCGGGCACCAACCGCATCTACCGCCAATCGAGCCTCGCCGGTGATGCACGCGCCGTGCTCACTGACAGCGACTGGCGTGATGCGACCATTACCGCGGACATCCGCCCGCGGGAGTTTTCAGGCAACGATCGCTGGGTGGGGCTCGCAACGCGTTACGTGGACGCGTTCAATTTCTACTACGTGACGCTGCGCAATTCGGGGACCATCCAGCTGCGACGTAACGTGAACGGCGTGTACTCGACACTCGCCTCGCAGCCGCTCGCAGTCACGGCCGGCCGCAACTACCGCGTGTCGCTGCAATCCCTCGGCGACACCCAGAATGTCTATCTCGATGGCAAGCTGCTGCTGTCGGCGAGAGATGCATCACTGGCGCGCGGGCGTGCGGCCCTGGTCGGCTACCGTGCCAGCGCGGACTTCGACAACGTGATCGTCCAACCGTCGATGTTCTTTCCCGTCTTCGACCTCGATTTTCCCAATAGCTGCTCCATCCACCTGCCCGAATATTCGGTGAGCGGCAATGGAAACTGGGATTGCGATCCCCTGGGCACTACGACGCGGCACATCATCCAGGATTCGCTGGCGGGGGATGCACGCGTCATGGTCGGCACCACCACGGACGACCAGACCATCCTGGCACGGGCACGCGCCACCGCGTTCGCCGCGCCTAGCGGGGCGAGCACGGAGCGCTGGTTCGGCCTGGCGACGCGGTTCCAGGACACCTCAAACTACTACTACCTGTCGTTGCGCAATTCGAACCAGGTGTCGTTGCGCAAGGTGGTAAACGGCGCCATCACCGTGCTCGGAAGTGCGCCGCGCCCCATCACGGCCGGCACCTGGTACGACCTGCGGCTGGAGGCCGTGGGCAACCAGGTGCGCGCCTACGTGAATGGAACGCTCGCAATCCAGGCCACTGACAGCACCTTCGCCACCGGCAAGTCCGGGCTGCTTACCTTCAAGTCGGCGGCGCAATTCAAGGGAGTTCGCGCATATCAGCCCTGATTCAATCCGGCATCCTCTGCCCGCGGGTCTCTACGACCCAGTGCATGAAGAACAGCGCGATCAGCGGCACGGCCGCGATCATCAGGTGCGCGCGCAGGAAGATGCCCGGATCGCCCTTGCCGGCCGCAGTGACCGCACCCACCGCGAACACTCCACCGGCCGCGACCACGCGACCGATGTTGTAGCAGAAGCCGGCGCCGGTGGAGCGCAGGCGGGTCGGGAACAGCTCGGGTAGATAGAAGGTGAAACTGCCGAACACGCCGAAGATGGCGAGGCCGATGAGGAAGTACAGGTAGAGGCGCGTCTCGGACGGGATATCGAGGCCGAAGGTCGCGAACAGGGCCGCGGAAGATGCGACGAAGTACACCTTGTACATCGTGCGTCGCCCGAAGATCTTGGCAAAGGGAATCGTCAACAGCGTGCCGATCAGGCCACCCAGGTTGAAGGCGTTGGTCGCAGTCCTGATCCAGTCCTGCTTGAGCGCGGCGGTGGCCGCCGGATCGAGCGCGCGCACCAGGGCTTCCGCACCCGCGAGCGCGTTGGCCACAGCCTGGATGAACACATTGCAGCTCCACCAGGTGATCAGCGCGGCCAAAGTCACGATCAGCGCACTGCGGGTGCGCGGCAATATCTCAGGCGAGAATATCTCGCGCAGTCGGGCCGGCGCGGCCGTGGCGGCCACGGATTTCCAGCGTTCGGGCTCCTTGACGAAAATGCGCACCAGGAAGGCGGCGGCCGCCGGCAGCAGGCCAAACAGCAGCACGTAACGCCAGGACTTCGCCGGGTCGTGCGCGAACCAGTCGCCCGCCACTTCGGCGTTGATGAATGTGGCGAGGAACAATCCGAACGGGGCCGAGGTGTACAGCAACGCGCCGGCCTCCACCCGCGATTCCTCCGGGACCACTTCCGCGACCATGGCCGAACCCGCCGCCCATTCACCGCCGATCCCGAGGCTGGCGATGATCCGGCAGGCGATGAGCTGCCAGATGTCCGTGACGAAGGCACAGGAGGCGGTACCCACTGCGTACATCAGCATGGTGATCAGCAACACGCGCCTGCGGCCGAATCGGTCGCAGATCGGCCCAAATATCACGCCTCCCGCGGCCCAGCCCAGCAGGAAAATCGAATTGAGGATGCCCGTCCAGTAAGGCAGCGCGGTGCGCGCCTCCTCCCCGCCGATCGGCAGCCCTAACAATGTCGGCACCGCGTTGGGCGCTACGTAGTTGAACAGCAGCCCGTCGAAAACGTCGAATCCCCAGCCGAGCCAGGCGGCGAAGAAAACGGTCCATTGATAGCGCGACAGTTTGATCATGGCGCGCGAGTGTAAATGGGGACACTCCCCATTTCCTAGCAAATGGGGCCGCACCTGACCGAGGATCGCGCTCAAGCTTGCCCGTTTCTCGGCGATTCGCCGCCATTCGCCGCGCGCTTTCCTCGACAAGCGAGCCTAGCGTAACGGCATGCCACGCCCACCGCGCCTGCTCTTCCCGAACCAGCACTACCACGTGCTGAATCGCGCAAATCGCGGCATGGATTTATTTCACTGCTCTGGCGATTACCAGGCTTTCATCCAGCTGATGCTGCGCGCCCAGGAACTCGTTGAAGTGCCCATGGTCGCCGCGTGCCTCATGCCCAACCACGTTCACCTGGTGCTTCGACCTCGCCATCGAGACGATATTCCACGCTGGACACGTTGGTTGTTCACGACACATGTGAGGCACTATCACAAGAAGCACAAGACCGCAGGTCGACTCTGGCAGGGGCGATACAAGGCCTTTCTCGCCCAGGACGATCACTACCTGTTGACGCTGATCCGCTATGTCGAGCGCAACGCGCTACGCAAGAACCTGGTGCGAAGGGCGGAGGATTGGCGCTGGGGGAGCCTGCATTGGAGGTACAGCGGACGATCACCGCTTCGCATCGAAGCACCTCCGCTGCCGCTACCGACGAATTGGATTGAGTACGTGAATCTGCCCCAGACAGCATTCGAACTTGAAGCGATACGCGCGAGCGTCAATCGCCAAAGGCCCTTTGGTGATCCTGAGTGGGTCGAAAAAAAGGCCCGCGATGCGGGCCTGAATCAGTCACTGGCAAATTTCGGAAGACCAAGAAAGCGGAGGTGCGGCCCCGTTTGCTAGGAAATGGGGAGTGTCCCCGTTTACGCGTGCTTGAACATGATGGGAATGCCGGAAGGCGTGCTGAGTGACTTCGCTTCCGTGAACGGACGTTCGCGGCCTTCGGGGGCGCGATCGGCGACCGCAGCCAGCACGTCGTCCAGCGGACCGGGACGACCAAGCGCATAACCCTGGCCGAACTGGATGCCGAGCGCCGCGAGCCGGTCGCGCACGCCATTCGATTCGACGAACTCCGCCACGGTGGTGATGCCCATGGAATCCGCGAGCTGCACGATGGCGCGCACCAGCGCCTGCGAGCGCGTGTTGGTCAACACGTCGCGCACGTACGAGCCGTCGAGCTTGATGGTGCTGATCTCGAGATTCTTGAGATACGCCAGCGAGCTCACGCCCGTGCCGAAATCGTCCAGCGCGAAACGAACGCCGTGGCTGGTCATGCGGCGGATGAATTGCTGCACGTGGGAGAGGTTGGCGGCGGCCGCGGCCTCGGTGATCTCGAACACCAGGCTGGTGCCGTCGATGTTGTACTTGGCCATGGCTGACAACAGCCACTCGAGGAACTCCGGGTCCGACAGCGTCGGGCCCGAAAGGTTGATCGACACGCACAGCGGACCGGCAGGGGAAGTGTTGGTGCTGAGCTGCTGGAAGGCGCGCTCGCACACTGCGCGATCGATCTCGGGAAGGATCTGGTACCGCGTGGCCGCCGACATGAAGTCGGCCGCTTCGACGAGATTGCCCTTGCCGTCGATGATGCGCACCAGCAGTTCGTAGGTCACCGGCAGCGTGTGATTGATCAGCGGCGTGATGGGCTGGGCGAACACGACGATGCGCTTGTTGCGCAAGGCTTCGCGCACGGCGCCGATGAGCCCGATTTCGTCGTGCCGGCGGATCATGCTTTGATCGGTGTCCTGGAAGACCTCGACGCGGCCGCGGCCACGATCCTTGGCGGTCTTGCACGCGATCTCGGCTTCGGCGATCCGGTGATCGAGGTGCAGTTCCGAAACATTGGTCGTGACCACACCCCAGGAAATGGACACCGGGTGTTCAAATCCCTTGTGCGCGTCGGCGCTGCTCACGTCGCGGCAGACGCTGTCGGCAAGCTGGCGCGCCTGCGCCAGGTTCATGTGCGGCAGGAATACCGTGAAGCGGTCACCCGACAGCCGACAGGCGAAACTTTCGCCGCCCACCAGCGCCTTGCGGATCGCATTCGCGCAGCGCGTGATCACGCGGTCCCCGTCGGAGAATCCCGCCAGGTCGTTGATGACATGCAGGCGATCGATGTCGCCGTACAGCATGGACAACATCGCGTTGCCCTCGTGGGCGCGTACCCACGAATCGATGCGATTCTTGAAACCTTCCCACGACAACAGGCCGGTGAGCGGATCCAGGTCCTGGGTGGCGCTGCGCGCCAGCAGGCGCGCGAAGCGGGCCAGGCGGCGCACGGTGAATTCGTCGAAGCTCGGCTCGTCCGGGCGATTGAAAACGATGAGCGCGCCGGCCGCACCGCCACGCGCGATCAGCGGGACCGCGACCAGTTTGCAGGCAATGTTGCCGCCACTCTTGTGCTTGAGCTTGTTGGTGGCTATCGGCTTGCGGCTGTCGGTGCAACGGCGCGCCAGCTCGTTGCCGACGATGGCCAGCTGCTCGCGTGCGAACGCGGCGTCCTCCTCGGAGCGGCTCCAGACCGCGCTGGTTTCGCCGCGCGAAAACACCGCGGTCGCAGCGGTACAGCCCAGTCGCAGGCAGACCGCACGCAAAACACTTTCCGTACCGCGCTCGGGCACCGGGCCCAGGTCGCGCGCAGTCATCTCAGCTGACCTCACTGCTCTCTCCGCTGCTTTTTTTCTGTCTTGTGGTGGTTCGCGGGATGAGATTAGACGAGTGACCTGGGGCATAAGCCCACGCACGTCGCATCTTTACGGCAGTCCGCGAACGCGGTCACCTGCCTGCCGGATTATGAGAAGCGCTACCGCAGGTTATGTCAGATGCCCCGAAATCGCCCGGTGGCCGAGTAGTCGACCGTGCCGCTCAGGTTGCCACCCAGCAGGCTGCGGCGCCGGGTGACGGCCGCCTGCAGGACTTCCTCGATGGGCATGGGCTTGCCGAAGGAGTAGCCCTGCCCCGTGCGGCAGCCCAGCGCCAGCAGGGTGTCGCGCTGCGCGTCGACCTCGATGCCCTCGGCCACGGTGTCCAGTCCCAGTGCTTCGGCCAGCGACATGATGGCGCGCGCCAGCGCCACGGCATCCACGCCTTCCATGGCGCCGTCCTCGCGCACCAGCCGTTCGACGAATGTGCGATGGATCTTGAGGATGTCGATCGGAAAACGATGCAGGTAGGCCAGCGAGGAATATCCCGTGCCGAAGTCATCGAGTGCCAGTCGCACGCCGATGAGTTTCAGTTCCTTGAAGGTCTGCTCGACGCGCTCGGAATCCTCGAGCAGCAGGCTTTCGGTCACCTCGAGAATCAGGCTCTCGGGCCGGATCCTGTGCCGCTGCAGCGCCGTGCGCACGTCGGACACGATGCTGCCGTGGTCGAGGTAGCGGCTCGAAATGTTGACCGACATGCGCACTCCGTCGCCCTGCGCGATGTTGCGCTGGAGCGCGACCAGATCGGTGCAGGCGCGATCGAGCATCCACTGCGTCATCGGCACGATCTGTCCGGTCTCTTCGGCGAGCGGAATGAATTCGCCGGGCATCACCAGCTCGCGCGTCGGATGGCGCCAGCGCATCAGCGCCTCGACACCGACGAGGTGGCGCGACGCCAGGTCCACGATGGGCTGGTAATACGCCACGAACTGGTGCTGCTCGATGGCGATGGCCAGCTCGTTTTCGATGCGCAGGCGGCGCCGCGCGGCGCGCAGCATCTCGGGCGCGAAAACTTCCACGTGACCCTTGCCGCGCGACTTGGCCGCGTACATGGCCGCATCGGCGTTGCGCAGCAGGCGTTCCACGTTGCTGGCGCGATCCGCAATCGCCACGCCCACGCTGGCGCCGATGCGCACCGGCCGGCCGTCGATTTCAAAGGGCTGCCGGCAGGCGTCGATGACCTGGCGTGCAACGGCCAGCGCCGCGTCGACACCGGGCGCATGGTCGACGAGCACCGCGAATTCATCGCCGCCGAGCCGCGCGACCGTATCGCCGGCGCGCGTGCAATGCACTAGCCGGTGTGCGAAGCCGCGCAGCAGCAGGTCGCCGGCGCTGTGTCCCAGGCTGTCGTTGACCGTCTTGAAATCGTCGAGGTCGATGAACAACACCGCCGGGGTCCGGCCCCCGGCCACGTGGCGGATGGCCTGGTGGACGCGGTCGGAGAACAGCGCACGGTTGGCGAGCAGTGTCAGCGGATCGTGGAATGCCAGCGTGCGCAACTGATCGTTGAGCCGCGCGGCATCCGACACGTCGCGAATGTTGAGCGTGATGCCGCGAATCGAATCCACGTGGCAGAGGTTCGCGATGACCATCTTGAACGAACGCTTCTCGCCCTCCGTCTGCGGAATCGAGAACACCGCGTTCTGCTCGGAGTTCGGCGTCGCCAGCACCTGGTTGAAGGCTTCGCGCACGTGCGGGGCTTCGGGACCGAGCACGTCGTCGAGCCGCTGGCCGTTGAGCTCGCCCGGGGTGGCACCCAGCAACTGTTCCGAGGACGGACTGGCGTAGCGAATCACGCCTTCGACGTCGCAAATGGCGATCATGTCGCTCGAGCGGCGCACCAGCTCGGTGAGGCGCTCGTCGAAGCGCCGCGAGGCGACTTCACGATGCAGGCTGGTGACCTCGCGCGTGGCCAGTGCCTGGCTCGCGATCACCAGCACGGTCGATACCACCATCACCGCGATGAGCAGCGGTGACTGGAAATTCGTCAACCCGAGGCGATCGTCGAGCAAGGCGATGATGCCGGTCGTCAGCGCAACGATGGGCAGCGAGCCACGCAAGTCGCCCTGCAGACCGAACGTGTCGACACCGAGATTGCGCTGCTCCCGTTGTGCACGCGCGCTCATCATCAGGCCGAGGTAGAAAGCGAAATACGCCAGGTCGCTGGTCGCACCGACTTCATAGGTGCCGCTCAACTCGGCGTTGACCCACAGCAGATCGGCCAGCAGCGTCGCCACCATGGCGAGCAGCAGCCACACCAGCGGCCGTTCCGCGCGCCAGTTGGTGAGCTGCATCGCCAGCATCGCTCCCGCGATGAGGGCGATCGCGTTGCCCAGGCCGTAACCGGCCAAGGACCAGTTCTCGGCAATCTGCGAGACGCTCATGTCGCCGAGTGGTTGCAGCGCGGTGAACCACAGCAAGGCGCAGAAGCCGATCGCCAGCGTGGCGAAATCGATCAGCGAACGCGCGGTATTGAGTTTGCCGCCGCGGTCGAAATACAGCAGTCCGCAGGCCACTGCGGCCGTCGGGTAGTAGAAAAGATAGAGCACGTCGGGCCAGGCGCCGATGGTCTCCTGCCCGGTGAGTGCAGCGTATCCCCAGCCGGTGCTTGCGATGAGATCGAGGATCAGCGCCCAGAAGATCAGCTGAAACGCCAGCCGGCAGCGCCGCGTGAGTGACGTGTCGGTGATGACCGGCCACAACATGAGACCGGTCGCCAGCACCAGCGGGTACGTGCCCCAGGCGCCGATGAATTCCGCGGCTTCCTCGCCACCCCAGCCCGCGAACAGCACCGCCGCGCAGACGCCACTGTAGATCAGACTCAGGATGATCAAAGTCCGCGCCCGGCGATCGGCGAATTTTGCGAGGGAGAACGTCATGGATGTCCGCCGGCATGATGTCAAAGGCCCCTGCTATCCGACCTGATCGCAGTCACATCGCCAGAGTGGTCACGCGCGCGTATCGCAACGTCGTGCACAGTTCCGCGAAGTGGATCGCGCCGCCTGGCACCGCCTTGCCGCTTGCCAGCCCGGAAGCGACTCGTCAGACTGCCCCGGGCTAAAGGAAGGCCCTGAGAGAATCCCTGACAGTGACGCGCAACATCCGACCGCTCCTGCTCATCACGCTCGGTGCCAGCCTGTCGGCTCATGCGGACTCGGTGAACGTGTATTCGGGCAGCATCGGTGGCACGTCCGACCTGGTGTTTCGCGGGCTGTCACTCACGCGCGGCAAACCTGCGGCGCAGGCATCGATCGACGTCGAGTTTCCGCGCGAGTTCTACGCCGGTGCATTCGTCGCCACCTGCGATCCCAACCCCGGCCCGAGCCCGCCGGTAGAAATGGACGTCTGGGCCGGCCGCTACTGGCGCATGTCGGAGAATTTTTCCGCGGACGTGCGGCTCTCGCAATACACCTATCCCGACGATCCGCGCCGCGTGAGTTACAACCGCACCGAGATCACGGGTACGCTGGGATATCGCAACCAGTTGTACGCGGCGGCTATCTACTCGCCGAACACCAAGGCCCTGGCCTCGTCGCCCGGGTATGAAGAAGGCAGCGCCTGGGCGCTGGAACTGTCAGGCCGTTATCCCATCAACGATCGATTCGCACTGTCGGCCGGATTCGGCCACTACGACCTGCACGACGTCTACCACGACAGCTACAACTACTGGAATGTCACGCTGACGGCCACGCTCAAACCCTTCGAGCTGCAGCTTGCCTATCTCGGGGTGGACGACAGCGTCACCGAGCATTTCGACGACGATGCCGTCGGCGACCGGGTGGCTTTTACGGCCCTCTGGCGCTTCTCCTCGACCCGCTAGCGCCCCGGGAACCTGAGGGGCGCGGGCTGGTACTCATGAGCAGTTGGACCCCAAAGGTTGCTGCCGTGGCACTGAAGAGCGTCGAAAACCCCGATTCCCGCGCCGTGTCGCCCCCGGTCACTGACAGCTCGGAACGCGAGCTGCTGGATCGCATTGTCCGTTCCCGTGACCAGGCGGCTTTTCGCAGCCTTTATGGCAACTACTACCAGCGACTGACGCGGCTGCTGTCGCGCATGTCAGTGCGCCGCGAGGACATAGAAGAGGTCATCAACGACACCTTCTGGGTGGTCTGGACCAAGGCCGCGGAATTTCGCGGTGCGTCACAGCTATCCACCTGGATCATCGGCATCGCCTACCGCCGCGCGTTGAACGCGCTGCGGCGCGCCCGCCTCCGACCGGTGGCCGATGAACCCTTCGACGAGGATTCGGTGAGTGTTGGTTCCTCCGAGGAAGGCGAAACCAACGAGCAATGGCTGGCGCTCGGACTCGAGAGCCTGCCGATGGAGCAGCGCATGGCGCTGGAACTCACTTACACTCTCGGCCATTCCTGCGAGGAAGTGGCCGCGATTCTCGACTGCCCGGTCAACACGGTCAAAACCCGCCTGTTCCGGGCCCGCGAAACTCTCAAACGAGTACTGCCCGAACTTGCAGGAATGCCCGGAGATAAATCATGAGTGCCCGCATCCCCGATACGCACGCCGAAGCCTGGGCCCTGCTGCCCTGGCTGGCCAACGGGCGCGTCCAGCCGGCGGATCGCGAGTGGCTGGAAGCGCACGTACAGGATTGCGAGGAGTGCCGCGCCGAACTCGCCGCCCAGCGCCTGGTTGCCTCACAGGTGAACCGCGAAGTCGCGGAATCGCCGCCGGCTGCCGCCTCCGATGAGCAGCGCTCCTTCAACAAGCTGTGGGCGCGCATCGAGGCCTCGGAGTCCGTTGCGACGCCCGCCTCTGGCACCAGCGGTGTTGCCGTTGTCATGCCGCGTTCGTCACGTACGGTGCGCTGGCTCGCGGCAGCGGTGGTGGTCCAGGCCATCGGCCTCGGCGTGCTCGGTATGGCGGTGAACAATCGCGCTGGCTCCGGCAGTGAGATAGTCACGGTTTCCGACGTGGAGCCACGCCGACACGCGCCCGCAGTTCGTATCGTGTTCGAGCCCGGCACGCCGGTCGCCTCCATGAACACGCTGCTTTCGCACCAGGGACTGTCCATCGTCGCCGGCCCCGGCGATGCCGGTAATTTCATGGCTGAATTGTCGGCCGATGCGGTGGCCTCGGGCGCATCGGCAGAATCCGTGGCCGCGGTAATGGCCAAGGATCCGCATGTCGTTTTCGCTCAACCTATCGCCCGTTAAAGAGGGGCCCGTTGACCTGAGACACGCCTGGCGCCTGCTTGCCGCGGTCGTGCTGGCGGGCGTCGCGTTCCTGTCTCCGCATCTCGCCGCGGCCGCGCCACCCGAGGTGCGGACGCCGGAAGAGGTTCGTACCGCGCCCGGGCAGTTCATCGTGGTCGCCGTGGCCAACCCGGTTACCGGCAGGCCGGCCGCCGTCGGCGGCACCGCGCATGGCTACGGCACGTCCACTAACTATCGCGTCAGCGCCACGGCGACTTCGCTGATCCGCGAGCTGGCGCGCAATCATTCGCTCACGCTGGTGTCCGAGTGGCCGATCGAACAGCTGCAGATGCACTGCGTGCTGTTCCGGATTCCGCCGGGCACCACGCGTGAAGCGGTCATCGAAAAGCTGTTGACGGACAAGCGCGTGCTGATCGCGCAACCGCTCAATGAATTCGAGTCGGCGACCTCCGCCTCGCCCTCCTTCGACGACCCGTATGCGCGCCTGCAGTCAAACGTGAACGCGATGGATGTCGCCGAGGCGCACAACATCAGCCGCGGCAGGGGCATCCGCGTGGCCATCATCGACACCGGCATCGACACCGAACATCCCGACCTCGCCGGGCGCACGCAACTCACGCGCAACTACATCGACGATGACGTACGCGTGTTTCGCAACGACCGGCATGGCACGCAGATCGCCGGCCTGATCGCGGCGTCGGCCAACAACGGTATCGGCATCGTCGGCGTGGCGCCGGACGTCAAGCTGCTGGCGTTCAAGGCCTGCTGGCAGGCCTCGCCAACCAGCGCCGGACGCTGCAACTCCTTCACGCTGGCGCAGGGACTGGCCGATGCGCTCGCAGCCCGCGCGCAGGTCATCAACCTGAGCCTGGTCGGTCCCAGCGATCCGCTGCTCGAGGCGCTGGTCGCCAAGGCCATCGCTGCCGGGATCATCGTGGTAGGCGCGGCATCGGAAGATCCGCGCTTCGGGTTTCCCGCCAGGCTGCCGCGCGTACTCGCGGTTGTCGAAGCTGAAACTTCATCGCAGGAACGCAACGAAATCCTGCGCGCCCCGGCGCGCGACATCGTGACTCTGGTGCCCAACGGACACTACGATTTTGCGTCGGGAAGCTCACTGGCCACGGCACAGATCAGCGGCGTAGTCGCGCTGTTGCTGGCGAAGAACCAGAAACTCGGCGTCGAACGCCTGCGCACGCTGCTCGAGCAGTCCACCGAGAGGCACGATACGACCCGCGGCCCATTCCTGTCGGTCAATGCCTGCGCGGCGCTCGTGCAGGTAGTCCGTGGAGCGGTTTGCCGCCGACCTTAGCGCCGCAGCGCGCCTTCGGGTGCCGTCTCGTCAGGTTCCGGCGCAGGTCGTGTTCGCAAGCCAGCCCACCACGGCCGACAAGGCCTCGCTGTCGGTGGCGCCCTGCCTGCGCGCCGTCTGGTAGACGTCCTGCTGCTGGTGCGCGCTGGTGCCACGCTTGAGTATCACGCGCGCGTGTTCGATTTCCGCGAGGCAATCGAGCGCGACGGCGTCGTCGTGCGCGATGGCCAGCAGTTCATCGAGCAGCTCCGCAAAAGGCACGAGCTCGCCGCGCGCCAGGTCGAGCAGGCTGCCATCCGAACCAAAACGCATCGCGCGCCAGCGATTCTCGGCAATCAGCATGCGCGGATATCGTCGCCAGGATTTGTTCTCGCGGCGCAGCCGGTACAACATGCGTACCAGCGCGAGATTCAGCGCGGCGAGGCATACCGCGTCGTCGAGATGCGTGCAGCAGTCGAACACGCGTGTCTCGAGCGTGGGGTATCGCGAGCTCGGGCGGATGTCCCACCAGATCTTGGTGGTGTCCTCGATGAGTCCGTTACGCACCAGCGCATCGAGATGGCGGCGGAATTCGCCGTAGCTGTCGAAGCGCTCGGGCAACCCGGTGCGCGGCAGCGACGACAGCAACATGAGGCGGAACGACTGCATGCCCATGTCGTCGCCTTCCCAGAAAGGTGATGAACACGACAGCGCCAGCAGGTGCGGCACGAAGTACGACAGCTGGTTCATGACGTCGATGCGCAGCTCGTCGTCCTCCAGGCCCACGTGCACGTGCATGCCGCAGATCACCATGCGCCGCGCCCCGCCCTGTACTTCACGCGCGATGTCGGCGTAGCGCTCGTGATCGGTGTGCGGCGGACGATGCGGGGGCCTTGCGAATGGGTGAGTCGACACCGCCACCGGCGCGATGCCGTAGTTCGCCGCGACTTCGCAGACCTTGCGGCGCAGGAGCGCGAGTTCGCGGCGCATGGAAGCGACCGAAGCGCACACCGAGGTCTTCACTTCGAGCTGGGAACGCAGGAATTCGGGGCTGACGCGGCCGTCGGTCTCGGCAATACAGCGCTGCAGCAGTTCGGCCGGCGGATCGGAAACGAGATCGCGCGTGGCCAGGTCCACCAGCAGATATTCTTCTTCCAGCCCTAACGAGAAGGTGGGCTCAATATTCCCCGGCCTCGCCATAAGCGCGAGTATGCCTGCCGGCCCGATCTGCGTCAGTTGAAAACGTCGTCGATGGCGCGTGGCTCGGCCAGGTGGAATCCCTGGATGTAGTCGACGCCGATTTCCTTGAGGACCGCCATGACATCTTCGGTTTCGACCTTCTCGGCGATGGTCGCCACCTGCAAGACGCGCCCGATCTTGGCGATGGCCTCGACCATGCTGCGATCCACCGGATCCGTGGCCACGTGGGCGGCGAACTGCCCATCGATCTTGAGGAAGTCCACGGGCAGCGTCTTGAGGTACGAGAACGATGACACGCCACTGCCGAAATCATCGAGCGCAAATCGGCAGCCGCGGGCCTTGAGCTCGCGCATGAAGAAGGTGGCCTTGGCGAGTGAGGCCACGGCGGCGGTCTCGGTGATCTCGAAACACAGGGCGCGCGCCACGGATTCGTTGCTGAGGCGGGTGAGCACGAACTCGAGGAAATCCTCGTCGTTGATCGACGTGCCGGAGAGATTCACGGCCAGCACTGGCACGCGTTTGCCCCGGCGCACGCAGTTCTCCAGCAGTGCAATGGCGCGGTCGACCACCCAGCGATCCACCATGACCATGACGTTGTAACGCTCCGCGGCCGGGATGAACTCATCGGGAGATACCAGGCTGCCGTCTTCGTCGCGCAGGCGGACCATGAGCTCGTAGAAGGAGTTGCCGGTCGCGTTGGCGGAAATGCCGACGATGCGTTGCGCGTACAGCTCGAGCCGGCCGTCTTCGACGGCGCGCGCGATGCGTCCGACCCACTGCATTTCGCGATGTCGATTCGTGCCGTGGCCGCGTTCGTAGATCTGGACGCGGTTGCGGCCACCGTCCTTGGCCGCGTAACAGGCGATGTCGGCCGCGGACAGCACGGCGGCGGCACTGGTGGTTTCGCGCGTGATCCGCACCACGCCGATACTCGCGCCCACCGACAGGCTGTTGGCGCCCCACAGGAAGCGGTATCCGTGAATGGCCTGGCGGATGCTGTCCGCGACACGCTCCGCCTGCTCCAGCGAGCAGCGCTCGAGCAGCAATCCAAATTCGTCGCCGCCCAGGCGCGCGATGGTGTCGGACGCCCGCACCCGCGTCTGCAGCAGGCTGGTGATGTCGCGCAGCAGCCGGTCGCCGGCGCTGTGTCCGCAGGTGTCGTTGACCACCTTGAACTGGTCGAGGTCGACGTACAGCAGCACGAATTCGCCTTCACCACGCTGCGCGGAGGTCACCGTGCTTTCCAGGCGCACGTCGAACTCGCGTCGGTTGATGAGACCGGTGAGTGCGTCATGACTCGCCTGGTACGACAAAGCGCGCTTCAGGCGGCGTTCCTTGGTCACGTCATCGAACACGATGACCGCGCCGACGGCCACGCCTTCGCGGTTGCGAATCGGCGAAGTGGTTTCCTGGATGGCGAGTTCTTCGCCGCGGCGGTTCACCAGCACGTTGCGATCCGAGGGCATGGCGGTTTCGCCTGCGAGCAGCACGCGATCGAGTGAATAGGCCACGGGTTTGCGCGTCGACTCGTCGATGAGCTGCAGCACCTCGCCGATGGCGCGACCACGGGCTTCGCCGAGTGTCCAGCCGGTGAGACGTTCCGCCACGGGATTGAGATAGTCGATGCAGCCGACGGCATCGGTGGTGATCACCGCGTCGCCGATGGACTGCAACGTGACGGCGGCGCGATCCTTTTCGGCGAAGATCGCCTGCTCGGCGCGCTTGCGCTCGGTGATGTCCGATACCGTGCCTTCATAGCCGACGATGCGTCCCGTGCCGTCGCGCACGCCACGGGAATTTTCCAGGGCCACCACCTGCGTGCCGTCGCGCCGGCGCAGCGTGACTTCCATGGAGCGCACTTCGCCGTCGTTATCGACGCGCCGCACGAAGTCCGCGCGGTCGGGTGCGCTCCAGTACAACATCACCGAGCTCGGCAACGCGTACATCTCCTCGGCGGAGTCGTAGCCCAGCATTTCCACGAAGGCGCGGTTGACCGAGACCAGCCGGCCGTCGCGCGTACTCTGGTACACGCCTTCGATGACGCCCTCGAACAGGCCACGGAATTTCGCCTCGCTGGCGCGCAACGCTTCCTCGGCGAGACTGCGCTCGATGGCGAGCGCCGCGAGACGCGCGGCATGCGACTGCAGCACCTGCTCGCGTGAGTCCGGCAGCCCGGCCTCCGGCCGGAAGATCGCCACCGAACCCAGCAACTTGCCGCTGGCGCCCTTGATCGGCACGGACCAGACGGCGCGGAAACCCGAATCGAGAACCACCTGGCG
>Ga0190270_10000595_pt1 | contig 15838 bp, 15 predicted proteins | sample Popmic320T_FD_133748 | JGI IMG/M metagenome (GOLD analysis project Ga0190270, IMG submission 133748) | Populus adjacent soil microbial communities from riparian zone of Weber River, Utah, USA - 320 T | ecosystem: Environmental > Terrestrial > Soil > Riparian zone | place: USA: Utah | collected...
CGACGACGTCGGCGGCCTCGGGTCCGGCGCACAGCTTCTCCATGTAGAAGACGGCGGAAGGGTCGTACATCGAGCCGCGTGGCGCGACCGCCATGACGGAGACGGCGTTGGGCATGCTCTTGGCCGCCAGCGTGGTGCCGTCGATCGGGTCGACGGCGACATCGCAGTCCGGGCCTGTGCCATCGCCGACGTGCTCGCCGTTGAACAGCATGGGCGCGTGGTCCTTCTCGCCCTCGCCGATGACGACCACGCCGTTCATCTGCACGGTGTTGATGAGGGTGCGCATGGCGTTGACGGCGACGCGGTCGGCACCGATCTTGTCGCCGCGTCCGACCCAGCGTCCGGCCGCCATGGCGCCAGCCTCGGTGACCCTGACCAGGTCGAGGGCGAGGTTGCGGTCCGGGGCTTGGGCGGCGGGCTGCAGGCTGTCCACGGGGTCAGCGTACCGGCAGGATTTACTCCCAGGGATTGGTCAGCCATTTCTCCCGCAGGGCCGCGGCAACGTCGAACCATCGGCCTAGCTGTGTGCTTCCCTCTTCCGCCTACGGCCGGAGGCAAACGGTTTCATAGGCTGCGTCCGTGGAAGTACATGTTGCGCTCGTCGGTGTCTGCATCCTTGTTGTCGCCGCCTTGTTTTCATCGGTCGGGCACGGTGGCGGGTCTGGCTATCTAGCGGTGATGACTCTGCTCGCGGTCGCTCCGGCGGAAATGCGGCCGTCCGCCCTTCTGCTGAACATCGGCGTCACGACCATCGGAGCGTGGACCTACCTCCGGCGCGGTCAGTTCTCGCTTCGGGTTCTGTGGCCCTTCGCTGTGACCGCGATTCCCATGGCCTTCTTGGGTGGCCAGCTGGACGTACCAGGGATGGTCTACAAGCCGTTGCTGGCGGCCGCACTGCTGTTCTCCGCCTGGTACCTCTTCTCTCCCAGGTCCACCCCGAACGACGACCCATCACTCCGGCCGCCGGTGGTACCTGCGCTCGTGTTGGGCCTGGGAATTGGACTGCTTGCCGGCTTGACGGGCATTGGCGGAGGCATATTTCTCAGCCCGCTGTTGCTGCTCAACCGATGGTCAGCGACTCGCGTGGCGTCCGGGGTGGCTGCGGTGTTCATCCTGCTGAACTCCAGCGCCGGCTTGGCCGGGCAGCTCTCGACCGTTGCCGACATTCCCTGGAATGCGATGACGATCTGGCTACCTGCGGCCCTTGCTGGCGGTTTCCTCGGATCTCGCTACGGATCGCGCATTGCCGCCTCAAAGACCATCTACGGCCTGCTCGGGCTCGTCCTCATCATCGCTGCCGCCAAACTCCTGCTCAGCCTCGGCGACTGAGCGCAAACATCTCCGATCTGCCCGACTAGCCTTGTGGATCTGCGTTGATGGGAGGAAGGAGGAGGAGGGCCGCATGAGCGGAACGAGCAGCCGCGGCAACCCGTCGATGGGCGACATCGCGCGGTCCGTCGCCGTGCTCGGCGCCATCCTCCTGGCGCTGTTCGGCCTCGGCCGGCTGTTGACGGTGACGCCCGACGAGCCGGCCAGCACCGTCGACTACCGCTCGGCGGTCGAGAGCAGCCGCACCGTCGCCGACTTCGATGTTCTGGCCCCGGCGTCGCTGCCAGACGGCTGGCGGGCCACGTCGGTGCGGTTCGAACAGGACTCGTGGCACCTCGGCGTGGTCACCGCCGATGACGACTACGTGGGCCTGGAGCAGGTGGCGGCCGATCCCCGACGAGCCCTCGACCGCTTCGCGAACGGCAGCCGCTCGTACGGCGACACCGTCGTCGGCCGTGAGAAGTGGTCGCTGTACACCGGGCCAGGCGACGACCTCACCTACGTTCGGCGGGACGGGGACATGACGATCGTCGTCACCGGCACCGCTCCGCGCCAGGTGATGGAGAGCTACATCTCCTCGCTGTCCACGTCCTGATCAGCCTGGCCGGATGCCTTCGCGAGCCGCTCCTTGGCTCCGTCGAGCCACTGCTGGCAGACGCCGGCCAGCTTCTCCCCGCGCTCCCAGAGCGCCAGCGCCTCCTCGAGGCTCGTGCCGCCCGTCTCGAGCTTCTGCACGATCTCGATGAGTTCGTCGCGGGCCTGTTCGTAGGGGATTTCGGGGGTCTCAGGCATGCGGGATCTCCTTGGTTGACACCGTGCGGACGTCGACGCTGCCGTCGGACAGCCGGACGCCGAACTCCTCGGGCACCTGGTCGAGCGTCGTGATGACGCTCCCGTCGGGGCGTTGTGCGACCGCGTAGCCGCGCTCGAGGGTGGCGAGCGGTGAGAGGCTCCGGACCCGGGCGAGGTTGTGGCCGACGGCGTCGGCCTCGCGGTCGAGCCGATGCAGAACGTCACGGCGCGCCTGGGCGATGGCGTCGCGGACGATGGACTGCTGCACGTCGACGACGGTGACCGGGTTGGCCAGCACAGGGCGTGAACGCAGCTGGGCGAAGTGGTGGGACTCGCGCGCGAGGATGAACTGCACGGCCATCATGGCCCGCTCCCGCATGGAAGCGACGCCGTGCAACTCTTGCCGGACGTCGGGCACGATCCGCTTGGCGGCGTCGGTGGGCGTGGATGCCCGCACGTCGGCGACCAGGTCGAGGATGGGGCTGTCGGCCTCGTGGCCGATCGCGCTGACCACGGGCAGCGAGCAGGCGTGCACCGCGCGGACCAGTGCCTCGTCGGAGAACGGCAGCAGGCTCTCGATGGATCCGCCGCCGCGGGCCACCACGATGACGTCGACGTGGCCACCGGCCTCGAGCTCGCGGAGCGCGACGATGACGGCGCGGGAGGAGTCGGCGCCCTGCATGAGCGCGTGCCGCACCTCGAACCGCACCGCCGGCCAGCGGAGGCGAGAGTTCTGGAGCACGTCCTTCTCGGCGTCGGAGTCGCGCCCGGTGATGAGGCCGACGGCCCGGGGAAGCAATGGCAGGGGCTTCTTGAGCCGCGCGTCGAACAGACCCTCGGCGGCCAGCAGCTGCTTGCGTCGCTCGAGCTGGGCCAGCAGCTCGCCCTCGCCGGCCGGCCGGATCTCGCGGATCTCCAGGGAGAGCTGCCCGTTCGGCTCGTAGAACGTGGGCTTGGCATGGACGACGACGCGCGCGCCCGGCGTGATGGGTGCCGGTGCCGCGTCGAGGATGCTCACGTGGCAGGTGGCCTGGATCGACAGCGTGGCCCGGAGGTCGCGCAGCACCAGGAAGCACTTGCCCGGACGCCGGTTGAGGGAGGCGACCTCGGCCTCGACCCACACGGCGCCCAGCCGGCCGACGTACTGGCCGATGAGGGTCGAGATCTGCCGCAGCGGTGCGGGGGAGTCCGCGCTCGTCTGCAGGGCCATACGGCCAGCCTAGGGCCCGGGACGGACGTCCTGGAGACTCATGCCCGGCCGTTAGACTCGCTCCCATGACCACGAACATCGATCTCGGCATGCCCCCCGTGGGCGGCAGCGTGCTGCTCGCCGACCCGCGCGGCTACTGCGCGGGCGTCGATCGTGCTGTCATCACCGTCGAGAAGGCGCTCGACCTCTATGGCGCCCCGGTGTACGTGCGCAAGCAGATCGTGCACAACAAGCATGTCGTCAACAACCTCGCGGCCCGCGGCGCCATTTTCGTCGAGGAGCTCGACGAGGTGCCGGAGGGCGCCACGGTCGTGTTCTCCGCTCACGGCGTCTCGCCGGCCGTGCACGCCCAGGCCGCCGATCGCGGTCTCAAGACCATCGATGCCACCTGCCCCCTCGTCACCAAGGTTCACCACGAGGCCAAGCGCTTCGCGAGCGAGGGCAAGCACATCCTGCTCATCGGCCATGCCGGCCACGAAGAGGTCGAGGGCACCGCGGGCGAGGCGCCCGAGAGCATCACCCTCGTCGAGCACCCCGACGACGTCGACGGCCTCGAGTTCCCCGAGGATGCGCAGCTGTCCTGGCTGTCGCAGACGACGCTGAGCGTCGACGAGACGATGGAGACCGTCCGCCGGCTGCGCGAGAAGTTCCCGCAGCTTGAAGATCCGCCCAGCGACGACATCTGTTACGCCACCCAGAACCGTCAGGTCGCGGTCAAGGAGATCGCACGCGAGTCCGACCTCGTCATCGTCGTCGGCTCGGCGAACTCGTCGAACTCGGTCCGGCTGGTTGAAGTGGCCCTCGAAGCCGGCGCCAAGGCGTCGTATCGCATCGACGACATCAGCGAGCTCGACGACGCCTGGCTCGAGGGCGTCGAACGCGTGGGCGTGACGTCCGGGGCGTCCGTGCCCGACGACCTCGTCCAGGACGTGCTGGCGTACCTCGCCGAGCACGGCCACCCCGACGCCAATGCCGTCCGCACCGCCGAGGAGAGCCTCACGTTCTCCCTTCCGCCTGAGCTGCGTCGCGACATGAAGGCCGCCGGGGTCTGACCGCAACTTAGTTGAAACCCCGGACGACCGTCAGCCTCCGGGCGTACGATCCAGCCAATTGTCCGGAAGCGCCCTGCAGCGAACCTCGCCCCAAGCCGCGACCGGCCTGAAGTCAGGGTTGGGATCATGAACAGGTCATATGCCAGATGGTTGCCGCTCACCGGCATTCTCTTCGTCGTTGCGCTGATCGTGGGGTTCATCGTCGCCGGCGAGCCGCCGGACGCCGCGGGCAACTCCGCCGACGAGATCGTCCAGTTCTACACGGACAACCAGGACAGGGTGATGGCGGGCGTCATCATCCTCTTCATCGCGACGGTGCTGTTCGTCTTCTTCGCGTCCTTTCTGCGATCGGTGCTCGACCGAGGTGCCGGCGAGGACGGGATGTTCTCCCGCATCGCGTTCGTCGGTGCCGTCGTCTTCGCCGTGGGCGGCGCCATCGACGGCACCCTCATCATCGCGATGAGCGAGGCGGCCGGCGAGGTGGAACCGGCCCAGATCGAGACGCTGCAGGCATTCTGGGACAACGACTTCCTCCCGCTGGCACTGGGCGTCGTCCTGTTCACCCTGGGCAGCGGGATCTCCATCGTCCTGCACAAGTCTCTGCCGGTCTGGCTGGGCTGGATCGCGATCGTGCTCGGCATCGTCGGCATGACGCCCTTCGGGTGGATCGCGTTCATGGCCACCGGTGTCTGGATCCTCATCGTGTGCGTGATGCTGCTGATCAGCGAGAGGAAGGTTCCGACCCCGGTGGTTGAATGACGGCGTGGATGTCGCGCTGACGCTGGTGACGCTCGTCGCGATCGCCGTCGCCGTCAGTGCCGTCTCCGAGCGATTCTCGGTGGCAGCCCCGCTGGGGCTCATCGTGGTCGGCTTCGGCGGCTCGTACCTGCCGTTCGTGCCGGAGTTCGAGCTCACGCCCGAGCTCGTGCTGGTCGGCCTGCTGCCGCCACTGCTGTACGCCGCCGCTATTCGCACGTCGCTGGTGGACTTCCGCACGAACCGGCGGCCGATCGCGCTGCTCAGCGTGGGCCTGGTGCTGTTCACCGCAGGCGGAATTGGCGTGCTGGTCCACGCGGTCCTGCCGGTCGACTGGGCCGTGGCGTTCGCGCTCGGTGCGGTCGTCGCCCCTCCGGACGCCGTCGCGGCCACGACGATCGCACGCCGCGTGGGCCTGCCGCGCCGCATCGTGACGATCCTCGAGGGCGAGAGCCTCGTCAACGACGCCACCGCGATCGTCGCGCTGCGCGTCTCCATCGCGGCGATCCTCGGCACGGTCAGCGTGTGGGAGGTCGGACTCGGTTTCGTCGTCTCGGCCATCGGGGGAATCGTGGTGGGCGTGCTGGTGGCGCTCGTCGTCGGCAAGATCCGCCGCCGCATCGACGACAACCTCACCGACGTCGCCTTCTCGCTGCTGACGCCCTGGCTCGCCTACCTCCCGGCCGAGGAGATCCGCGTCCCGGGCATCGACACCCATCCGTCCGGCGTGCTCGCCGTCGTGGTCGCCGGCTTGCTGCTCGGCCACAAGTCGCACCTCATCCAGTCGGCGTCGTCGCGGATGTTCGAGCGCACCAACTGGGCCACCATCTCCTTCGTGCTCGAGAACGTGGTGTTCCTCTTGATCGGGCTGCAGCTCCGCGACGTCGTGACTGCGCTCGGCGACGACGATCTGTCGGTCGGCCGGGTCGCCGCCGCCAGTGCCGCCGTCCTGTTGGGCGTGATCGTGCTGCGCATGGCGTGGGTGTTCCCGGCTACGTACATTCCGCGGATGATCCCCGCGGTGCGGCGGGTCGACCCGAGCCCGCCATGGACCTACCCCGCGGTGATCGGGTGGGCCGGGATGCGTGGTGTGGTCACGCTGGCCGCGGTCTTCTTGCTGCCCGCGAACACCGAGCACCGACCCGCGCTGGTGATGGTGGCCTTCGTCGTCACGGTCGGCACCCTGCTGATCCAGGGCCTCACGCTTCCCCTCCTCGTCCGATGGCTCGGCCTGCAGCCTCCGGACCCGCACGAGGACAACCTGGAGGAGGCGAAGGTGCACCAGGCGGCGTCCGAGGCCGGACTCGCCTACCTCGAGGAGCACGAGGCCGACCGCGTCTCCGAGAGCGTCCGGCAGCGGCTACGGCAGCGTGCCACCGACCGCGTCAATTCCGTGTGGGAGCGACTGGGCGGCACGGAGACGCCGAGCGCGCAGTACTCGCGGGCGCGGGCGGCGATGCTCGCGGTCGAGCGGGCCGAGGTGCTGCGCCTTCGGGACGAGGCATCGATCGACCAGAGCGTTCTGCAGCGGGTCCTCGACGCGCTCGACGTCGAGGAGTCGATCCTCGACCGGCTGTCGGAGGACGAGACGACCGCGAATCGTGAGACGGAGCTGCGACCGGTCACGGGGCGTGGAGGGTGTGAGCACCTGAAGGACTACTGCGTGACCCCCTCGCCAATCACTCCAGAGGGGTGCGAGGAATGCCTCCGCGACGGGTACGAGTGGGTGCACCTGAGGCTGTGCATGGAGTGCGGCCACGTGGGGTGCTGCAACTCCTCGCCGGAGACGCATGCCGACCGGCACTACAACGAGACGGGTCACCCGGTGATGCGCAGCTTCGAGCCGGGCGAGGCCTGGCGCTGGTGCTACGTCGACAACCTCACCGGCTAGGGCGCCGTCACCACGCGGACGACGATGCCGGCGAGAGCCAGGACGTGCCCGACGACGAGGGTGATGCCGTGGTCGATGACGGCGGCGAGGGTGCGGGCCAGTGCCCCGGCATCGGCGTGGAGACCGTCGACCACGATGGCGTCGGGGAAGAACAGCGCGATCGTGAAGAGTGACGCGATGTGCAGCACGGGCGGCATGACGCCGGTGGTGAGCAGTGATCGGACGTCGACGCTGAGGGGCGCGGTGACCACGGCGAGCACGAAGCCGATCGAGAACAGGAGTCCGAGTCGTCCGTCGGCGAGATCGAGGGCGGTGACGGCGCCGAGCGAGAGGCACGCCATGGCCACGGCCTGGCGGGCCGAGAGGTCGTGTCGCGCTAGCGCGACCGGAGAACGTGCCGTCGTCGACGACATACCCATGACGGTAGTCGCTCGAGATGCCGCGGAGCCGGAGCCGCGCTGGAGCGCCTTCATGCCCCCAGAGTGAGCCTGACCTCCGACAGTTCCGTCATGGACGGCTGGAAGGATCGACCGGGTGGACGCGATCGACACCGACCGGCTCGTGCTGCGCGCCTACACCGAGGCCGACGCCCCGCGGGTGCTCGCCATCCACAGCCGGCTCGACGTCATCCAGTGGCTCGGCAACCCGCCGTACGTCCCCATGGCCACGCTCGACGAGGCCCTCGACTGGATCGCCACCAAGCAGCGCAACGCTGCCACCGATCCGTTCCAGCGCACGTACGCGATGGAGGTGAAGGCCACCGGCATCATCGCCGGTTCCGCGCAGATCAGCCGGGTGTCGCTGCTCGGGCAGGACACGTGGGACGGCGAGTACGAGGTCGGGTGGCACGTGCACCCCGACTCGGCCGGCCACGGTTATGCCACCGAGGCAGCGGCAGCCGTCCTCGACGACGCCTTCGAGCGCGGGCTCGAGCAGATCTGGTGCGGGATGTTTCCGCACAACGAGCCGTCGGCGCGAGTCGCTCTCAAGCTGGGCCTGCACGAGCTCGGCTATGGCCCAGACCCGTGGTACGGCGGTGAAGGACGGCTGTTCGAAGCCACCCGCGAGTGGTGGCTCGGGCGTCAGTCCTAGTCAGGCTGTGAGCCGCCCGCGATCTCGTACGACCACACCTCGCTGTGCGTCGAGACCGGCTTCGGCGCCTCACCGCCGGCCCGCTCGACGGCCGAGCGATGACCTTCCGCGAACGACGGCGACTCGACCCACGCCTGGAACGCGTCCTCGTCCCGCCACCGGGTGAGCACCAGCCACTGGTCGCGGTCGTCGGTCGGCCTGAGCAGCTCGAATCCCTCGAACCCCTCGGCATCGTCGACGGCTCCGGCCCGGGCCGCGAACCGGTGCGCGAGCTCGTCCCCGGCGCCCGCGGGCACGGTGATGGCGTTGATCTTGATGACAGTCCCCATGATGTCGAGTGCTCCTCCTGCGCGAGAGCACCACCCTAGTCTGGAGGTCACGCGAAATCGGGGTCTCATCGATGACACAGGGTTCGATCCTGTGGGTATCAGGCAGGCTTGGCGCGCCTGCGGCGGGTTCCCATCGCTGAGGCCTTCGGAGCTCGTCCTTGGGGCGGCCATGAGGTCGCTCCGAGCTCTCGGGAGATGGATCTCGCGGCGGCGCGCAATGAGGTTACGAGGGCAGGCGCGAGCGGCCACTCGTCGCTGGATGCCACCAGACCGATGGCGCCGACTGCACCCCCGAGCCGGTCGCTCAGCACGGCGGCAATCCCACACTCGCCGAGGACGGCCTCCTCGACCTCCTCGGCGATACCACTGGATCGGGTCGCCTCGAGCTGACGGCGCAGCTCCTCTGGATCGGTCGTCGTCTCGCCGGTCATGCTGCGCAGGTTTCCACCGTCCTCCAACAGCTCGTCGATCAACTCGTCGTCGAAGGCGAGGATGGCCTTGCCGAGCGCGGAGGCGTGTGCAGGTATCACGATCCCGACCTCAGGCATCTGGCGTGAGCCGTCTGGCCGCGGTTCATGATGAACGACGACGACGTCATCGACCAACATCACGGCCGTTCGGACCGCCAGGCCGCTACGACTTGCGAGATCCTCTGCCCATGGCAGGACGCGGGACCGCAATTCGAGAGTGTCGAGATAGACGTTGCCCATCGTCAGGACGGCCGGGCCGAGGCGGTACTGAGCGGAATCATGCTCCTGAACGACCAGGCGGTGGGCGAGGAGCGTTCTGACGATGCCGTGCACGGTCGAGGGCGGTAGCTCCAACCGCTGCGCGATGTCGCCCAGGCTGAGCCGGTGGTCGCCCTGCAGCACAGCGAGGATCCGCAGGGCCCGGTCCACTGACTGAATCATCAGATCACTTCGCGGCAAGGCTTCGGCGTGCGAGCGGTGAGGTTCACTCCGGCTCCGTTCGGTTGGCTCGTGGATCGGCAAGGAAAAGTGGTGGGCGAGGTCTTGTGCTCTGCGTCACACTAGCGTATGGTCCGAACATCATTCGACATTATCGAATGATGTTCCAGAAGATACACGGCACCATGTGGGACTCGCAGGGCGACCGTGCTCGACTCAGGAGAGGTCCATGAACGAACCGTCCACACCCCAGAAGCTCGCCGCCGAGGCCATCGGGACCGCGTTCCTGGTCTTCGTCGGCGTCGGATCGGTCCCCGCCACACTGATCGTCAATGGTGACGCCCCCTTCACGATGGCCGATCTCGGGATGATCTCGCTCGCGTTCGGGACCATCGTCATCGCCACCGTTTACGCGCTCGGCCACATCGGCGGCAACCACATCAACCCCGCGGTGACCGTTGGCCTGGCCGTTACCGGGAAGTTTCCGTGGAAGGACGTGCCGGCGTACCTCGCCGCCCAGTTGGTCGGAGCCGTCATCGGCGCGGGCGCAATCATCGCCGTGCTCGGGCAGAAGGCCAGCGATGTCGGCCTCGGTGTGGCCACCTACGCCGATACCGTAAGTGTGGCTCAAGCCTTCTCGGCGGAGTTCGTCGGGACGTTCATCCTCGTGTTCACCATCTTCGGAGTCATCCATCACAAGGCCCCCGCCGGATTCGCTGGGCTGGCCATCGGGCTCGTCGTCTTCGCCGCGATCATCCCGGTCGCCCCGACCACCGGCGCCTCCATCAACCCGGCGCGCACCTTCGGCCCGATGCTCGTCCAGCAGATCGCGGGCGGCACGGTGCAGTGGGAGCAGCTGCCCGTCTATCTCGCTGCCGAACTCTTGGCCGGCATCGTCGCAGCGATCGCCTACGCCGCGCTGGTGAAGGGTGCCGACCCCGTCGAGCAGCCCCTCCCGGTGAACACCGCGCCCGTGAACGCCGAGCCAGTGAACGCCGAGCCCGCTTCCCGCACGTGACGCACCCGTCCTCATCCAACCAGCCAAAGGAACCGCTGCCATGAAGAAGCTCATCAACGAACCAGCCGACGTTCTCTCGGAGTCCCTGCTCGGCGTCGAGGCCGCCCATCCCGAGCTCCGCGTCGACCACGAGAGCAAGGTCATCTTCCGTGGTGACACGCCGCGCCCCGGAAAGGTCGGCCTCGTCTCCGGCGGCGGCTCCGGGCACGAGCCCCTCCACGGCGGCTTCGTGGGCGAGGGGATGTTGGACGCCGCATGTTGCGGTGAGGTCTTCACCTCGCCAGTGCCCGACCAGATCCTCGCGGCCACGAACGGTGTGGACGCCGGTGCCGGGGTCCTACACATCGTCAAGAACTACACGGGCGACGTCATGAACTTCGAGATGGCCGCCGAGATGGCTGCGGCGACGGGCGGCGTCGAGGTCGTCTCGGTCGTGACCGATGACGACGTCGCAGTGCAGGACAGCACCTACACCGTGGGGCGACGAGGTGTCGGCGCGACGGTTCTCGTCGAGAAGATCGCCGGTGCTGCGGCTGAACAGGGTCGCAGCCTCGCCGAGGTCGCAGACGTGGCTCGCGCGGTGAACTCCCGCGGACGGAGCATGGGCATGGCACTCACGTCCTGCACGGTGCCGGCCGCCGGCGAGCCGACCTTCAACCTGCCTCAGGACGAGATGGAGCTCGGCATCGGGATTCACGGCGAACCCGGCCGGCATCGGGTGCCGATCGCACCGGCATCGGAGATCGCCGAGATGCTCATCGAGCCGATCCTGGGCGACCTGGAGTTCAGTGGCGATGGTGGAGTCCTCGCCCTCGTCAACGGGATGGGTGGAACGCCGCTCATCGAGCTGTACCTCATGTACCACGAGGTCGACCGGCTCCTGTCCAAGGCTGGGATTTCCGTCTCTCGCTCGCTCGTCGGCAACTACATCACCAGCCTCGACATGGCGGGGTGCTCGGTCACCTTGCTCAAGCTGGATGACGACCTGCTCCGGCTGTGGGACGCTCCGGTCAAGACCCCTGCCCTGCGATGGGGCGTGTGACGTTCATGATGCTTGGGGATGTGACGACAGTGATCGATGCGACAGCGGTGAGATCGTGGCTCGTGACGTTTGCGGAGGAGGTCGCGGACAACCGCGACCTCCTCACGCACCTCGACTCTGCCATCGGGGACGCCGACCATGGCGTCAACCTTGACCGCGGCCTCACCGCCGTCGTGACTGCCCTCGAAGGCATCGACAGCGCCACTCCGGGCGAGCTCCTCAAGACCACGGGGATGACTCTCGTCAGCTCGGTCGGGGGCGCTAGCGGGCCGCTGTACGGCACGCTGTTCCTCCGCATGTCCGGGAGTGCCGGGGACCAGGACTCACTGAAACCTGACCAGTTCGCCGCCGCTTTGCGCGCCGGACTGGACGGGGTCGTCGCGCGCGGCCAAGCGCAGCCAGGTGACAAGACGATGTACGACGCATTGGCTCCGGCCTGCGACGCGCTCGACGAGGCGATCGCTGAGGGGCTGGCGCTGGGTGCCGCCCTGAGCCGAGCCGCAGAGGCGGCGCAAGCTGGCCGAGACGCGACGATCCCGATGCTGGCGCGCAAGGGTCGAGCGTCCTACCTCGGTGAGCGCAGCGTGGGACATCAGGACCCCGGCGCGACATCGGCCGCCCTGCTGGTGACGACGGCTCGAGTTCTGGCTGGCGAAGGATCGTCGTGACCGGACTGGTCGTCGTCTCCCACAGCCGCGCCCTGGCCGACGCGGCAGTTGCCCTGGCATCCGAGATGCTGCACGGGTCCCGCGTCCGGATCGCCGTGGCGGCTGGTCTCGATGCGACGACGTTCGGCACCGACGCAGCCGCGATTGTCGAGGCCATCACCACGGCCGACGACGGAACGGGCGTCGTCGTGCTCATGGATCTCGGCAGCGCCGTTCTATCGGCCGAGATGGCACTGGACATGATTGATCCCGCTGTTCGAGAACGCGTCGTGATGTGCCCGGCGCCGCTGGTTGAAGGTCTCGTCGTCGCGGCTGTCTCTGCGGCGGGAGGCGCGTCGCCGTCGGAGGTCGCCGCCGAGGCGATAGGGTCCTTGGCCGCCAAGCAGTCGCACGTGAACCTCCCCGCACCGTCGGCCGAGGATGCCAATCGCTCTGGAGCACGACTCGACGAGGAGGTTCATCAGGGCGGCGACGAGGCCACACCTTTACCGTCCGTGGTCGTGAAGATTCTCAACACTCACGGGTTGCATGCACGACCGGCCGCTCGCTTGGTTCAAGAAGCGCGCCTCTTCGACGCCTCGATCGAGCTGCGCAATCTCGACACCGGAGCCGGCCCGGTTCCTGCCACCAGTCTCTCGAGGGTCGCCACCTTGGGCGCCCTCTGCGGCCATCGCGTCGAGCTGACCGCAACTGGCAGCCAGGCGCGCGAAGCACTCGATCACGTCGCGGCGCTCGCCAACCGACGCTTCGACGAGCAGGAGGGCTTCACCCCTTCCTCGTCCGAGACGTCTGCGGGAAACCGCGACCCCGGTACGCCGATGTCTGCCTCGCCCGGCATCGCCATCGGGCCGGCTCTCTCGATGCGCGCAGCGGACATCGAAGTCTCCGATGAGACGCCACAGGACAGCGACACCGAGTGGCGCCGAGTCCGCGCGGCCATTGCCGAGGTGCGTCGCGAGATCCAGCGGATCCGGGTCACGGCGGCGCGCGACGGTGGGGAGAACGAGGCCAGGATCTTCGACGCCCACCTCATGCTCATTGACGACACCGACCTTCTCGACGTCGTTCGTTCTCGCATCGGATCGGGCGTGGCAGCAACTCGTGCCTGGGCCGACGCGATCGCCGACGTCGAGGCGGAGTTCGCCAGCGTCTCCGACGACTACCTCAGGTCCCGAGCCCTCGACGTGCACGCGGTCGGCCAGCAGGTCGCCCGGGTTCTTGCCGGGGCGCCGACGCTTCGAGTCGACGGTGACGGCGTGTTGATCGCCGATGACCTGGAGCCGGCTCAAGTGGCCGACCTGGACACGTCGCGTGTGACGGGCTTGGTCATGGCCGCGGGAAGCCCCACGAGTCACAGCGCGATCCTGGCCCGGTCCCGCGGCATCCCTGCGGTGGTCGGCGCGGGCTCGGCCGTGCTCGACGTCACGCCGGGGACGACGGTCGCCGTGGATGGCACGACCGGGCGGTTCTTCATCGACCCCAGCGACGAGACGCTCGAGGGGCTCCGAGCAGCGGATCAGGACGCTCGGGCGAAAGCCGCACGGGCGAAAGCGGGAGCTTTCGCACCAGCCGTCACGGCGGACGGGGTCGAAGTCCTCGTCGGCGCGAACATCGGATCCGTCGACGACGCTCAGACGGCAGCCGCCGACGGTGCCGAGCTCGCCGGACTGGTGCGCACCGAGTTCTTGTACCTCGGTCGGGACGAGGCACCCACTGTCGACGAGCAGATCGAGGTGTACCGGTCGCTTGCAGAGGCGCTGGGCGGAAAACGCCTGACACTGCGCACCCTCGACGTGGGTGGCGACAAGCCGCTGCCGTACGCACCACAGCCTCATGAGGACAACCCGTTCCTCGGCATGCGGGGGATCAGGTTGGCGCTCGCTCACAGTGAACTTCTCGATGACCAGCTCCGGGCGATCGTCTCGGTGGCGCACGAGACTCCGGTCAGCGTGATGTTTCCGATGGTGAGCATCGTGGACGAGCTCGAGCAGGCGCGGCATCGCCTCGACACGGCGATCGACCTCGACGGTCGCGGGCGGCCCGAGGCGCTTGAGGTGGGGATGATGGTCGAGGTCCCCGCGGCTGCTCTCAAGGCGGATGCCTTCGCGCCCAACGTCGACTTCTTCAGCATCGGCACCAACGACCTGACCCAGTACGCACTTGCCGCCGAGCGGGGCAACGCCTCTGTCGCCGCGCTGGGCGACCCGCTGGACCCTGGTGTGCTCCGGCTGATCGAGTTCGTGTGCCGAGCTGCCGACGGCAGGTGTCACGTCGCTGTCTGCGGTGAGCTGGCCGCCGACGAGCGCGCGACGGCTCTCCTGGTTGCGCTCGGCGTTCGTGGGCTGAGCGTCGCCCCGTCGGCGGTTGCGGCCGTCAAGCATGCCGTGCGACAGATCGACCATGCCGCGGATGCCCAGCTTGCGCGTCGGTGCCTAACCGCAGCAAGACCGAGCGACGTCCGCGCTGTTCTCGGCTGAACGCGCAGCGCGAAAGGCGGAGAGACTGATGCAGGTCGTGTGCGCCGATCAGCGGTCTTCCAGCACCGCCTGCGCCGCGTTGTAGCCGGGGACGAAGGTGATGCCGGGCCCTCCGTAGCAACCGGCGCTGCCGAGGTAGAGACCCGCGATGTCGTGTGGCTGGTCGACGTACCCGCGTGGACCAGGTCGGTACGGGCCGAGCAGGTCGGGGTGGATCAGGCCGTGGCAGTAGTCGCCGCCGGGGGCTCCGAACATCGTGCCCATGTGCTTGGGCGTGAACGTCGTGTGCTTAAGGATCAGGCTCTCGAAGTTCGGCGCGAACCGGGTGATCCGGTCGATCACCCGCTGCCCCATCTCCGCCTTGAGCCGGGCGTACTCGGCCGGATCCTCCTCGACCGGGAACCACAGCGAGAACGCCGAGGCCGCGGCCTTGCCGGGAGGCGCGAGGTCGGGGTCGGAGGCGGACGGGATCTGGAACGCGACGGCCGGTGTCTCCGGGACGATGCCGCGCCGGCTGTCCTCGAACTGGCGTTGCAGGTCCTCCGGTGTGGCGAAGAGCCCGATCGCGCTCTGCATCTTCGGGTCGTTGAGGAACTCGAACGGTGCGACGAACTCCGGTACGCCGTCGAGTGCGAAGTGCATCTGGACGTAGCTGCCGCGGTGGTCGATGCCGGACAGGCGGGTGCTGAGCCCATCGTCCACGGCCCCGGCGCTGACCAGCGTGTTGAGGGTCAGGTCAGGCGCGACGGCGGAGACGACCGATGCCGCCCCGATCCGTTCGCCACCGTCCAGCACGACGCCGGTGACGCGGCCCTCGGCGACCACGATCTCGGAGACCGAGCAGTCGAGCCTCAGCTCGCCGCCGGCCTCGGCGTACTGGGTGGCCAGGTGCTCGGTGAGCACGCCGATGCCACCCTTCAGCTTCTTGGTCAGGACGGTGTTCTCGTCGGGGACCGCCATCCCGTACGCCAGGCCGGCCGCACTGCCAGGGCTGGACGGGCCGCGGTAGGTCGAGTTCACCGCCAGGAAGGCGAGCATCCCGCGCAGCGCCGCGTGCTTCTGTTTGTCGGGGAGGTAGCGGTCCAGAACGTCGGTCGTGCTCCCGAAGAGCATCTCGGTGATGCTGGCCCGCTCGGCGTCGTTCGTCGCACAGGCGTACATCTCGTCCAGGCTCTTGGGCAGTGTTCCCGCCTCGAACCGGCCCAGGGCACGGGTCGGCGCGGCACTCCAGCCCATCAGCTCGGCCATGCCGAGCACGACCTCGATGCCGTGCA
>Ga0190270_10000596_pt1 | contig 15813 bp, 12 predicted proteins | sample Popmic320T_FD_133748 | JGI IMG/M metagenome (GOLD analysis project Ga0190270, IMG submission 133748) | Populus adjacent soil microbial communities from riparian zone of Weber River, Utah, USA - 320 T | ecosystem: Environmental > Terrestrial > Soil > Riparian zone | place: USA: Utah | collected...
CAGCAGCCGCGGCAGCCGGTTGCGCATCCGTTCGCCCATGCGTCGCGGCAGCCCGAGCGTGACCCGGTCGAGCCCGCCACCGGACGTACTCACGAACAGGGCGCCGACGACGCGCTCGGCGAACAGCTCGGGCCGTTGCTCGGCCAGCGCCATCATCGCCATGCCGCCCATCGAGTGCCCGGCCAGGACCAGCGGCCCTTCGGGGGCGAACTCGTCGATCACCCGGCCCAGGTCGGTGGCGAGGTTCTCCACGGTCGCGTCGGCCTCCGCGGTGCCGTCGGAACGGCCGTGCCCCCGGTGGTCGTAGCGGACCATCCGCAGCGGTGCGCCGGCCGCACCGGGAAGGTCGCGCACCTGGTAGCCCCAGGTCTCGCTGCTCTGCGTCCAGCCGTGCGCCAGGACCACGGTGACCTCGGCCTCGTCGTCGCCCGTGACGTCGACGTGCAGGCGCAGCCCGTCGGCCGTGCGCAGTGCGGGCTCGGTGCCGAGGCTCATGCGTCGGCCCCGACCCGGCGAGCCGACGCCTCCCGCGCCAGCTCGGCACCCTCCTCGAGACGGCGGCGGGCGGCCCACGCGTAGGCCGCGCCGATCAGTGCGAACACGAACCCGAACAGCGCGAACGTCACGGTGTAGCCGGTGGCCCACAGCCATGCGGGCACGTCCTTGCGCTCCTCGCGGCGCAGGATCTCGCTCTCGGTCACGAACTCACGCTCGGCACCCTGCTCCGCGGACACCTCGGGCGCCGGGATCGCCGGGTCCGCGGGCAGGAAGACCGGCGCGCTCACCATCGAGTGCACGGGCAGGTGCAGTCGCAGCAGCGTCTTCCAGCTGCCGTTGAGCGGCAGCGGCTTGTCGGACCGGAACACTCCCGGTTCGACCTGCCGCATCTCCGCGCGGACCATGCCGCCGCCCTGCCAGGCCAGCGCCTGGAACCACCAGGCCTGCCCGACCACGCTCGACGGCGCGACCTCGGCCTCGACGTACGCCCGGGTGGGCTGCGCGGCCTGCGCCTGGCCCTCGGAGGTCCGGGCGCTCGCGACCGGGTCGAAGGACAGTGTCGCCTCGGCCTCGATGTCGTTGCGCGGTGGGGCGTTGAACGCGATCACCCCGACCAGTCCGACGACCGCGGCCAGCGCGGCGAGGTGCGGGCGACGCTCGCGGCGTACGACTCCCACGTCGCCGACCTCGACCAGCCGGGCGTGCAGCCAGGCGGCCACGACCCCGACCACCGCGCCGGTGAGCGTGCCCCAGAACAGCACGTACGGCATCGCGTCGAGCGGCCACGGCATCGGCCGGACGGCCTGCGCCCAGAGGTACTCCGTCGCCACGGTGACCGCCGCGACGGCGGCGCCGCCGAGGAGCCCGAACCCGAAGGTCGGGCGGGCCCAGCGGGTGAGGACGAGCGCGGCGACAGCGCCGCCGAGCAGGAGCGGCGGCCACGGGATGAGCGTGTCGAACACCCACGCGTTCAGGCCCGTCAGCCCGGCCTGCAGCGCGGCGAATCCCAGCCAGGTGGTGACGACCCAGGCGCGTCCGCGCAGCATCGCCAGCACCATCGTCATCGTGGCCGCGATCGAGAGCACGATCGGGTCCATCAGCAGCGGGAACTGCGGCACGCCGTAGGCGTACTCCAGCAGGAACGCGACCGGCCCGATGAACACGATCACCAGCGCGATCGCCTCCAGGAACGTGCGCACGCGCGAGCGCGCGCCGATCTGCCGGGTCTCGGCGCAGGTCAGCAGCATGCTGTACGGCAGCAGGATCGTGCCGCCGATCATCACGATGTGGGTCGGGCCCCACTCGGTCACGTCCTGGCCGAACAGCCGGTGCCACACGTCGTCGAGCGGGAACCCCGCGAGCGCGCACAGGGCGATCGCGGTGGAGAGCGCGGGGCCGACCGGTACCCGCCAGCTCCGGGTGATGCGCAGCGTGCGCGCCGGCAGCCGGCCGTCGGCCAGCGCCAGCGCGAGCGCGCCGCCGAGGAACATCCCGATCAGGCCGAAGAAGATCAGGTAGTGCGCGGGGTTGGCCAGCGGACCCTCGTCGCGGCCCTCACTGATGTGGAACGACACGTCCCAGTACAGGCCGATGGCCCCGCTGAGGGCGCCGGCAACCTGGATCGCCATCGGGGCGAGGAACCAGCGCGGGCTCCCGCCGTCGGCACGGGCGACCGCCTCGCAGACCCGTCCGGCCAGGCTCGGCGACGTCGTGCCGCCGCGGCGCTCGCGCCACATCACCCAGGCGAGGCCGGCGTAGACCAGGGTGGTGAACGCAACGACGACCAGGATCTGGTCGAGGGGCGCACCACCGGCCGACGCCGGTGCGGCCGCTGCTTCTGCCAGGATCGGTTGCACGGTCACGGGATATCCACCGCCCACGAGACGAGCGAACAGGAACGGGCCGTTTACAACACGGCCTATGTGTCATCGTCACTGTCACATGTAGGATGTACCATGTCAAGCCGGAGGGACGCAGGCCACACACGCGAGGTTGGAGGGGCGTTGAGCGGCAACGAGGGCGAGCTCACCATCGACCAGCTCGCCGCGCAGGTCGGCATGACCGTGCGCAACGTGCGGGCGTACGCGAGCCGCGGCCTCATCCCGGCTCCCCGCCTGGTCGGGCGCACCGGCTACTACGGCCAGGAGCACGCGTCCCGGCTGCGGCTGATCCGCGACCTGATCGACCGCGGCTACACGCTGGCCGCTGTCGAGCGCGCGGTGCTCAACAACGCCTCGCTCCCCTCCGGGCACGCACTCGCGCTGCTGAACACCCTCGACAACCCCCTGGGTAAGCAGGAGGAGCCCGAGGTCGTCGCCCGGGAGGCGCTCGCGGCCGCGGCCGGCGTCCGGCCCGACGACGACCTGGTCGACCAGATGGTCGACGCGGGGCTGGCCGAGCGGATCGACGACCAGACGCTGCGGCTGCTTCGCCCCTCGATCGTGCACGCCGGCACCCAGGCGGTCGCCCTGGGGCTCAGCAAGGAGTCCACGATGGCGATGCTGCCGATGCTCGCCGAGCACCTGCGGCCGGTGGCACAGCACTTCGTCGACCAGTTCCGCGAGCAGATCTGGCGCCCGTTCGCCGAGGCGGGGATGCCCGAGGAGCAGTGGCCCGAGGTGCTCCAGCGCATCAGGGCGGTCCTGCCGGTTGCCGCGCAGTCGGTGCTCGCGGTGTTCCGCGACCAGCTGACGTCGGTGATCGACGACGCGCTCGGCGAGGAGCTGGGCTCACTGGCAGACGGTGCTCAGGACTCCGCCTGACCCTCTTCCTCGGCCAGCTCGGCCGCGGCGACCTCGCGTACGGCCGAGGCCACCGCCTGGTGCACCTGCTCCTGGAACACGCTCGGGATGATGTAGTTCGCGTTCAGCTGGTCCTCGGTGACCACGTCGGCGACGGCCTGCGCGGCGGCCAGGAGCATCTTGTCGTCGATGGTGCGGCTGTGCGCGTCGAGCAGGCCACGGAAGACACCGGGGAAGACCAGCACGTTGTTGATCTGGTTGGGGTAGTCCGAGCGCCCGGTGGCCACGACCGCGGCATGCTTGCGAGCGACCCCCGGGTCGACCTCGGGCACCGGGTTGGCGAGCGCGAACACGATGGCGTCGTCGGCCATGCTCTCGACGACGTCGCCGCCGAACAGGTCCGGCCCGGAGACTCCGATGAAGACGTCGGCACCGTGCAGCGCCGTACCCAGGTCTCCGCTGATCTGCGCCGCGTTGGTCTGCTCGGCGATCCAGCGCAGTGACTCCGAGAGGTTGTCACGCTGCTGGTGGATGACGCCCTCGATGTCGGACACCACCACGTCGCGTACGCCGGCGAGCAGCAGCAGGCGAAGAATCGCCGTACCGGCAGCACCGGCACCCGACATCACCACGCGCACCTTGGACACGTCCTTGCCGACGACCCGCAGAGCGTTGGTCAGCGCGGCCAGCACCACGATGGCGGTGCCGTGCTGGTCGTCGTGGAACACGGGGATGTCGAGCAGCTCGCGCAGCCGGCGCTCGACCTCGAAGCAGCGCGGCGCGGAGATGTCCTCGAGGTTGATGCCCGCGAATACCGGTGCGATCACCTGCACCGTGCGCACGATCTCGTCGACGTCCTGGGTGTCCAGGCAGATCGGCCACGCGTCGATGCCGGCGAACCGCTTGAGCAGTGCGGACTTGCCCTCCATCACCGGCAGTGCGGCCGCCGGGCCGATGTTGCCCAGGCCGAGCACCGCGGAGCCGTCGGTCACCACGGCGACGGAGTTGCGCTTGACCGTGAGCCGGCGCGCGTCCTCGGGATTGTCGGCGATCGCCTGACACACCCGGGCCACACCCGGCGTGTAGACCATGGACAGGTCGTCGCGGTTGCGGATCGGGTGCTTGGACTGCATCTCGATCGTGCCGCCGAGGTGCATCAGGAAGGTGCGGTCGGAGACCTTGTGCACGATCACGTCGGGCAACGCCCGCAGGGCGTCGACCAGCGCCGCGGCGTGGTCGGTGTCCTTGGCCGCGCACGTGACGTCGATGCTCAGCCGGTCGTGGCCGGACGCGGTCACGTCGAGCGCGGTGACGAGGCCGCCGGCCTGCTCGACCGTGGTGGTGAGCTGGCTGACCGGCCCGCTGGCGGGCACGTCGAGGCGGACGGTGATCGAGTAGCTGACGCTCGGGGTGGTCACCGGAGCATCCTGTCATGCGCCCTACGAAGAGAACCCCCACCCGGTCAGGGAGGGAGGCGACCGGATGGGGGTGGTCGGATAGGGATGGTTGCGGTGTCGGCGCCGGGCAGTCCGACGCACGGGTGGTTCAGGGGGTGATCAGGGGTGGCTCAGGCGGCCAGCGCGTGCCGGATCCGGCTGAACCATCCGCTGCCGCGAGGTGCCGGATCGGATGTGACCACGGTGATCGCACGCGCGCGCTCCTCGACCTGTCGGCCGATCCGCAGCGCAGACGCGTCGTCCATCGCGGCGAGCCCGCTCGCGGTGGCCAGCAGCACCCACTCCTTGCGGCGGGCACGTTGCATGGCCTCGTCGTCGGCGTGCGCGTCGAGGATCGCCCGTGCGCCGGGCATCTCAGCGCGCAGCGCGCGCCACGCGTGCACGACCGCCTGCGGCAGGTCCCAGGGCTGTTCGGTGAGCTCGCGCTCGATCGCTCCGGAGAGCCGGGTGTGCCAGCGCATCTGCAGCGCGCCGAGCAGGTCGGCCGGCGTGCCGAACGCGTCCTGCGTTCCGGCGACCTCGGTCCACGGGAGGTGGCCGTCCTGCCGGGTCTCGGCGAAGGCCAGCACGTCCTGCAGGACCGAGCTGCGTGCCCGGCCGGCTCGTTGGTGGGCATACCAGGTCATGGCCTGCTCCTTTCGCATACCAACGGTACGTACTCAAGGTATGTGAAATACCGACGGTCGTGCAATCCGAGCCGCCGTGACGCCGCTCACGCAGCCTCGGGGCCATACCGACGGTCGGTCCTATGCTGAGGGGATGACGACAACGCGGCCTAAACGCAGGATGTCCAGGCGGCAGGAGTACTCCTCCTCCACCCGGCGAGCGCTGCTGGACAAGGCGGCCGGGCTGTTCGCCGACCGCGGCTACGCGGGCACCTCGCTGGACGAGGTCGTGGCGGCCGCGCGGGTCACCAAGGGCGCGCTGTACCACCACTTCCAGGGCAAGCTCGCCCTGTTCCAGGCCGTGTTCGACCGGTGCGAGAGCAACGCGGTGAAGCGGATCACCTCCGACGTACGCCGCAAGAAGGACCCCTGGGACAAGGCCGTCACCGCGGTCGCGTCGTTCCTCGAGGTGTGCCAGGAGCCGGCGTACCGGCGGATCGTCATGCAGGAGGGGCCGGTCGTGCTCGGGTTCGACCGGTGGCGCGAGAGCGAGGAGCGCTCCACCTACGGGCTGGTGCACGACCTCGTGCACCGGGTGCTCCGGCAGTACGACATCGAGGGCACGCTGCTCACGACGTTCACGCGGATCTTCTACGGCGCGATGAGCTCCGCCGGGATCGTGGTCTCGGAGGCCGAGGACCCGGAGCGGTCAAGCCGTGAGGTCTCGACCGTGATCTCGCTGATGCTGGCCGGCCTACGGCAGCTGGCCGAGTCGGGGATCGACCTCACCGCTCCCCTCGACGACCCGCGGTCGCTGTTCCAGACCACGTCTGCCTGATCGCTGGGCCCGCCGGGCTTCTTGGCGCCGAAGCACCGAGGTGGGTCAGCCGGTAGCGGGCCTGCGGCGCAGCCGCACGAGCACGAAGCCGCCGGCGGTCAGTGCCACCAAACCGGCCAGGCCGAGCCCGACCATGCCGGCCGGGGAGCCGGTGTCGGCCAGTGGCGGGTTGTTGCCCACCGGGGTGGCGGGCACGGCCTCGTCCGGTGGCACCTGCGGCGCCTGCGGCGGCGGCCCGGAGCTCGTGGTGGTGTCCTGCGCGCAGGCGGCGTTGGCGATCGTGAGGGTGCCGCCGAAGTGGGCGATGTTGTTCAGGGCGTTGCCGACCTGCTCGGGAGCGCTGGCCTCGATCTGGTCGAGCGCCGTGTCGAGGGCGTCGTAGAGCGGCTGACCGGACAGCGCGTCGAGGTTCTCCCCGACCGGTGCCAGGTGCCGCTGCCCGTCCGCGATCGTGGTGCCGCTGAGGTCGCGCAGCACCTTCTTGATCGTGGACTCCATCACCGGCGCGGTGGTGTCGAACACCCGGGCCAGCGCCGCGAGCGACATGTCGCTGTCGATCTCGATGGTGACGTTGGTGCCCTCGGCGTACGTCGAGCCGTCGGTGTCCTGCTTGTTGTACGTGATCGTGCCCATGCCCTCGATCGGCACGGCCGTGCCGGGCTCGAGGGCGACCTCGGTGTCCACGATGTTCTGGTTGCTGCGCAGCGCGAGCTGGGACACGTCCACGCTCATCCGGTCGCCGTCGCCGGTACACCGGGTACGGATCACGTCGGCGCTGAGCACGCCGCCACCCAGCGAAAGCCCGGCCACGCTGGCCTCGCTCACCAGGTCGCCGTTGGGCGCCTCGAGCGACCGGGCCTCGATCACGTCGGCGCTGAGCAGCGGGTTGTCGGGGACCTCGGCCGTAACCGCGTGCTGGGGGAACTCCGCGAACCCGAGGATCTGGTCGGGCATCCCCAGTGTCAGGGAGTCACCCTGCAGCTGCTGGGGAGCCTGGGCCTTCACCTGGTCGAGCGCGTCGGTCAGCGGCTGCAACGCCTTCCGGACCTTTGGCGGGAGGGCCTGCATGCCGTTGGGCAACAGCTCGAGGCGCATTCCCTCGACGCGCAGCGCGGTGGCCTCACCGTCGTACTCGGTGGCCGCGTGTGCCGTGCCCGGCGAGCCGCCGACCAGCACGACCGCCCCGGCTGCCGCGAGCAGCCTCGAAACCAGGCGCACCCTGCGAGATCCCATGCCGCCGCCCCTCCACGTTTCGCCTCTGACCCGGATAACGCGCAAGGCGCGGGGAAGTTACGCATTCCGCCGAATGCGGCGAGACCGCAGAAAACCGGCTGTGGCCGTCTCCTGGGGCGCTCCAGCTCATCACTGGCGCCCCAGGAGACCCAGGCGCTACTTGCCGAAGGTCAGGCCACCGCCGCCGGAGGCGGGGACCAGCTCGATCCAGGTGTTGCCGGGCGGCACCGGGATCGCCTGCCCCTTGGCGGTGACGAGGCGAATCGGGCTGGTCGGGGACTTCTTGACCCAGGTGCCCTCGTAGGCCTTGCCCTGGTGGAACAGGGTCGCCGGGCCCTTGCCCGCGAGCACGCTCTCGGGCACCGGGTTGCCGGCGGCGTCGGTGTAGCCGGCGTCGGTCTGCTTGACCGTCAGCGCCAGCACGTTGTCGGTACGGAAGTCGTCGGCGGGGGTGGCGTGGCTGCCGGCGCGATGCCACACCTTGCCGTTCCAGTTCCACTCGGTCGAGGAGCCGGCGGAGAACTTCGCGGTGACCTCCGTGGCCTTCTTGCCGCTCTTGAGCTTGGCGGCGTCGCCCCACGGCAGGTAGTTCTGCGGCCGCGGGCCGTCGGTCTTGCTCTTCGCCAGCTTCTTGAGGTTCATGAAGAGGTTGTACGGCGCCGGGCGGTCGCTCACCCGGTAGTAGCCGGGCGTGCCCTCGGGCGCGGTCACGACCTTCGCCTCACGCACGCGCTGCATAGTCTTCGGCGCTCCCCCTGACGCCACCAGCGCTGCCCGGGCCGGCTTGACCACGTTGATGTCGGTGCCGCGCAGCGACCGGACCGGTCCGACCTCGGACGGCATCTCGGAGTAGTAGAACGCGGCCAGGCGGGTGAGGCCGCCCTCGACGAGCTCCTCGACGACGAGGTCGGCGGAGCCGAGGCCCGTCTGCGGCTCGGAGCTGCCGGTGTTCTCGATCTTGACCACGACGGCGCGGTGGTCCGGGAGCTTGCCGGCGGCGGGCTCACCGGTCAGAGGCCACTTCGTGGGTTTCGGTGCGGCGCTGGTGTCGCCGTCGGGGGCGGGGGCGTCGGCGGCGGGCTCGGCCTCACCGGAACAGGCACTTGCGGTGAGGACCACGGCGAGCAGCAGCGCGCCCAGGCGTGCGATGCAGGGGATGGTGCGTGACATGGCAGCCAGTGTGACAAAGGGCCGGCCTCCTTGCGGAGGCCGGCCCTTCGTGTCGCTCGTCACGGTTTCAGGCGCCGCGCAGCGTGCCCGCGTGCCAGTCGTTGGTCCAGACCAGCTCGGTGTGCACGTCCTCGCCCTCGTTCGGCGCGTGCAGGACGCGACGGCGCTCGTGCCCGTTCCAGCCGCCGAAGATGCCGACGTGGTAGACGTCGCCGCCGTCCTCGAAGAACATCAGGTCGCCCTTACGCATGTCCTCCTTGGCGATCGTGCGCGCCCGGCCTGCCTGCGCGTCCGTCGTACGCGGCATCTTGATGTTGGACTTGCCGTAGGCGTACTGGACGAGCCCGGAGCAGTCGAACGAGCCCGGCCCGTCGCCGCCGTAGGAGTACGGGTCACCCTTCTGGTCGCGCGCGACCTCGAGCGCGTTGTGGATCTTCTCCTGGCGCTGGCTGGCGGCCACGGCGGGGCCGCCGATGGCAACACCGGTCGCGAGGGCGGTGGGCACCGTGGCACCTAGCGCGGCAGCGCGCTTCCAGGTCTTCGCAGCGCTTTCCTTGACCGCCCGATGCTTGGGCATATAACGGTTCGCAGGCATGCAGAAATATCCCTTCCCACGCCTGTGAGGTCAGCTGTCGGGTTCGAGCGAGAAGGTGCTCGGCCGCTTTACGGCGACTTAACCCCTAGCGCCACAACGAGCCTGGTTCGACTCGATGACGCACAAGTGGGTCCCCCACTCCTGCCCCCTGCTTCTTATAAGTGGGACCGGCCAGGCGGGCAGGACTCGGCGTACCCGGCGCGGTTCTTCGCTTGCCCGGCGAGAATAAGCATGGATTTCGGCCCACTTCAAACGGCGCCGGCGACAATTTCGGGTCCGATTTTTCCGTTACAGGAATGCCCTGTGGGGTGCGTCACCTTTGCGCGGGAGATTGCGGGCCGACGACCGGTCCGAACCGCTGCCGGCAGTCGGCCCCGGCACAGTCCTGCAATGCCACCAGCCGCCGCCGCAGCTCGGCCTGCGCGGCGGCGTAGCGGGCGTCGCCGGCGACGTTGCGCAGCTGGTGCGGGTCACGGCGGCGGTCGTAGAGCTCCCGCTCCCCCGTTCGCCGGTACTCCATGTAGGTGTACCGGTCGGTGCGTACGCCCCGGTAGATCCATTCGTCACCGCTCCTCAGCGACCGGGGACCGCCCTGGATGAGCAGCGTGTCCCAGCCGCGCGCGTCGCCGCCGGCGATCGGCAGGATGCTGCGGCCGTCGACGTCGAGCCCGGGGGTCGCTCCGGCTGCGTCGGCGATCGTGGGCGCGAGGTCGAGCGTGCCGACGGTCTCGGCCGACCGCGACCCCGCGGGTACGCCCGGGCCGCGCATCATCAGCGGCACCCGCAGCGACGGCTCGTAGCCGACGATCTTGCCGGAGAAGCGGTGCTCGCCGAGCAGGTAGCCGTTGTCGGAGGTGAAGATGATCAGCGTGTCGTCGAGCTCGCCCACCTCTTCGAGCGCCGACACCGTGCGCGCCACGGCGTCGTCGACGGGCTGCAGCGACTCGATGCGGCGCTGGAACAGCTCGGTGAGGTGCCGGCGCTCGCCCCGGCCGAGCCGCGGTCGGCTGCCGATCCACTTGGGCTTGTCGCTGACGTCGGCCTCGTTGTACGCCGGACTGCGTCGCTGCGGCAGCCGAACCTTGTCGAACAGCCTGTCGGAGGACATGCTCGGCGTCGGCGACTCCCAGCATCCCTGGGCGCTGTAGTCGGCCGGGCAGGCCGAGTGCGGTGCGAGATGGGACTGCCAGAGGAAGAACGGCTGGTCGTCGCCGGACATCTGCGCGACCAGGTCCTCGGTCTCGTCGGCGTAGTACTCCGTCTGGTACGTGTCGGTGTACTTCGTGACCCGGCCGTCCTCGTTCATGGCGTAGTCGTAGTAGTCGTAGACCCCGCTGTCGACCGCCGACCGCCAGTGGTCCCAGCCCGGGGGGACGTCCTGCGGGTCGAGCAGGCCGTACTCGTTGAGGTACTTGCCCATGAACGCGGTCTCGTAGCCGGCGTCCTGCAGCCACACCGGCAGGGTGTTGGTGTTGTCCAGCTTGTAGTAGCCGCCGGAGGGCCAGAAGTTGCTGCGTACGCCGTTGTTCTGCGCGTACTGGCCGGTGAGCGTCATCGCCCGCGCCGGGCAGCACAGCGGGTGCGGCGAGATCGAGTCGGAGAACGTCGCGCCGGGACCGCCGAGCAGTGCCCGGGTCTTGGGCATCCAGCGCATCTCGTTGACGTTCTGGTCGTCGGTGGTGATCATCACGATGTTGGGCTGCTCACCTGGCGTGGGCGCGCCCTTGCGGGTCAGCTGCCGGAAGCGGGGGGTGCCCTGGAGCAGCTCGGGGTTGAGCGCCCACTGCGGGGAGAGCTGCCACTGCGGCTCGTCGTAGACGGGCGTCGGGTCATCCGGGTCCGCCGGGGCTGCCGGCTCCGGGCCGGGCGGGTCCTGGACGCCCGGCTGGTCGCGCAGGGCCTGCAGCGCCGACCTGCCCGAGGTCTGTACGTCGAGACCGTCGCTGCTCCGCACCGCCCCGCCGTCCTCGGCGGCCACACGGGTCGTGGTGGCGCTCATGCAGGCGCCGGTCACCAGGGCCACCAGCACGCAGAGCGCGACGACCGCACTGCGTCGTTGGTGCACGGTGGGGCTCCCCTGGGATGGACGAAGGCGCGACGATCGAGTTTACGGGGCGTGTCCGAGCGCCCCGGCCGACCCTGGTGTGGGAGTCACCACATCTGTGGCACACGAAACGCCTGTGGCACACAAGGGCTCGCGGCCGCCGGCGGATGCCGACGGCCGCGAGCCGTGTGTCAGTTCAGAACCGGAAGGTCAGCGGGTGCGGAACCTCCAGGCCTTGGTGCGAAGCGGGTTGCCGGCGAGGTCGCGGATCGCGGCGTTGCCACCGACCAGACGAACACGGTAGGTCGTGCCGCGGTCGAGGCTCCGCCGCGGGTTGAGGACGTACCGGTTGGTCTGGCCGACGCGCGAGACGCTGCCCCGGACCCGGTTGCCGTTGCTCTGGTTCGTCAGCGTGAACGAGCTCTTCTTGACGCCCCTGACGGCCTCGTTGAACCGGGCCGACACGTTCTTGTTGACGCCGACCCGCTGGCCGCGACGCGGGCTGGATGCCGCCACCCGCGCACGGAGGGTGTCCGTGCCGGTGCCGCGGAGGGTTACGACTCGCGTCGCACCCGGGTTGCCCTGGGTGGCGATGCGCAGCCGCGCGGTCGCGTTGCGGTTGTTCTGAGGCCGGTAGGTCACCCGGATCTGACCGCTGGTGTCCTGCGCGATCGTTGCGGGCTGCAAAACCTGGAACCTGCCCGGGTTCGCGCCGGCCTTGGTCACGCTCACCTGAGCGGGTGCGGTGCCGAAGCTGGCCACCGGGATGTTCACCGTGCTCGGGGCAGCCTTGTTGACGTTGCCCAAGCGCACCGACTCCACGCCGACGGATGTCATCGCGGTGTTGGCCGGCATCTGGCCCAGCACCGTGAAGAGGTTGGTGCTCTCCCGGAAGGCACCGGGTCCCGTGATCACGAGGCGGTTGAAGCCGGTCGGCGAGCCGGTCACCCGTCGCGGGGTCTCGCCGTTACCCAGGAAGCCGGCCGGGCGGGCGAGGGTCCGCAGGAAGGTCGAGACCGGGGTGGCGGTGAGGGCGGACCGGCAGTCCATCGTTCCTGCGGTCGCGTTGCAGGTCGCCGTACCCCACGGGTGTCTCATCGTGTATCGACCGTTCGGGAGCGGTGCGGCATCGCTGAAGCGGAAAGAGTTGTCGATCTCGAGACCCTCCGCGGGGTCGAAACCGGCACCCACGCTGAAGACTGCCCGAATCGACTGGGTGTCGGCTCCCGCGTCGAAGTACACGCCGTCGGCGGGGTCGAACGCGTCGACACAGACTGCGAGGTCCTCACATGCGGCAACCCGGACGCCGTTGCCGTCCTGGAAGAATGTGGGCACATTGTCGGGGCGTGTCCCACCGCCCTGGGTGATGACCGCGCCCGCGGAGCCCGCGGTCGCGACCAGTGCGGCGGCGGCCAGCGCGGACGCAGAGAACAGCGCCGCGACGCGGCGCTTATGTACAGGTGAAAAATGGCGCATAGAGATTGCCCCCTTGGCAACACTGCGGGTGTCGACCGCCGAAACCCGGCGGTTATTCGGTTTCTGCAGACGACCATCGCGGGGCAGCGTCAAAGTTCCGCAAAAGCGCACTTCGGGGGCGATCTACGCACAGTGGCGCCACGCGCACGGTGCGCTAGGGACCCTGCGGGTCGCCCAGCGGGATCTCGTCGAGGACCGAGTCGGCGACCCGGCGGGCGGTCGGCGCGTACCTGCGGGCGAGCCGGTGGAACAGTCTCTCGGCGCTGATCGCCGGCCATCCGCGCGGCAGGTGCTCGGCGGGCAGATGCGGATCCTGGCGCACGAGCTGCAGCCAGTCGGTGTGCAGCAGGAGCTGCCGGGCCAGGTCGTCGGGCAGATCCGGCATCGGCCGCCTGCGGCCCCACCGGTCGAGGAAGGTGCGGTAACGCGTCGAGATCTCGCCGGTGTCGAAGGCCTTGTTCACCAGGTCGGCGGCCTCCGTGGGCTTCACCGCGTGCGCGGTGAGCACGTTGACGTGGTCGGTGAGCCCGGGGTCCTCCACCAGCGCGACGACGTCCTTCCTGCCCGGTGCGATCCACAGCCCGTTCTGCAGGAGACCGAAGCCGGACCAGACGAGCTGGGATCGTAGGTCGTGCCGCTCGTTGCGGCGTGAGTCAGGCAGGGAGAAGCCCACCAGCGTCCAGGTGCCGTCCCAGTCGCGGTTGACCGCGCCGGTCTCCCAGACGCGGTGATGCCCGTCGGCCAGGATGTCGGCTGCGCGCGCGGTGAGCCCGACGTACACCCTGCGACCGCTGCGGTGCCGGACGAGCAGGCCCCGCCGGACCATGCGGGTGAGGGTCGAGCGGACCGCCTCCTCCGACACGCCGACCCTGTCGAACACGTCGATGATGCCCCCGGAGGACACGGCCGTGTTGCGGCCGAGGACGTGGATGCCCAGAAAGGCGAGCATCAGCGACTGCGCCTTCGCCGTCTGCGGCTTCGTGGTCTGCGGCATCCGGACACGCTCCGCGTCGATGCTGCTCACGCCGGGAGAATAGGCCGCCGAAATATCGGGCACAACATTGACGGCCGTCAGATTCTCGCCCTACATTGCGCAGACGCGGCCCCCCAGCGGCAGATGGGACCTCCGATGCCGAATCCGGAACGCACCCCACACGAACGCACGCAGCTGCGCCGCGCCGTGGCGTCGAGCTTCCTCGGCAGCGTGATCGAGTACTACGACTTCCTGCTGTACGCGACGGCGTCGGCGGTGGTGTTCGGCGAGGTCTTCTTCTCCAACCTCGACCCGCTCACCGGCACGGTGGCCAGTCTGGGGACGTTCGCCGCCGGCTACCTCGCCCGACCCGTGGGCGGGGTCGTGTTCGGGCACTTCGGCGACCGGCTCGGGCGCAAGCGGATGCTCGTGCTCACGATGACCCTGATGGGCGTGGTGAGCTTCCTCATCGGCCTGCTCCCCACCTACGCCCAGATCGGCGGCTGGGCGCCGGTCATCCTGGTCCTGCTGCGCGTGCTCCAGGGAGTCGCGGTCGGCGGTGAGTGGGGCGGCGCGGTGCTGATGTCGGTGGAGCACGCGCGGTCGCGCCGGGGGCTGTGGGGAAGCTTCACCAACGCGGGCGCGCCCTGCGGGATGGTGCTGTCGACGGCAGTGCTGACCGGGACGGCGGCTCTCGTCGGAGAGGACGCGTTCCTCGCCTGGGGCTGGCGGGTGCCGTTCCTGCTCAGCGTCGTCCTGCTGGCGGTCGGCCTCTTCGTGCGGCTGAAGGTGGCGGAGAGCCCGGTCTTCGTCGCCGCTCGGGACAAGCAGGCCCCGACCTCACGGACGCCGTTGTGGGAGGTGCTTCGCCACGAGCCGCAGACCCTGCTGCTGGCCGTGGGCGTAGGTCTGGGGGCGTTCGTCGCCCAGGCCACGCTCACGACGTTCCTCATCGCCTACGGCGTGGAGGTGGGCTACCCGCGCCAAACCGTGCTCAACGGGCTCACGCTCTCGTCCGCGCTCGCGGTGTTCGGCATCATCGGCTGGTCTGCCGTGTCGGACCGGACGGGCCGCCGACCCGTGGTGCTCGCCGGCGCGGTCGCCATGGCGGCGTTCGGCTTCGCCTTGTTCCCGATGGTCGACACCGTGAACGCGACGCTGCTGGTCGTCGCACTCGTGCTCGGCCAGGCGGTGATCCAGCCGATGATGTACGGGCCCCTCGCTGCCTTGTACGCCGAGCTCTTCAGCACCCGAAGCCGATACACCGGTGCCTCGCTGGGCTACCAGCTGGCCGGGCTGGGTGCCGGCCTTGCTCCCGTGCTGTTCGCGGAGATCCAGCGAGTGACCGGCGGAGGGGGCACGACCGCCATCTCTGTCACCATCGCAGGGTTCTGCGCGCTGTCGGTGGTGTGCATCGCCTTCCTGCGCGAGACTCGTGGTTCCGACCTGACCAAGCCGGCACCCGGACGCTCGGCGGCGGACACGGTGAGTGCGCAGGTGCCGGGCTAGAAGCTGGGAGCGCGACCATGCGGAACATGGGGACCGGCTCGTGGCCGGCCCGGCGGGCGAGGATGTCTCCGGACAAGGTCGCGTTCGTGTACCAGGACCGGACTCTGACGTACGCCGACGTATGCGAGCGCAGCACCCGGCTGGCGGCACAGCTGCGCGCGCTCGGCCTGGACCGCGGAGATCGGGTCGCCTACCTGGGTCCGAACCACCCGGCCTTCGCCGAGACGATGTTCGCCACCCACATCCTGGGCGGGGTGTTCGTGCCGCTGAACTTCCGGCTCACGGCGCCGGAGCTCGCCTACATGCTGGGGCAGTCGGCGGCGAAGATGCTCGTCTACGCGCCCGAGTGCGCGGGCGAGGTCGGCGTACTCAGACACCGGTTGGGGGACGAGGTGTGCAACGCCGGTGTCGTCGCTCTGACGGAGCCGCACCCGGGCGAGCTCGAGTACGAGCCGTGGCTGGCGCGCGGTGCGACCGACCCGATCGACGAGCCGGTGGCCGGTGACGACCCCGCGCTGGTGCTCTACACCTCGGGGACGACGGGCCGCCCCAAGGGCGCGACGCTCACACACGAGAACCTGGTCTGGAACAGTCTCAACCTGATGCTGGACGTGGACGTGGCCGGAGACGAGGTCACCCTGATCAGCGCACCGCTGTTCCACGTCGCCGCCCTC